>VFQQ010003947.1_pt1 | contig 13682 bp, 26 predicted proteins | sample 3512341 | NCBI WGS metagenome assembly VFQQ01 (sample SAMN10412373, study PRJNA504923) | tailings metagenome | isolation source: Relicate 2 Philex TSF1 revegetated site | place: Philippines: Tuba, Benguet | collected 2017-08-29 | reverse complement strand
AATGGAATGGAAAATGGAGAGCAGCAGTCTCCTTCTGGCTGCTCACAGACTCGATTGAAACGTGCGTTTGATGACATCCAGCTGCTGCTCGCGCGTCAGGCGACTGAAGTGCACAGCGTAGCCGCCCACGCGGATGGTCAGCTGGGGGTACTGCAGGGAGGGGGCGGGAGGGAGGGCAGGGCAGGTGAGAAGGCAGATTGATGTTGTGCAGCCGCTGATCAGTATCAGCAGGGAGCACAGAGGCAAACAATGAGGGCGCAGGAGTGCCGGATGTCGATACCCACTCGTTGCACACACAGGCTGCGGGGCGGCAATCAGAGGCAGCCCGCGAATTGATCACGTTTAGTGCTATGCACTGTCGCACGCACTGCTTTAGGCACAGGTCACGTGCAATGATTGCCGACAGGCAGCATTGTGCCGCTGAGTACCTGCACCGCAATGTTGGCATGCTGACATCACAACCTGGAGCGCCACAGCAAGGGAGCTTTTTGCGGCAGCAGGCAGCAGCGGCAGGCGGCGGCACAGCGCAGCAGGCGGGCGGCCCGACACATCGCCGGCTCTGCCAGGCTAAACCCCGCTGACCAAGCTCATTATGCTGCGACGCTGCCTCCAAGACAGCCTGCTGGCGCCGCTCGCGGCTCAAACCCTAGCAGGGGCGGGCCGATCAGCTGTAGCGGCGCCTCTCCGCTGGCCAGACGTGCATCGAGCGCCGCAAGCCAACGAGGCAGCCGGCGCGGGTGCAGGCCCAGCGCCCGCCGCCGCCGCTGCTGCCGCCACCGCCGCCGCCGCACACTGCTGCAGAATCAGCACTGCCGGCCAGCTATTCCATCCGGCAGTGCGCGGTGGCGGAGGCGGCGGAGAGGCAGAAGAGACCGCCTGCCCTGAAGGCACCTCTCCGAACGCAGCGCTGGAGGCTGAGTTGGCGGAGGTTGAGCAGCGGCTGGCTGCGCTGTACGATCAGTCGGATGCGCTGCAGCAGCAGGAGGCCCAGCTGGCTGAAGTGGAGGAGCACCTGCTGCAGTGAGGGTTTGTGTGTATTGATTGTAGGATGGTTGGTTGGTTCGCGGGCGGTTGAGCTGGCGGTTGCTGACCGCCAAGCTTGAAGGCGGCAGGTGGGTGGGTCGAGATTGTTTGCTTCTGCATGGTGCCAATGAGGGGAGCAGGAGCAGAGCGGGCAGAGTTGCGGTGCGCCTGTTGTGTGGCTCTCGTGCGTCCTGCCCTGCCTGCTCATCCTGCCACGCATGCATCCCACCACCCGTTTACCCACTGCACCCTCCCCCAATCCCTGCCCCACCCTGCTGCAGAGAAGAGCGGCGCCTGTTTCAGCAGGAGTGGCTGGTGGACCAGCAGGAAGCAGCCCTTGAGACCCGGCGCGCCACCCTGCAAGCCCTGCTGGGCCTGGACCCCTGCCCCGAGCGGCCGCGCCAGTCGGTGGGGCAGTGGGAGGGGCAGCCGCATGGGCCGCCAGTGGAAGGCGGCCGGCAGCACGCACACGGCCTGCCCTTCCTGCCGCCTGTGTGGGAGGACATTGATGCACCTGGGGGCCTGGGGCAGGTGGACCGGCTGAGGGGCGAGGGCAGCAGCGGCAGCGGCAGCGAGTATGAGTCTGGGGACGAAGGAGGGCCAGGAGTGGCAGTGCCGCCGGTGGCTGCGCCCGGCGCTGCTGAGCCCCGCCATGACTGAGTGGACAGATTATGCACTGTGTATAGAGCGCTTCCTTGGTTGCACGCACACACGCTTGCACGCTTGCTTGCTTTCCCGGCTCTGCCCAGTTTTGATGCGTTTGCCGCAGACTGCACCTGAGCGTGTCTCCTACCCAGTTTTGTTTGCACTGTCACTTGCCCAACGGCCGGCTGCGCAAAGTCATGCCGGCCAGCCAAGCAAGGGAGCGGAGAGTAAAGCATTGAATGAGCACATGTTTGGATGCCTGCTGCAGCACATGTCATCTGCCCAAGCAGCCCACCACCCGCCAGCCTGCAAGGCGTGTGCCGCCCGGGCGCCGGCGACGTGGGCGACAGTCCAGGGGTGGGCTGTGCAAGTGTAAGGTGCCCATCAAATGGCGCTTAGGATAAATTTACCTTCGCCAAGCAGGGGACATGCGCTGAGCATGTCAGAGAAAGGCTGGAGCCTTGATCGCCCCGTGCAAAGCTCGACCGCAGCCCGGGCAGGAGGCGGCGCAAGGAGCCGGGCCGCGGGAACCAGTGCCTTGGCCCCGCGGCCCAACAGCTCACAGATAGCTGCCCAGCTCTACCAGCACTTGAACTTGTCCCCATGAGCCGCCCAGCTGGCCCCCTGGCCCGCTGCCTGTTGGCAGCGGTCACTCTTGCTTTGGTATGTACGCTTGCCCGTTGCGAGGATGAAGAGCGCAGCGGCTGGACTCCATTCAGGTGTGTGGCCGCAATTGGGGGCCCTGCGGCGCAGCCGACCCAAGCCTGCCAGCCAGGGAGCCAGCTGGGGGGCTGGAGGGGCTGGATGGTTTGATCCACCCTCTGCGGTCAGCGTGCAAGCGACTGCAGCTGCTACTCAGCAGCCGCAAGCCCATTCAGCCCTCGCCGCGACCCGCCGCTCCCGCCGCCGCTGCCTGCCCTTCGTGAACATTCAAGTCGAGTGCGCCGGCTGAGATCGCGGTTCCTATCAGACCTCCTGCCACGCCACATCAGTGCTTCACACGTGTGCACCTCTCTCACCTGCAGGTCCACAGGCGGCACGTGCCATGAGGTTGCATTCCAGCTGGGCAACTCTGTGCCAAAGGAGTTGGAGGGGAATGAGCAGGCCGCGGCAGAGGACGGCGCCAGGTTTTGCGCTTACTGGCCCGGTGACGGCTGGCAGTACGTGGGGACGGAGTTTCCAACTGGAAAAACCAGCAATGGCACCACGTTTACGCTCTGGAGGCACATCTGCCGCCGCTGCGGGCTTCCCAGGGACCCTGTACTCATGTGGTGAGCGTCTGTGCGTCAGCTGGACATGTCCAGCTGTGGCTGTACAGCAGCGTCAGCTGCGGCAGCGCTGCCATTGAAGCGCGGAGGCACGGCCTCTGCACCCCCGGTGGCCGCCTGCGCTGCGCCTTGCACGCGGCGCTCTGCCTTTGGCGTTCGAAACAATGCCAGGCTGTGTGCCTTGCGCGCCCCTGACCCCGTCATGCTTGTTTGCCCGCAGGTTTGGGAGGGCTCCATTATGCTCGGGCAGGTAAGGGGACGTGTGCATGGCATGGCTTGGCTCGCTAAGAGGAAGACGCGCCACGCATGCGGTGCACCTCTGGGTTGCAATCCTGGGTATGCCAGTCTGTGTGCCTTGCGAGCGTATCCTGCTCTGGGTCTGCCCCGCCCAGCTGCCCCTTCCTTGGAACCGTGCCCCCTGCAGCTGCCCGCCCGGCTGGCAACAGGTCACTGCACCCCTTCGCCACGGGAGAGCTTGGCGTAGCGAGTGGAGCAAGTGGAGCAATGGCGTTGTTGACGTCCTGTCTGTTGTGGACAGCGAAAACCAGCCTTACTACTACACTGCCTTCGGACTGGATTGCAACGGAGTGGGCGGAAAGGTGCGCACTGCATGGCACAAAGCAGCCTGAGCGCAGGCAGCGTGCAGGCGCGGGTCACTGGGCAGTGACCACCATGCATGCATGGGTGCGGCGAGGCGAGAGAGCATGCTCTGAGGACGTGCCCTCCTTCCCTCCTTCCCTGCGCCCAACCGCAGGTGTTGTGTGCGTTGGGCGGGCGGCCGGAAAGCGCGGGCTGCCGCTACACGTGGCGGGGCACTGCACCAGGTGAGGGGCTGGCTGCGGGTCAAAACACTGGACACCCCCGCTGCTAGCTGGCGGCGGCGGTCGGCCAACAGCAGTTGCAACTGCAGCTGGCGTGCAACCTGCTAGCATGCCGCCACAGTCAGTTGCAGCCAGTCGATCCCGCCATGCCGCGGTGCGCTGCACCCGAGTGCCGCAGACTGCCGGGATGCATGCGAGGCTGGAGAGACGCTCATTGCCAAGGACTGGTGAGATTGAGGTTGGGCGCTGCTCCCTCTGCTCCCCAGCAGGGGCATGCACTGCCTTTCCGCTTGCCTGTCCACTCGCAGGTCCTTGCATCAAACGAGCTCTATGTGTGCCATCTGCTGCAGCAGGCCCCTTGCATGACGTGGTTGCTGCATGCGCTGCGGCGCTTCCTCTCACTGTGCTGCACCCGCTTGCTGCGCAGGTATGGCGATGGCAAACGCTGCGGGAGCGGCACCTACAACAAAATGGTAAGACCCTGGGGGGACCAGTGTTTGCTTGCCACCAATTGCTGCATGCTGCGCATGCGCTGCACCCGCCCGGCAGGGCTTGGCAGCCGACCGGTGCCCCTAAGGGTTGAGCCCCCGTCCAATGCCCAAGCGGGATATTCGTTGCTGCCGCCAACCCCATGTTGCAGCTCTGCGAGCGGTGCCAGCAGGAAATCCTGAACCTGAACGACTGCACCACGCCCACTTGGGTGAGCCTGCTCACAGCCGGCTGGCAAGGGTAGCGTACTGTCAAGGATGCATGATGGCCCTGTCCTGCGCATAGCAGCGCATGGCAGGCGTCTCACTCCCCTCAGCACCCACCCCTGCCCTGCTGCGTTGCTCGTGTGTCGGCTCCTCTGCTGTGCAGTTTGGCACCGCCCCGTTTTGTGCCGGAGAGTGCAACGTGGGCGACCGCGTGATGGCTCGCGCCCAGTCCAGCAGCAACGTGCCCTCCGACCAGGGTGGGCGATGGGGGGCTGCTGCTGCCGCTGCGGTGCCTCCGTCGCTGCCGCTGCTGCTGCTGCCGCCGACGACGACAACGCTGCCACTGGATGGTAACCAGAGTTCATAACCCTGCTCGTGCCTGTTGCAGACCCGGGCGGCTTTGGCAAGACCTGCGCCAGCATCTCTGGCTGGAAGGTCCGGTGAGTGGAGGGATGGGCGGGGGGCAAGCGGCAAAACTGCATTGAAGGCTTGCTATTCGCGCTGGGCCATGGCGTGGTTACCGCCCACCCGAGCCAGCTGCGCTGCTGCTGCTGCTGCTGCTGCTGCCCGGCAAACCTCCACCACTGTGCCCTTCTTTAATGCAGGTGCCAGCTGTGCAGCGTGCGAGGCCTGCTGGGCTCGGGCCCCAGCAAGGGTGAGGCTGTGACAAGCTTAAACTTCAAGCTGCTGCGCTTGTGGCTTGCCTAGGCAGGCCTGTCGCCTGAACTGCTGCTGGCCTGCAACCTGTGAACGCCTGGTTTGCCACGCGCCTGTTGCTGACTCTTCTTTTGCCTGTTCTGAATGGCACATTCTTCCAACGTTGCCGCAGGCCGGCCCACCTGCACCGCACCCAAGGCCGGCACCGTCTGGCCAGGCTCTCCTGTGGCGTCATTCCCCGCCGTCAAGACATACGCCGCTTGCTGCCAGGGTGAGACATGGGCGAACGAGGTTGCGGATTGCCGGCGGCAGGAAAGCTGGAGCAACTTGCCGCTGCATGGTATGGTGCAAACACAGCACAACTGCCTTGCATCACCCCACCAAGTGCCATGCCCTTCATATTCACAGAGTGCCGCGATGCAGCCGAGTGCCGCCGCTTCCATGTGGGACCCACCGGCTGCTTCCTGTTTGCGGAGGCGAGCGGAGCTGCGAAGCGCGTGGTGGCAGGGGGCGGCCGCGCCGGCGGCGGCGCCTGGCAGGCAGGCTCCAAGGTGGTGTGATGCAGAAACGGACGATGCAGAAACCTTCGAAACTTTTGTGGACATATGCATGACTCGCTTGCCGTGACATGGCTTGAGTTGGGATTTGTTTGACTGGGATTTGCTTAGTTTCGGTGCCAAGCTTGCATTTGTCATGCAATAATGCTAATGGCTGTTTGGCTGCTGTGGCAGTGCACTTTTCCGCCCCGCCTTCTGTCCATTGCTCCTTGAGAATGGCGGATGATCTCCACCTTGACCACCACCTGTGACTCCCTTCACTTCGTTGTGTTCTTGGTTGACCTGTAAAACGCATTTGCCAGGGCACCGCAGAACACAGAATGGCAGAGACGCGATGTTGCTGCCTGTCATGCAACCTCTGAGGCTCAGCCAAGCCAGCCGGCCGCTCACTGCTCATCTTCGCGGCTGTCGGCAGCTGGCGGCTCCCACCGGATGTGGCCCCAGTCGTCTGCTACAGGGTCCTCCAGCTCCCATCCCTCGTCTTCCCGCCGCTGCAGCCACTCAATTCGCTCCCTGCAGCTTGAGGTGGTGGGCAGCGGCAAGGGAGCAGTTGAAGGCAGGCGATGCAGGAAGCGCCAGGAGGCCAGACATGAGGTATCAGGCGGGCAGACCTGCAAGCCTGTAGTCGGGCGATGGTAGGCACTGCTGTTGAACACCTGTGCCCCTCTGCTACCAGCAAGCATGCCTCCAGTGCCACACAACCGCCTTTCTTGCCCACCTCAGGCGCGGGCGGCACTCCTGCAGCGTGGTGCAGCCGTCCAGCATCCACTTCGCTCGAATGCTGTTGAAGTAGCGAGGATCCCACATTTCCTCCTCCTCCTCCTCCTCGCATTCCTCCAGGGACGCGGTGCCCCACTCCTGCCGCTCCTCGCCGCCGCTGCCACCGCCATCCACGCTCAGCCGGCTGCCGCTGGCGCTGCCGCCCACATCCATGCTCCAACTGCCACCTCCAACATCCACGCTCCAGCCCCCCCCCGGCAGTGCCCTCCTGGCTGCCCAGCAGCGACTGCAGCTGGCGCTCCTGCTCCGCCAGGGTTTCCTCCTCCTCAGAAAGAGCTTCCTGCCGCTCTTGCAGCGACTCGAGCTGACCCTCCAACTGGCGCTCCCGCTCAGCCAGTGCACCCTGCTGCTTAACCAGAGCGCCCTCCTGATCAAACAGGACGTCTGCCTCGTCATACAGAGCCTCCTGCCGCTCTTCCAGCAAATCCAGCTGTGCTGCCAGGGCTGCACGCTCTTGGTCCACCTCTGCCTGCCGCCGGCGCACACGGGCCAGCTCCACAGCGGCGGCGGCGGGGCCGCCCTCGGGCTCGCTGTCGCTGCTGCTGCCGCCTGCGCTGCCCAGGCCGCTGTAGCTGCTCCTGCAGCGCTGGGCAGGCGCTCTGGCTGCCTGGGGAAGGAGAGCAGGCACCCTTCTGGCGATGGCCAAGGCGGGGAAGCGTGCCACTAGCATGCGCATAGTGCTCATCAATAGGTGACAGCGTGCAGAGAACAACGAGGGCAAAAGAAAGCTGTGTGCCCTGCCCGCCGCGACGTAGCACCCGGGCGGCCGCCGCCCACTCGAGTCCCCCTCGCCAATCAGCTTTCTTCGGAGCCTGTTTACAGATTAGCACGTACCAGGCATCAGCAGCAAGCAGAGAAGAGGCTGAACACGCCGTCTGCACCGCAATGTTCAACGCCGCACTGAGCTTGTTGCACATTCCATTGGACTTTGTGCGTCCGGCGAGCGCTGCAGGGCCGCGTGTTCACTCCTGGCTTCCCTCATCCTCCATCCCAAACAGCTTGTCCATCCACTCGGGCCGCTTCTGCACGCCGCTCTTGGTCATGCCGGGGATGTAGCGCAGGCCGCCGCAGTCGCCCACGCCCAGCTCCGCCTGTAGGTGTGGGGAAGCAAGGCAAACAAGATTGCACATGAGCAGCAAACAGAGGCGGGTTTGAGGCAGCTGCATGCAGGCACCAGCAGATGTGCAGGAGCAGATGCATGCCAGGCGTGAGGTCTCATAGCAGCAAACATGCTCGGCTGTGCCTCGACCGCTGGGATTGAGCCATGCAGCAATCATTGCGGGCTGGCTAAAGCTCCTCAGCACACCCTGGCCAAGCCATCCCAATAATAACCTAATTTGCCTGCAAACGCGTCTGCCCTGCTGCACCCACCTGCCGCATGCAGTACTTGTCTTCGAGGGCCTTCTTGCGTGCACCGCGGTTGGCTTCGCTGCGCTCCTTCAGCGTGCGAAGCAGGTCTGCAAGGGGGAGGGCGGCCCATGGTGCGGTGCCCGGCAAACAAACAAACAGCAGAGCATGCTGCAGCAGAGCGGCAGACGGTAGCGTGCCCCAACCCCAGCACACTTTCAACAGCATCACCTCGGGTTCTCTTCAACGAACTCATCCAGCGAGTCTAGCCTTGCAATGCAGCGGCAGCAGCACTTCCCAGTACCAGCAGCGCTCACCAGAGTTCTGAAAGCTCTCCTCTGCCGCATCAAGCACCGCCTGGTTGCGGGCCTGCTTCTCCGCAATCGCTGCTGGCACATCCACCGCCGGCAGGTCGATGCTCTCTATGCCAGGGAAGGCCGCCGCTGCGGGGCGGGCGGGCAGCGCGAGGGCTGCCGCGCCCAGGCCGGCGAGCAGCAGGCGGCGCCGCTGAGGCACCGCCGCCGGCGGCTGCCGGGGCTGCTGGGGCTGCGTCTGCGCCTCACACCGCACTGTATGTGCACTAGAGAGTGTGGTCTGATACATGGTGGCGGGCCTGGAGCAGAAGGAGCGTGTGGGGGTTGGTTCGTGCTGCAGGGGCCACTTGGACAGGCTGTCTGGCTCTGCACGTGGTGCGGTAACGTCGATTGGCGCAGTGCGCGGCCTGCCCACTCGATAAGGCGCCGCAATCCGGCGGTCGAGGTGGCGCTTGAGCTGGCCCGCCATCCGCGGGGATAATGAGCATTGATCACGAATTCCAGACTCTCCGTCATCACTTTGCAACGCTTGCAACGCGCTCCTGGCGTCGGAGGGTTGTGCCGCTGAACTCGCCCCTCCCGCCAGTCCTTGCCCTCCCTGGGCTCGCCAACATGAGCGCAGTGGTGTGCAGACTGCTACAAGCTGCACCACGGCCGCATCGCCGTCCTCACCGGCGGCAGGCGGCGGCAGCGGTGGCAGGCGGCGGCGGCAGCGGCAGTGGCGGCGGCAGCAGCGACGATGTGCGTGCCCGCATCGCTCGCGCCCGGGAGTACAAGAAATCAGCCGAGCAGCAGCAGTCGCCTGCCCAGCCGCCATCGCAGCAGGGCGCAGCAGCAGTTGTGGCAACTGAGCCGCTGTCGCCCAGCGGATCAGATGTGGAGGCTGCGTTCAGCGATGCGGCGCAGCAGTTGGCAGCAAAGGAGGAGGCTCAGTTTCTGCAAGCGGTGGCCGAGGCCGGCACGGCAAGCAGTGCAGCTGCCGCAGCACCAACGCCAGTCAGCAGCAGTGGCCAGCCAGGCGGCCAGGCCGAGGCAGTGCTTGCTCGCATCAATGCGGCACGCAAGTACAAGCAGCAGCCGGCCGCTAGCCCAGAGAGCAGCAGCCCTAGCCCTGTGGCCAGCAGCAGCGGCGGCAGCAGCAGCGGCAGCGGCACCAGCAGCAGCAGCTGGGGTAGTGGCAGCAGAGGTGCAGCCGCCCAGCAGCCTGCGGTGCAGCAGACAGATGTTGAGCAGGAGCGGTCCTTCAGAACGGGTGCCGGTGGTGCAGAGCAGGCAGCCAACTGGCTGCGGTTTGCGGAGGGCAGCGGCGCGGCGGCGGCGCGAATAGACAAGAGCCTGTCTCCGGAGCAGTTCACCCTGGCTAAGGAGGAGCTCATTAAGCAGCAGGAGGTGGAGATTGTGACAGTGGATGCTGCGTACGCTGAGCGCCTGCGGCGGGAGAAGGCGGCGCAGCAGGCGGCAGCGCAGCAGGGAGCGGCGGCCGAGGCAGCAGGAGCAGCCGAGGCAGGGGAGGCGGCACAGCAAGGAGAAGAGGAGGAGGATCTGCACAAGCCGAAAGTGGCGACCTGGGGAGTGAGTGCTGCTCAGCAATACGGGCCACCTAGCTGCTCTGGCCATGCCGCCTGCCTGCAGCTGCAGACTGCTGGTCAAGCCTTCGGAATGTGAGTGTTTGGACATGTTATACATCTCAAGTGCCACCAGCCGTAGAAGCCATAGCGGGCCCATCCACCGTGCGTGCCGCACGTGCGCATGGTCATGTGTTTCCCCACTGTTTCCTCTCGCAGGTCTTCCCCCGCCCCCGCAACATCTCCGAAGCATATGGCGGCGGGCGCAACTTGAAGCCGGGGCAGGTGAGGCAACGCAAGAGCAGCGGCAGTGCAGCAAACTGCGCTGCTGGCTGCAGCCACGCGCCACGCCTGCTTGGCGGCAGATGTGCAGCAGATCTGCCTGGCAGACAGCCATTGCAAGCCGCCCTCTTTGCTTGCACAGCATTGCAAATCGGCCAGTCCAGACAGCTTCTGCATGATGCTCCCCTCCTGCAGGCTCTCGAGTCAGAGGAGGCAGCTGCAGAGCGCCAGGCGCGCGTTAGCGCTGCCCTGAAGGAGTACAGGAAGACGCTGGGCCTGGATGTCGACCCTGCGATAGAGGCAGACGCGCAGGTGCGCTGTGCTGCGCTGTGCTGAGCTTCCTTCTGAGATTGTATAGAAGAATGGGCCTGGGGATGTGGATCCAGCGGTAGAGGCGGATGCACAGGTACGCCGTGCTGTGCTGTGCATGCTGCGCTGTGGCATGCTGTGCTGTGCATGCTGCGCTGTGGCATGCTGTGCTGTGCTGACGCCTTCCGCGCTGGGCGGACCGCCCGGCAGTGTTGCTGTTGTGCATTGTGCGGCCGTGCGTATACTGTAGCCAATTGAGGTCCAGGGCGGAAGGTGCTGGGATCTGTTGCGCGGCGGGGGCAGCGGCACAGCTCGACAGCCTGGCCTTGTCCCTCCCCTGCCGCAGGCGGCCTACAACCAGGGCATGGCGCTGTTTGAGCAGGGACTCATCACCGCAGCGCTGCCCAAGTGAGCCCTTATCTCTGTTTGCCTGCCTGCACCAGCCTGCCGGCTTGCATGCCATGCATGCTTTGCCCATGCTGACACAGGGTGTGCATTGTGGCAGCCATTCACACCAACTGACTCTGCCCTCTCCCACCTACACCCCAACCAGGTTTGAGTATGCGGTTGAGCGCATGGCGCTGCGGTCGCGGCTGGGCGGCGAGGCCCGCCTGCAGCAGGCCATCTGCCTAGGTGCGTCCTGCTCCTCTGCCTGTTCGCTCCGGCCGGCTGTTGCGGGTTGAGCAGTAACGGCGAGCGCTCACGCAAGTATGGGCAGCTTCAGGTGGCAGTTTCACAAAGGGTCCCTGTAGCGTGCCTGCCTCACGCCCGCTGTGTCACATGGAACAGCGGTGCAGCTGCACGGCCACCCAGCTGCAAAGCGTGTTTGCAACCCTGCACCCTGGCTGGCAACCCCACGCTGCCCTGCAGACTCCCTGGGGCGCAACCAGGAGGCGTACGAGATCTACACACGCATTGAGTCGCACCCCGCTCCGGGCGTGGCCAAGAAGGCAAAACGGTGGGTGCAGCGGGCTGCTGGGGCTGAGGGCAATGAGTTGTAAACTTGAGTGCAACCGTCTTCCCAGCTGCCATGCTGGAATAGCGGAAGCAGCAGCCTTTGTTGGCGCTGCGTTTGTTTGCAGCTGTTCCTCCTAACCTGCTGGTGCCAAATCCCGCAAATTGCAGGATGCTGTTTGGCTGGAAGGCGGCCGAGAACCTGAAGACCAACCGGCTCTCCTACCAGCCCAGTACTGCTCAGTGGAAGCGCTATTTCGACCGCATCAATCGCAGCAACACTGTGTACCTAGCTCCAGCCGACGAGGCAGAGGCGCAGGCGGCCGGCGGCGGTGCAGCGGCGGCGGCAGCCGCGGTGGCCCTGCTGCCGCTGGCGTTTGTGCTGTACCGCGTGCTGCTGCCGGGTGCCTGATACACGTATCGATTACCCCTGAGTATTTGATTGACATCTGATGTGATCCATTTCGGTTCGATGTAAGTTATCAACATTGAAGCGGCGACCCTCATGCGGCAATGCGGCACGAGGCCAGCTGGGCGGTGGCGGCAGCGGCATCCACTTTTTTCATCCTCGCCTCAGCGGGTGAGGTCCCCTCGCATTGGAACGACCTCTTCATTGCTTCTGACGCACAATGGCGCGCCGGGTGAGCCGCCACGAGGCGGGCCGTTTGCCGCCGTTCTCCTCGTGCGACGCACGAGGCCCGCGGGACCAGCAGCCGCCGATTACGCGTATTTACGTGCCCACTGACCCCGCCGCAGGCCGCAACGCTCCTGGCCCTCCTCGCCGCCGCCGCCGCCGCCGCCGCCACTCCCGCCGTTGTTGCTGCCGCTGATGCCTGTCCCAACGCGGCATGGCGGTGAGGAGCATGCACATACGTTTGACAACGCTTATCACGCATCCAAGCAATGCTACAGCAGCCTAGTGGGCCTGCTGCAGCCCACTTGCTGCGCAGGCCTGCGCTGCACACCCGTGCCTGCCAAACTCCCTGCCCCAGGCACCTGCCGCTGGCCACCAAGCCCGCCACGCTGGACCAGCTGGACCTGGGCAAGTGGCAGGTGGGTGCTGCATGGTTTGAACGATGCTTGAAGAGCTGACAACTGCGCGTGTGCCTTGCTGTCCCGCAGCCTCCGCACTCCAGCACCCACAACCCTGCCTCGAACCCTCCTCCCATCCTTCCCTTTCCCCAGGACTACATCAAGAAGGGCCTGGTGCCGCACCTGATCGGCCCCGCTGTGGCAGCTGCAATCGCGCTCATCTTCCTCCTCTCCTGGCTGGCCTGGCGGCTGGTCAAGATCTGCTGCGCCTGCTGCTGCGCCTGCGCGCGCGGCCCCCAGCTGCAGGTGCGGCACGAGCCAGTGGTGAATTGCTGGTGCAGCTTGCACAGCAGCTGTCAAACCGCCCCAGCAGGCCTGCTGGTTCATCCAGTACAAACCACCCTCTGCCTCCCAACCCATTTGTGGGTGCTGCAGGGCAAGAAGGCGCGCAAGCTGCTGTCCGGCAAGGGCGCCCGCTGGCTCAAGGTCCTGGCCCTGCTGGCCCCCGCTGGCGTGCTGGCCGGAGCGGTCTTTGGCATCGTACGGGTGCGATCTTCGGCCACTGCCCATTGATCAGCCTTTGGAGCGCTGCTGGGATGCACTGCGGCATCAAGTCTGCCACCTATTCGCTCTGCCCGCCTCGCACGACGGCATGGCATGACCGCCTTCCGCCGCACGCCCATGTAGGTGGACCAGAAGCTGATTGAACCTGGCCTCGTTGCGGTTGGCGGCCTGACCGGCTTTGTGAACGACGCGGTGGTGAGTCTGTGCCGGCTACTAGTGACATGATGCTGATTACAGCGTGCGCCTGGCAGAGTCAGCAAGTGACCCATCCATCCACCCTTCCCTGCCCTCGCGTCTGCAGGCCGCCGGCCAGGACACCATTGCGGCGGTCAATGCCCTCGATGCTGCAATGATGGACCAGAGCGTGCGCGGCAACCTGGTCGACACGGCTGCCGCCCTGACCACCGCAGGCGACCCTGCCACCGCTGCCACGCTCACCTCGTATGTTCAGGTGAGGAGCAGGCGGGGAACACAGCTGGCTGGGCGACTGCTCAGCTGCCCCCGCATGGTTGCTGTGCCAAGCATATTCTCATTGGCTTGCCGACCGCGCCATACCACCAACCACACCCACCTGCTGCAGGCTATTGACTCCACGCACAACACGCTGGCCGGGTTTTCCAGCTTTGGCTCCGACCTCGACAGCATCCAGCAGAACACGGCCGGCACCATCGACAAGAAGATTCAGGAGTACCGCGACACGATGGACACGGCCGATGCATGGTGCGTCTGTAGTGTGGCTGGGCCAGTTGTGCCTACTCAGTTGGACAGCTGCCTTGTGTCGGTGGGCGGCATGAGAAGTAAGGCCATCACTGTGTGCCACGTGTGATTCCCCCCCCGCCCCCCCCACCCCCCCCCCCCCCCCCCCCCCC
>VFQQ010003945.1_pt1:10000-13702 | contig 13702 bp, 24 predicted proteins | sample 3512341 | NCBI WGS metagenome assembly VFQQ01 (sample SAMN10412373, study PRJNA504923) | tailings metagenome | isolation source: Relicate 2 Philex TSF1 revegetated site | place: Philippines: Tuba, Benguet | collected 2017-08-29 | reverse complement strand
GCAGCGCACGCGGCCGACGCACAGGCTGCCGCAGGCCCCGCTGGGCACGAAGACGAAGACGACGAGCTTGCGGCGGCGCCACGCCCCGACCGGCTTGTGTCGCGCGCGGAGGCCGCGGCCGGCGCGGGCGCCGAAGGCGAGGGTGCGGATGGTGCGGATGGTGCGGGTGTGGGTGGTCGGCGTGGTAGTGGGCTGGGTAGTGGTGGTGGAGTGTATAAGCCACCTCGTCTCAACCCTGTGTCAATGGAGCTGTGAGTATATGTACACACACACACATACACACACAGTACGCAGACGCCCACGCGCGCACACAAACACACACACACGCGCGCACAAACGCACACATGGTAGTACACGTGGGAACGTATGAGTGCGTGAGATCTGTGTGTGTGTGTGTGTATGCACAGGGACGATGACAAGAAACGGTCAGGTGGTTTGTCTCGTGATGAGCGTCGGTTACTGGCTGAGGCAAGGCGCAGGGCAGCACAGAGTGAGACACTGGCGGACCTGGCGGCTGAGGTTGCAGGTGGGGACATGACACACACACACACACACACACACACACACACACAGCGCGGTTGCTTTCTTGTGCTCCTCGCACTGTATGTGTAACAAGGTGTGTACACCGTTTCAACCCGTGTGTGTATATGTGTGTCTTTGTGTGTGTCTGTGTGTCTGTGTGTGTGTGTGTGTGTGTGTGTGTGTGTGTGCACGTACAGACGCCCCTGAGGAGCGTCGAGCTGAGTTGGCAGGCTTTGACACCTTAGTGGGTCTCAAGCAGAGACAGAAGCTCGCACTGCGCGCACAGGAGGAGGAGGATGCATTCATACGTGTACCGCTCTCAAGAGACCAGGTACGTGTGTGTTTGTATGTGTGGGTGGGTGGGTGGGTGTGCGTGTGTCTGTGTGTGTGTGTGTGTGTGTTTGTCAGAATCCATGGACACTGTGTGTGTGTGTGTGTGTGTGTGTGTGTGTGTGTGTGTAGGCCAAGGCTCTCCGTGCGTCCAAGCGCGCAGGTTTCAGCACCGCAGCAGTCATGGGGGACTTCGCAGACGACGTGGCAGGCCTTGTAGCAGCCAGTGGCGAGGGGGCAGAGCCAGATACACACACAGGGGGCGCACGCAACAGAGCCCAGGGCCTCGCAGCAGTCTTCGCGAAGCAGAGAGTGTCACAAGCCTTCGGCGGGGAGGCGCCGGCCGCGCCGGCGGCCGGCGGCGACCAGGACCTGCCTCGCCGCGCGACGCTGGGCGAGCGCCGCGCCGCGTACGACGCTGTGGCCGCGCGGCGCGCAGCGCGCGGCGGCGGCGGCGGTAGCGACGAGGATGGTGGCATGGATGGTGGTATGGGTGGTAGTGAGGATGAGTATGACTTGGCACCGGGTAGGAAGCGTGGTGGGGCTGGGGGTGGTAAGAGACATGCAGACATGGGCGAAGAAGATGACTTCTATACACAGGCAAAGGTACGCCATGCACACCCACACACACACACACACACACACACACACGTACACATGTCCTATACCAAGGTGCACACATGCAAGCATGACCAGCGAGACAGAGAAACGACGGGTGGTGTGTGTGTGTGTGTACGTGGTTCTGTGTGTGCAGGAGGCTGCCCAGCAGCGTAAGCGCGCTCGTTCTGACTCCAAGCGCGCCCCCTCTCTGTTACCTCCCTCAGAGGATCCCACTGTGTCAGGAGCCAGACCGATTGGATACGACATACAGAAGAACAGAGGCCTCACACCGCACAGGTACGACACACGCACACACACAGACACACACGCACACAAGCTCACTGGGTTAGGCTCATCTCGCGCTTGCAGCCAGCACATGCACGCTCGCTCATGCGTAGAGTGGCATGTGCGCTTGTCCTCATGCGTAAAATGGCATGTGCGCATGGGTTCAGTCTGATGTATGTACTATGTAGTGAGGTTCATGTGTGTGTGTGTGTGTGTGTGTGTGTGTGGTCTTACAGGCGGCGTGACATCAAGAACCCACGTAAGCACCAGCGTGTCAAGTTCCAGAAGGCCATGGTGCGCAGACGTGGCGCAGTGCAGGACGGAGCCGCACACAGAGACACGGGCCACGCCGCGTACGGAGGCGAGGCGACAGGTCTCAAGAGCCGTGTGGTCAAGAGCCGCAAGCTTTGAGCGTAGCATGTGTTTGTTGTGTTTGGGTTACTCAGTGTTTTTCGCGCTGCGAGCTTGTATAGACAAAGGGGCTGCGTTGGTGCGTGGGTTGCCTTGCTTTCCCATGCTTCTGCATGTGTTTCATGTGGTCAATCGCTGAGCTGGCGTCAAGCCTGTAGCTGTAGTAGCCACGTGGTTACATGGTTGCTGTGTGGTTCTTCACAGGAAGCGATGACAACGAACGGCAGCGAACTCACAAAGAGCGCACAAGAGCCGAGCATTAGGGCGGTCACTAACGAGACGCAAGCATGGAGCACTCCTCTCCCCTCTCGCATGCGAAGACACTAGTGCCCCTGAAACTAGCAACGCTAACTTGTCGCAGTCACTAGCTGAACATGAGGCATAGCTAAGGAGGAGTCAGAGCACGAAACACCAAGCAAGCACCTAGACTAAACGAGATGCCATAACTTGTACAGGCTAATCTACCTCATCCTTTGCAGAGTGCGTGGCACCTGCGTGGGTATGGCCGTCCTGCGTAGCCTCGCTGCTCCCCCTCTCATCCACACTACACTGTGTCGCCACCTGCCCACACAGCGCCTCCATCTTCGCGGCATCCGCCAGCAGCGCCTCGCGCCGCGCCGCGTCCCCGCCGGTGACGAGCACCACGCGCGCCGCGGACTCAAAGTCCCGCCGCGCCGCGGCGTACTCGCGCAGGTGACCCAGCACTGCGGCACGCCGTGTCAACAGCCTGCCTATACTCGCTAACACAGACTTAGCGTTTTCACACGGCACTGACCCTGACCCACTATCCCCTTTCTGCCCCACACTCTTGTTGTCACTGCTACCAACACAAGCGCTACTGCCCACAGAGCTGTTTGGCTCGGTATCAGCTGCCCCAACCCCTGACTCTGTCCCCGCTGCGCTCCCACCCTGTGCGCTTGCAGCATGTGTGGTTGCACTGGGCTCCTGTGCTTGTGTACCACACTGACTCGGTGTACGTTCTGATAGCCAGGTTGAGATTGTGTCTGGGTCGAGACTTTGTAGCCATGTGTGAAGTTGTGTGTCCGCGGCCTCGCTCTCACTCTTTGATCCAGGGTGCGTCACACTTGCGTGGGGTGGAGGGAAGCCCCATGCGCGCCCTGCTGCGTCACACAGGGAGCAAAGGGCCTCTTGTCCGGAGCCTGCATGGTGCACACACCAGGGACCATGCATGTGCATTTTAGACCCACACGTTGTGCGACCATAAGCTCAAAGGCTGTCGTTGATGCATGCACACGTGAGAGCACTGCGTCAGCAAGCCATGCTCCTGGTGGCAGGCTAAGCCATGCTCCTGGTGGCAGGCTAAGCCATGCGGGGTACAGCATGGAAGCCCGCTGGTGCCCTTGCACGCCAAGGTGCCAGGACATGGCGCACGCGGCTGCCGCCTATGGCACTTCATGCAAGTACTGTGTGTGTGTGTGTGTGTGTGTGTATGCTTACCTGTGCCTCGGTCCCCAGTAGTGCAGTGTTGTGTAAGGGTGTGTAGTGACATGGCCAGTCCCAGACAACAGTCTTTCTGAGCAGACAGGTAGTCAC
>VFQQ010003945.1_pt1:0-7500 | contig 13702 bp, 24 predicted proteins | sample 3512341 | NCBI WGS metagenome assembly VFQQ01 (sample SAMN10412373, study PRJNA504923) | tailings metagenome | isolation source: Relicate 2 Philex TSF1 revegetated site | place: Philippines: Tuba, Benguet | collected 2017-08-29 | reverse complement strand
AGGCCTGGCCTACAACGGCGTCCGGGCGCTGCTGTCTCCTGACCTGTGCCCCTGCCTGTGCTCTATGAGGTACCTTGAACAAGCGGAAGGTTACTCCTGAGGGCGTGGTGAATGTGGCTATGGTGCGCGTGGGGTCCACCTCCCCTGACAGATCCAGCACCAGGAGGTAGGGTGCAAGGTTGACCTTGACCATGCAGTCTGTTGCAAACACATCTGACTTGCTCTTGGAAGCCCCAGGGAGCGAGACACGCACTTCCACCACCTGCTCGCTCTCGTCCCATTCATACTGAGGCGTGATAGGCATTCTCTTGACGCTACTATTTGCACCGTGCTGCGGGCAGGAAGAGAATGGGCAGCACGCTGGAGCTGCGAACCAAACTTTTGGGCGTGTACCTCGCGGTTTTGTACCTCAACCATTTTTCGCGCCAGCCTCTCGCTTAGCCTGCTCACGGCATCCTCGGACAATTTTCATATCACAAGATGGCATTTGGTAGCCCTTACACTGTGCCACCCGAGCTGCAGAGGACATCAGCCTGGGCAGGCGACACAGGTCGGCCCTACACCGCTCCGTCGACACTGTGGACTACCCTGAATGCCAACCACTGTGGCGAGTTCAAGCAGAAGTGAGTAGGAGCTCGAGCGTCGACAGCATCCCGTCATCCAGTCTGATGATGGCGCAAGCGAGCGCCAGCGAGCAGTGCTTTTAGCTCACTGTCTCACGGGCAAGCACGTGTATCATAACCACAGTAGAGACAAGTTCCTTGGGCCCAGGGGTCCCGGCAGCGCAGAGGAAGGCCAGGGGATGGTCAGGCCAGTGCACCTATGGCGCTGTGGCACCTACAAGTCTTTGGCACACACACTTACCAGAAGCACACATGACAGTGGGATCTAGCTTTCCTGGTGGCAGCACAGGCCTTGCAGGGGGTTGCAGGAAGCTCAACAGGGCAAGAGGCAGCTGAGACGGGGGATACCTTCACCGTTCTCTCGCTGATCCTGTGTTGTGCTTGGTCCCTGCCCGCAGTTCCCTTATCTCCAGGGAGTATGAGACTGTGCCTCTGCGCGCTGGGCACATTCCAGGCTGCACGGTGTATGTGCCACAAGGCACAGATGTGATCGGACAGCGTAGAGCAGCAGCCACGCTACACAATGTGAGTAGTTGGCTCATGAGCACCCATTGTACTTCGTGCACGGCTTGTCATAAGTGGTCAAGACACTGTGCTGTCGTAGGCAGCCAGGACGTATGTCTGCGCTTCCATGCTTCCGCAAGTGCCTATCACTGCTTCTATATACGCTTTGCAGGAGGCCTTGCGACCCATGACCGCCGCAACCAAGGGTCAATGGACAGACATGCAACTCGTAGACCTCAGACCCGAACAGGTAAGCTGTGCATGAATGGATGGGGCGGGCACACCTGTCCATATCTGCCAACAGCTGCTGGGTGAACGCAATGTCCCCTGCCACGCACATGAGTCCTCGCAAGCACGTTGCTTCGCCCTAGAAAAGGCTTCCCCTCTGTGAGGCAGCAAGAGTTGCGTTCTGTGCCATGGATTTGATGTGTGCAGCGATCGTACAACAAGCAGTACATCTACGCGGAGAACGTACACTCGAACTTCATGCGCTTCCCGACGAAGCGGACTTTCGACCACCGCAGGCTCTAGCCGTCATCAGAACCAGTGTGACCAGCTTAGGCTAGGGGGTCGCTTGTAGCAGGCCCGCCTGTCAGTGCATGCACACAGCCTTCCAGCTTACAGCCAGAACCAATCAGTGTTACGGATGGACTTCCTTTACATCCTGTGCATAGCCCTGTGAAGGACGGCACCTAGGTCTTCGCACAATACAGTTGGCAGTGTTTGACAGATCTTCTTGCTTGCTTGTCGCCAGTAGGTACGGTTCGAGGCAGTCAGCACAGCTGTAGGTCTCGGAGTGTACAGATCGACTTACGTGTGGCTTGTCTTGGCTTGTATGATCTTCTGTAAGATATGATCAGACGCGCATTCTTGCCTCACGGGTTGCAGCGGACTACCACCCACAGTCTCAAGAGGGTGGTGTTGCGTAAAGCTGCGCACTTAGTAGCGAGTTAAGCACACTGTCAAGAGATAAGCAGCAAACCACACAGCAGCCCACGGACATACTCAGATAACGTGTTCCAAAGCCAGCAACACGCCAAGGGGGCAAGGAAAGCGAGGAAAGCAGGCATAAAGTGTGATGGCCAAGTGTGACCTTTTCCCGTCGTGCTCGGCTGCTGGATCCTTTGCGTCTATACATCAGCTGAAGTAGCAGTCAAGCAACATCCGTCATCACTAGTGGATTTCTTGCGAGGAGCCCCCCAGTCCGAGCCAAAATGAAGGCCTTCACAAGCACTCGCCCCGCGAGACTGGATAGCGCCAAGGTAGCTTGTCATTTAGATGGACGGATGTGCAGCAGGCGATGCAGAGACGGGCATGCTGGAAATCAGCGAGATTTTCATGAGGGTCGCTTTCCAGCTTGGGCCCGAGAAGAGTGCGCCGGAATGCATTGGCATCCGCCGCATCCGTCATTATACAGCTTAGATCCACGAGAGCTGATGTTTTTGCGCGCTCCTGTGCGCCCCAGGTCGCCAACCGTCAGGTCAAGGTGCAGGCGCAGGCCCAGGCCGCCCAGGCAGCCGTCCAGACCCCAGCCTCCAGCGCCAAGGACCCTCTCATGTTGAAGGCCCTGCGTGGCGAGGCTGTGGAGCGCCCGCCCGTCTGGATGATGCGTCAGGCTGGTCGTTACATGAAGGTGGGCACACCGCTGCGCAAAGGGCTCCCTCACGCACTGTGCTCGCTCCGCCGCAAGCGGCAGCTGCATATCCGTTCCCTGTGGCCACATCTGTGCTGTGCAGGTGTACCAGGACCTCGTCAAGAAGCACCCAAGCTTCAGAGAGCGCAGTGAGAACGTGGACCTGTCCGTGGAGATTACCCTCCAGCCTTGGCACGCATTCAAGCCAGACGGCGTCGTGCTGTTCTCAGACATCCTCACGCCTCTGCAGGTGAGTCCTAGCAGCACCGGTGCACGCAGAAGCAAGCCACGACGCATCGCTTAGAGCCTGTTATGAACACTCGTCCCGTGCCTCCGCTCCTTTGCATCTCGCAGGGCATGAACATTCCTTTTGACTTCCCTGGCGGCAAGCCTGTGATCCTGGAGCCCATCCGCACCATGGAGCAGGTCAACAAGGTCTCCCGCTTGGTACCTGAGGAGAGCTGCTCATTCGTGGGCAAGGCGCTCACACAGGTAATTACTACACCCACACCCACACCCACACCCACACACACACACACACACGGGGCCACCGCTTAGCCGTCTGCCACATGTGTGCACACGCAGACGCTGTCACCTTGAACCCAGATAGTGACGTACCAACTGCCTGGCGCCTAGACCTCAGTGTGCAGTACATGTAGTGCTTGCGTGTGTGTGTGTGTGTCCCTTCACACAGGTGGCTGCTGAGGTTGGCAGCACCGCCGCAGTGCTGGGCTTCGTCGGCGCTCCCTTTACCCTCGCCACATACATCGTGGAGGGTGGCAGCAGCCAGAACTTCGCGCACGTGAAGCGCTTGGCTTTCGGCCAGCCAGCCGTGCTCCACGCGCTGCTAGACAAGCTCGCAGACAACGTGGCAGACTACTGCCGCTACCAGGTGCGTGTGTGTGTGTACGTGTGTGTATGTGTGACTCTGACCCGCGCGTGCTACGCACACATAGTTAAGAGTCTTACCAACAGCATCCGTCTATGCTTTCCTGGGTTGTGATGACTAAGGCATGGCAATTAGGAGTGTGGAACTGACGCGCATGTTTGTATGTGTGTGTATTGTGCGCAGGCTGACGCTGGTGCTCAGGTCATTCAAATCTTCGACAGCTGGGCCAGTGAGCTGATGCCTCAGGACTTTGACGTGTTCTCAGGGCCATACATTAAGAAGGTCATTGACTCATTCAGGTGTGTGTGACAGAGTGATAAGGGCAGGTCACACACTCACACAGACACACACACACGCACACAGGCACAGAGTAACCACGCACACACACACAGACTGCCTGCATGCTTCGGTCGCCCGCCGATACCTAAGCACCTTGTCTTTTACCTTATGCCGTCACTGTAAGGATGTGTGTGTGTGTGTGTGTGTGTGTGTGTGCAGGTCGACCCACCCCCACGTGCCCATCATCCTGTACATTAGCGGTGGTGGTGGTCTGTTGGAGCGTATGGCTGCCTGCAACCCTGACTGTATCTCCATTGATCAGTCTGTGGACCTGGTGGATGGCATCAAGCGTATTGGCACAGGATTCGCTGTGCAGGTACGAGCTGACAGACACACACAGACACACACACAGACACACACACACACACACACACACACAGGGGCTATAGGGCTAGACACACACACAGGCTACAAGAAAATGCGCGCACACACACAGGTTTCAAGAAAATCGCCCACACAGGCGCGCACTCGCACGCGCAGTATACGCACAACAAACGGAGGGCTTCGCAGCTGGGTGTGGGATGAAGGCTTGTGTGTGTGTGTGTGTGTGTAGGGTAACATGGACCCTGGTATTCTGTTCGGCAGCAAGGATGTGATCACAGACCGTGTGATGGACTGCATCAAGAAGGCACGCAGCCAGGGTGTGAGACACGTCATGAATCTGGGACACGGAGTGCTGCCAGGCACACCTGAGGAGAACGTGGCAACGTACTTCGAGGTCGCGCGCAGCGCGCACACACGCTGGTAAACAGCCTAGCCAGCGCCTGGGCTCCTAGCTGACAGCGACACACACGCTGGTGAAGAGCCTAGCCAGCGCCTGGGACCCCGGCTTGTCAGCTTGAACAAGGGCAGCGATTACTACCTCACTGATGTTGCGTAGCGCACGCGCGCTGGTGACCGCAAGCTGGGCCAGGCAGCACTGATGGCAGAGACAAGCTTCTCAACTGTTTGTGACTCGTGGCTGCCTCAGCTGGTCACAGGCTTGGTTTGAGTGACGTTGCTAGCGTCTTTGCCTAATGACTCTTGACTTTGCGTTTTGACTCTTGTAGCTTATGGCTGTACCTCAGTGTGCATGCCATGGCGTAGGTTTATGTGCTTTGCATGAGCGTGGAACGCCGAGTGTTGTAGAGCCCTGATGGGCCTGGTAGCAGCTTGTTTTGTGGCCTGTACGGGCTAAATGTGTGCTTGAATGAACGAGTGTCACATGCATGTATGAGTTTTCATGAGCGCTTAAGAGGAGACTGGAGTGTTTGCGTGTCGAAAGTGCGAGCTGCGAGGATTCAACTAAAGAGTCATTCATGTAATCTCACTTTAGTGCCATCGACTCGTGTCTGTGATCTGTGCGCTGTGACGACGCTGCGTGTGCCTGGTCAGTCTGCATGGTCGGGGCCAACAGCTGCACGGATGTATCAAGCCTTTACATGAACACAGCACACAGAACGCGACAAATACAGTAAGGGCGCTCTTGGCACGGATACAGGGCTTCAAGAACTGCAGTTGAGACTATACAGCGCTGCGCGCATGCACGCGCTGTCCTGCTGAATACCGGCCCGAGACAAGAACTGAGAACACACATGTCCTGTCCCACGCAACAACTCTTGAACACCGACACACACACACACACACACTACGGCAATCCAGAGCACACACAGAGTCATTCCCTCTTGCGGCCTCTCCGTGCGCGCGCACGCGTGCATCCACCCTTCACTCCGCGACACTTGTCCTCACACACACACACACACGCACACGAAGAATTCAAGCCAAAGCGCACGCGCAACGCACAACAGCTAGCAAAACTCTCCTGGGTGCGCAGAGAGACACACGCACAACACCTTGTCAGCAAAAGCCATCTGCGTTGATTTGCGTCAAATCAGTGGCGCTACAAACAGTGGTGTATGTATTGCATAAAGCAAGGTGCCAGGGTGCCAGAGCGGCCACTTGCAAGGCAGCAGTGCGCAGCACGCCTGAGGCGCCCATGAGACTACGTCTTCTGTCTCTTGTCTGTCTGTCTGCAACACAAAAGAATGTCTGACGCCTGAAACGGGCCAGGGTGTGTAAGGGCTACAGCTACTGTGTGTGTGTCGAGGGCAACAGAGGTCTTAGCTATGCTACAGGGTCTTCTGGCGTGTGATTCACAACACAAAAGGCACTGTCAGTTTGGTGAGTCCCTGGTCTCGCATGGAAGCTGAGAAGCTGAGACCAGCACAGTAAGGGGCCACTCAGGGTCCCCAGGACTCGTACCAAGCCCGGTAAGGCACCCACCACACAGAACCCCCTGAGCATGTACCAAGCTCATGGCTGCTGGGTCCACGGCATGCGTGGGTGGGTGGGGCTCGGACCGACAAGGGAGGGCTGCATGGGCTGCTGGGGTTGCAGTGGTGTGTATGTGGCACGGACCGACAGGGCCCGAACGCCCAGCTCAGCTTAGATGTGTCAGCCGCACAGGTGCTCGTATCTCAGGCGCATTTCAGCCAGCAGCGTCATGGTGGTGGCGTTTGGCTGCAGGCCGCCCACAGTACACACCTCACACATGAGCTCCTCAGCCTCGTCAGGGTGAATCACACTTTTGGCGAGGCACCTGATGACACACACACACACACACATACAAGTCAAACTTCACTCATGGGCCCCGCACATCCATGTCTCTTATGCAGTATTGTGCATCAGTGTAACGTGGCAATGAGATAGACATGCAGGAGAGCATAGCACCGTGTGGCGTGGTGTGTGTGGCGTGGAATGCCACGTGGCATCTGGGCTCACCTCATGAGCATGTTGAGTGTGCGCATGTCTGGCAGCAGCCCCTGAGTGCGCAGCTCCGCCCACAGACGCTCAGCGCGCCCTCTGTCACCACGCTCAGCAGCCTACGACACACGCACACACACACACACACACACAAGTAAACCACACCAACCCACATACCCTTCCTGTCGTCTGACTCGACACCGGCAGAAGATGGCCTGATAAGCACGGCTCAGCGTGACCGTCGGACACACCAACTGACTAGTCAATAAGCAAAGATTTGCTGTTTACAGGTACGAGCACTACATCTACCTACACTTCTACCTACACTACACAATGGATTAACAAACCAACGACTCACCAGTGACAGTTGTACGTTGAACTCATCCACGGTGGTGAGTGACATCACAGGGGGTGCCACGCTGTCAGACCCGGTAGAAGGGTGAGGGTCCTCCTCCATGTGGCCTGGCCCCATGTGATGCCCCCCTGCATGGCCGCCCGCCATGCGCCCGCCACCGTACAGGTCGCCGACGGACAGGTGGCCCTGAGGCACCAGCCCCATGTGCTGCTGCATGCCGTGTGCGAGCTCAAGACTGCCAAACACATCCGCAGACCCCGACGGATGGAAACCACCACCACCGCCCATGTTGGCGCCAAACGCGCTCATGCCGCCCGCGCCCCACTGGCCTAGGAGGTTTCCGCAGGTCGCCATGTCGTAGCTCGCGGCGTGATGCAGGCCGGAGAACGCGGCGCTGGCGGCGCCAGCGGCGGCG
>VFQQ010003942.1_pt1 | contig 13716 bp, 17 predicted proteins | sample 3512341 | NCBI WGS metagenome assembly VFQQ01 (sample SAMN10412373, study PRJNA504923) | tailings metagenome | isolation source: Relicate 2 Philex TSF1 revegetated site | place: Philippines: Tuba, Benguet | collected 2017-08-29 | reverse complement strand
ACTCCCTGCCCCACAACCCACTTGCTCCCTCTGCTTCACCCCCCAGCGCACCTCCTGGCCCGGCTGGAAAGCCGCCTCTGCGCCGCCGCTGCTGCCTGCCTCGCCGGCAGGGCTGTCTCCGCGCCAGCTGTCGCCACCCCAGTCGCCGCTGCCGCTGCCGCCGCGGCCGCGGCCGCTGCTGCGCCCGCTGCTGCGCTCCTCCTGGCTGGGGGCCTGCCAGTCGGACTCTGGGGAGAAGACGCCCGCAAACTGGTCGCCCTGCAACGCATTATTGGCAGCCAAACCGTCAGGATCAGGTACGAGAGGCAGAGGGAAGAGAGGCAGAGGTGACCAAGGCAGGCTGGCCATCCTTTGAGCAGCACGCGCTTGGCAGCACAACAGCACAATCAGCCTGGCATGAGCGGCAGCCGCGGCTTGCACAGCTGGGCCCAACCTTGCACAGACTTCCGGCACACAACCTTCCATTGCCCATGTTAACCACTCACATCCTGCTGGCTGTCGCCGTCCCACCAAGAGAGGTCAGCGGAGCGGGCAGGGGCGGAGCTCTCTCCAAACTCGCTCCGCTCCCGCCGCCCCTCCCAGCCGCCTTCACGCCCGCCGCGCCGCTCGCGGTCCCCAAAGCGGCCACCGCCCTCGCGGTCACCAAAGCGGCCGCCGCGCCGCTCCCTGTCTCCAAACCGGCTGCCGCCGTCGCGGTCTCCAAACCGGCCGCCTGGGCTGCGGTCGCCAAAGCGGCTGCCGCCCTCACGGTCCCCAAAGCGGCCGCCTGGGCTGCGGTCCCCAAAGCGGCCGCCTGGGCTGCGGTCTCCAAAGCGGCTGCCGCCGTCGCGGTCGCGCCGCCCGTCGCGGCGATCACCCTCGTCAAAGCTGCGGCGGCCGCGGTCCTCGCGGGGGCCCCGCTGCTCACGCTGCGCCCGCCGCTCTCCCTGCTGCAGCGGCACACCAAAGGCCGCCACGTCAGCTGCGCCCCAAGGGTCCAGCCCGCCTGCAGGCTCCTCCCACACGCCCGCCGCGTCGGCAGGGGCGGCGCCCGGCGCCGCCGCCGCGCCGCCTGCCGCCGGCTGCTGCGGCTGCATGGCTGCCTCCCAGCTCCAGCCGGCGCCGCTGCCACTGCCGGCTGCCTCGCCTGCTGCGCTGCCGCTGCCGGCTGCGCCCTGGCTGCTGCCAGCCTCAAAGTCAAAGGCGGCGGCCGCCGAGTCAAACCAGCCGCTGAAGGCGCCCTGGTCGTCAGAGCCTGAGGCCTCCGAGGGGGAGCTGGCATCAAACCAGCCGCCAGCTGTGCCGGCAGCCTCATCCTCGGAGCTGCTGTTGGCGGTGGAGGCGCCGCCGTCATACCAGCTGCCGCCGCGGGCGGGCTCTGACGCGCGGTCGCGCCAGCCGTCGCGGCCGCGGCGCGCCGGCGCCGCGTCGCCCCGCCGCCGATCCTCCCAGCGGCCCTGCTGGCGGCCGGAGCGGTCGTCGCCCCAGCGGCCGCCGCCATCCTCCCGCCGCTCGCGGCGAGGACGCTCCTCCCACTCGCCGCTGCTGCCGGCGCGGCTGCCACGCCGATCCTCCCAGCTGCCGCCGTCCCGGCTGCCGCGCCGATCCTCCCAGCTGCCGCCCTCCCGGCCACTGCGCCGATCCTCCCAGCTGCCGCCGTCCCGGCTGCCGCGCCTGTCTTCCCAGCTGCCGCCATCCCGGCCACGGCGGCGGTCCTCCCAGCCCCCGCTGTCGCGGTCGCGCCGCTCCCGCCGCTCGCCGCCGCGCTCCTGCCACGGCGCGCGCTGCCCGCCCTCCGACGCCGCATAGAGCCCGGTGCCCTGGCGGTCGCGGGGGCTGCTGCTGCGGCCACCCTCGTACCAGCTGCCGCCCTCTGCCGGCTCAGCCGCCGCGTCAAACCAGCGGCCGCGGCGCTCGCCACCATCCTCAGACCGCCCCCGTCCCTCGCCACGCTCAAACCGGCCGCGCCCCTCTGGCCGCTCCCGCCGGCCCTCATAGCGGCTATCCCTGCCGTCCCTGCTGTCCCTGCCGTCGCGGCCGTCGCGGCCACGGCGCCCCTGCGGCGCCTCCTCCTCCGCCCAGCTGGTGCGTGTGGGGCGGGGGGCGGGCAGGTCCAGAGCCGCGCGCACCACTGCCTCCTCCACAGGCTCCAGGTCAGCCTCCCACTGCAAGGCAGGAGAGCAGGGAATGGCAGCAGCGAGTTTGGACTCAGCTCACAATATCTGGAAATTCCTAAGGTGCAAGCACTGGCCCACCCAAGCGCTCACAGGCTGAACCAACCGGCTTGCGCAGCGCACCGGCAAGCACGCACAGCCAGCAGCTGACGGCCAGCTCATCAGGCAACGCCTCCAGCACAAGAAAGCGCAGCACACAACTGCTCACGTCTTTGGCCTCCGCCAGCTGCTTGGAGGTGGCGGGCTTGGGGAAGAGGTGGTCGGTGGGCATGCCTGTCACGTCCCACGTCACAAACGTCTCCACCTGGTCCCAGGCGCTGCAGGGCAGGGGGCCAGAGGGTGCTACTAAGTGAGCAGCAGCAGCAGCAGCAGCAGCAGCAGCGAGCAGCAGCAGCAGCACCAGCAGCCTGAGCAGCCCTACTCCACAGCAGGCGCCTTGACGCATGGGGTGCGCAGCAGCCAGGGGGGAGGTCGTGCATGCCCTGCATCCCAGCACGCTCAGCACCACCAGTATAGCTGGTCCAAGCCATGAAAACAGCAGCATGTGCGCTCACACAAAGTTGGGGTTCATGGAGAGGCGCTCAAACAGCGCCCGGTCCATCTCTGCCCGCACAAACACCATGCCGCCGTTGGTGCTGTTCATCAGCATCTGCAGCAGGGGAGGGCAGCAATGGAGGACGGTCAATCAGTGGTGCATGGAGTCGTGCGCTGGGGTGTGCATGGAGCTGTGCGTGGGAGGCATGGCATGGCAGGCGAAGGAGCTGCAGGCAGCTGGGGTCAGAAAGGGCGGGGCGACTGGGCGGCAGCATGCAGGCATGCAGCCGCGGGGTGGAGATGCTTGCAGGCAGCCCATCAGCTCAGCGTAACGCAAGGCATATCAGCAAGGGTTGTGCCAGGATTCCATGGGGCCTGCGCACCTCTGGGTAGCGAGAAGGGTACTTGATCACCTTGTTGCCCATCTTGCCCGTCCTGCAGCAGAGAGGCGGAGGAATAAATAGCGCACACGGGTCAGACAAACGATGGTCCCTCGGCAGCCAGCCCGCGTGCCGCAGGTACGGCATCCCCTCCCTGGCCCATTCAACGGCACACAGCTACCAATGGGGCTTCCCGCTCGGCTCCCCACACGCTCAGCACCCGCCCGCCCCCCGCCTCAGCCGCGCTTGCTCACTTGGGGTTCCACACTTTCTGCGACTTCTTGGGAGCCCAGGTCTGCAGGATTCGGGGGCGCGGCTGGCCGCCCTCCTCCTTGGGAGCCAGTGGCCCGATGATGTCCGGCATGCGCTCAACTGCCTCCACCACCTGCGGGTGCCGGCCGGGTGGAGGCAAGGCTGGGTCAGCTGGGCATGCTTGGCAGCGCGGCGGGTGCGGCAAGGGAGGCTGAGCACAGCAGCACACTGCAATGCTGGTGCTGTGCCACATGATCCAGTCGCTTTCAGTGGCACTGGCGCAAAGATGGCACTCCAGTCGGCAGGGCCGCTGCTGCAGGGCGCAGCCACGCCTTTGGATCTGCTCACCTGCTTCTCACGGCCCGCCTTGATGCGGATGGCCCACCAGCACTCCTGGCCGTTGCCGTGCAGCCCCGCATTGTGACCCCGTGTGCTGCAGCAACGGAGAGGTGCCCCAGCAGGCAGGTAGAAGTGAGGCGAGCATGGAATGACGCCGCCTATGAGGAACGCAACGGCGGGTCCAGTGCACAGCGCAGCACCAATGCAGCATGCCTCCTCACAGCCACGCGCTGCACTTCATGCTGGCAACAACAAGCATGGGCAGCAGGTACACCAGGACAAGATCAGTCGCGCGCAACGCACCCATCTGGCTGCATGGGCAGGTATGTTTCGATGCGGCTCTGGTCGCGCTCATCGGTGGCGCGGTAGCCGGCAGAGGCTCGCAGCGCCCGGGTGGACCCCTCCTCCTCGGGGTCACCCCGCCGCGCCTCCCGGTCGTCCACGTATGCCGACAGCTCCTCCTGCTGCTTGTCCACATCTGCAGGGGGCATGGTAGGGGCTCCAGGTTGGCGGCGCCTGGCGCATGGCAGAGCGCGGCGCTCCAGACAGCCCGGCGGTGGCGGCAGGCGGGAGCATGCATTGCAGCAGGGCAGCAATTGTTGTCCACGGTGCAGCCATGGCCCGCCCTTGCATGAGCGGTTGCAGGGTGGCGAGCACATGAAAAGGCACAGGCGGAGGCGCCGCCAGCGCCGCCACTGCCGCCCGGCGCACCTGCAGCCTCGTACTGGCGCAGGATGCGGGCCATCCGCGCCGCCTTCACATCCGCCTTGGGCTGCTTGGCGTTGGCCTGGGGCTGCACGGCGCGCCGGCCGGCCCTGGAGGGCAGGCGGGCCCCGCCGACCCGTAGGCCACCACAGCGGCTGCTGTGTAACTGCATGCCGTGCAAACAGTCTCTGGATGCGCTCCAGACGCCCGGCAGGCGCCGGTGTGGCGCGGGCGGGGGAGGGGCTTGTCGCTGGCGCGCCTGAGGGTGAATGCGAGAGCTGTGATATGTAGTTGATACCCACAAGCAATTGCGGCTCTCAGCACGGGCGACGGTGGCTGGGAAGCACTCCCTTGGCCCATGCAAGCCGCCGCCGCCTGGTCAGCGGCGCTTGAGGGCTGCCTGCGGCCCTCCAGGCGCTTTGATCGCACCTGGCAAACTGCCACTGCTGTTCCGGGCTGCCAGCCGAGGCGCCGGCGCCTCCCAGCGGCGTTATGCAGTTTGTGAACGAGGCGGAGCAGCGGCGGGCCAAGGCGGAGGCCGACCTGCCCCCGCTGCCGCCCCTGCTGGCCCAGATCCTGGCGGAGACGCGCGCCAAGCAGCAGGCGGCCAAGGAGGGGCGCGAGTATGTGCCCGAGCGCAAGCAGGCGGGCGATGGGGCAGGCTCTGACGACGAGGCGCAGCCACCCAGCGGCCCGCTGCTGCTGGAGGGCCCATCAAGCGGCCTGCTGGTGCAGGGCACCAACGTGCCCGACCGGCAGCCGGGGGACAGCGACAGCGACAGCGATGCGGAGCCCGAGGCGCCGCTGGGGCCCCTGGACCCCGCGCGCTGCCGAGTGCACGGCCCCGGCTTCAGCGGCGGCGCCGCCGGCCAGCCCGTCAAGCTGACGCTCACGGCGCGCGACGCCAACGGCAAGCGCATCCGTGAGGGCGGCGCGATGGTGCTGGTCATGGTGGAGCCGCCACGCACGCCCGGCGTGGAGGAGGAGCCGGACGCCATCGAGGCGGAGGTGACCGACCACGGCGACGGCACCTACACCGCCGTCTACACCGTGCCCTCCAAGGGCAACTACCAGGTGTGCCAGCCAGGGCTGCCTTGTTTGTGTAATTGCCTTGCTTGTGTGATACCGTGTATACACCTACTGTGTGCAAGCTGCGCTGTGCAGCATGCTACATGCCGCGCTGCCCTGCTGTCATGCCCAGTGCGTGCCCGCTGCCTTGCATGCGCAGCCGCCATGCATGGCGCCCGCTTCAGCCTGCCCTGCGCTTCCACGGACGCCTCCTTCTGGTCCCCTCACTCCCTCTGCCTCCCCGCAGCTGCACATTGAGGTGGACGGTGACCCTGTGGGCGACTCGCCCTACCCAGTCTTCTTCTCGGCAGCCAAGCTAGTGGTCGAGGGCAGCGGTGCCGCGGCGGCGGGCGCGGCGGCAGCACCCGGCCAGCCGGCGCAAGCTGTGCAGCCAGCTTCGGGGGCGCAGCTGCCGGCGCCGGTGACCACCTCGGCAGGCTTTCAGGTGGGCAGCAGAGTGTGGCTGTGCTGGTGCAGCTGCAGGCAAAGCTGGGCCGCAGGCAGCACGTTGCAACCAGGCGGGCGGCAGCATCCCAAGTTGCATCGGCGCATGTGCCAATTGCATTGTGCATCGGCACTGCCCTGCGGTTGGCCTGCTGCCTGCCGCCGCCCCTCCCTGCCTCTCACCTCATCTCCCGCCCCTGCCACCCGCCGCAGGTGGTCACTGCCCAGAGCATCAAGGCGGCCCAGGCGCAGACGCAGACGCAGCTGGGTGCTGCGGCAGCGGCGGGTGACCTGGGCGCAAGCGTGGCGCTGGCGGCAGGCGCTCCAGCGGGCGCCGCTTTGCAGAACTCTCTGGTGAGGGGTGCTGCCCCCCCTCATGCTGCCAGTTTTTTGGTGTGTTGGGTGTTGGGGCTGGCGCTGCTGTGCTGCTTTGGGCAGCGCTGCTCCCGCTGGGTTATGGGCACGATTGTCGACGACTCGGCACAGAGTAAGCCGGCGCACCCATGCAGACGAGTGAATCTGCCTGCTTTCCTCTGCTGCACTGCCCGCCAGCCCTGCTGGGCTGTGCTCTGGCTGGCCGGGCGCCGCCGCCTCCATGCCTGTGCGCCCGCCCTTGTACCACCCTGCAGGGCCGCTGCACAGCGCCAGCCGGCTAGGCGCCGCTCAGCCGTTCGTTTCCGGAAGCAGACAGGAAGGCAAGGCAGGCTGCCTCCCCCTCAACACGGGCGGCTGCTGCCTCAGCGGCCCCCACCCCGCTGCCGGCCCTGCTGTGGCCGGTTCGTGCGGCCCGCGCCGCTGTGCACTCCACCCACACCCTTGCTGCGGCCCCCATCCCACCTCCCATCACCTGTGGCCCTCCCCTGCCTTCCCCCTCCCCCTCCTGCTCCCCTGCAGGGCGCCGACATGGTGCGAAGCGGCATGGCCTTCCCGCCTTTCGACGCCGAGCAGCTGCAGCGCATGGTGGTGGTGGGTGGAGTGATGGCCCTGGCCACCCCCGATGCGGTGAGCCAGGCTCTCGTTTTGTGGCAGTGCGGCTGGAGCCTGGAGTCATTGTTGCAGAGTGCAGCGAGGCCTGCTGTTGAAGCTGCTTGTGCCGGCCTTCCAGCCCGCCACCCGCCCCTCTGCTCTCTGGTGTTGTCTCCTGGGCAGCTCGCGGCACGCTGTCTCTACCTCTCACAATCAACCTCCCCTGCCCTCTCCACCATTCTTGAGCAGCTCAAGTCCGTCTTCTCGCTGGCGGGCGCCATCCTGAACTGCCAGCTGACGCCTCCCGGCACCGGCTTCGCATTTGTCACCTTCTCCTCTGCAGCCGAAGCAGGTGGGCAGGCGCCTTGTACTGCGCTTGCAAGCCGCTGCCGCTTGGTGCCCAGACCGCAGTCTGTGGACTGCCAGCCAGCCGCGGCTGCTGCTCATGTCACGCAGCTGCCCTTGGCGCGTGGCTGCTGTGCACTGCACCGCTCCTGCGTCTGCTCCTCTCACATTGTGCTCCTTACCCTGCAGCCAATGCGCTGACTATGGGGCGGCGCTTCGCTGATGGGCGGGGCCTTGCTGCTTGATGACCTGTCCTTGCCACATTTCCCCCACCCTGCTGCAGCCAACGCGCTGACCATGGGCGGCGCCTCGCTGATGGGCCAGCCGCTCAAGGTGGAGCTGGCCACAGAGGCCAAGAAGGGGGCAGACGCAGCGCTGGCGGTGAGCGCGGCTGTGGGCTTGCGAGGCTGTTGCTACTTATGATCCAGAGCTGCTGCTGCACTGCGTGCAAGTGCGGGTGCACGGCGGGCGGTGTGCTTTTGGCAGGCATGGAGGAAGCTGCATGTTATCGGCTGAGGCAGCCCTTGCGCCATGTGTTGATCTTAGCTGCCCCATGCCCACGCTCTTTCCAGGTGCATGCTGCTCACTTGGACCCTCCCCGCCCCTTCTCTGCCCCCCGCCTGCAGGCACACAACCCGTACGCAGCGCTGCAGGCGCAGCAGCTGGCTCACTTCCAGATGCTGCAGCAGCAGCAGTCGGCGCTGGCGCAGCAGGTGGCCACGATGCGCGCAGCGCAGCGCACCGGCGTGCAGCTGCCACTGGACCAGCGCATTGTGCTGAAAAAGGAGACCAACGGTTCAGAGCGGCGGCGCAGCAGGAGCAGGAGCAGGGAGCGTGGCAGCCGGCGCCGCAGCCGCAGCAGGGACCGGGAGCGGGATCGGCGCAGCAGCCGGCGCAGCAGGAGCCGCGAGCGGGAGCGGGGCGGGCGGCGCGACCCCAGCCGCAGCCGCGACCGCAAGCGCAGCCACCGCAGCCGCAGCCGTGAGCGGGGCTCGCGGCACAAGGAGCACAAGCACCACAAGCACCACCACAAGCGCAGCCACCGCAGCCACAGCCGGGAGCGCAAAGAGGACAAGTCGGCGGGCGGAGACAAGATGGAGGTGGAGGCGGCAGCAGCAGCGGCAGAGCAGCAGCAGCAGCCAGCGGCAGCAGGCAACAAGGATGATCTGGAGGCGCTGCTGGATGAGTTTGACGGCTGAGGGCCACTGCCCAAGAGGCCGCTGCCCGAGAGGCCACTGCCCAAGAGGCCGCTGCCCAATAGGCCCCGCTGCCTGAGCTCCATCCTGGCAAGCAGCGCGCCCTGCCTTGACAGCAGCTGAGTAGTTGCAGCTTGCCTGAAGCAGCAGCGCTCCCCGCCTCCTGCCACCTGCGCCGCCGCCTGTGCCTGTGATTTTGCTCTGTACCTTTCCCCCATGTGCTTTCTTTTGTACCCTGTTTCATCCCGCCTGCCCGCTGCCTGCGCTCAACCTGCTGACACTCATCTGCTCTTACAACTGCAACAAGCGACCGCTCAACTCTCAACACAGGCAGGCTGCGCCCTGCATCGTCCTCCAGGGGTTGCGCAGGTACAGGGCGAACAAGGCATGCAGCGAGTGCAGCAGTGCTCAGTGCGAGTGCTGCAGGCCTCAGTCGCAGCATCCTCAGTGGGGCCCGCCTGCGTAGTTCACGCCCTCCTTGCAGCTGCAAGAGCAGCATTATGGGGTGTTTGCATTTAGGAATTGTTTGCTGTGGGGTAAAGGGTTGGCACACGGGGGTCAACGGCAGGGCCATTGACCTCACAGCCACGCCACCACAACTCGGCAGTTTTCCAGCAACTTGCTAAGTGACGGGGGCAGCAGCAGCGCACCCGGGGATGCCCTCCACCGTCTTCAGCGGCACTGTGCTGCTGGGCAGGTAGTCGGTCTGGATGCCCTGCAGCGGGTTGGGAGAGTGGGAAGGGGGCAGCAAAGGAGCAGGAGGTTAGGCTGTGAGCAGCTGGTCTTGAGATCTGTTGGGGTGGGTGAAAACTGCCTGGTGCGGCCCCTCATGTCGCAGCACCCTCCAACCTCGCCACCAGCGCACCTTGAAGCCCATGGTGGCCGCCGCTGTGCCCTTGATGGTGGGGTTGGGCTGCGGCCAACGCGGCGGCGACTGCTGCACGGGCGCTGTCAGAAACGCGCTCTTGGGCTTCTTGCCGCCTGCGCGCAGGGAGTGTAAAGGCAGGAAACATTGGACAGGCGAATGAGTTGTTGGAATGCTTCGTGCGGACGTTGCAATGGCACACCTGCAACGATGTGCCCTCGCTCGTTCACGATTGGAACCGTGCGGCCCTCGGCGGTCTTGCCCACCCCCCCACTCTTGGCGCCGGCGGCGGCGGAGCCAGTCTTGTCCACCTGTGGGCGCGCAGTGTAGAAGGCCCGAATCACAACATTGTACCGCTGTCCCAATTGCTAGACAAGGAGAGGGCGGCCGCCGCCTCGCGTCTGCGTCCTCACCGACTTGGCTTGCGCGCCCCAATTCCCCAACGCGGTGGGCCTGTAGCCCGACTCGTACTGCCCCGCGCTGTAAATCCGCGACATCGGGGCTGCGAGGAGGCGGGGGCGGTTGGGCGGCGGTTCCTAGGTTTCCGCGGCGGGCTGGACTGAGGGTTACAGTTGGCTGCTGAACGACCTACCGACAAGTGCTGAAGGGCGAGAATGAAACAGAGAGAGACAGAGTGCCGCTAGGTGGCTGCCGCCGGCATGGGCTCGCTGCGGCAGGAGAGCAGCGGGCCCAGCGGGCGGCGCAAGGTGCAGAGGGTGTGCGTGTGGTTCGTCTGTTGTCAATCAATGTGCAGCACAGAGGAAGAAACCGAACTGGTTGTCTAACGAACGAAATCTAGGGGCAGGGTCACTTGCGGAAGCTGGCCGCGCCGGAGCGGCCGGCGCCGGCGGGGGACGGCGCCAGCCCTCCCGCCGGCGCGCGGTCGTACTCATGAATCATGCTGCGCAGCGCCGCCTGCTCGTCGGCCAGCTGGCGCCACACGTCGGGGCCGCCCACGCGCCACGTCCAGTTGCCCTCCGCGCGCCCGGGCGTGTTCATGCGCGCGGTGTCGTCCAGCCGCATGATGTCCTGCAGAGGTGGTGGGCAGGCGGCAGAAGGGGTTGGTGCCCAGCTGACGCGCAAATTGTGCCACACTGCGGCCCTGGCTGTGAAACAAGAACGACCAGCTTATTCTGCTCAGTCTGCCGACAGCGAGGCTCCGCCCAGCCCCCCACCCAAACCCCCAGCCCACCTGCATGGCGATCACAGCCGTGTGTGCGCAGCTCTTCAGTGCTTCCTGGATGAAGCAGTAGGCGATGTCGTCGTTGCTCAGGCCCGTGTAGCGCCGGATCAGCGCCTTCTCCTCCACCTGCAGGTGAACAAACGGTACACGAACAGGGCCAGCAACTTGAGAGCTGGGAAACTGAGAAGTTCCACACTGGACAGCTGGAGCATGCCAGCTTGCAGCACACCGGCATGCTGCACTGGGGTGCAACAGGGAAGATGCCTGCTGAGGCAAGTGCAGTGGATGCACGGCCGCTGCCAACCGCACCTGCGCGCCCTTCTTCCACCAGCCGACCGCCGTCTGGTTGTCGTGTGTGCCTGCAGGGGAGGAAGGCAGACACGAAGTGCTGGTGCATGGACAGGCCACAGGGGCAGGATCCTCAGCAGCGGTCAGGCTGGGTCAGATTTATAGCCGACCAACCCACACAGCCACCCATCACCATGCCAACCCCTGCCCCAGCACCATGCTGCCTGCGCCCCTGGGTGCACACAAGGCACACCTTTGCACACAGCCCAAGAGCGCACCTGGGTAGACGAAGCAGTTTTCATAGATGTTGTGCGGCAGGTGAGTGTTGGTGGGGCCGCCGCCCCACGCAAACTGCAGCACGACCATGCCGGGCGCGCCGATGGCCTGTAATAGCAGGGAGGGTGGGGTGGCAGCGAGGTTATGAAGCCGGCAAAGTGATATCCATGTCGGTGCATGTCAAGTGTATGTGGGGTGCGGAAACCAGCTGCCCTAACTCTTGCAAAAGCCGGGTGTGTCGAGCGTGAACCCACCTCGCGCAGCGCCACAACATCGGGTGTGATCACCCCCAGGTCCTCAGCCAGGATGGGCACCTGCCCAAGCGCCGCCTCCAGAGCCTCAAACAGGTCGGCACCCGGCCCCTTCTTCCACGTGCCCACCATGGCTGCAGTTGGATACAGTGGGCAAGTTGAGTGCTCATGGTGAACATCAACCACTGTGGCTCAGGGGCTGTTTTGCCGATGACCGCTTGTCCGCTTTATGGCTGCTCTCAAGGCGGATGCCTCTTCCACACAACTTGCCGCTCTCATGGCGGCTGCCTCTTCCACACAAGTTGCCCCCAGCCCAAGAGTCACTTGTCCAGTGCCCGCCCACCTGTCTCGGCATCTGCTGCCACCGCCCAGTAGCCGGCAAACGCACGGAAGTGGTCGATGCGCGTCTCGTCGTACAGCTGCACGATGGGGCGGGTGCAACAATGGCACGGGTGGGTGCTTGATTGTTTCAACTTGTGGCAACTGCAGGCAGCAGGCTGGCCCGAGGGACCAGTGCACACTGCGTCAGCACGCCAGTGCTGCACCACCACCAGGCTTCCAGCTTCACAGCCGTGTGCTGGCCTTGCAGCCGGCCCAGCTGCAGGCACCTGCATGCTGCGTGCAATGCGCTGGCGCCACCAGGCAAAGCCCTCCGCCTTGTGCGCCTTCCAGTCGTACAGCGGGCTGCCCCACAGCTGGCCCGTCGCGCTGAAGGCATCGGGCGGCACGCCGCTGCAGCAGGAGCAGGGGAGAGCAGGACACAGAAGACGGGTGGGTGGGGGCGGCAGGCCTGGGGGCAGGAGGGGTCTGGATGGCAGGCCATGCCACACAGCACAGTGGCCGCACGTCGCAAGCCAGCCTGCAGCTGCTCTCCGGCCTCCCTACTTGATGTATCACTCGGCACCATACCGAGCAAGGTGGGCCGGCCTGCGGCAAGCAGCCAGCGTCATCCCAGGGCTCCAACACCTCAGGTTGTTGCAACACGCACCCTAACGCCCCATGCACGCACCTGACCAGCGCCGGCTTGCCATCCGGCTGCAGCTCAAACAGCTGGCGGTGCGCCCATACATCCGCCGACTGGCCGCCCACATAGATGGGCATGTCCCCCACCAAGCCCACGCCCCGCGCGTTTGCGTACGCCTGCAGGGCAGATGGGGCTAGCCGGGCAGCAGTTGGTGCAGCAGCAGGAGGGGGGGCCAGCTGGCGCAAGCAGGGCATGCCGCCTGCCGGCTGTCAACAGGCAACTCCCGGCCAGCCCCATGTCGCCTGCCCCAGCCCCATGTCGCCTGCCCCAGCCCCAGCCCCAGCCAGCAGCCACTAGTGCCTCCACCTCACCTTGAGCTGCTTCCAGAAGTGGTCAAACAGGAACTGCAGCGCGATGAAGGTGTTGATGCGCTCCGCATTGTCGGCACGCACCCTGCAGAGGCACATGGGGCGGCAGGCACACAACACGACTGGTTTGGGCCGTGGCGCCAGGGTGTGGCACAAATGGGGGTGCTCGGGTGCGCACAAGGTACGCACCCTGCTGAAGCAGCAGCCGAGCGGGCAGTTGCTGGTATTGCTACCACAGGAGCGGGGGGCGGCAAGGGGGTGATTGCGGCAGGAATGGTGCAGCACTTGCAGACAAACTGGCAGCACGGCAGCGGGAGCAGAGTCCGAAAGGCCCAGTCGTGTGCGCAGATGGTGCTGCCAATGGCAAGTTTTCCCTGGCAAGGTTTTGGGCTGTGCTCACTTGGCCAGGGCGTCAGGGTCACGGTCCCGCAGCTCCGCGGGCCAGTCCCACCAGGCCTCGCCTACAAGCCCAGGCTGCTCGGTCAGCACGCTGCAAACAAGGGCGACAGGACGAGGTAGGGCGATTATACTGAGGCGCTGTGCAGGGTGCGGGCATGAGTGCTCTGTGAGCGGCTTTGGCATGGCATTGGCAACCACAGCCGCGTCTGCACACCAGCGGCATCGCGCTGCTAGCACCTCCCCCGCTTTATCTCCCCCATCGCAGCCGCGCCTGACCTGAACAGCGCCGACTGCTCCACCCAAGCGTTGTCGGTGCGGTATGCCTGCATCTGCGCGCGCAGGCCCTCCTGCCCAGCATCGTGCAGCAGCCGGTGCGCCGCCTTGTCCAGCAGCGGCAGCTGGGGGAGGGCGGGAAGAGGGGAAGGGAGGTTGGCAGACGCAACATGCTGGTGAGCAACTGTGGATGCTTGGTCGTGAAGCGACGCTGGTGAGGGAAATGAGCACCGCGCGGCCAACACATACATGATCCAGACACGCCTCACTGCTGCCTAACACACCTTCCATTCGGCCACCGCAGTGAAGTCAGCGTGCAGCTCCACGGGCTGTGCCTTTGGCCGCTCCGCCTCGCTCAGCAGCCCGCTGCAGGGCACAGGTTGCAGGCAGCAGGGGCGTGCAGGTCAGCTGCGAAGTATGTCGGGCTGCTACAGGGGACTCAAAGCAACCTGCTGCTCAACGGGCCC
>VFQQ010003941.1_pt1 | contig 13725 bp, 18 predicted proteins | sample 3512341 | NCBI WGS metagenome assembly VFQQ01 (sample SAMN10412373, study PRJNA504923) | tailings metagenome | isolation source: Relicate 2 Philex TSF1 revegetated site | place: Philippines: Tuba, Benguet | collected 2017-08-29 | reverse complement strand
CCCACGCGCTCCGTGCAAGCTCGCACAGCCGCTGGCCAGTGTGGGTGCCAGGGCATCCTTGTTGGGCGGCGAGTCAGCATACTGCCACTGTCCCAGCACCCGCCAAACACACGCATTTCCACGTTCTCTGCCGCCCCCGCCCTCCGCCCCCCGGCAGATACACTTCAAGCCGCTGTGGGCCAAGAACAGCCCACACTTTGGCATCGCGCACGCGCTGTGCCTGGGCCTGGCGCCCTGGCTGGCGGCAGAGGTGCCCTACCTGGTTGAGACTGGCGTGGTGAAGCCCAAGAGCTGAGCAGTGCTTGGCCTGGCAGCCCGGAGCTGAGCAGTCTGGCTTGGGCGCGGCCAGCACAGGATTGAGACCGTGAGCATCGTAGGCAGGCGCGGCGGCGGCGGCCAGGCGTGGCCTGTGGCCATGACGACAACCGTAGAGCAGCTAGGCAAACTCCACAACATTTGAGCAATCTATTCTTGTACATGACCCACAGGACCCTGCAATGTGCCATTTTTGTGCCGAAGGACGCATGACAGCATCGTGTGCTTGCTTCAGCGGGGCACGCTGGGCGGCAGCGCGCAGCGGCATCGCCAGCCGTGACGCGATGCTAATCCTGTCCGATCACCATCGCGTTGTAATTGCAGTTTCTAGAGCTTGCGTTTATTATAAGACAATGACGGTCCCTGCGGTGACCCCCAGCGTGCGCACCAGTGCGGTTTGCGCGCCCCGCGCCCTCCCCCTTCCCGCTCGGCCGTTCAATGGCTCTTCAGCGCAACACTCGAGCAGTGAGCAGTGCATCATCCAGCGCGGCACACCGCCGCTCCGCCGCCGCCGATGCCGCGCGCTCGCTACGGCGCAGCAGCAGCCCAGCAGCAGAAGCAGCAGCGACAGCCCCGGCAAGCGCATTGTCATCACAGGCGGCTCCAAGGGGCTGGGACTGGCCATGGCTCGAGAGTTCCTGGGCTGCTACCCGCAGGACACAGTGGCGCTCTGCGGCCGCAATGCCGAGCAGCTGGAGGCAGCCCTGGCAGACCTGCGGCGGCAGTTTGGCGCAGAGCGGGTGCACGGCACAACGTGTGATGTCTCGTCGCCACAACATGTGTCACGGCTAGGGGAGTTTGTTGGAGAGCGACTGGGTGGCGTGGACCTCTGGTGAGGGCCGAGAGGCAGAGGGTTGTTGGTCTGCTGGACACACGAGGAGTTCTCTTGCATATGCCATAAGAGGAAAGGCGGCTTGGCCCCATGGAACGAGGTCGCAGGGATGGCTGTCCTGGCGCCCTTACGCCGCGCAATCGTGCGCCCAATTGCATGCAGAACCTCAGTGTCTAACACTTGCAATCTGAGTGGCCCCACATCCCCACTCCCTTGCAAATGCAGGATCAACAACGCAGGGGAGGTGACCGCAAAGCGGCTGCTGGCGGATGTGGAGGCGGGGGAGGTGGTGCGAGTTGTGGGCACCAACGTGATTGGCTCGCTGCTGGGGTGAGAGCGATGCTGCTGGCTCTGCTGTGCTGCGGGGTGTTGCCATTGTTGGGTGATGGTGGCACGCGGTGCGACACAGATAGCTGTGCATGCGTTCGCCGCCCAGCCATGCCAGTGTGTGCGGGCCTGGCTGCCAAGCATGCCTTTCTTTAATATTCAACTGCTTTTCAACTGCAGGAGCCAGCAGGCGGTGCGCCTGATGCGGCAGCAGCCGGCAGCGGCGGAGCCAGCGTACCACATCTTCAACTGCGGCTTCAGCAAGTGGGGCGCCAAGGTGGGAGGCTGGGGGCTGGGCTAGGTAGCTCGGATGTGTGCATAGGGCAGGAAGGTCGCTTGCGCCGTGACACTGCTACCATAGGTTATTGCACCTGCAGCTAGCTATGATCAAACTCATGCACGCGCTAGTGTGGCGCTGCACCATTTTGAGTGCATCGCCTTGCAGCACTAGGCCCAGCTAGCTGCCATCCACCTGGTTTCGAGTGCCTGCTCAGCATCCTGACGCTGTGTCGCTTAATCGTATCGTTCATGCTTATCCAGCTCACCAAGTCGGCGGTGACGCACAAGGCCACAAAGTGCGCGCTGAGCCAGCTGATGGAGAGCCTGGGCGATGAGCTGCGGGAGGCGGGGCTCACCTCCATTGGAGTGCACAACCTGTCGCCAGGTGGGCGGCTGCAATGTTGGCAACCAGTGCAGCATCTGATGCACGTCTTGGTCCTCATGGGCTGCTGCAGCCGGCTGCCTGCTGTGGCAACCGCGTGCAGCGTGCGGCGTACCTGCCACAACTCGCAACCATTCTTGGCCCGCTGCCTCTGCTGCCCTCCAGGCATGCTGCGCTCAACAGTGTCTCCCAGTGAACTGCAATCTCGGCCCCACACCCCCTGCTGCCCTCCAGGCATGCTGCTGACTGACCTTCTGCTGAAGGACAGCACCCCTGTCAGCCGCCGATTCTTCAATGCCCTGGCTGAGGAGCCGGAGACCGTGGCGGCCGTGATCGTGCCGCAGGCGAGTATTAGCTGGTGCCGCACAACAGGCCTTGCCTGATGATACTCTGGTGTGCCCGGCTGTGTGATGCTTCCCCGCAAGGCTTTGGTTGGGGCTGCCTGTTGCCGGCCCAGGTAGTTTGCAGGGTGCAGGTCTCGAGAGGCTCTGCTCTCCCAACCTGCTCATGCATTTAGCCTGACGGGCAGAGCCACTGGCTCTGATGTGCAGGTGCGGGCAGTGCGCGGCAGCGGCACCAGCATTGAATACCTCAATCCAACTGACGCAAGTGAGTGCAGCGCAGCGGACTACATTTGATTTGCTGCCTTGCCGCCTGCTTGGCGGGGCACCCTGGGGCCACAGCGTGTCTCTGCCTAGCATAGAATGCTTTTCTGCCCACACTGCTATACCTGCCAGATTGCAGCGGCGTCTCTCGCATGTTGCGCAGCCTGCCCACACCTCCCAGCCGCCCAGGCCCACACTACAGCTCCCTGCACTCGCCCTGCGCTCTCATCCATCCTCTTCCCCTGCCCACAGCGCTGCGCATCTTACGTGGCCTGCCCCAAATCATCAATGGAGGCCGTTTCTTTGACAAGGACGGCAACCGAGTGCCGCAGCCGGGGCAGCGCTATGCGCCCAACGGCGTGCGCCTGCAGCTGCTGCAGCAGGCGCCGGAGCGGTAGCGGCGGCTGCTGGGAGGCAGCAGCAGCAGGAGGAGCAGCATGCTCAGTGGTGTCAACTGTTGTTGCGGTAGATGTGGGCATTGCCACCTGTAACAAGCCAACGCATGGCACTTTAACCTCCCAACTCGGCTGCTCGCTCACAGGGGAGCCATACTCGACATCATCCTGCCTTTGTATCCAATTTGCAAACATGTAATGTACCAATCCACCGCTGCCTCAATCTGAGTGACACGACTTGAATTCAGACAGGCGCGCTCACCATCATCAGCATCTGGCGGCCCTGGAGAAGGACTACGAGGAGGTGGGCGCCGAGTCCGCCGAGGGCGAGGAGGACGGCGAGGACGAGGTGCGGTGGATGGGGAGTGTGGGTGGCTGGGCGAGGGTGGGGTGTGGGAGGCACAGGGGTGCTCACCCTCAATGGGTTGGGTCTCCATTGCGGGAGGCAGAGGGGTACTCGAGGGTTGTTGTCTGTTGGTTTAGGTGGTGGCGGTGAATGGCCGAAGTGCACTTGGTTGATTTGCAACTGTTTGTCCTGTGTCCGGCCCTGCCCCCGGCTGCAGTAATGAGCGGCGGCGTGATGTGGCGGCGTGGGCGGCGGCTGCTCAGTACAGCAGCCCCGAGGCCCTGCCTTTGCCGTGCCTGCGCCGTGTGACTGGATGAGGTGGCGAAATGAAATGTAACATGAATGAACAGTGATTGAGTGAGAGTCGGAAGAGGGAAGGAGAAGAAAGCAAGGGCGAAAATGGAAAAAGGGGGAGGGGATGGGGGGGGGGGGGGGGGGGGGGGGGGGGCGGAACATTTTGTTTTTATCTTTCCAAACATAACCGAAGAAAGGGAAAGGATAGACCGTGAACCCGAAGGAAGAAGGGTTAGACCGCCAATCCGAAGAAAGAGGGGTAGACCGTCAATCCGACCAACAACGTGGACGATCCAGCCGAAACTTTCCATGAAGAAGGGGTAGACGGTCGAGCCGAGGATGGGGGCACACGATGAATCCCAGCGGCATCCAGCCATCATCATCGATCCTACACCCCTCCCCTCGCTCCCTTGCACTCGTTCCCTCAATGATCCTCTCCTCGCCTTCACCACCAAACAAAAGCCCTCCACCTTCCCAACTCTCAGCTGTCCAAGCCCAGGGGAGAAAATTGTTACAAATGGTGCAGCTGGGGCTGCAAAACAGGGCACGTGGTGTACAAGCAAACATGGGGCAGAGAGCTCTACACTGTTGATGTGGCCGCATCGGCACGCAGAGAGGTACACATGCAAGGGTACAGGCAGGCAAGGCAGGCGTCGGTACAATCAAGGGTGCAGGAGACCGCTGCTGCGCAGCGGCGCAGGTGTGACCCAGCACGCAGAGGACGTGCCAGCGTTAGCATCGATGCTGCTCCCAGCCTCATGCCAGCGCTGCGCCCAGGATGGTGGTGACCAGCGCCGGTGGCAGCTCAACACCCGCCTCGCGCTGTGCGCGTGCCAGGCTCGGCGCGGCACAGCGTGCACGGGCACGCTCCGCCGGCGGCAGGTGCGCCACCAGCAGCGCCGCCTCTGCTGGGGAGAGCGCCAGCACAGCGGGCAGTGCAGAGCTCAGACCGGGGCAGCTGGGTGGGAAGAGCTGCCACCCGGCGGGGGACAGGGGCACGCGGGCCGCCACAACCGCCATGAGTTTTGTCCTGTTCGCTCGTGCCAGCATTTGCAGCACTGGCTCTACCGCCTGCGGCAGCTGGCCTATCTGCAGCAGGCAGTGTGCAACATCGCCACGCAGCCGCAGCAGAGCCAGTTGCACCTGCGGACGGGAGGAAGAGCAGAGTGGGGCTGCATATGTCAGAAGCCTGAACGGTGAGCACCAATGCGAGGCGGATCAGGAAGCAATCATCACACCAACAAACCAGACCTTGCCCTCGAGCGCACCGGCAGCAGGCCATTGGCGTCCCGCACTACAGCGGCTGTGGCACAGGGGCGGGGCAGCGTGTGGGAGAGCATGAGACAGCGGCTGGGTTTGGGCGGGCAGGGTTGCGCTTTGGTAATCGGCAGGTACAGTGCTCGGTCTGAAGCGACGGTGCATCGACGCAACCCATCTGCACTGCCCAACCGCCCACCCACCTACGACCAGCCCACAAACACGCTGTCCCCGTTCACCTTCTGGCGCTGTGCTGACTAGCAAGCGCACGGTTTCCAACGGGGCATGCTCCGCAGCAAAGTGCAGGGGGCAGCCCAACAGCATGCCGCCACGCATGGCCATAGCGGCAGCACCGCCTGCCGCCAACAGGCGCGGCAGCAGCTGTGCAAAGCCATGCCTCGACGCCACCATTACGGGTGTCTCGCCCAAAAGATTGGCCAGGCAGGGATCGGCGCCGGCTGTGTGCATTGAGAAGGGCAACATATAGGAGGATGAATGCAACGATGCAAGCCGCGAGGGCTGCCTCTGCACATACAAGTTGTGCTGCAGTGCTACTGAGACAGTCAGGCAACACGCTGGCAAACCACAGCATTTGGCATCCTACTCCCCACTGCAGCCATGTCGGTACTAACAGCTAATGCAACCCACCTTCAAGCAGGCGCTCTGCCACAGCAACCTGCCCCCTGTTCACCGCAAAGTATGGCGCTGTGCAGCCTGCAGCTCATTGCAGTGGCAGGGAGCAACGCTGGGTGGGTACCATGCACCGCAGTGACCCTGTGCTATGCTGCACTGCCACGGACACAGCCAAGCAGTGTACCACCCCACACGCAGGCCAGCACCCTGCTGATCCCTTCCGTTCACATCCTGCTTGTTCACCTGCAAGTACGAGGCAGCAGCAGCGGTCCGCACGGTGTGGCAAGCGTCACCATTGAAATTGTTGCTATATGCAGAGCAGATCCCACGCCCGCACGCTTGCCGCCCTCAACGCACCGCCTGCTGCCCGCTGGGCCCGCTGAGCAGCAAGTTGACCACGGCCAGATGGCCTACTTCCCACGAAATGTACAGTGGCGTCTGGCCCTGGAAGTTGGGTGTGCACAGGGCGCCACGTGCGAGCAGGTGCTCCACCGCCTCGGCATGGCCCACACCTGAAGCATAGTAGAGGGCGCTGCACTCTTGGTTGTCGACGATATTGGGGTCGGCTCCTGCATCCTGCACAGCATGCAATGTGGGTGGTCTGGCACTGGAAACTTGGGGAAGGGCAGGGCAGGGCAGGGCAGGGCAGGGCAGGCAGGGCAGGGCAGGGCAGGGCAGGGCAGAGCAGGGCTGGGGCGTGAAAAAATATGCCGCCTAGCAGCTCTCTCACCAGCAGCGGGGCCACCAAGTGGCCGAAGCCGCTGTTGGTGGCCAGGAGGAGCGCAGTCGTTCCGTTGTTGTCTGCTTGGTGGACATCGGCGCCTCGCTGCCGGAGAGCAGACACAACGTCCGCGCTGCCGCCGCCTGCTGCATAGATGAGTGCGTTTCTGCCGTGGACGTCGACCGTATGCGGGTCAGCGCCGTGCTGCAAGCAAACGGTGGGGCATTCGAGGCACATCAGTGGTTGCTGCCACGTTGCAAGGCAGGCAGGGGTGTTGGAGGAAGGCATGTGCAGCCGTTGGCGCACTGCCTACAGCTGGGCAGCAGCTGTGCAGCTGGGCAAATCGACACTGGACAACAGGCAGCCGACTGTCTGCACAGCGCACCTCCAGCAGCAGATTGACCCCCTCAGCATGCCCGTATCAGCAGGCGATCATCAGCGGCGGAGAGCCGCACTCGTCTCCGCGGTTAACGTCCGCTCCATTCTCAATGCGAAGGCGAGCAGTCTCCAGTTGGCAGTACGCCGCAGCGTTCCAGCTGCCAGGAAGGCCGGCGGGTTGACAGGAGTGGGGATGCAGTTTGTCGCAAGCAGAAAACGAGTTGCAAGGCAGTGGGCGGGACTGTGCGACCCTGCAAATGTGCCATGCAAATCCATGTATGGAAGGCCTGCGCACACGCACACGCACACACATCGGCAATGCATCCTGCTCTGGGCTTACAGGGCCGTCCTGCCGCGAAAATTCTCAGCGTCGACCTCTGCCCCCGCTGCCTGCATCCACACAGAGGTACGCAACAGTCTTCAAGCAGCAGCCATGACTTGCTGTGGCATCGCAGCACAGTGGCGTGCCGTGACAGGGCATGCACAGCATGGCATAGGCTGGCAGGCACCCCTCCATGCAAAGCAACCCCGCACCACACACAGCACAGCCTGGAGCAGCCCACCAGCAGCGGCTCCATCAGCTGTGGGTGGCCATAGCCAGCCGCCCACATGAGGGCTGTCATGCCGTCGTTAGCCTCTGCCACATGCACGGACGCGCCGGCGGCAAGCAGCTGCTCAACGCAAGCCAGCGAGCCCTTGAATGTGGCGTACAGCAAAGCGCTGCGTCCGATATCGTCCACAGCGTGCACATCGGCGCCACGCTGCAGACAGCAGCACACGGGAGCGCAGATTAGCGGTGCAGTGGCCGAGTGCAGTGGTCGCCAGCCACGTGGGGGTGAGCAGACGATGTGCAGCGCCTGCCGCAAGAAACCACATGCGGTAGCAACGTCAAGTATGTTCCCTGCATCGATCCTATTCCCAGCTTGCCTGCAGCAGGAGCTCCACAACGTCCGAGTGTCCATCGCCGCAGGCAGCCATCAGCGGAGTCCGCCGCGGTCCGGTGTCGGAGCCATTAACCGCTGCGCCTCGGTCCAGCAGCAGGCTAACAGCATTCAGGTGGCCCTTGCCAGCTGCGGCCGCAAGCGCGGTGCACCTGTCTGCATCGGCCGCATCAATGGCTGCACCTGCAGACAGCAGCAGATCTAGCACGGCGCAGAAGCCGCCACGAGCTGCGACGACGAGGGGAATGCCTTCCTCCTCGTCCTCTGCATTGACATCTACCCCAGCATCCAACAGCAGCTGCACAAAGTCGACATGGCCGCCCTGGGCAGCTATGTGCAGCGCGGCGCGGCACCCGGCAATGACGTCCGCCGGCAACGACTCCAGCAGCTGGCGGACTTGCTCAGTTTTGCCCAACTGCACCGGCCAAATCAGCTTGGCTGCATCAACTTTGGATGCTGCAGCAGCAATGCGGAGGTAGGACTTAGCTGTGTGCTGGCAGCCGCATGCGGCGGCAGCGGCGCAGGAAGCCAAGGCGAGGCAGCGGACGACGGCGGCAGCGGCAGCAGTGGCAGCAGACGCAGCGCACCCGCTGAACGGCGGCTTGGAAGCCCCGGCAAGCCCTGCAAGCAACGGCAAACGCGGAAGTGTGAGCGCCGAGGACCTCCAGGGCGATAACACTGCGGTGCCGCCCTTCCCTACCTTAAGCGGCATATTGGGCGCGATCACAATCGTAAGCTGTGCCCGAAGGGGCGTTCCTGCGCGTCTTTGATGTGCCGCCGCCGCCAGCGGCGCCGCCAGCAGGGCGGCGGCAGGACTGTGACTCTCTTGCACCACTGGGCGGCCTGCAGGAACAGTCCATCTCCGGATTTATGCCGATCTATGAGTCTGTGGATGTGAGTTACAGCATGTCAGCATGCCTGGGCAGCATGTGACGGCACAGTCCATGCCGCCGTCGTGCTGCGTGCCGAGCCGAGCGGCCTCCTGCAGCTGGGAGGTGCTGAGGGCACGGAACGTGGCCTGCAGTTCAGGCGCGACTCACGCTGTAAGAGCAACGGCCAGGGCGCTTTGATAAACTAGTTTGTCATCGGCAGAGTGCCGCACTCGTTCTGCCTCGTCCGTGCCAACAAACCTGTGCGTGCACGTGTGGCGCTTCGTGGCACGTCAACGTTCTGCACTCACACGGGAAGAAGCGTGGATTTGGTCGCTGCAGGCATTTCCATTTACAGGCTTCGCAGCTTAGTGTTTGATAGAGCCTGAGCTCCCTGTTGGGAGCAGCGATGAGGCCGCAAAGGGCGGTCGCACTCTGGGCGCGTGTGTACCTCCTCCCCCCAGCCTGTTTGGCTGGTGCTTAAGGCGCGCCAAGCACTGCGGTAGCTACGCATGAAGTGGGTCGGCGAGGACGGCGCCTGCTTCAAACGTTCGGGTCCGTTGTGGAGGAGCAGCGGTAGCCCGGGACGCCGCTGCGCCCCCTGCCCTGGTCACTTGCTGGATTGTGCAAGTTTGGTGCAACTCACGAGTGATTTTGGCCCCTCTGTGTCATTCGCAGCATTGGCACGATGACCATCACGGCCAAGGATGGCACCTGCGCACCCGAGCTTGACAACAGGCTTGCGGTGAGCTCATTGCTGCCGCTGTCGCACGTGCCTGCCTGCCTTTCTGCGCACAAGAGCATGTGTTCAGTGTCTTACCACGCCGCCAGCGCTGCCTCTGCAGGTTGATGGGCAGTGCGACGTTACCGGCATCAACTCGGCCGGCTGCTGGCAAGGGCAGCTGACTCTGTGCGGCGACAAGGAGTGCAACACAGCGCTGCTGCCGCCGTTTGGAGCCGCAGGCTCCATCTTGTATATTCCAGGCAAGCAGTGCGGTTGCAGTGGCATGCGGCCAGCTCGTGCAAGCTGCTGCTCAAATTGCAAAGGCTCGATGGTGCACCAGCATATACCCGCAATCCGCTGCTGCCGCAGATTCATATTCGTACGGCGGCGCCCCACCTACCTACACCTCCAAGTACAGCTTTGTTGTGGAGGATGCCTGGCAGGGAGCCACCACGTTCTATTGTGAGCCCCAGAAGGCGGCGGCAGCGACGGAGATGCCTGCCATCCCTGTTTGCATGTTGTTCCACTGCAGTGATGGCTGACTATACGCTTGCCGCTGCCGCAGACTTATGCTGCTACTACACGTGCAGTACTGCTGGGAGGCATTGTGGCCACAGTGACTCAGGGCAACCCAGGGCCAGCAGCGCCACGCATGGGAACATTATCATGTCAGGAGGTGCGTTTGCAGGATGTACTGACGGTGTGCTGCTGCAGACATGCTGCTTAACCTTACCACCTGCAGTGCGAAGCTTGCAAGAGTGGGGGAGGGAAGGGAAGGTGTGTGCTCGGGTGACGCCGCCCAGGCAGAGTCTAAACCTCCCCTGCTGCCCCCTGCCTGCCCTGCAGCCTTTGGCCAGGTGACTGCCGCCCAACAGTACCGAGCCGACCAGCTGCTGATGACCGAGTACTTCAACGTGAACATCCGGCTGAGCGTCCCGCTGGCGCTGCCCGTGCGCGGCTTGCTGGCGCCCAGCTACAATGCTGCGCTAGCTTGGTAGCCTGCAGGCTGGCCTCGGCCAAGACCTGTGGGCTTCCTTAATCAACGCCCAAGGGCGTACTCTCTCTTTCTTTTTTTCAATGCTGCGCTGGCTCGTGCAATGGCACGGCCGCAGGTGGCAGCAGTGGGCGCCGCCCGCAACATCACCTTCAGCGCCGAGGTGCGCGGCAACTAAAAGGACGCAAACTTCGTAGTCGTGCAACCATGCCACCTGACCTGTGAGGCGCCCACTTTGCCCTTGACCTGACCATGCAGCTGTGACCATGCTATGTGAATGCAACAGCCCAGACATTCTCTTGTGAAATGCTGCTTCCAAAACTCCAGCTTCAAAAAAGCCCTCATGTCGAAAAGCTTTTGTGTGTCTTCAGACCATTCTGCATGGGATAAATTGTAAGGAATTCCACTGTTTGTGCTATGTAGCCCTCTCATGAGAGGCGGTGGCCCCGGGCCCGCTCCTCATGCTGCCCCGGCTAGCAAGACGCCCTGAATGCTTCCCCGCACCACCTCTGGCCCCTGCCTTCCAAGCTCCCGTCTCTCTGGCTTGCGCCATACCTGCCCTGTTTAAGCGGAGTGCACACGCTTGTCCCAGCTGCCTACCGCTCCCCTCTGCAAACACACCTGGTCCCGCCGCTGTCCCGCCGCCCCTCCCCACATGCTCTCCCATCACCCTCTCCTGCCCGCCCCGCGCTCTTCTATCAAGCCTGATTTTGAACCGTCTGGTCGTGCGCCACCGCTTCCTGCACGTGGGCGCGCCCCATGCAGCTGACATCAACAGCGCAGCGGCTCCATCTTCTTCCAAGCGCCTGCTGGGTGCCCAAGTGTATCAAGGCTGCTGGACGGCCTGCGGCACCCCGCGGCAAGAGGCCGCGGCTGCCCTTTGAGCGCTGCAGGCTTGCCGCCTCGCGACTCAGAGTGCAGAGCCTAACCATCCTGTTGGGAGCAGCGATGAGGCCGCGAGCGGCGGCCTCACTCTGGGCGCTTGTGTGCCTGCTCCTTCAAGCAGCCTGTTTGCCCGCTTCCCAAGGCGCGCCAAGCACTGTTGGCGCGAGGCATGACGTGGGCGGGCGAGGACGGCGCCTGCTTCAAACGTTCGGGTCCGTTGGGGATGAGCGGCGGCAGCCCGGTACAGTGCTTGCGCCCCCCCGCTTGGCCCTTGTACATTTTGGGCTGGATGGTGCAAGGCTGCAGACTAGCTGGCGATGCAAGCCCCCCTTGCTACACGTAGAGTTGGAACGATGTCCATCACGGCAAAGGATGGCACCTACGCACCCGAGCTTGACAACAGGCTTGCGGTGCGCCCATTGCTGCCGCGGTCGCACGCCCTGCCTGCCCGGCATGCTCTGTTTGATGTTCGGTGTGCTGTGGCTCACGCAACCAAGCTGCCGGCGCTGCCTCTGCAGATTGATGCACAGTGCGACGTGACTGGCAGCGGTGCGGTCAACTCGGCCAGCTGCTGGGAGGCGCAGCTCACACTGTGCGGCGCCAAGGAGTGCAACACTGCGCTGCTGCCGCCCTTCGGCGCAGCAGGCTCCGTCGTGTATGACCCTGGTAAGCAATGCAGCGCGCTTGCAGCAAGTAAGAGCGCGCCTGTGCTGTGTATGGTGCAGCGGGTCGGCAGTCTGCTGCAGCCGGACCGGTCTGCCGCTGGGGTTCGTGCACGCCGCAAAGAACGGCAGCTGGCTGTGTTCAGCTCATGCCAGCTGCTCGGACTGCTGGGCAGCCTATGCAAATGTTTGATGGGAGAGCATCCACCCTCAATCCTCCACTCCTGCCGCAGTTTCTTACTCGTATAGTGGCGCCCCTCCGACATACAGCTCCGCATACAGCTTCATTGTGGACTCTGCCTGGCAGGGCGCCAGCACGTACTACTGTGAGCCAAGGGGCTGGGGTGGTCTGATGCAGCCTTCAAAACTGGCAGGCAGCTTCCGGGGCCGGGGTGGGGGCGCCTGCCCCCCTTGCTTGCCTGGCCTGCTGGGAAGTGAAGGTCAGCCATGCGCCCTGTCCGCAGACCTGCGCTGTTACTACACGTGCAGCCCTACCCCAGAGCTGCGTGCCGGAAACAGCTTCTTAGTGGTAAGCGAGGCAGCGCCTGCACTGCTGGCAGCAAGCAGAAGTCTGCAGATCTGGCATGCAGCTGCGGCCAAGTGCATCCCGCTGGTGGTCAGCCAAAGAGGCGTGTATCTGCCTCATGCCACGCCTGACCCACAGACTGCTCCCAAGGCAAGGAAGCCGCCGCCGCCGCCTCGGCCGCCCCGCCCGCCCCGCCCGCCGCCGCCTTCGCCCTGCATCGGCGCAGGCTGCACAGGTGCGACACAAAAAGTTGTGGGGGCCACTTGTAGTGGCGGTCTCCTTGCCTTGGAGGAAAGTATATCACACACTGTGTGTGCTTTCCACCTGCCGCAGCATTGCCCCCCCCGCCCCGCCCCCCTCGCCCCCCACCAAAGCCACCAGCACCACCGCGGTAAGCTGATACGGTGGCAGCTCTTGCCAGCATCGGGAGCATGCACTGGCCTAACTCAAACTGCCCGTGTCCCTGTGCGCAGGCCGCCGCCGCCACCATACTTCTTGGGCACTGCGCAGACCATCATCAAAAGTGACCAGACGAGCAATCTTACAGGCGTCATCTACCCCGGCCCCGGCAACAGAGTGCAGGTCGGTGCTGCGCCACTAGGGGAAATGACATCTTCTGCTGGAGCCGGGAGACCCAATGGTGTGAGGAGCTAGTGCTGCTACTGTGTCGTGGCGTTTACCTCTCGTGCCCCCTCCTGCTGCAAGTTGCAGCGGCATCAGCGCCCACGCCTCCGCCTTATCGTACACTTCGCTCCTGCAGGTGCAAGCCACCTGCACTATCAAGGGGCAGTACGCGCTCAAGAGCGTGCAGAACTGGCCGGCCCAGATGCAGCTGTGCGGCCCCACCGGCGGCCAGCTGTGCAGCGGCATTGCGTACGACGCCGCTGATCCGGTCATTATCCCAAGTAAGTGGGTGCCCAGTGGAGGACTGCTGTCATGGGGCAGTGATCCGTTGGCCTTGCTATAACGCACTCGTGGTTGCGCCACGCGCTTCAGCCTGATGCACCTCGCCCCACACTGCCCCACCATTCCACACCGCAGCCAGAGTGGTGGAAAACCGGACTGACACCACTTACACCGCTACATATACATTCACAATCGACAATGCGTGGCTTGGACAGCCTATTACGCATCGTTACTTTTTGTGCCTCTACAAGGACGCCAACGGAAGGGTGGTGCAAAAGAGCGGCGCCTCCGTTGACGTTTATGCTCCACCCCCTCCGCCGCCGCCGATGCCGCCGCCAAGCCCCAGGCGCGGGCCAGCTGCTGCCCTGCTGCCCCTGCATGCTCTAACAGAACGCGTACCGCCCCTTGGAAGTCGCCTGCAGTGCGTGACGTGACCGCTGCGCTCCCTTACCGT
>VFQQ010003940.1_pt1 | contig 13725 bp, 23 predicted proteins | sample 3512341 | NCBI WGS metagenome assembly VFQQ01 (sample SAMN10412373, study PRJNA504923) | tailings metagenome | isolation source: Relicate 2 Philex TSF1 revegetated site | place: Philippines: Tuba, Benguet | collected 2017-08-29 | reverse complement strand
CAGCAGCAGCAGCAGCAGCAGCAGCAGCAGCAGCAGCAGCAGCAGCAGCAGCAGCTGGTATCATCGCAGCGCAAGGTGCACAGCGAGCAGCAACAGCAGAAGCCGCCGCCGCAGAGCCAGCAGCAGCAGCAGCGGAAGCGCAAGGGGGCACAGGGGGAAACAAAGGCCGGCCGGCCGCCCAAGAGCCGCCGCGGGGCAGAGCAGCTTGGCGAGCGGCGGCAGGAGACTGCCGCTCTGCCGAGCTCCCGTGGCTTAGAGGCAGAGAACATCGGTGCGGCTCTGCTAGCTGAGCTGCGCCGCCAGCTGTCTGCTCAGCAGGCGGCCGATGCAGAGGAGTGGCACCGCGAGCAGCGGCGGCTGTTGCAGACCGCCCAGGCGGAGCAGCGGCGGCAGCTGGAGCTGGCGCAGCAGGCGCAGATGCTGCAGCTGGAGCGAGCGCAGCTGCTGCTGCAGGCGCGGCGGGTGGCGGAGCAGCAGACGGCGGCTGTGCCTTTGCCTGCAGGCGCTGCTGTACTGCCTGTGGCGCTAGCTCAGCCGCTGGTCAGGCAGCTGTCCCAGCAGCTGCTGCCGCTCGGCGAAGCGCCGCACCTGTCCCAGCTGCTGCAGCAGCCGGCAGAAGGCAAGCAGCAGCAGCGTGGCATTGAGCAACTTGAGCGGCGGCGCTCGGCAGAAGCCGAGGCGTTTCTGCGCAGCGTGTCCCTCAAGCAGGGGCAGCTGTGAATGTGAGTCCAGCTTACCCACACAGCACTAATTTCAGCTACAGGCAAAAGACGCACAGGTGAACAACACTGGCCGCTCTTGAATGTTCTTCTGCTCCAGCCATGTGCCGTCGTCCCCTTCCCATCCCTTGCTTCCCATGAGCTTCACAGCTCTGATATACCACACCCCCGCCAATGTCTTGTCTTTCCTGTATTTCTCTGCCTGTCACACTGACTTTGCCTCCAGCTTACACAACAGCCCAACTCCAGCAACAGCCGCGCTTATGCGCCCGCGATACTTGCAATTGACGCTGACACATCCTGACTTTGTTTCCTGTCGATTGAGCACGTTAACACCCTAGCGACGCATCTCGTTCCCTGCCGGCCCCGAGCCGTTTGCATCAACTCCCTATCTGACACTAAATAAAGCCGCGTACCCACTTGCCATTCCCCCACGGCTGTGGCTTGCTGACCTTCAAACTTTGCGGTTGATTTTCGGCGCGCCGTTCAAGTTGTTGGCTGACATTTAACTCTGCAATGTATTTCTTGACATGTGTGCTGTTTTCGTGTAAGCTTTGAGACCACCAATTGCCTTCCTGGCAGGCAAGGGACGGAAGGCAGTGCAGCAGCCCGTTGGACAATCGTGTGCCATGGTGCCTCCTGGGCTCCCCGCCCATGCAGCACCAGTCCAGCCCTGGATTCGCCTGCCCGCGTTTGCCTGCTCATTGTAAGCAAGCTGCCGCGAAGATGCGGAGGTTCGCAGGTGCGCATGGCTGCCCTGCGCTTGGCAGCTCCCAGACTCCGTGCCACAGCTCGCCCCTACGGCCTCACACTCTGATTCCCAAGGTTGCTGCTCTGCAGGGCGTGTGGCACGGCGGCTGGCGGCCCGGGCGCTGGGAGAGCAAGCTGGTGCAGGGCCGCAGGCGGGCGCGCTCAACTCCAACGCCGCTGCTTCTGCCGCCGCTGCCGCCACACCAGCCGCTGGCACTTCTGCCCAGCTGGTACGTCACATTGGGTTCCACAGCAGCCGTGTCTTCTCAAGCCCTGCGGCAATGGCAGGCGGGCAAACGGTGCAGCGTGCCAGCCAGCTGCTGCCCTCAGCAGCGGCAGCCTTGCAGCGTGGCGGCCTGACGGCGGCATTCCGGACTGTTTCACCTGACCCCACTAGGTCAGCCCTTCTGCTGCTGGTGCCGCCCACCCTGCTGCATCGAGTGCCTCTGACCAGCGGCGCAGGCACGCCTGAGACACACCCAGCATGCAGCTCAAGCATGGCGCCCAAACACAGCGCTTCTACAGGCACCAGTGCAGGCAGCAGCGGCACTGCGCCGGCTGGCGGCGGTGACCTCAGCGGGCCGGGTCGGGACTTTCAGCGCTGGCTATACGACATGCGACAGCGGGGCTACAGCGTGACATATGACGCAGAGAGCGGGCAGATACAAGTGGAGGGCCAGCAGGGCAAGCTTCGGCTGTATGTGAAGCAGGCTGCCTCTGAGCAGGCAGCTCACCGGGGCCCAAGCATGTGGAAGCTGGCCTGTGGTATCGGCGGCACTTTCTTGGTCTACAAGGCATATGGAGAGGGGGCAGCGGCCGGCTTCTTTGCAGGCTGGGTGCTCCTGTGCACAGCCTGGATCGTGTTGCCGTTTGCCTAATTCTTGCCCTCTGTGCCTACTCCTTGAGCCTGCCCTCGCACCCTGTATTCAATATCCAAGTTGGTCTGCCCGCACCCTGCTAAGCAGAGTTTCTGCACTGCCTTCCAATGCTTCTGCCTGAAACGTGCATCTGTGGAACCGATATGAAGATATGAAGATGCAAATGGGCAGGGGAACAGCAGGAATTGAAGTTGGTAGCCAGACAGAAGCTGTACAGAGGATGTGTGAGATGTGCGCAGCTAGCAACGTTCAAGCAACAGGGGATGCCTGAACTCTGGTCAGCGCGCAAACTGCAGCGATGCGCGGGCTGCAGATTACCACAGAGGCTTTGGCAGAGGCGCTGGCAAGCCTTGCCCATGAATTGGCTGGTTATGCACACAGCCAAGCGAGAGGTTGCAACTTGAACCTGCCGCAGCATGCAAGGAGTTCCCAGCTTGCAATTGCACCATGCGGCTCAGTACATGTTGGCCAGCAGGTCTCCGACCAGCATTTGGCTGGTCTCCTCATCCTCATAGTCCTCGAACACAGCCAGCTCCTGCAGTGTGAAGGGGGAACAAAAGCCAAGGCACGCCTCAATCGGCGTCTCCCGTCCGCCTGGCCCTAAGCCGAAGCAGCTTATTCAGCCAACAAAGTGACTGCAGCTACAGCAGAAGGTGCGCATGCCTGGCATGTAATGCATGCATGCTGGCCCCACGTGCTTTTTGCAGAATGTCCATCTTATTGAGAGCAGTTGCTCTCAGAAATGCATTGCCCCGCACACCAGCTGCATGCATGCAAGCCACTCACGTGCAGCAGCGGCCAGCGGGGCAGCAGCTGCTGCAGCTGCTCCCAAATCCCTGTCAAGCACAGGCTGCTGCTGTGGAGGTGCAGATGGGTCAGGCCCGTGGCAGCAGCCAGCCCTGCCGGCAGCGACGTCTGCGAGTGGGTTGTGGAAAGGCACTTGTGATTTCTCAGTTATCCACGCTAGTGTGCACAGTTATCCAGGCTAGTGTGCACTAGCCAACTGTGGCACACACCCGGAGGAGTAGCTACTATAGCAGCAGTTGTTTGGCCGGCTTTGAAAAGTATGAAGCAATGCAATGTCACCATGCGCCCATTTGCCGCCCACCTGTTCATGGGTTTCCACCCGCAGCGAGCGCAGCCGGCTGAGGTACTGCCCTTCTGGCGGCAGCACGGCGCCCCGCACACAATCCAGGGTCAGGCGGGTGAGGCTGCTCAGCTCTGCAAAGGGCGGTCAACATGTTGACTCACAGCTTAACAACCACTGGTTGCAATGCCATGTGGCAGAATAGTCGTGTTTGCAACGGCGCATCCGCAGTCTGCGCGGTATGTACGCAGCAAGCGCGGTGTTGTGTGCACTGTGTTGAACCAGCAGCACAATTGAGACTGCGGCCCACCGTTCAGTGCCGTCACATTTTTCAGCTGGGCATGTGAGTCGCGCTCCACATCAGAGTCCACGCGAAGCGCTTGCAGCCGTGTGGCATCTGCACACAGTTGCAAGCAGCTGCAGTTGGCAAACAGATGGCTTTGCCTGCAAAACCGCACCCACATCCTGCGCCACCAAGCGCTGCAGCTTGCATCCATGCACATGCTGGCTGGCGCCCAACGCAGCATGCATGCCAGTGCCACTCAAGAGTCCGAGTGAGACCAAGCCAGTGAATGCATGATAGCACTGCCAAACAGCAGGCAGCGGCTGTTGGCCTTGGCCGCCAACAGTGCCCACCTCGCAAAATGTCTAAGTCGACTCGCGCTGCGTAGCCGTGCCCAAAGGTAAGCTGGGTGAGCTGAGGCAGCAGCCGTGTGGCGAGGCCCAGGTCGCAAAAACCAATGTCCTGTGTGTGGGTGCGCAGCCACGGGGGGTGCATGCTATGCCATGACATTTTGAGGTGCAGTCTGCATCATTGCACCGGCACATCACCTTGCGCAAGGAACATGGAACCCTGAAGCATGGCACAGGCACGGCCGGCACAGCCGTCCGGGGCAGCGTGCGGCAGCTCACCAAGGATTCTAGGCAGGCGAGGTCAAACCACAGCTCCTTTGGCATGCTCCAGAGCGTGTCTGAATAGAACTCCAGCCGCCTCAGGCTGGCCAGCCGGGGCAGCCAGCCAGGCAGAGCCAGCTGTTCCCCAGACACACCCGCAGTGCATTCCAGCCGCGTGAGGCTGGTGAAAGTGGAGACCACAGTAGGTAGCATCCTCAGCTTGCAGTGCCTGATACGCAGCTCCTGCGGACAGACGGCGTAGATGGCTGGTCAGCAGCTGGTCAGCCGGCTCACCAGATCTGGTGGCCCCAGGAAGTTTGCACATGCAGCTGGTCGGCTGCACTGTACAAACAAAGGGCTGCCAAAACAAACCTGTCACAAGCAGGGCATGCTTTACTAGTGTTCAGGCCCCCAATTCCAGCCAACCTGCAGGGTTGGCGCCAGCTGGGTGAACTCGCGGCAAAAGCCGCCCGCCAAGCGCTGGTGAAGGGTCTCGGCCTTGAAGCCAAAGCCGTTCAAGCAGAGCTTGGTCAGGCACAGGCTGGCAACAACCTCCGGCACCTCGGTCCACCTTGCAGCCAGGCGCAGCTCGGAAAGGTTGCTGCAGAAAAATAGGGTGTGGTAGTGGCAGCATCACTCAGCATGCTCCGAAGAACGCCAGAAACCAGCAGGCACATGCACACCTGGCGCCAGGCAGCCAGCACAACTCACCTCAGCTGTGCCAGGCTGTGCTCAAATTCCTCTTTGGCCGCAGTCATAGCAAAAGCTGCATCCAAGCGGGTCAGGCCGCTGCAAGCCGCCAGCCCTGCAACATCCCAGTGGGTATCGCTGAGGGGAAAGAAGAATCCGCGGCAGTCTACAACTGCTCTCAAGACGGAGGGCAGCGGCGCCGGCGGCGCGGCTTGCAGCAGCTGGCCGGGACTGCCGTTTCCCGATGCCAGCTCCAGGCAAGTTAGGCTGGCAAGCGGAGCGATCGTTGATGCTAGCGCCTCGGCTGTACCCTTGTAATCCCACACAGTGAGGCATTCCAGCGCTGTGCAGCCCGCCAATGGGCTGCCGCCGTCCTCTGCCATTTCTGCCACTTCTGCTGCTGCCTCTAACTTGTCGCTAGTGAGCAGCAGAGAGGCCAGGGCAGTGCGGTGCTGCCACAGAGCCTCTCCCATTGCCGGCAGGGCCGCTCGCAGCGAAGCTGCCCGGCCGTCTACTAAAGCAGCAAATGCAATGCTGTTGCTCCGGTGAAGGTCAGGCGGCAGGTCGCAGCACAGGCCGCGCAGCTGCTGGCTGTGGCGGCCCAGCCAGGCCCGCAGGCGCTGGCTGCGCTGAGCAATGCCCTGGGGAGAGGCAAGGATGTTGAGGCAGGGGAGCAGCAGGTCGGTTGGCGCTTGCAAATGCATTGCGATGCGAACGAATGCTTGGCATGCATGTGCAGGCAAGCTCTGCAGGTGGAGCAGGAGTGAGGACATGCATGCGACTCGCAAGTGCACATGCTAAGCCTGCAATTCGCCACTCACCTCTGTGCTGAGCCGCCCAGTTGGCAGGAACAGCTGGGTGGCGCCCATGCCGCTGCCGATGGGCCAGCGCAGGCTGATGGCGTGGTAGTGGCGGCTGAGCAGCGGCAGCACGCCAAAACTGCGGGCGGGGCAGCTGGAAACGGTTGCAACACTAGTGCCACAAGTACAGTGAAGAAAGGCCATGCCTGCTGACCCAGTGAGCACCGTTATCAGTGCTACATGACATTTGCTCCAGTCTTGCCAACACAGCCCGCAGCCAAGCTGTCCGCTCACCGCTCTCGGATGGGCAGCAGGCCGGCGATGCGGCACACCAAATCCTCGGGCAGCTCATGCCAGGCGCCGCCGTCTGACTCTGCCCTGCGGGCCGCTGCCCGCGTCTGGTGGGACATGGCGGCTGGCCTGCGGAGCATTGGATGTGAATAGGCGCAGGGGAAGCCGGGCAGGCATGCTGGCACCATGGAGGCGGATGGCCGCTCGGCGGCAACGACGGCGGCGCAGGCGGCGTGCCGACGCAGAGAGCGGCGGCGGCGGCCAGCGCTCAGGCAGCCTCCCCAGCTGCCCCTGCAGACGGTGCTGCTCGCCTTGAGCAGGGGATTGGCAGTCGACGAGCTGGGAGCAGGCCTGCGGCACGAGTGGTGGGCGCACGAGCGCTTGGGGTTGTCTGGAGCCGCTGATCTGGTCTCAGGTGTCGTCTGGACTGCGGAGGTTTCGAGGTTCAGCGCCAGTTTGCCCTGGGAATGCGCTGCCCCCGCTTCATGTGAGGCGAGGTAGCCGCTGCCGCCTCTGGATCCATGACGTTTGAGCGGGCGACCGCCCCACAGATTGTGAGGCAGTGATGACCTTCAAGGCGACAATAATCTCACATTCAAATTTACTAGCAAACGAGCATGTAACTCGAGGTGCTGTACAGCAAGCCGCCGGCACCTGCAGTGCACTTGCCCACACCGTGCGGAGTCCGAGCTGCACTTGCGGTGCTGTTCCTGCTGCGCTTCGTGCCTGCCTGTCATGTTATCAGCAGCATTCTCTGTAATAGAATCGGAGCACCGCATGGCCTGAAGCAGCAATGGCTGTGCTTCCGAGCGGCCTCCTACAACGAGCGGCGGCACAACGGCGGCGGCCGCATGAAGGTAAGCCCTAGGGCGGCGTGCTGTGCCGGCCTTTTCGTTGCTGATTGGTGACCCCACACGTCTGCTGTTGCGTGAGAAAGCACTCGGGATCGCGGCCGGCAGTCCCAGGCGCTCCAACCCTCCCTCGCGGGCTGCTCCGCGCGCTTCCACGCCGCTCGCGCCTTCCAGCTGATTCAGTGGGCTCGTTAGAGCGCGGTTCCGGCAGCTCAGCCGCCTGAGGCGCTTCAATGCGGCAGGCGGCAGGCTCGGGCAAGCGGCGGCGCCGCACAGATGGGCCGGCAACCCCGCCGGCTGTGGGAGCAGGGCCAGCAGCCGGATCAGCCTCCACGCCGGCCTCCTTCAGCGTGTTTGTGCGGTGCCCTTCCTCCAAGAACGCATGCATAGGTACAGCCATTTGCGGCTGAGCCTGGTTGCCGGGCGTGCCGTTGCTGCGTTGCGTTTCCACAGCCTGCTGCGCTTGCTGCCCCATCCTGCTGGTGTGCGCCTGCCCTGCAGAGGCGCGCGCGTGCGAGGAGGTGGGGGAGGTGTGCCAACGGGCCCTGGAGCGGGAGGGCTTCGGCCGCCTCGATGCCTACACCCAGGTGGGTGCTCAACTTTGACCGCCTAGCTGGGTGCTGTTCTGTCTGCCTGGCTGGGTGCCCGGCATTGACTCTGGCTGAACACCGCCAGGAGCACGCTGTAGGCTGCCTTTAGCGTGTTGGGCCAACCTGAGCTGCTGCGCAAGCGATCTTATGTTCAAACGAAGACCAGCTTGCTGCAGGTGTATATCAGCTGCGGCGGCCGGCCGGTGGCGGCACAGGCCACCCTGGACGCGGCAGGCGTCAAGGCGCTGTGCACGCTGCACATCCAGCCCAAGTGCGGCAGCTGCATGCATCTCTGTGCATTGCAAGCGTTGCTTGGACGCTGAGGCTGCATACAGCAGCATTTTGCCCGCGTTGTGAGCAACACGCCAATTTTGCTGAAATGCTTCCTCACTTGCACCCCCGCCTGTGCTGCAGCCCCGCAGCCATCGCCGCCCGCATGAGCCTGCGGGACCGGTTGATGCTGCTGCCCCAGCGTCTGGAGCGCTTCCCCGACTCTGCGAACACACAGATAGATTCTGTGGGGCAGGCGCTGCAGCTTGCACTGGCGCCGCTGCAGCGCACAGAGGTTGATGCTGCCACGGTGGAAGGCCTGGGCGGAGCTGTGGAGGTGGGCAGTGCAGCGATGTGCGGCCCCAGGCTGCTCTCATGCACCAGAGGGCTGGATGCTGTGGCCGCTGTGCATGTGCTCAGAGGCAGCGGCGCTGGGTCGCCCCGTTCCAGGCACCTCCCCAAAGCGAACAGCCAGAATGTGGACACTTTACCTCCTTCCCGGCATTCCCTGCTTGCAGGCCCTCGCCAGCCTCGCCCTTCTGATTGACCTCCCCGACAAGCCAGCGGTGTCTGCTCTGGGCTTTCTCTGGCTGGACAGCGCACTCACTGCGCTGCAGCGGCACTTCTGGCACGCACTGCATGCGGACCCTGCTCAGCCGGAGGCCGCGGGCGCGTGCACCCTGGCGATGTTGCAGGGCTTAGTGCCGCTGCTGCTTTACAAGCTGGGCGACATGTTCATGAACAAGCAACGCGTCGTGTGGGCAGCCAAGATGCTGCGGTGAGCCTGCAGCCGTGCCACGCCTGTTTTGAGCGGAGCCCGCCGCTGTGGCTTCTGGGTGGGCACTCTGCAGGCTTCTGGGTGCATTCATGCATGCATCGCAAGCGGTGCTCACGGTCACATGCGCACGCCCCTGCCGACCCGCACAGGAGCTTTGCTGCCCAGTGCAAGTCAGCTGGCGTGCCTGCTCAGCTGGAGTGCCCGGATGTGGCGGAAAGACTGGTCAGGTGCCTGGCATCTAGCCTAGCACGCGTGGTTGAGGCCACTGCCGACGAAGCACAGGATGTCCGGTCAGGTGAGAGCTGGCGGGCAGGCGTGGGGGCGAGTGCAATCAGATTGGTAGTCAAGTTCAACGTCAACCCGTCCCTATTTTGTCCTCCTCTGTCCAGGCCGGTACTCCCGCTTGTGGGGGCTGGAAACCTGGCAGGCACAGCTGGACGCAACTGTGGATGGCATTCGCAGCCTGGCAAAGTTGCTGGCGTGCTTCAAAGCAGCCGGCGGCGTGTGCGCGCAGGGCAGCGCGCCCTCTCAGCAGCAGTGGGACAGCTGGTTGCAGCCAGTTGCGGAGCAGACTGAGCGGCTCTGTGGCCAGCTGCTAGGTCTGTGCCAGTGGTTAGAGAAGCTGCCTGCGTCTGACAATGAGCAGCTGCACCGCACGTTTCGCTGGCTTGCCAAGTTGCTGGGAGCATCTTTTGTTTGCGCAGAGGTGAGCGGAGTGGCTCCGTTGTGACAGCAGGCTGTGACGGTAGCATTTTTCAACTACCAGCTCCCTGCGTGTGCCTGTCTCCCATCACGGGTTGCCCTATTCTGAACCACAACACTCTATTTCCCCACACATGTGGCGCGAGCTGCAGATTGTCCGCCTGCCGAGCACAAGGAAATCTCCTGATGCGCACATCTCCCCAACTTGCCGCCAGCACTTGCTGAATGTCCTGTCATCCCCAGTCATGCAGATGGCACTGCAGGCAAGTGTGCGTCCTTGCCCCTGCGAGGGCGGTGGCGACATGTCGCCGTGCGCTGCACCTGCTGTCCTTGCTGCGTGTCCATGTCTTGCTGCCACTGCGCCCAGGCGCGGCCGATTGCCACTGCTGCTGCTGAGCGGCCCAGCCCACAAAGCGCGTTTTGCTGCCTCTACTCAGGATGTGGCCGGCTACAGCGTGCTGCCCCGCCGCGTGCTGCTCTCGCCGGAACTGGGCGACTCCATTCCCACTGCTGCCAAGCTGTACCACCTCGGGTGAGCGGGCTGCACCACACCTGCAAGCAGGCTGGGCGCGGCAGGGCGATTGCACTGGCATGCGTTGAGCTGCTGCTGGGCGCTCGGAGCGTGGCAGCATGCATGCTGCCGCGGCAGCAATGTGCATAGTCGCTGATTGTGTTGTGGGCCCCACTGTGCGCTGCAGGCAGTGGTCGAGGGATTTGAGCCGCCGCGCAGATACGGCCGAAGGGCAGGAGGGAGAGGAAGAGCACGAGGATGCTATCGAGCCTCTGGAAGTGCAGCGAGGCGAGGAGCTGCTGGAAAGCAGCTACGCAGAGCTGCTGCCGGTGCGGCCCGCGCACCTGCACAGGTGCGAGTGGGGGCGGCAGTGGCGAGCATGCGGCACGGGTTAGCGGCACGAGGCAGCTGTGCGTCCTTTGTGCTGCTTGCCATGCTGGGCCGGGGGGCAGGATAGCCAGCGTGGCTGGTCTGAAAGCATGCCGTGTAGCACATGCCGCCGCGACTGCCTGCTCAGGCTTGCTGCCGCAGCAATGATGCTGCTCCTCTGCCTGCCTCCCGGCCTCCCCTCATGTGCACGTGTGCAGGGGCCTGCAGGTGCAGTTTGCAGGCGAGCCCGGCCACGGCGCCGGCGTGACGCGCGAGTGGCTCACCCTGCTGGCTCCCCAGATCTTCTGCCCAGAGCTGGGGCTGTTTGTGCGCTGCGGCGCCAACCCACTGGCCATCCTGCCCAGCGCCAGTGAGAGCGGGCAGGTTTGTTTGTGCTCAGCACTGCTCAGGCACAGCAAACCTCAGGGGTGTGGTGCCTGCGAGTGAGTTGGAAAGAGAGCTTGTGGGCTGGTTGCAGTGTTGATTGGCGCACACATGCAGCCAAGTAGGGACATGCCTGCTGCTGCTTCCTGCTTCCCGCGAAGAAGCATTTGGCCTCCGCACCTGCTGCTGCTTGCATGGTAGCAAACCAGCCCGACTGCCTGCCCACCTGCAGCCGCGAGCGTGCAGCCCAACCACAAAGAGTACCTGCGAGTGGCGGGCCGCGTGATGGGTGAGGCATAATGGGCGTAGTTGCTGGGCCTGCATATGGATGGGTGGGCGGGCATGGGTATGGCAGGGCGTGCATGTTTCCGGGCTGGCTTGCCATTGTTTCAGGTTCTGCCCCAGACCCAGGAGCTGTCATGCCGCTGGTTGCCGTCTCCTTGTTGCCCGCACAGCTTGAGCAGCCCAACACCTGGCACACCCCGGTTGCTATCCTTTTCAACAGGCCTGGCGCTGCTGCACGGCGTGCCGCTGGGATTCCACCTGGCCTCTGCGTTCTACAAGGGTCTGGCCGGCCAGCGTGTTGCCATGGATGACCTGCAGGAGGCCGACCCTCAGGTACGGCTTAATCAAGAAGTTGGGCGGGCATTGCATGTGTGCAGTCGTGTTGCAGGAGCGGGGCAGAAGGGCTACGCATGCTAGATGCTGCACATCCATACCATCCTTGTGTGCAGCATGTTCGGAGCTTCTGCGCAATCATGTCAGCGCTCTCTGCTCTGCTTTGCGTCCCATGCATTGTGCGCTTTGTTTCACCTCCTTTTGTGCAGCTGGCCCAGAGCCTGCGCTCCATCACAGGCGCAAAGGACCCGTCTGCCTTTGGGCTCACCTTCATGCTGAGCTTGGACCACCTGGGGCAGTCGGTGGAGGTGCCGCTGGGAGGTGAGGCGCTGCTGCTGATGGGGAATGCAGCATTTTGCTAGTGTCAACGGTCTAGCTAGAGTGTCTGAGCTCACTTTGGGCAGTTGGTGGAGGTGCCGCTGGGAGGTGATCATGAGGCAGTATTGTGGGGGCGGCGGCTGCCCATGTGGCTTGAAATGTGTCTATCGGAGCAGCAGCATGCAGCAGCTGCAGCTGTGTGGGTCCGCTTTGTGTCGCTTGTGCCATGCCCAGCATGCCCACCTACCAGCAGCTGCCCAGCTGCCCCTCATGCCATGCCCCGTGCTCCCCCTGCTATGCAGACGATCCCGCACTGCACGTCACCGCAGCCAACAGCCAACTGTACGCTGACCTTGCGGCAAGTCTACCCTGCCTGGATGCTTTTTGCATGCCGCTGTTCAACAAAGTTGAGCTCCTGTGGTGTGCAGCTGGTTTCGGGCCAGCCACTGCTGCTCCTGTCGAGTTAATTTTGCAAGCAATCCATCGATTTCATGCCTTGCCTCCTGCGGTGATCTGTGCGCCCACCTGCCTACCAGCCGTTTTTCTTGGTTGCAGGTTGAGCACGTGCTCAGCGGGCGCATTGTTGCCGAGCTGGCGGTGGTGAAGCAGGGCCTGATGGACGTGCTCAAGGTCAGCTCGTGTGCTCCCTCGTGAAGTAGTTAGGCATTGCATCTGAATGCAGCTGCACAGACGCTGCCTGCGCCTGCATGTCATGCCACAAAGCTGCCGCGCGCAGCGCCACAGGGGCACACTTGAGAGCAGCCAGGTAGCCGACGTCGATTGCCCCTCCAAGGTTGCTGTGTGCCGCTGCGCCGCCCATCTCTGTATCTCATCTCTCTCTGTTAATGCTCTTCTCCACCCTCCCCGCAAGTGTGCCCCACCCGCCTCTTCTCTCTTGCCGCCCTCAACGACCTACTGGCGGGCTCTAGCGGCAGCCTGTGCGCGGAGCAGTGGCGGCAGCACACACGCTGCATCGGCTGGGACGGCTGGCGCGGGCCGGCAGGGGCAGCAGATGAGATGGAGGAAGACGAGCTGGATGATCAGCAGGAGCCGGAGGTGTGCTGAAGTTTTGGATCATCAGTGCTGCTGATTTGGGCTGTTTAAACCAGTCGATGGCTGGAGTCGTCTGTTGCTGCCCCGGCTGCATCAGCTGTGCATCTGGCAGCTGCATGCTTTGCCCAACATGTTGCATCCTGCCTTGGTTTCCATCCTCCGCAGGTGCTGCGCTGGCTCTGGCTGCTGGTGGGCCAGATGCGCGAAGCACAACGCGCTGCCCTGCTGCGCTTCTGGACCTCCCTGCCCACCCTGCCCAGCGGCGGCTTTGCCGGCCTGCCGCAGCCGCTGACAATCGTGCGAGCCGAGCCCGCCAGCCAGCGCATGCCGCTGGTGGGTGACGGGCGGAGCAGGCAGGCGGGCGGTTAGGGAAGCAAACCTGGGCACTTGCTCTGAGAACACAGTCCTTGTGTTGGAGCTGCTCCACACTGCCGATTGCAGCAGCAGTGGCTTGTCTGTGCTTTGCCGCTCCTCTGCACCTGCGGCTTGATATGGCATGATTCTCTTGTCCCTGCGCCCTCCACTCAACCCGCAGGCCCACACCTGCTTCTACGAGCTGGTGCTGCCCAACTACCCTGATGTGCTGGCCCTGGCAGGTGGGCTGCTTGCGTTTGAGGCGAGATGCTGCTGCTTGCAAAGCACGTCAGCAGCTGCTGCTCCCACTGCTGCTGCTGCTGCGCCTGCTGGGCGATCGCCGACGCCGTGGCTGTTGCTGCCTCTGCACAGATGCTCACCCACAGCTGCATTCCCCGACCCGGATTGCACAGGCGGCTTGGCAGAGGCGGTGGCGCATGCAGAGGGGTTCGGCATGGCATGAGCAAGAGCCACGGCTGGGTGCGACGGGCGAACAGTGAGACGAGGCTCGGCCAGCATGGCATGGCATCCTGCATGATGCCACACCTCTAAATGCACATGAGCTGATTGCTGCTTCTGTAGTTGCACGGCTGCTCATGTTGACGTCTGTACATACCGTAAACCTCGTGCGCACCGCAGCAGTGCTGTGCAAGGGTGCCCATCGTGGTCAGCGCTCTTGCTACTGTCTACACAGCATTGCCTGGAGGCAGGCGGCAGCAGCGCGACAACAGTAGCGGGTTGGTCGACGTTGCCCCAGTGCGCTTGCATGTATGCTGTGCCATCTGCTGCGTTGCCAGTGACTATGCATCGCAACGATG
>VFQQ010003939.1_pt1 | contig 13728 bp, 16 predicted proteins | sample 3512341 | NCBI WGS metagenome assembly VFQQ01 (sample SAMN10412373, study PRJNA504923) | tailings metagenome | isolation source: Relicate 2 Philex TSF1 revegetated site | place: Philippines: Tuba, Benguet | collected 2017-08-29 | reverse complement strand
GCTGTATCGAGCCCGGCCATGCCGTGCAGCAGGAAATCTTCATCTGCCGCCAGTGTGGCGTAGCCACCGAAATCAACGATCCAGAACTGGGCACCCGCATTCAGCAGGATGCACGCGCGCTCGGTTTCCAGGTCGAGCGGCAGACCATCGAAGTGGTCGGCGTCTGCCGCGAGTGCCGCGCACTCTGAGCCGGTCAGGCCCAGTCTCCCAGGCCCAGTCTCCCAGGCCCAGTCTCCGTTTTGTCATTGGCCCTCGCCAGATTCACAGGCTAGCCTGAGGACAATCGGCGGCACCGCCGGGGGAACAATCCGGTTTGATCCGGCGGCCGCCACCCTTGCCAGAGGAGGGGGTGACTTGGCACTTGCAAACAGCCTGCAGCAGTTTCTCGAGCGTGAAGCTGTTCCCTATAAGCTTGTCGAACATTCCGGCGCGACCACGATGCGTGAAGCCGCGCGAAGCGCCGGGCTGCCCGAAGCCTGTGTGGTGAAAGCGGTTTTGCTCGAGGATGATGACGGCTTCACCTTGGCCGCCGTGCCGGCCTCCTGCGATGTCGAACTGGAGAATCTGTCGAAAGCCGTGAAGCGGCCCGTCAGTCTGGCCAGCGAAAGCGACATCATGACGCTATTCACCGACTGCGCACGCGGTGCATTGCCGCCGCTGGGCGATGCCTATGGTCTGGAAGTGGTGGTTGATCGCCGGCTGGACACGATGGAGGATCTTTATTTCGAAGGCGGCGATCACTGCACGCTGGTGCATGTGAAGGGCGAGGATTTCCGCCGCCTGATGCCGGAGGCACGGCATGCGAGGATCAGCGTGGCGCACTGACGAAAAAAGGCCCGCCAGATGGCGGGCCTTTTCATTTATTCAAGCCTGAGCGGCATCAGTGTTTCTGTTTCTGACGGTCGCCGTCGATTTCGCCAGGCTTGCGGCCCGGCTGCACAACACGGCCGTCGCCGTCTGTATCCTTGCCGACAGAACTGCCTGACTGGGCTTTTCGCTGACGATTACCGTCAACCTCGCCGGCGCGGTGACCCGGTTGAACCACCCGGCCATCGCCATCGGTGTCCCTGCCGACATCGTTGCCACGGCCCGGCAACGGCTGTGTCTTCTGCGTATCCTGATTGCGGTTGGGCATAACTGGCCTCCTTTTTCGGGATTGGCCTTGTTCAACCCATCGCAAGCCGCAATGTTCCGATGTTTTTAAGCGCAGCTTAGCTGAACTTCGGAGCGCGCTTCTCGAAGAACGCCGTCATCGCCTCGCGCGCTTCGGCGGATTTCAGCTGGCTGCGGAAATGATCGCCTTCCAGCGCCATCTGGCCCGCCACGTCGCCCTTGGTGCGCTTCAGCAGCTGCTTGGTCAGACGCAGCGCCGTCGGTGGTTTGGCGGCGAGCTTGGCGGCTACGGCCATCGCCTCGGCCAGCAGTTTGTCGTCGGGGAAGATCGCATTGACGATGCCATAGTCTTTCGCGGTCGCCGGCGTGAAGGCCTCGCCCAGCATGAAAAGCTCGGCTGCGCGATGATGGCCGATCATGGCGGGCAGCAGCAGCGACGAGGCCGCCTCAGGCACTAGCGCCAGGTTGACGAAGGGCAGGGAGAGCTTGGCGCTTTCGCCGGCATAGACCAGGTCGCAATGCAGCAGCATCGTGGTGCCGACACCGACGGCCACGCCGCTGACGGCGGCGACCAGTGGCTTCGAGGCTGTGCTGATGGCGCGCAGGAAGCGGAAGACCGGCGTGTTGTCGCCCTGCGGGGGATTGTTGAGGAAATCCTGCAGGTCGTTGCCGGCCGTGAAGGCGCCGCCATTGCCTGCGAACAGAATGACGCGCACGGCGTTATCCTGATCGGCAGCCTCCAGCGCATCGGCCAGCACGGCATACATCGCCGAGGTCAGCGCATTCTTCTTGTCGGGCCGGTTGAAGGTGATGGTCAGGATGCCATCGGCCTGCGCGGTCAGAATGTCGCTCATTGGTCTCTCCCTAGTCGGCGAACAGCACCATGGCATAGTCGCCGACAGGGGTGAAGCCTACCGCAGCGTAAGCCGTCCGCGCCGCGGCGTTGCCTTCCGGAGTGAACAGCACGCCCTGCTTTGCGCCCGCGCGGCGGGCGTGATCCAGCGCGCCGGCCACCACGGCGCGGCCATAGCCGCGGCTGCGGTATTGCGGCGGGGTCCAGACATTGCCGATCTGTACGGCATCGGGCAGGCGGGCATTGAAACAGCAGCCGGAAACCGGGCGGCCCGCATCGGTCAGGATGAACTGGCTCTGCTCGGCGATCCAGCGCGCCACATCGGCGGTACAGCGCTGGGTATTGTCCTGCGACGGCGTGTCGCCAAGCTCTTCCTGGGTGAAGCCCAGTCGCCACTCCAGCAGCAGATCCTGGTCTGCCGGTGTCGCCAGCCGGCACTGCAGGTCCTGTCCCCGCAGCAGGGGTGCCGGGATTTTAAGATCGGCAAGCTGCAGGCTCATCAGGATTTCACGGGAACGCAGCTTGTGATGCGCGCCGTCGAGCCCGAGCGCTTCCTGTGCGTCCAGCGCCTGCTGCCACGGCCCAAGGATGCCCGCTGGCCGGTGGCCGGCCGACAGTAGCGAGGCAAGCTGCGCGGCATGGCGCGGGGCACATACGATCAGCAGGTCGTTCCAGTACAGGGCCGCCGTGCCGACGACCCGCTCGCCGTCGAAGGCGGCGGCATAGCGGCCCTGATAGGGCGCGCGGCCATCGACGATCCCGCTCTGCGTCAGGTTGAAGCGCAGAAACATCGCCTCGGCGACATGCTTGCGCAGGAAGGCATCGAGCTGCGGCTGGTCATCCGGCGTCAGCAGGCGGGCAGACATGGCTCAGCCCCTGGCTTTGTTGAGACGCTCGAAGCCGGCCTTCAGGTCGTCGATCAGGTCGTCGACATCTTCCAGGCCGATATGCAGCCGGATGGTGGTGCCGTGATTCTCCCACGGCTCGGCGCTGCGCACACCCTTGATGGCGGGTACCGAGACCAGGCTTTCATAACCGCCCCAGGAATAGCCGATGCCGAAATATTCCAGGTGATCGACAAACTCGGCGACCGCAGCATCGCCGTATTTCTTGTCCAGTTCGAACGCGAACAATCCGCAGGCCCCGAGGAAGTCGCGTTTCCAGATCGCGTGACCGGGATCTTGTGGCAGGCCCGGATGGCGCACGCCGGTCACTTCATCGCGACCCCGCAGCCAGTCGGCGACCTTCAGTCCGCTTTCCATATGACGCGGCAGGCGCACCGCCATGGTACGGATGCCCCGCAGGCCGAGATAGACCTCGTCGGGCCCGGCATTGGCGCCGATGGTGCGCGCGGTGTCGCGCAGGGCCGGCCAGCTTTCCTTGTTGGCGATCACGATGCCCAGCATCGCATCGGAATGACCGACGATGTATTTCGTTGCCGCATGGACCGAGAGATCGACGCCGTGGCTGAAACTCTTGAAATAGAGCGGCGTACCCCAGGTGTTGTCCATCGCCAGTTTGGCGCCATGCTTATGCACGACATCGGCGATCCCCGGCACATCCAGCATCTCGAAGGTAAGCGAACCCGGCGACTCCACGAAGACCAGCGAGGTATTCGGGCGCAGCAGGGCGCGCAGCGAAGCCGGATCGATGTTGGTCCTGAAGTATTCGGTCTCAACACCGAGCCGCTTCAGCACCGTGTCGCAGAACTGCCGCGTCGGTCCATAGATATTGTCGATGACGAGAATATGGTCGCCGGATTTCACCACGCTCAGGATCGCGCCGGAGCAGGCGCCGGCGCCCGAGGGATAGGCCATGGCGCGATAGCCGCCTTCCAGTTCCGCCACGGTATTCTCGAAGGCATAGGTCAGCGGCGTGCCGGCGCGGCCATAGGTCGTCACCTGTTCGTCCTGCGCGCGGGCCGAATAGGCATCGTGCAGGGCTTTCAGGCTGGGCTGCAGGATGGTCGAGGCGCGATAGACCGGGATATTGACGGCGCCGTGATGGCCTTCGGGGTCGCGGCCCAATACGGCAAGCTTGGTTTCGTCTTTCATGGCAGACTCCAATCTGGAGCCAAACTATTGCAAAGCCCTCCGGCAAAGAGAAGACTTGGCCCCGCAGAGTTGTGTGTTTCCCCGCACATCAGCGGGTTTTTTGGAGATCAGTCGATGACCCGCGCCGCCGCCATTCAATCCGCCACCGCCTATCTTGACGAGGGTGGTTTCCTCGCCGATCTCAGCCGGCGCGTTGCTATCCCGACCGAGAGCCAGAATCCCGATCGCGCGGGTGCGTTGGGCGATTATCTGGAAAAGGAAATGCGCGGCAGCCTGGAAGCGCTCGGCTTTCAGTGCAGTGTGCATCCCAATCCCTCGCCGAAGGGTGGGCCTTTCCTGGTGGCGATCCGCCGCGAGGCAGGTGCGACCAAGACGCTGTTTTCCTACGGCCATGGCGATGTGATCCGTGGCCAGGAGGCGCAGTGGCGCAGCGGCCTGTCGCCGTGGCAGATCGTGCAGGAAGGCGAGAAGCTCTATGGTCGCGGCACTGCCGACAACAAGGGCCAGCATACCGTCAACATCGCGGCACTCGCCGCCGTGCTGAAGGCGCGCAACGGCAAGCTGGGCTTCGATGTCGTGCTGCTGATCGAAACCGGCGAGGAAGTCGGTTCACCCGGCCTCGATGCATTCTGCAAAACGCAGAAAGACAGCTGGAAGGCGAATCTGTTTCTGGCCTCCGATGGCCCGCGCCTGTCGCCGGAACGGCCGACGCTCTATTGCGGGGCGCGGGGCGCGCTGAATTTTGATCTCACCGTCAACCTGCGCGAAGGTGCGCATCATTCAGGCAACTGGGGCGGGCTCCTGGCGGATCCGGGCCTCATCCTGGCGCATGCCATCGCCAGTATCGCCGGGCCGACCGGTCAGATCCGCATCCCCGAATGGGTGCCGAAGGAGTTGCCGGCCAGCGTGAAGCGCGCATTGGCCGATTGCGAAGTCGGCGGCGGCAGCGACGGCCCCAGCATCGACACCTGGTGGGGCGAGCCGGGTCTGACGCCGGCTGAGCGCGTCTATGGCTGGTGCAGTTTCGACGTGCTGGCCTTCAAGACCGGCAATCCGGAATTCCCGGTCAATGCGATTCCCGGCATTGCGACCGCGCATTGCCAGATCCGTTTCGTGGTGGGACCAGACTCCACGCAGTTCCTGCCGGCCCTGCGCCGCCATCTCGACCGGCACGGTTTTCCGCAGGTCGAGGTGAAGCAGGCGAGGGCGGAGATCTTCAGCGCCACGCGGCTCGATCCCGATCACCCTTATGTGAACTTCGCGCTGGCCTCCGTCGAAAAGACCATGGGGCGTAAGCCAGCGCTGCTGCCCAACCTGGGCGGTTCGCTGCCCAACGAGGTGTTTGCCGAAACGCTCGGTCTGCCCACCGTGTGGATGCCGCATTCCTACGCGGCCTGTTCGCAGCATGCGCCGAACGAGCACATCCTTTTGCCAGTGATGCGCGAAGGCCTGGCGATGATGGCCGGCCTGCTCTGGGATCTGGGTGAGCCGGATGCCACAGTCTTTCCGTCATAAGCTGGTTTTCCGTCGTAGGATCATCGCAATCACAGTCTGACGCCGTGATAGAGCAGGCATTCACACATGCCGGCACACTCTGGAGTGTTGCCGGCGGCCTGTTTCTGTGGTCGTTCCTCGCATCTACGCTGGTGCCGCTCTCGTCGGAAGTGGCGCTGTCGGCTGCCCATGCCGCGGGTGCGGCGCCCCCACTCATTTTATTTGTCGTTGCCACAAGCGGTAATGTGTGCGGCGCACTCGTGAACTGGCTGCTCGGTTTGTGGTGCCTGCGTTTTCAGCATAAGCGCTGGTTTCCAGTCAGTCCTGTGCAGTTGCAGAAGGCGCGGGACCGCTTCGCCCGCTGGGGGGGCTGGATACTGCTTTTCTCTTGGATTCCGCTGGTCGGCGACCCTTTGACCTTCGCCGCCGGGGCGCTGCGATATCCGCTGGCCCGATTTTTGATAGTGGTGACTATCGGCAAGGCAGCCCGTTATGCGGCCGTCCTGTGGATAACTGAGCTTGTCTTGCCGATTTTTACAGCGTCGTGATAATTTTAGTCAGTTCTGCCCAAGGCGGAACCAGTCACAACAGGGAAGGGTAATACCAATGAAACTTCTTGCAACGGCCGCTGCTGCAGCGGCGCTCGTGTTCGTCGCACAGGGCGCCCAGGCTGGCGCCACCTTTGACGCCGTCAAGGCCAAGGGCTTTGTCCAGTGCGGCATGAACGGCAGCGTCGGCGGTTTCGGCGCGCCGGACGCCAAGGGCGAAATGAAGGGCATCGACATCGATCTTTGCCGCGCTGTCGCCGCCGCCATGTTCGGCGATGCCAACAAGGTCAAGCACACCCCGCTGACCGCGCAGCAGCGTTTCACCGCTCTGCAGTCGGGCGAAGTCGACATGCTGGCCCGCAACACCACGCAGACCCTGACCCGCGATGCGTCGCTGGGCCTGATCGGCGCTGGCGTGAACTACTATGACGGCCAGGGCTTCATGGTGACCAAGAAGCTCGGCGTGAAGAGCGCCAAGGAGCTGAACGGCGCCACCGTCTGCGTGCAGCCGGGCACCACCACCGAACTGAACCTCGCGGATTACTTCCGCGCCAACAAGCTGACCTTCAAGCCGGTCGTGATCGAGAAGCTCGACGAAGTCGTGGGCGCCTATGCCTCCGGCCGTTGCGACGTGTACACCACCGACATCTCGGGCCTCGCTTCGACCCGCGCGACCCAGCTGCCGGTTGCCGATGACCACATCATCCTGCCGGAAGTGATCTCGAAGGAGCCGCTTGGCCCGCTGGTCCGCCAGGGCGATGACACCTGGCTGGTCGTGGTCCGCTGGGCCCTGAACGCCATGGTCGAAGCCGAAGAATACGGCATCACCTCGGCGAACGTCGACGAGATGCTGAAGAGCGACAATCCGAACGTCAAGCGCATCCTGGGCGTCACCCCGGGCGGCGGCAAGGCGCTCGGTCTCGACGAGAAGTGGGCCTACAACATCATCAAGCAGGTCGGTAACTACGGCGAAAGCTTCGAGCGCAACGTCGGCAAGGGCAGCGCCCTGAAGCTGGATCGCGGCGTGAACGCGCTGTGGACCAACGGCGGCCTGATGTACGCCTGGCCGATCCGCTAAGCGGATAATGTGGCGGCCGGCGGCGTACAGGGCGCTGCCGGCCGATCGCATCTGAAAAAGCTTTAAGTTCACTCAGCCATGGGGGGCACATGGCAGATCCTCGAGTAAACGGCGGACAATCCGCGCCGCCGCGACGTCTGAGCTGGAATGATCCAGACGTCCGTTCTGTCGTCTATCAGGTGGTCGCGGTTGCGCTGGTAGGCATCGTCGGTTGGTTCCTCGTCAGCAACACGCTGCACAACCTTTCCACCCGCAACATTTCCACGGGCTTCCATTTCCTGGGCCGCGAGTCAGGCTTCGCCATCGGCGAATCGCCGATCGCCTTCGGACCGGAGAACACATACGCCCGCGCCATTCTGGTTGGCATTCTCAACACCATTCGCGTTGCCGTGATCGGTGTGATCCTTGCCACCATCCTCGGCACCATCATCGGCATCGCGCGCCTGTCGAAGAACTGGCTCGTCGCCAAGATGGCGATGATCTATGTCGAGGTGATCCGCAATGTGCCGCTGCTGCTGCAGCTGTTCTTCTGGTACGCGATCATCACCGAAACGCTGCCCGGGCCGCGCCAGGCCATCAATGTGATGCCCGGCGTGTTCATGTCGAACCGCGGCATCAAGGTGCCGGCGCCGACCGAGCATTTCGCCTTCGATCTCGCCGCCATCGGCTTCATGCTGGCCTTCGTGCTGATCTTCATCATGGTCAATCTGGCCAAGAAGCGGCAGGACGCCACCGGCAAGGCTTTCCCGCTCTACCGCGTTGGCTTTGCCTTCCTGATCGGCATGCCGATCCTGGGCTGGCTGATCGGCGGCGCACCGTGGGAACTCGACGTTCCGAAGCTGCAGGGCTTCAACTTTGTCGGCGGCGCCACGCTGACGCCGGAATTCGCCGCGCTGCTGTTCGGCCTCGTGCTCTACACGGCGGGCTTCATCGCCGAAGTGGTGCGTTCGGGCATCCAGGCGGTGAATTACGGCCAGTGGGAGGCGGCGAGCGCTTTGGGGCTCAGTCGTAGCCAGACATTGCGCCTGATCGTGCTGCCGCAGTCGCTGCGCGTGATCATCCCGCCGATGACCAGCCAGTATCTGAACCTGACCAAGAACAGCTCGCTGGCGGTGGCGATCGGCTATCCCGATATCGTCTCGATCGCCAACACGACGCTGAACCAGACCGGTCAGGCCATCGAAGGCATCCTGATCATCATGGCGGTGTATCTCAGCATCAGCCTGTCGATCTCGGTCTTCATGAACTGGTACAACAAGCATATTGCGCTGGTGGAGCGGTAAGATGACGACAGCCACCGAATCACTGCCGCCGCCGACCTCCACCACCGGGCCGATTGCCTGGGTGAAGGAACGGCTGTTCTCTTCGCCGCTCAACATCATCCTGACCGTTCTGGCGGTATGGCTGGTGCTGATGAGCCTGCCGCCCTTCATCGAATGGGCGCTGATCAAGGCGAACTTCACCGCCAACACCTCGCAGGAATGCCGCGCCGGCGGCGGGGCCTGCTGGGCCTTCATCGGGCAGAAATACCGCCTGATGCTGTTCGGTCTGTATCCGTATGACGAACAATGGCGTCCGCTGATCGCGGCCATCATCATGATCGGCATGATCATCGTCAGTGGCATGCAGCGCTTCTGGAACAAGAGCCTGCTGTTCATCTGGATCGGCGGTCTGATTGCCGTCGCCATCCTGATGTGGGGCGGCATTTTCGGCCTGCGCTATGTCGAGGATACGCAGTGGGGCGGCCTGCCGCTCACGCTGATCCTGTCCACCTTCGGTATCGCGCTGGCGTTTCCGTTCGGCGTGCTGCTGGCGCTGGGCCGGCGCTCGAAAATGCCGGCGATCAAGACGCTGTGCGTGCTCTATATCGAACTGATCCGCGGCGTGCCGCTGATCTCGATGCTGTTCATGTCGTCGGTGATGCTGCCGCTGTTCCTGCCGGAAGGCTTCAGCATCGACAAGCTGCTGCGCGCCCAGATCGCCATCATCATGTTCGCCGCTGCCTATCTGGCGGAGGTGGTGCGCGGCGGTCTGCAGGCGATCCCGAAAGGGCAGTATGAAGGTGCCGACTCCCTCGGTCTGTCCTATGGGCAGAAGATGGGGTTCGTTATCCTGCCGCAGGCGCTCAAGATCGTGATCCCGCCGCTCTGCAGCCTGTTCATCGCCGTGTTCAAGGACACGTCGCTGGTCGTCATCATCGGTATCTACGACCTGATGCAGTCGACCAAGGTGGCGCTCACCGATCCGGCCTGGCGTGGATTCTCGATCGAGTCCTACGTCTTCGTTTCGGCGATCTACTTCATCTTCTGCTACGGCATGTCGAAATACAGCCAGAATCTCGAAGTTCGTCTGGCAACCGGACATAAGCGCTAAGGGGGCCAGATCACATGGCTGAGTCGATTATCGAACTGCAGAGCGTCAACAAGTGGTATGGCGAATTCCACGTGTTGCGGAACATCAACCTCAATGTCCGGAAGGGCGAGCGTATCGTCATCTGCGGGCCGTCGGGCTCCGGAAAATCGACGATGATCCGCTGCATCAACCGGCTGGAGGAACACCAGAAGGGCCACATTCTCGTCGACGGCACCGAGCTGACCAACGACCTGAAGAATATCGATGCCATCCGCCGCGAGGTCGGCATGGTGTTCCAGCACTTCAACCTGTTCCCGCATCTGACCGTGCTGGAAAACCTCACGCTGGGCCCGATCTGGGTGCTGAAAAAGCCCAAGGCCGAAGCCGAGGAAACCGCGATGAAGTATCTCAATCGCGTGCGCATCCCCGAGCAGGCCAACAAGTTCCCCGGCCAGCTTTCGGGCGGCCAGCAGCAGCGTGTCGCCATCGCGCGGTCGCTGTGCATGAACCCGAAGATCATGCTGTTCGATGAGCCGACCTCGGCGCTCGATCCGGAAATGGTCAAGGAAGTGCTGGACGTGATGATCGGCCTGGCTCAGGAAGGCGGCATGACCATGCTCTGCGTCACCCATGAAATGGGTTTCGCCCGCAAGGTGGCCGACCGGGTGATCTTCATGGATCGCGGCGAGATCATCGAGCAGAACACGCCCGATGAGTTCTTCTCCAATCCGCAGAACGAGCGCACCAAGCTGTTCCTGAGCCAGATCCTGCATTAAGCAGGACGGCATTACGAAGAAACCGTGCTACGCTCCTCCCAGAACAGATGGGAGGAGCGTCATGCGTTTTGCAGCCGCGGTTCTTCTGAGTCTCGCCTTTTCAACGCCCGCTTTCGCCCAGCTTCCGGCCGTCGATCCGGTCAACCAGTACCGCCTGATCGGGCCTGCGGAGCGCAGCGACAGCCGCTGCATCGGCCAGGCCGAGACGCCGCTCTGCGCTGTCGAAACCCTGCTGGCCTGTTTCGCGCGCCGCGATGCGGACCTGTGCCGCGCCGTCTGGTCGGGCGGCGAGGGCGTGTCGGGCTTCCTGGCGAAATTGCAGACCTCGCGCTACTGGTGGAGCTATCGCATCGCGGCAGCCGAGCAACCAGCGGCGGGCGAGGTGGTGATCGCCGTGGCCGGTCGCATGTGCGGCCTGCAGACGGTCGAGCCGGACTGCTTCACCACGCCGGCGCCGCCGACGCAGTATCGCCTGCGTCAGGTGGAGGGGCGCTGGCAGGTGATGGACTGGCAGTCGCCGCCTGGCCAGCATCCGGCTGTACGTTGAGCGCAGAGCGGAACTTGACCATTTATCTGTCGTTCTATCCCGCATGACACGCCTGCTCGATATTCTGCGCCACCTTTCGGCAGGCTGGCGTCTGCTGATCTGCCTCTGCATCGGTGCCGGCGTGTTTGTCTGGCCGTTTGAGCCTGACGACGTGCTGGTGCATGCCGGTGCGGCGTGGCTGATCGGCGTGCTGCTGTTCCTGGGCTGGACCGCCTATGCCGTCCACTGCATTTCCATCGCCCAGCTGCGCAAACGTGCCCGCGAACTGGATGACAGCGCCTGGGTGGTGTCGCTGCTGGTGATGATCGCGGCCGTGATCAGCCTGCTGGCGCTCGGCCTGATGATCTATGGCAAGGAAGAGGCGCAGGGCCTGCTGCTGGCTTTGCGTGTTGGTCTCGGCGGCGCCAGCATGATCGCATCGTGGTTCCTGATCCATACCGTGCTGGCGCTGCATTACGCGCATCTCTACTACGGCGACAGGGAAGGCGACGGCAAGCAGGAAGACCGCAAAGGTCTGGATTTTCCCGGTAAGGGCGATCCGGACTACTGGGACTTCTTCTATTATTCCTTCGTCATCGGCATGACCTGCCAGGTCTCCGATGTCAGCATCCAGACGCGTGGCATGCGGCGGCTGACGCTGGTCCACAGCATCGTGTCGTTCTTCTTCAACACCACGGTGATCGCGCTGACGGTCAACCTGATCGCCAGCAACTGATCCTAAGTGAAATAGCGGATGGCGACGGCCAGGATCATGCCGATCGCGATGGCGGTCATGGATTTGCGGATCGCGATCATGATGCCGACGGCGGTGGCCAGACCGGCCCACATCGCCGGATCGCCCTTCATCACCGCGGCGACCACGATGGCCACCAGCACGCCGCCGGCGGTCTGGCGCAGGAAACGTTCCAGCTTGGGCGAGAGCGTCACATAGCCCATCAGCCAGAAACCGCCGGCGCGCGTGGCATACGTCACGATGCCCATGCCGAGGATGGCGATCACGGCGGCGGTGTCGAATGTGGTCAGGCCCTCGATCATGCCGGCTTCTCCTCATCACGACTGGTGATGAGTCCGGCGAGGCCAGCGCAGATGCCGCCGATCAGGATATACCAGTTGCCGGGTAGCCAGAGCAGCGCAGCAGCAGTGCCGGCGACGGCAGCCACCCAAGGCCAGATATCGTCCTTGCCGCGATAGAGCCCGACGACGGATGTGGCGAAGACACCGGCGATCAGCACATCCAGGCCCCAGCGCTTCACATCCAGGCCGCCGCTGCTGATCAGCGCGCCCACAGCCGTGCCGCCGACCCAGACCGGCCATTGCATGATCACGGTGCCGAGCAGGATGCCGAGATCGCGCCGGCCATTCATCATCGCCTGCAGCGTGATGGCCCAGCCGGCATCGGTCATGCCGGCGGAGACGGGCAACACCTGCCGCAGCGGCAGATTGGAAATATAGGGATACAGCGCGGCGCCCATCACGATGTGACGCGCATTGACCAGGAAGGCGGTCAGAATGATCGCCGCCACCGGCAGCGGCACGGCGGTCCACAAGGCCAGCACGGCGAATTGCGCGCTGCCGGCAAAGGCCGTGGCGCTCATCAGGATGGCTTCGCCCGGCGTCAGGCCGACGCCCAGCGCGGCAGCACCGAAAGCGAGGCCAAACGGCAGCGCGCTGACGCTGTAGGGCGCGGTCAGCTTCATGCCGTGCAGAATGCCGGCGCGGGTGAAGGTCGCCGGTTCCGGTGTCTCGGGGAGGGAATCCATGCGCGGAAACTAGGCATTGGCGTGCGGCCAGTCAACCGGTATGATGGTTATATGGGTGAAACTCTCCGCATCGCGACAACTGAACTGCATGGCGGCCATCCGGCGCTCGATTTCGTCAACACGCTGGACTGGCGCGACCGCCCGGTGGCCGAGGGCGGGCCGGTCGAGATGCTGGAGTCCTACGCGGCTCTGCTGGCTTGCTGGCGCCGGCTCGAGATCATCGGCGCGGCGACGGAAACCGAGCTGGGGCGTCAGGCTGCCGGCAAGCCGGCCGAAGCTGCCGCCGTGCTGGCCGAAGCACTGGAGCTGCGCGAAGCCCTGCACCGTATTGCCCAGGCCGTGCGGTTGGGCAAGGCGGCGCGGTCGGCCGACCTTGAGGTATTGAACCGCTGCCTGCTGCGCTACCCGGAAGGCCGGGTGATCGCGGCGACTGGAGCGGGGCGACTGAACTGGAAGTCGCATGGCGACGGGCTGGCGCTTGGCTCACCGCTTGGTGCGATGGCGCGGCTGGGTGCGGAACTGCTGGTCAGTGCCGAACCAGCCAGCATCCGCTGCTGCGCTGGTCCCGGCTGCGGCTGGCTGTTCCACGACACGAGTCCGAACAAGCGTCGCCGCTGGTGTTCGATGGAAAGCTGCGGCAATCGCGCCAAGGCGCGGCGGCATTACCAGAAACACAAGAGCTGATCTCACCGCCAAGCTTTCGCTGTCGGAACTTTCATCTGCGCTGTCTCTTCTGGAATCGCTCCAAAAGACCAGCAAGGGATCGACATCATGGCGAAGGCGACGCGGACGACGAAATCTGCCGCAGGTAAAACCAATATCAAAACCGTTGCCGGCAAGGGCGGTGAGACGCATCAGCAGACCAGTGATGAAGATCGCGTCCTGACCACCAACCAGGGCGTCGCCATTTCCGATAACCAGAATTCACTGAAAGCCGGCGCGCGCGGCGCCACGCTGCTGGAAGACTTCATCCTGCGCGAGAAGATCACGCATTTCGATCACGAACGCATCCCGGAGCGCATCGTGCATGCGCGCGGCTCGGGCGCGCATGGCTATTTTCAGGTTTACAAGGATCTTGGCTCCATCACCAAGGCCGCATTCCTGCGCAATCCGCGCGAGAAGACGCGCGTGTTTGTGCGCTTCTCCACCGTGG
>VFQQ010003938.1_pt1 | contig 13731 bp, 11 predicted proteins | sample 3512341 | NCBI WGS metagenome assembly VFQQ01 (sample SAMN10412373, study PRJNA504923) | tailings metagenome | isolation source: Relicate 2 Philex TSF1 revegetated site | place: Philippines: Tuba, Benguet | collected 2017-08-29 | reverse complement strand
CACGCGGTCGCCCACGGCCAGGTCGTGCACGCCGGGGCCGCATTCCAGCACCTCGCCCGCCGACTCGTGGCCGATCACCATCGGCAGCGGGCGTGGCCTGTCGCCGTTGATCACGGAGAGGTCGCTGTGGCACAGCCCCGCGGCCAGAACCCGCACACGCACCTCGCCGGGGCCGGGTGCGTCGAGCTCCACGGCGCGGATCTGCAGCGGGCGGCTGCTGGCGTAGGGCATGGGCAGGCCCATGGTCTCGAGCACGGCGGCGCGGATCGTCATGTGCGGTGTCTCCTCGGTGGGCGCAGAGTCTAGGCCGTGGCCGCGGCGGGCGGCTTTCGCGGCCTGGAAGCCGCGCTTCCTCAATCCCGAATTGTCGGCAGGCGCCGGGCACGGCAAGCTCCGGCCCCGCGATGCGCACCGAGCCCCCGACCGCATGACCACCCCCACGATGAGCGACACGCTCTACCCCGAGATCCGCGACGGCGTGCGCGCCCTCTGCGCCGAGTTCCCGCCCGAGTACCACCGCAAGATCGACGCAGCGCGTGGCTACCCCGAGGCGTTTGTCGATGCACTCACCAAGGCCGGCTGGCTGGCCGCGCTGATCCCGCAGGACTACGGCGGCTCGGGCCTCGGCCTGGCCGAGGCCAGCGTGGTGATGGAGGAGATCAACCGCAGCGGCGGCAACGCCGGCGCCTGCCACGGCCAGATGTACAACATGGGCACGCTGCTGAGGCATGGCTCGGCGGCGCAGAAGCAGCGCTGGCTGCCGCCCATCGCACGCGGTGAGTTGCGGCTGCAGAGCATGGGCGTCACCGAGCCCAGCACCGGCACCGACACCACCAAGATCAAGACCACCGCGGTGAGGAAGGGCGACCGCTGGGTGGTGAACGGCCAGAAGGTCTGGATCAGCCGCATCCAGCACAGCGACCTGATGATCCTGCTCGCGCGCACCACCCCGCTGGCCGAGGTGGCGAAGAAGAGCCAGGGCCTGTCGATCTTCCTCGTGGACCTGCGCGAGGCCATCGGCCACGGCATGACGGTGCGGCCGATCCCCAACATGGTCAACCACGAGACCAACGAGCTGTTCTTCGAGGACCTGGAGATCCCGCACGAGAACCTCATCGGCGAGGTCGGCCAGGGCTTCACCTACATCCTCGACGGATTGAACGCCGAACGCACGCTGATCGCCGCCGAGTGCATCGGCGACGGCCATTGGTTCATCGACAAGGTCACGGCGTACGCGAAGGAGCGTGTGGTCTTCGGCCGGCCCATCGGCCAGAACCAGGGCGTGCACTTCCCGATCGCTGAAGGCCTGATCGAGGTCGAGGCCGCCAACCTGATGCGCTGGGAGGCCTGCCGGCGTTTCGACGCGCACCTGCCCTGCGGCGCGCAGGCCAACATGGCCAAGTACCTGGCGGCGAAGGCCAGCTGGGAAGCCGCCAACGCCGCGATCCAGTTCCACGGCGGCTTCGGCTTTGCGTGCGAATACGACGTGGAGCGCAAGTTCAGGGAAACGCGGCTGTACCAGGTGGCGCCGATCTCCACCAACCTGATCCTCAGCTACGTGGCCGAACACCTGCTCGGCCTGCCGCGGAGTTTCTAGGGCATGCCGCGGCCGCTGGAAGGCATCACCGTGCTCGCGCTGGAGCATGTGATCGCCGCACCCTTCGCCACGCGGCAACTCGCCGACCTGGGCGCGCGTGTGATCAAGATCGAGCGCACCAGCGGCGGCGACCAGGCGCGTGGGTATGACCGCCGCGCGCGTGGCCTGAGTTCGCACTTCGTGTGGACGAACCGCGGCAAGGAAAGCCTCACGCTCGACCTGAAGCAGCCGGCCGCGATGCAGGTGCTGCAGCGCCTGGTGGCGCGCGCCGACGTGCTGGTGCAGAACCTCGCACCCGGTGCCGCGGCGCGCATGGGCATGTCGCATGAAGCGCTGAAGGACCAGCACCCGCGCCTCATCGTCTGCGACATCAGCGGTTACGGCGACGACCCCGCCCGCCCCGGCCCCATGCGCGACAAGAAGGCCTACGACCTGCTGATCCAGAGCGAGGCCGGCTTCCTCTCCGTGACCGGCACACCCGAGGAGCCGGCGAAGGCCGGTGCATCGGTGGCCGACATCGCCGCCGGCATGGTGGCCTACAGCAGCATCCTCGCCGCACTGATCCAGCGTGGCCGCACCGGCCGCGGCTGCCGGCTCGATGTCTCGATGCTTGAAGCCATGGTCGAGTGGATGAGCTTCCCGCTGTACTACGCAACCGACGGCGCCGAGCCGCCCCCACGCGCCGGTGCCGCACACGCCACGATCTACCCCTACGGCCCCTTCGTGGCCGGCTGCGGCAAGACCGTGATGCTGGGCCTGCAGAACGAACGCGAGTGGGTGGCCTTCTGCGAGAAGGTGCTGCTGCAGCCCGCACTGGCGCGCGACGCCCGTTTCGATTCCAACCCCAAGCGCGTGGAGCAGCGCGCCGCGCTGCGCGCGATCGTGCTCGACGCGTTCGCCGAGCTGACGGCCGCGCAGGTGATCGAACGCCTGGAAGCGGCGCAGATCGCCAACGCACGCCTGAACACGATGGCCGACGTGTGGCAACACGAACAGCTGCTGGCGCGTGGCCGCCTGGTGGAAGCCGCCGGCCCCACCGGCCCGCTGCCGGTGTTCCGGGCGCCCGCCCTGCCCGATGACTTCGAGCCGCAGGTCGGCGCCGTGCCAGCCGTGGGCGAACACACCGACGCGCTGCTGGCCGAGCTGGGCTACGGCCGCCACGAGATCGCCGCGCTGCGCGCCGCCGGCGCGGTCTGAACGAGATGCCGATGAACGACCACCCGAGCCGCACGCTGGCCACCTTCGCCGCCATGCTGTCGCACGCACAGATCCCGGCCGCGGTGCTGCGGCGCACCGAGGACCTGTTCCTCGACTGGTTCGCCTCGGCACTCGCGGGCAAGGGCGCAAGGCCGGTGGAAGCGCTGGCGCGCTTCTGGCTCTCGCAAGGGCCGGCCGATGGGCCCGCCGAGGTGCTGATCCACCGCCGCGGCACGAGCCCGATGGTGGCCGCCGCCATCAACGCCGCCGCCTCGCACTTTGCCGAGCAGGACGACGTGCACAACGGCTCGGTGTTCCACCCGGCCGCCGTCGTGTTCCCGGCCGCGCTCGCGGTGGCGCAGGCGCTCGGCCAGAGCGGGCGTGAACTGCTGGTGGCCAGCATCGCGGGTTACGAGGTGGGCATCCGCGTGGGCGAGTTCCTGGGCCGCTCGCACTACCAGGTGTTCCACACCACCGGCACCGCGGGTTCGGTGGCGGCCACCGCCGCGGTGGGCCGCCTGCTGGGCCTCGACGCAGCGACGATGCTGCACGCCTTCGGCTCCGCCGGCACGCAGGCCGCGGGGCTGTGGGAGTTCCTGCGCGATGCCGCCGATTCCAAGCAGCTGCACCCCGCACACGCCGCCTCCACGGGCCTGGCGGCGGCCATGCTGGCAAGCGAGGGCCTCACCGGCGCCGCGCACATCCTCGAAGGCCCGCAGGGCATGGCCGCGGGCATGTCCAGCGACGCCGACCCGGCCAGGCTCGTGGCCGGCCTGGGCACCCGCTGGGCCACGGCCGAGACCTCCTTCAAGGTCCACGCCAGCTGCCGCCACACGCACCCGGCCGCCGATGCGCTGCTGCAGGTGCTGCGCGAGCACGCACTCGCCCCCGGCGACATCGAACGTGTGACGACCTTCGTGCACCAGGGCGCCATCGACGTGCTGGGCCCCGTCACCGACCCGCAGACCGTGCACCAGGCCAAGTTCTCGATGGGCACGGTGCTGGCACTCGCCGCCCTCCACGGCCAAGCCGGCCTCGCGGAGTTCGACGCCCGGTACCGCGCAGCCCAGGTGCAGGCCTTGCGCGAGCGCGTGCACATGGTGCTGGACCCCGAAGTGGACGGCGCCTACCCCGCGCGCTGGATCGGCAAGGTGGAGGTGCTCACGAAGGACGGGCGCCGCCTGCACGGCCGCGTCGACGAACCCAAGGGCGACCCCGGCAACACCCTTTCGCGGCCCGAGCTGGAGGCCAAGGCTCTGAAACTCGCCACCTACCGCGGTGGCGCCAAGGAAACCGAGATGCAGCAGATCATCGCCCGTGTATGGGCACTCGACAGCCCGGCGCCGGTGCAGCGCTGGCTCGCGCCATGAGCCGCGCCTGGTTGTTCGTGCCCGGCCACCGGCCGGAACGCTTCGAGAAGGCCCTCGCCGCCGGCGCCGACCGCGTGATCATCGACCTGGAAGACGCGGTGGCCCCGGCCGACAAGGACAGCGCACGCGCTGCGCTGGCCGCCTGGCTGGCCACGGCCTCCGCGCGCGTGGCCGTGCGCCTGAACGCGGCCGACACACCCTGGTTCGAGAGCGACCTGGCGCTGCTGGCGCACGCAGCCGTGAGCACCGTGGTGCTGCCCAAGGCCGAAGACACCGCGGTGCTTGCGCGCCTGGCCGCGCAGCGCGCGGGGCTGGCGCTCGTGCCCCTGGTCGAATCGGCGGCCGGCATCGCCGCGGCGCGCACGCTCGCGGCGGCACCTGGCGTGGAACGCCTGGCCTTCGGCCACATCGATTTCCAGCTCGACCTCGGCATGAAGGACGCCAGCGAAGCCGACCTGCTGCCGCACCGCTGCGAGCTGGTGCTGGCCAGCCGCCTGGCACGCATCGCGCCGCCGCTGGACGGCGTGACCGTGGCCATCGACGACGCCGCGCGCCTGGCCGAAGACGTGCAGCGCGCGCGCCGCCTGGGCTTCGGCGGCAAGCTGTGCATCCACCCCAGGCAGGTGGCCGGCGTGCGCGCGGGCTTTGCGCCTTCGGAAGCCGAGCTGGCCTGGGCGCGCCGCGTGCTGGAGGCCGCCGCAGCGGCCGGCGGCGCCGCGGTGGCGGTGGACGGCAAGATGGTCGACAAGCCCGTGCTGCTGCGTGCCGAGGGCATCCTGAAGGAGAGCGGGTCTTGATCCACCACCTGGACCACCTGGTGCTCACCACGCACGACCGCGCCGCCTGCATCGACTTCTACACACGTGTGCTCGGCATGCAGCTGGAGACCTTTGGCGCCGGCCGCACGGCGCTGCGCTTTGGCAACCAGAAGATCAACCTGCACGAACGTGGCCGCGAGTTCGAGCCCAAGGCGCACCTGCCGGTGCCGGGTGCGCTGGACCTGTGCTTCATCGCGAGCCGGCCGCTGGACGAGGTGGTGGCGCAGCTGCAGGCCTGCCACTGGCCCATCGTCGAAGGCCCGGTGGAGCGCACCGGCGCCGTGCGCCGCATCCGCTCGGTGTACGTGCGCGACCCCGACCTGAACCTGATCGAGATATCCGAAGAACTCTGAACCCCGACAACAGGAGACACCCGATGCAACACCGCCGCCGCTTCACCACCGCCCTGATGGCCGCCGCGCTGGCGCTGGCCGCGCCGCTGGCCCAGGCGCAGGCCTACCCGAGCAAGCCGATCACGCTGGTGGTGCCCTTTGCCGCGGGCGGGCCCACCGACGTGGTGGCGCGCACGCTGGGCGCGGTGATGGCCAGGAGCCTGGGCCAGAGCGTGCTCATCGAGAACAAGCTCGGCGCCGGCGGCACGCTGGCCGCGGGCGCGGTGGCCAAGGGCACGCCCGACGGCTACACCTTCCTCATCCACCACAACGGCATGGCCACCGCGCCGGGGCTGTACCGCAAGCTGGCCTACAACCCGCTCACCGATTTCGAGTACGTGGGCCAGGTCATCGACGTGCCGATGACGCTGCTGGGCCGCAAGGACCTGCCCGCCAACACCGCGGCCGAACTCTTTGCGTGGGTGAAGGCGCAGGGCAACAAGGCCAACCTCGCGCATGCGGGGCTGGGCGCCGTCTCACAGCTGTGCGGCATGCTGTTTCAGCAGGCCATGGGCGTGGAGATGGGCACCATCCCCTACCAGGGCACGGCGCCGGCGCTGAACGCGCTGCTGGGCGGCCAGGTGGACCTGCTGTGTGACCAGACCACGCAGACGCTGCCGCACATCAAGGCCGGCACCGTGAAGCTGTTCGGCGTGACCACGCGCGAGCGCATCAAGTCACTGCCCAACGTGGCCACGCTGGAAGAGGCGGGGCTGAAGGGCTTCGAGGTCAAGGTGTGGCACGGCATCTACGCGCCCAAGGGCACGCCGGCCGCGGCCGTGGACCGCTTCGGCGCCGCGCTGCGCGCGGCCCTGAAGGACCCGACCGTGGTGCAGCGCATGGCCGAGCTCGGCGCCGAGATCGTGCCCGAGGCCAAGCAGACGCCCGAAGGGCTGCGCAGCGGGCTCAAGCCGGAGATCGACAAATGGGGGGCGCTGATTCGGGCGGCGGGGACGTACGCAGACTGAGGGGGTGGGGCCGTGCCCGGGGCACGGTGGCACGTCTCGGGAAGGACCTTACAGCGTGGTTCACGCCGAGCCGTCCTGTCCGCTTTCGAATGGCAGGTGGGCAGACTATGCTGCGCCGGCTTGCGTCATTCTGAACGGTGGCGGCATGACTCGCGTGAACCTGTATCGCATCGGGACGATCGTTTTCGGCATCGTCTGTTTCGCGCTTGCCGGCTGCCAGTTGCCGATGCGAACGGAAGCCGCCTCGGCCGGGGCCACCCCGGTGCCCGGCAGCGTTTCTGGTTCCGCTCCTCGCTTCAGTGCAGACGGGCCCGACGCTGACGAATACGGGGCGCGCTTGGGCTACCCGGTCAAAGCCATCAACCGCCCGCGGTACTTCGTTGGCATCTTCAGCCATTACGACCAGCTCTTGGAAGGGCGATTGATCCGTCGCGCCGACACGCCGTCGCCGCTCGCTCGGGCATCCGTCGAGCCGGCCCTGTCTTACATGTACGACGGGCAGAAGCGGACGATCGACGACTACCTGGCACGCAACCCCGCTACCGCGTTGCTCGTCGCGCGCGGCGACACCATCCTGGTCGAGCGCTACCAGTACGGGCGCAACGACCGTCATCGTTTCACCTCAGCCTCCATGGCCAAGACGGTGACCGCGATGTTGATCGGCATCGCGATCGCAGAGGGTCGCATCCGATCGCTGGATGATTCGGCAGCAGCCTACGTGCCCGCGCTCGCCGACACCGAGTACGGGCGGACGTCGCTGCGGCATCTGCTGCAGATGTCCTCAGGCGTGCGCTTCGAAGAGAACTATTCCGGGGCCGATGACGCTCAGCGGCTCATGCTCGGAACGATTCTTCAGCAGGGCGCTGGTGGCGCGGCTGCGGTAAGGCAATTCAACCAGCGGCACCGTTGGGGCGGCGCGGTCTTCTCCTACTCGTCCGCCGAAACCCAGGTTCTGGGTTTGGTACTCACGAACGCGGTCGGGAGCACGGTGGCTGAATACCTGCGCCAGAAGCTCTGGGAGCCGATGGGGGCCGAGGGGGATGCGACCTGGATCGTCGACGCTGCCGGACAGGAAGCGACGTACTGCTGCTTGAACGCTGTGCTGCGCGACTACGCGCGGCTGGCACTGCTGCTTGCGCACGACGGTCGCCTCGGTCACAAGCAGATCATCCCCAGCGATTGGGTGCGGGAGGCCACCACGGTGCCGGCCGATCGCCCGGACCTCCGCGTCGTCTGGCCAGAGGTCCAATTGGGGTACGGCTATCAGACCTGGATCATCGATGGCGAGCGCCGCATGTTCGCCCTGACCGGTGTGCATGGCCAAGCCATTTACGTCGATCCGACGAGCGGCCTCGTTCTGGTTCACATGGCCGTGCGCAGACAGGCAGCGGACCCCAACAAGGAGGCCCTGGCTTTGTGGCGAGGCATCGTGGCTGCGGTCGGCGGCCCGGACAAGTGACGTCTGACTGTCCAGTACGGTTGGCACATGACCGATTCCAGAGGGTGGAGTGGTCAACGGCGTCGGGATCCGATCAACTCAGTTTCAACCCGCCAATCCTTCGCGCGCCTCTCGACCGTCAGGCCATTGGCCACTGGTCGGCCTGCACCCTTGCCTCCGCCCGTTGTCGGCGTTGGAGAATCCGTCGCCCTCACCAGCGGCCCGGCCCGGTCTGACGCGCTGGCGGCGGTCGGTTCGGCCCGGGGCCATCCGGCACACTCCGCACGCCCTTGCCCCGAACGCCGCCGCCTTCGATGGACGCCCTGCGCTTCCCCGCCGCCAAGATCCAGCCACCCCGGCTGCGCATGTCACGCCTGCCGCGCACGCGGATCGATGGCGCCATTGCGGCCGCGCTGGCCGCGCACCGCGTGGTGCTGCTGCAGGCACCGGCCGGCTTCAGCAAGACCACGGCGCTGGCCGCGCAGCTGCAGCAGCTGGGCAGCGGCACCGCCAGCGCCTGGGTGTCGATGGACGACGACGACGATGCCGAGCGCCTGTTCGCCTGCCTCGTGGCCGCGCTGGAGCCGCATGACCTGCCCTGGCGCACCGCACCCGAAGCGCTGGTGGCGCTGGCCGGCAGCGGCAGCGGCCTGAAACGCGCCGTGGCCGAACTGCTCGACGCGCTGGCCGACAGCGACGTGCCCCGTGGCGTGATCGTGCTCGACGACCTGCACCGCGCCGGCTCCAGCAGCGCGTTCACGCTGCTGGACACGCTGATCGAACGCCTGCCGCCCCGCTGGGCGCTGCTGCTGGCCAGCCGCACGCCGCCGCCGCTGGCCCTGGCGCGGCTGCGAGCCGCCGGTGAGCTGGCCGAGTTCAACCAGGACGACCTGCGCTTCAGCCGCGAGGAGGCCGAGGCGCTGTGGGCCGGCGCGCCCGACACGGCCCAGGCCGGCGACCTCTTCGAGCGCACCGCCGGCTGGCCGGCCGGTCTGGGCCTGGCCCTGGTGGCCTTGCGCGGGCGCAGCGGCGCCGCGGCCGCCGCCACCACCTCCGCGGCCACCGGCAGCGCCCGCCTCATCGACCGCCATCTGTATGACTACCTCGCGGCCGAGGTGCTGGGCGACCTGCCGCAGCCCCTGCACGACTTCCTGCTGCGCGTGGCCGTGCTGCACGAACTCACGGCCGGCCGCGCCGCCGCGGTCAGCGGCGACAGCCGCGCGGCCCTGTGGCTCGACGAGATCGAGCGCCGCGGCCTCTTCGCCACCGCGCTGGAGGCGCAGGAACGCACCCTGGTGCTGCACGATCTCTTCCGCGACGCACTGCTGGCCCGCCAGGCCCTGCACCTGCCGGGCGAGGCGCCCGAGCTGCTGCGCCGGGCCGCGGCCGGCGAAACCGATGCACTGCGCCGCGTGGGCTACCTGCTGCGCGCCGGCGACTGGGCGCTGGCCGAAGACGCGCTCGACGCCGCCGCGCCCGAGCTGCTGCTGCACGGCAGCGGCGGCGAGGTGCTGCGCCTGGTGGAGCAGTTCCCGCCGCCACGGCGCACGGCGCGGCTGTGCCGGCTGGCGGCCACCAGCTGCGGGCTGCGCTGGGAGTGGATCGAGATGGCGCGCTGGGCCGAGCAGGCGGTGCAGCTGGCGCAGGCCGCCGGCCACCCGGCGGAACTGCAGCGCGCCCAGGCCACGCTGGCGCAGGCGCTGTACCCGCTGGACCGCAACGCCGAGGTGGAAGTGCTGGTGGAAGCCCTCCGGGGCGCCGACACGGTGCCCGACGCACGCGCGCTGGCGCTGCTGGCCGACTGCGCGCAGTGTTACCGCCGCGGCCACCACGAAGACCTGGCGGCGCGCTACGCCCAGCTGCTGGCACTGCTGGAAGGCACGGATTCGCTGCTGCTGTGGTGGCTGTGCGTGCCGGTGACGAACTGGAGCACCATCGCCGGCATGCCGGCGCTGATGGCGCGCTGGCTGGCCGGCGTGTTGCCGCGCATCGGCGACAGGCCGCTGCCCATGCGCGGCGAAACGCGCGCGCTGCGCGCCTTCCTGGCGCTCTGGGCCGGCCGCATCGAAGCCGCCGAGGCCGAGCTGCGCGAGGCCGAGGAGGACATGCGCTGGCTGGCTGTTTCTGGCGAACTGGCCTGGTCGGTGGACATGTTCCACATGTTCTTCGACGCCATGTGCGGCCGCGGCGCCGCGGTGCAGGCCAGGCTGGAGCAGCGCATCGCCAGCTACGACGAAGCACCCGAGGAGCAGCGCCGTTTCTGGCGCCACCAGACGGCCATCTACGGCGTGCGCCTGAACGGTACCCTGGGCAGTGACCCGGCGGACCTGCGCCGCTGGGCGGCCATGATCCGCGAGAACCCGCTGGAAGACGCCACCGCCTGGAACCCGCGCTCCTGGGCGGTGCGCGCCCGCTACGCCGCGGCCACGGGCCGCTGGGAAGAGGCCGCCGAACAGTTCAGGCTGCTTTGCCCCAAGCTGCACGAGATGGACGTGATGGGCCAGCGCACCGATCTCACGCTGCGCGCCGGCCACGTGCTGCTGCGCCTAAAGCGCCTGCCCGAGGCTGCCGCCGTGGTGGCACCGGTGCTGCAGCGGATGATCACCGAGGGCGTGCGCGGCCAGGCGCTGATGTGCGGCCCGGCGCTGTTGCAGGAACTGGCCGCGGCGCCCTGGGGCGGCCTGCTCGGCGCGGCCGAGGCGGCGGAACTGCAGGCGGCAGCGATGCTCTCGGCCTCGCTGCACCGCCTGGCGCCCGAGCCGGCGCCGGCCACGGGCGACGAGCTGCTGAGCCAGCGCGAGCGCGAGGTGCTGGAGCGCATTGCGGCCGGCGACAGCAACAAGCACATCGCGCGCGCGCTGGACATCAGCCCGCACACCGTGAAGCGGCACGTGGCCAACATCCTCGACAAGCTGGGCCTGAACTCGCGCGGCCAGGCCGCGGCCTGGCACAACGCCCGCTGACCCACTGATCCGCTGCGCCGCGGCGGCATGGCCCGCCGCCGTGGCCCCGATGGCCCGTTCGGGCGATGCCGCATGGCCCGGCGCTGCGCAGACTGCACAGCAGGCCGGCAGCCCGCCGGCAGCCCACGCCACAACGCGCCGTCATGAACACCATCGCCACCCTGAACCGGCCCACCGCCGCGCCCCGCTTCGACGCCTACGGCCCCATCCACAAGGCGCTGCGCCATGCCATGGCCCACACGCTGCACGGCCTGGGCACCCTGGACGTGAACGACGAGCAGGAGCGCAGCGCGGCGCTCGACGGCGTCGACGCCTTGCTGGCCCTGATGCGCAGCCACCTGCAGCACGAGAACGACTTCGTGCACACCGCCATCGAGGCCCGGCAGCCCGGTGGCGCGGCCCGCACGGCCGCAGACCACCTGCAGCACCTGGAGGCCATCACCGACCTGGAGGACGAAACCCGCGCCCTGCGCCACGCGCCACCGGCGCAGTGCCCGCTGCTGGCGCAGCGCCTGTACCGCCACCTGGCGGTCTTCGTGGGCGAGAACCTGGTGCACATGCAGGTGGAAGAGACCGAGGGCAACGCCACGCTGTGGGCCCTGTACAGCGACGAAGAGCTGATCGCCCTGCACGACCGCCTGGTGGCCGTCATCCCGCCGGCCGAGATGGCCGTGGTGGCACGCTGGATGGGCGCCGCTTTGAGCGTGCCCGAGCTGGCGCTGTTGCTCGGCGACATGCGCCAGAAAGCGCCGCCGCCCGCCTACGAGGCCCTGCTCGGCATCGCCAGCGCGCAGCTGTGCGAACGCCGCCAGGCCCAGCTGGCGCTGGCCCTGGCCGCCTGAAGCCGGCCCCACCCTTGCCCTGCACACCATGAAGACCTTCACCCACTGGCTGTTCGCCACCCTGGCCACCTTCAGCATGGGCGCCCTGGCCCAGGCACCTTCATCGGCACCTTCACCGGCGACCGCGTCCGCATCACTGCAGCGGCTCTTGAACGCGGTGCCCGAACTGCCGGCCAGCGCCGAGCAAGCGGCCCGCTGGGTCGACAAGGCCGGCCGCATCGTCCACCCGCCGCTGCTGCAGGCGCAGGCGGCCCTGCAGCAGCACGTGCAGGCCATGCAGCGCGTGGCGGCAGCCCTCACGCGTGCCGAGTTCGAACAGAGCCAGCTGGGCGCCGGCCACCTGGCGCAGGGCCTGCACAGTGTGGGCATTGACCTGCAACGCATGCAGACCGACCCCGCGTACGCGCAGCAGGTGCAGGAGCGCCTGCGCCGCATGACCCCCGCCGAGCAGATGGACCTGGCGCAGCGCATGGCGCAGCCGCAGAACCAGGACCCGCGCCATGTGAACGCGGCGCAGGCCATGGCCGAAGACAAGCCCGCCGCCCGCGCCGCCGCCGAGGCCGGCCAGGTCTTCGTGCAACAGCAGCCGCAACGTTTTGAACGCCACGCCGCGCTGTGGGCCGAAACCGAGGCCGCTGCGCAGCGCCTGCGCGAGCGCAAGCTGACGCCGGGCCTGCCCAAGCCGGCGATGGAGTGGGACAACCCCGGCTGCGACAAACCCTGCCAGGCCCTGTGGCAGGCCTACGCGGCCAAGCTGCTGCCGCTGATGCTGGCGCGCGAGAACGAGATCCTGGCCCTGCACCGCAGCGCCGTGAACCGCCAACGCGCCGGCGTGGCGCCCGACATCACCACGGCCGACCGCCACCTGCAGGCCACCGACTTCAGCGTGGCCTCCACCAGCCTGGTGAACCAGCGCCTGATCGTCGGCTACGACAGCGCCGCGGTGGCCGAGATCCAGGCCCTGCTCGACCGCACGGTGGAGGCCGCGCGGCGCGCCGCCGTGCTGCCGCACTGCGGCACGCAGGCGGTGCTGGTGCCGCAGGCCGCCTGCAACTGACACATCACGAACTGCAAAGCCCAGCCGCCACGTCTGGCGCGCTGGCCCATTCTGGAGAGGCTCAATGACACCCGGTTCCCCCCAACCCCCATCCGCCCGACGCTGGCCGCGCCGGCTGCTCATCGCCCTGGCATCGATCGTGGCGCTGCTGGGCGTGCTCGTGGCCGTGGGCCTGGCCCTGGCGGCGCGCAAGGCCGAGCGGCGCTTCGACATCCAGCCGGCGGCCTTTGCCGTGCCGCAGGGCGAGGCCTTCCTGGCACGCGGGCGCTACCTCTACGAATCACGCGGGTGTGCCGACTGCCACGGCGCCGACGCCGGCGGGCGGCAGTTTGCCGACAGCGGCCCGGTGCGCCTGGCCGGCCCCGACATCACACGCGGCGGCCAAACGGCCACGTACACCAGCCAGGACTGGGCACGCGCGGTGCGCCACGGCGTGGCACCCGGCGGCCGGCCCCTGCGCATCATGCCCAGCGAAGACTACAACCGCCTCACCGACGCCGACCTGGGCGCACTCGTGGCCTACCTGCAGCAGCTGCCTCCGCAGCAGGGGCGCGCCGCCACGGTGCAGCTGCCGCTGCCGGCACGGCTGCTCTACGGTTTTGGTGTGCTGGGCGACGCGGCCGACCGCATCGACCACACGCGGCCCACGGAGGCACCGGTGCCCGAGGCCGTTTCGGTGGAGCACGGCCGCTACGTGGCGCAGATGTGCATCGCCTGCCACGGCCCGGGCTTTGCGGGCGGGGGCATCCCCAACGCACCGCCCGACTGGCCCAAGGCCGCCAACCTGACGCCGGGCGAAGGCGGTGTGATGGCGCGCTACCCCGACGCCGCCAGCTTCGCCCGCATGATGCGCACGGGCCTGCGACCCGACGGCAGCCGCGTGGCCGTGATGCCCGTGGAAGCGCTGTCGAAGATCAGCGACACCGACCTGGAAGCGATGCGGCTGTTCCTGGCCACCCTGCCCCCGCGGCCGGCGGGCTCGCGCTGAACCTGGGGCTGCGGTTCAGGCCAGGCTGCGCCGAGGTCGGCGTGGGCTAGGAGCGTGGGCGGCAGAAGTCTGCCGAGCCCAGGTGTTTGATCAATTGCTGC
>VFQQ010003937.1_pt1 | contig 13740 bp, 20 predicted proteins | sample 3512341 | NCBI WGS metagenome assembly VFQQ01 (sample SAMN10412373, study PRJNA504923) | tailings metagenome | isolation source: Relicate 2 Philex TSF1 revegetated site | place: Philippines: Tuba, Benguet | collected 2017-08-29 | reverse complement strand
GGCAGCGTTGCTGCATGGGCGCGCACCCAGTGCGGGCGAATGGCAGCTGTGTAGTTCAGGCACACTGCTGCTTGGTGGCAGTGGAGGCGGGTGGGCTGTGCTGTGTGCCGGGCCGCTGGCCGCAGCCTGATGGGCTGGCTACTGTGCTCCACTATCCGCCCTCTGCTGCGTGCTGACCTGGTGCTTGGCCTGTTGACACGTGCAGGGCGTGCTGCTGAAGGAGCCGCCCCCTACCTGCATATGCTGCTACACTCCTGCCTGTAACCTCCCACCCGCGTCCATCCTTGCCCCTGCAGGGCGTGCTGCTGGAGGGACCACCCGGTACCGGCAAGACGCTGCTGGCCAAGGCCATGGCTGGGGAGGCCGGCATCCCCTTCTACTCTGGTGGGAAGACGCATTGAGGATCGCTTCAGTGCTGTTTGGTGCCGTATTTGATCTGACATCGCCTGTGGGCAACGCGTGCTCCGCCAGCAGAGCCCGCGGTCACACAGCCACCAGGCCGTGGCTTGGCTTCCCTCATTGCTTGCCACTTGACACGCGTGCCTTTCCTGGTTCGCTTTTGCAGCCAACGGCGCGGAGTTTGTGGAGATGTTCCAGGGTGGTGACGTTTCCGCTTTTCGCTTGCTTCTCACACATACCATACTCCCTTGATATCACCTGCAGCCAACGGCGCGGAATTCGTGGAGATGTTCCAGGGCGTGGCTGCCGCCCGCATCCGCTCCCTCTTCCGCACCGCACGCAAGAAGGCGCCCGCCATCATCTTCATTGGTGAGCAGCGCTGCACCTTGCGAATGGAGTCCAAACCTTAATGCCCCGTGATTGTCTGCTGTGGGCGGACCGAAGCGGTGTATGCTGGCTGCAACTCCCACCATTGCTGATCCCACTCAGCACCACTCCTCACCCTGCGAGATAACATTTTTCTGCCCCCGCAGACGAGATTGACGCGATTGGCAAGGCGCGCAGCAGCGGCCCCACCGACAGCGGCACGCAGGAGCGGGAGCAGGGCCTGCTGCAGCTGCTGACCGAGATGGACGGCTTCTACCAGGACGACAAGGTGGGCTGCTTTCTGTTTAATGGATTATTTGTGCCGTGTTGCAGAGTGCCCTCGTGCAGCTTCTTTGCAGTGCATCCACGTGCTGTGCACTGGTTGGTGCCTGCACTGCACATGTTCACCACACCAGTGCACCGCCATCTGCACGCTGCCTGCACTGCACTCGCATTCAGCTGGCCGCTGACGATCCCCTGTTGTGATCTGGTGAGTTTCCGATGCTTCGAGCGTGACGATCAAACAACTGATGTCTGGACTTCTGAGGCCACTCCACACGACCTGCTGCATGCCGGCCGCCTCGCCGGCCGTGCATGCACCAGGCTTGCACCCCCATCTGCACAGGCTTGCACCCCCATCTGCATCCATGCACGCCTGCCTTCCTGCACCCATACTGCAACGCACATGCACACCAAGTGGCCACACCCATCTGCGTCAGATTAGGAGCCGCTCTTGACGAGTCTGCACATCTTAACATCACTCGCTGTCCCCATCCCCATGCAGGTGCTGGTGGTTGCGGCCACCAACCGAGCCGATGCGCTCGATGAGGCGCTGCTGCGGCCGGGGCGCTTTGACCGCACCATCTACATGGGCCGCCCCTCGCCCGCCAACCGCCTCAAAATCCTGCAGGTGCGCTGGGCTGCTGCTTGCTGGTTGCCGGCTGGTGCGGTGCTTTGTTTCCTTCCTGAGCTGCTTGTTGAAGGGGCACTGCGGGCGGCGCGCTTGGTTACACATGACTGCATTGAGCCGCCTTCCCTTGCACCTCACAAAAAGACACTCGAAAACTATGCCTCGCAGGTGCACGCCCGCAACAAGCCGCTGGACCGCAGCAACGACGATGCGCTGCTGCGCCAGATTGCCGACCTGGCCATTGGCTACAGCGGCGCCGAGCTGGCCAACCTGATGAACGAGGCAGCCATCCTGGCGGTGGGTTTGAGTTGCTGGTCCCCATCAGCTGCCCTCTGGCTGCTTGGCAGGGGTTTTGACGCAGGCAACCTGAGTGTTTTGCTTAGTGCAACCTCCTGGCCCACTCGATATCTGGTCCGCTCTTATGCCTGCCCGCCCATTCTGTCTCTGCCCTGCAGGTGCGGCGCAGCCAGCCGGAGATTGACCTGCCCATCCTGAAGGAGGCGATGGACAAGATCCGGCTGGGTGAGTGCAGATTGAAAGCATGTGGGAATTTTGGGGCTGCTCAAACTCCGTCAGATGCTGCCTGACCTTCACCGCTGCTTGTATCCCATTCCCAACTGCAGGCCTGCCCCAGGACTCGCTGCCCGATTCTGCTCTGTTGCCCCTTCTTACTTGCTTTGTTTTGCCGCCACCCTCCCACTCTGCAGGCCTGCCCCAGGACTCGCTGCCCGACTCGGCGGCCAAGCGGCAGTATGCCACCATCGAGGCGGCACGGTGCGCCTGCTGTGCCTGCTGTGCTGCTATTGCTATGCTGTGCTGTGCCGAGCTGCGTGATTGGCCAGCCAAGCGGCAGTATTCCACCATCGAGGCGGCACGGTGCGCCTGCTGTGCCTGCTGCGCTGTGTCTGCGCTGCGCTGCACCTGCTGTGCCACGTGGTACGCTGTGCCTGCTGCACGATGCTGTGCCTGCTGTGCTGTGACAAGTGCCTGTGGGCCAGTCTGCCGACATTTCGCACCCCACTGTGCTCAACATATATACCCCCTCCATTTCTTTTCTCCCGCAGTGCTGTTGCCTTTGCCCTCACACCCGGCATGCCTCAGCTGGAGCATGTGACAATCCAACCACGCGGCGGCCACACCACGCGCATTCTCTTCCAGCGGCAGGCAAGCTTGGTTTGGAAGGCGGTTCTAGTGCAGTTGGGCAAACTGCCTTGATGTGGCGAGAAAGGCAGGGGGCACACCACCGGCACCCTGCCCTGCGGCAAGCCAGGCTATGCCGCTCAGAGTTTAGGTGGGTGGGTTACTCTCCCACCTACCCTTTCCGCGTGCAGGAGTTTGGGCGGGAGGGCGGCACGTGGCACGCTCTGGCCACGCCCGAGGGCGCCACCAATGCGGTGCAGCTGGACAAGCCGCTGTCGCAGCTGGAGGTGGCATGCGGCCTGCTCACGCCGCTGTATGTTGCCAGGTGCGTGCTTCAATGCATTTTGACCCCTCGTGTTGCCCCTATTTGCTCTGCCCGGCGCTGTGTGGCTGCTGCACGTGCCTGCGTTGTGCTGCTTTTGCTCCAACTGCCATGCACGCATGCTCGATTGCGCTTGGTGCAAAGCACCCTGCGCAGCAGCCTGCACTTGGGGCTGCACTGCATGCCATGCACATGCCTGGCACATGATTGCTTGCCATACATCTGCATGCCATGCACGCCGCTCTTGGCCGGGGCATGCATCATTCAGCTGGCCGCTGACGACCCCCTGTTGTGATCTGGTGAGTTTCCGATGCTTCGAGCGTGACGATCAAACAACTGATGTCTGGACTTCTGAGGCCATCCACACTATTCTACTGCACACACCGACTGCCGGGCCGTGCATATGCATCACTCATGCACCCCTTCACTGTGCGCCCATCTGTCGTGCTTAGCTCACTTTGCTGCAAGCTGCTGTTTCATCTATCCTGCTGTGTTGGCTGGTTCTCAACTCCCAAAGCCATGCGCTCCCTGGGCACCTTCTGCAGGGCGTGCGAGGAGTGCTGTTTGGTCGGGAGTCCGTCTCGCTGTTTCTTTTATGGACTCTAATGCTGTTGTTCCTTTGTGCACCTCATGCAGGGCGTGTGAGGAGGTGCTGTACGGCCGCGAGTCCGTCTCGCTGTCGACCAGCAAGGAGGTCAGCCGTGCGGGCGAGCTGGCGCGCTGGATCGTCATGGACTCGGGGGTGAGTGATCCATTCAATGGCTTGCTTTTAACAAGTCTTATGCAAAGTGAGTGACTGAGGCTGTGAGCTGGCGCGCTGGATCGTCATGGACTCGGGGGTAAGGCGGTCTGCTGGGCGTCTTGTGCAGAGGGTTGTGGTAATTGTGTGCCTGTGAGGCTAGCACTGCAGTTGTTGGCACCCTCACCTTGAGCCTGACGTGCTGCAATGCTGCCAAGCCACTGTTGGCAGAGTACGCCAGGCCGCCAGCAGCAGCAACAACATGCCCCACCGCCGTGCCTGGCTTAGGTGGCTTATGCTCTCTTATCCACTCCAACCCCTGCAGCTGCACCCCGCCACGCGTGACGAGGTGGTGCGGCTGAACCTGCGGCCCGGCGGCAAGCGCGACCCAACCGTCAAGGTGTGTTTGGTTCACAACGGTCCGCGTAGCAACTGCCATTCACGACTCCTGCTGAGCTCCACTTGAAGTGCGGGTTTGGTTGCCTGGCTGGCGGCCGTGCACTCTCCCTGCGACAGTGCAGCCGCCGCTGCCTCCGGTGCAGTTGTTTCAAATTGACCAGTTCCATCCCCTACGTGCCCATCTGCAGTGGGCGTGGAAGAACTACGACGACCTGATCATGGACCTGCAGCGGCGAGCCTACGAGGCCGCACTGCGCCTGGTGGCGGAGCGGGCGACCGTGATCCGCACCGTGGGCAACGAGCTGTGCGATAACAAGTGAGTCCCTGGGTTCTCTCAGTCTGCGTTGTTGTTACTAGCTCCGCCTGGTGGCGGAGCGGGCGACTGTGATCCGCACCGTCGGCAACGAGCTGTGCGATAACAAGTGAGTTTCAAAATCTTCACGTCTGAATTCAGTGCACACGGATGGCATGTGTGTTTTGTCGTGGGGAGCCAAGCTTGGCAGACCGTGCAGCCGGGATGCACCAGCATGCCCCAACCTGCCTGCACTGTCGGCAAGCCTCCAACCGTCCCTCCCTCTCTTACCCACACCTGCACAGGGATGAGACTGTGCTGGGCAGCCGCGTGATCGACCTGCTGTTCCTTTTTTGACTGCTGCCCAGCCTCCAACTGTACCTCCCTCTTTATGCCAACTCTACAGGGATGAGACTGTGCTGGGCAGCCGCGTGATTGACCTGCTGCTCAACACGCCCAAGGATGAGGTGCCTGAGGGCCTCCTAGCCAACTTCAGCAGCAGCAGCAGCGCAGCAGCAGCAGCCCCCGCACCAGCAGCAGCAGCATCTGGCAGCAGCAGAGGCGGCGGCGGCCTGAGCGGCGACGGCGTTGCTGCTCAGCAAGCGGCAGCCGCAGCGGCCACTGCGGTGGCAGAGCGAGCAGAGAGCGGTGCCGCGGCTAGCAGCAGCGGGCGGGGAGCAGCAGAGGAAGTGCGGGAAGCGCTGGGAGAGGATGTGTATTGCGACCCTGCAGTGGTGGCGCTGGCTGAAGTGGTGAGTGACTTTTGCCTCATTCGTCGCTGCTGCCCTGCTGCTGCCCTGCTACTCCCACTGCTACCTGGACAAGTTGGGCGCTGCTGCTGTGGGAGGGCCAGCCAGCTGCTGCGAGGTTCCTTTGTCTGCTGCTCTGCTGCTGCTGCTGCTGCTGCTGCATTCCAATGCCGTCCAGCTGCTGCCACCCGTCTGCAGCACAGCACAATGTGATCACTCTGCTTGCTTCCTCCATTGTACCTGCTGCTGATTGCAACCCCTCCTCCACCCTCCTTCAACTCAGGTCATGGGCAAGGTGTCGGAGTGGGAGCTCCTGCCCGGCAACAAGGCGGCCACCAAGGCGGAGCGAGTGCGGCAGCAGCTGCTGGACCCCGCAGAGCGGCAGCGCCTTGCAGCCCAGGCTGAGTTTGCAACCTCCTCCAGCGAAAGCACGCCCTTCCCGCCGGCGCCGCCGGCGCCTCTGGCTGGCGCGCCGCCGGCTGTGGAGGCGGCTGAAGCGAAGGGCAAGACGATCGCGGAAGTGGAGCTGCCTGGATTTGAGGGGCCAGGGGCAGGCCTGCTGAAGCTCTGAGGCAGCAGTTGATTAGGACATTAGGTGCCCGATTTTGCTTGGGGCAGGTGGCTGCCGGCAGCGGCAGGGCACATTGCCCGCCCGCCGGCGGCACGCTTGCCAGTTTCACCCTCTCGCTTCCTTGCGTTGGTGCACGCGGCGCTTAGCTGCAGCCCCACTCGTTTGATGCTACCCCTTTACTGCTCGCTTGCTCCTCCTGCCCTCTGTGCTGCTTTTCTGGCTCTCCCATGCCCTCTCACATTCTCTTCCCTACCCATTCGTTCCTCGCCCCGCTCCCTCTGCCACATGGCAACATGCGCATGCACACACACAGACAGAACACGCATCGTTTCAGACTATCCTTCGCACTTGGCAGCTGACGCTGCCCCCTCCTGTGACAGACAGTATCACATGCAGTGCTAGATTGCAGGGGTTGTGTCCCAGCCTGTGCGTTATGCCCTTCACACCTGGGATGTGCCCTGAAGCCTGTGGTGGTGATGTTACAAGTGGTGTGCACCATGGCTGCTCACGCAACACGTATCCCCTGAGCCTTGGCTGCTGCTGTCCTGCCGTGCCGCACCGAGCGGCCGCTATCCCCTGGCTGCAGCGAAGCTGACTGGTGGTGGAGGGTGCTGCTGCTGCCAAGCTGCATGCGATTGGTGCTCTAAAACTGCCACGCCGAGCGGCTACCCCCTGGTTTGACTGGCGCTGCTCATTTTATGCTGCTGCTGTGGCTGCTGTAATGTGCTGTGGTACCTCTGTGCCGCACCGAGCGGCCAGGGCGCCCACGCCTGCCTCACTCGCTGCCGCTGGTGCCTTGCTGCTGGTGCCAGTAGTCCACCAGGCTCCTGGGGCTGGGCTTGTTGTTGGCTGGCTCCTGCCAGTCGCCAAAGTGCCCTGCAACTAGCAGAGCGGCGCCGATGCCTGCTGCAGCTGCGCTGTACTGCTCCTTCTCCAGCAGCTCGCACAGGTAATCCTCCTGCAGTGACGGTAGGGAAGGGAATGGCAACACAGGCAACAAAGTCACGGTAAGTGCTGAAGCTGGGAGCAGGCAGCATGGGCATGCTGCTCAATGCAGATGCAGAGACACAGGCATAGGGGGGTCGATACGGCAGCACAGCACGGCCACTGCGCTGCTGCACCGCACAATCCCGCCCAGCTTGCCTTGGGCTGCTCCAGCGGCAGCAGCGTTTTGAAGGCTGCCACCATGCGCCCAGTCAGCGGTGGTGCCGCCGCCCCAAGCCGCAAGGCACCATCGAGCAGCTGTGCCAGCCTCGACTGCTGCTGCTCAGGCAGGGCCGCCTGCTGCTGCTCCTCCTGCCTCTCTTCTGGCTCAACCGCTTGCGGCTGCGGCTGTTGCTGTTGCGGGTGCAGCGGCTGCGGCTGCTGCTGCACCTGCTGCTGAATGACTGCCTCAAACGAAGGCTCAGGCACAGCTGCCGCCGCCGCTGCTGCTGCCGCTGCTGCTCCTGTGCGTGCTGCATCCCATGACGACGGCGGCGGCGGCGCCATTTGGCTGATGGCAGTGCCCCACAGGAGCGCATCCTGCACCTGCTGGGCCAGTTGCTGCAGAAAGGCCTCTGTCTGCTGGGCTTGCTGCGGCGGCGGCGGCGGGGGTGGCAGGCGGCGCCTGCGCCTCCGGCATTGGAGCCCAGACAGGTGGCTGCACAGGCACACCCTGCCACTGCGCCTGCTGCCACATCCCTGGATGCTGGGGCTGCTGCGCTTGCCACCGCGGCCAGCTGCCGTACCGAGCATGCTCTTGCTCCCATGGTTCCTGCAGCCAAGCCAGCAGAACTGCTAGTGCCTCCTCCTCCTCCGGCTGCTGCTGCTGGCCCCAGTGCATGCCTGGCGGCTGAGGTGGCAGTGGCTGTTGGTGCTGTCTCCAAGTCCACAGCCCTGGCTGCTGGTTTGCCTGCTGTGGCGGCTTAAGCGGCTGCTGCTGCGCCGGCACATGTTGCTGCTGTGGCGGCGCCCACGGCACTTGACGTGGCGGCTGTGCTGGTGCCGGCTGCTGCGGCGGCGGCCACTGCGGCTGCTGTGTAGGCAACGGCTGCTGCTGCTGCTGCTGCCGCTGGCTCCGACCCCACAGCCCCGGCAGCGGTGTTGGCTGCTGCTGCTGCTGTTGATGTTGGCTCCAAGCTCGCAGCCCCGGTGACGGTGCTGGCCGCTGCTGCTGCCACCTCGGCACATGCGGGCGCTGAGGCGCCGCTGGCTGCCGCGGCAGATGCCGCGGCGGCAGAGGCGGGCGGGAAACGCGTAACCGCCACTGCTGCTGCCGCCCTGGGGGCTGCAGCGGCTCCTCATCAGACGTTGAGGGATCTTCTAAGAGAGGCTCCTCTTCTGAGAATTGACTCCTCCTTAGACAGTGACTGCCCCTCATCCGGCTGCTCCTCCAGGTCAGAGGGGCACGGCCCAACCACAGGCATTATTGGTCTGCGCTGGCGCCCGCCTGACCAGCTCCGGCCAGCGAGCTCCAGAGCATGGGCCATGGCCTCTGCCGCAGCGTCATACTGCCCATCCTTGAGCAGGTTGCACAGGAAGCGCTCCTGCGTCACAAAGAGAGCGGGATCAAGATGCAGGGAGGGTGATATATACATACAAGCATCAGGTTTGATTGCTGCAGCTGCAACAGCTCTGCTTGTGTTGGGTGCAAGCAAGCAAGACGGCCCGCAAGCCCGCTGCCCAACAGGGTGCTTGGACAGGGTGCGTGCAAGCAAGGCTCCCCTTGCCAGCCCGCTGCCCACCTGTGCAACCGAAACGGGCAGCAGCGTCAGATAAGTGTCCACTAACCCCTCCCCCAGCACTGCCGCCGCACTGTACCGCTGCTCAGCCTTCATGACCAGCGCTGTCAGCTTGGAGTGCTGGCGCTCTGCCTCACGCACAAACACAGGATGCAGTCCATGCCAAGGTGCCTCCCGCTCCTGCTGCACGTGCACTGCCTGCTGCGGGGGCTGCACGTGCACTGCCTGCTGCGGGGTCTGGTGCCTTCGGTTGACCTGCTGCTGTGGTGCCTGCTGTTGCACCTGGGAGGCAGCCGGAGCTGGCGGCCAGCGAGCAGAGCGCATGGCTGGCCTGCTGTGTGCCTCATCCTCATCTGTCTGCTCATCTTCACCCTCCCACACAGGGCGCAGCCGCTGGTTGAGCGGCACGCCTGTGAGCAGCGAGCCGCCGCGCGCCTGTGCGCACTGGCTGTTGGTTTGGCGGGCGGGGTGCTGCTGGGCGGGTGGGGCCTGCCGCCGCTGCTGTGCCTGCTGGGAGGAAGCATGCTCAGCAGCACCGCGGGTTTGCCCGTCAGGAGGCATCGGCTGTGCCACAAGCCGTCCATCTACCTGCACTATCTGCCACCACAGCTCAAGGCCTGCTGGCTGCAGCGTGGAGCCGGCAGGCGCCCCGCTGCGCTGTGCTGTGCCTGTTGTGCCCGCAGCCTCCGCGCTGAAATGCACCCGCTTTGCACCATAGCCATCGCCTTGCTGTGCCCCGCTGGCTGGGCGCTTCAACACTGAGCGCAACGGAGCACGGCTGGCAAGCCGTTCTGCGCTTGCTGCAGCTGCTGCCGTTGGGAGCGCTGGGGGCACATGCGGGGCGGCACCGGCCGCCGGTGGCGCGGCTGGGCAGGCCCCGCTGCAAACTCCACCCTGGCTTCCAGCTTCTGCGGCACTGCCACTGTAGGCTACACAGGTCTGCAACATCCTGTGCACAACTGAGGGGGAAGCTGCTTGGTGCGGTGGGGCTGCATGGGGTGGCGGGGGATGTCCCGCCGCTGTGCCCTGCAGACGCAAACAGGCACAGACCACAGACCGCTCGTCTCAGCAGCTGGAGCAATCAGCAATGGAGGCAACATGCCTGGAGCAAGTAGAAACTAGCAGCAATTGCAGCACCAGTTGTTCAACTGCCCACCTCAGTGCCGTCCGCTCCTGCATGCCCAGCTTCACAGGCTGCCGCTGCTTGGGCCGGCGCCGCCGCCGCCGTGCGCCGCCACAGTGCCGCAGCAGAAGGCGCAGCTGCAGCAAAGTTGCTCGCACCTGACAGGAACATGTGCCAACCTACGTGAGGCAAGAGAGGCAGACAGAGGAGCTGGTGGATGGGTCCAGCACTGAAAGGACATGACTGCAGAATGTATGGGAAAGGATGAAAGGAGGCTGCAGCCGCCAGCGGCGGCGGCGGCAGCCAGGACGCCGCCGCCTCGCCGCCTGCTAGTTCAGAGCATCGCGCTATAGCAGAGCAATCAATTGCCGGGCGTGCAGGCTGCCTGCGCAGCCTGCGTGCGAGTGCCGAGTCGCACCGATGAGCGGGCTCCGCCAGCCCCAGCCCGGCCAAGCTGCCTTCTAGAAGAATGCAGTTCTCACTGCGGATTCATGGTAAGGCGGTCAGGAAGGCCGCTGAGATGCACCAATCACCGCCGCTGCGCCAAAGCCCCAATACTTGGCACGCGCAACCATCCCCAATGGGCTGGGCAGCCTTAGCAGGCCCTCAAATACGTCAAACCATTGATCAATACCAAAGCAGGGCGTCTAGGTCGCATCGGCCGTGCTGCTGACCAAGCAAGCCAAGCAGCAAGCTGCGCCCATCGGTTGTGACGTACATGTTGAAAGTATGAGGCAACATTTGCAAGCCGCCCCGACGCTTGGGTTTTCCACGAACGCCCCCTTCCAACAGCAAGGGGGGGAGCCTCACAGGCAAACACCCTTGAGAGGAGGGGTGGGGAGGCAGCGAGCGGGCGGGGAGGGGTGCGGGCGCGCCCGGGCCAGGGGCGGCGAGTTGTGCGGAGGCGGTGGGCGTGTTGTGGGAGTGGAGTGGCAATGAAACGGCCCCAGACCCCGGCATTCCAGCGGTTTGAGAGCAGCACAAGGCGAGGAAAGAGGAGGGGCTCCATTCCAAGCCGTGGCGGTAGCTAGCAGCCGGCTCAATGGCACGTCTGCATTGAACAGGACAGGTGGTGCAGGCGGCCACCACCACGATGCACAGCAGGGCGGCCGCCAGCACGGAGCCGTCGCCGCCCATGATGAAGCCGTACTTGTGCTGCAGGAGGCAGGGTGGGGTGGGGGGAGCAGGGTAGTGAGGCAAGGGCAGGCTGGGAATGGCGCTGCGCGTGACTGGGTGGGAAGCGGGGAGGTGCTGCCAACCCTTGCTGGGCATGCCAGCCACAACCAGGTTCTTGCATGTGCACCACCGCACCTGGCCGTCCGTGGTGCCGGGCAGCGGGCCGAACACATTGTTGACCATGCCGGGGGCGGCAAAGGCGCCACCGGCAATCAGGCCCCAGATGCCGCAGCCGGCGTGCACGGCGATGGCGTCCAGCCGGTCGTCAACCTGAGGGCAGAGAATGCAAGGACAGTGTGGTTGCCAGCCAAGTGAGGGCACATGGGCATGCTGCACAACACAGCTGGCCAGCGATCAGCAGTCCAGCTGTGCCAGCTGGGTACTGTGATTGTTGTGGGCCGCTACCTTCGTGATGGCATGCGTGCCTTCCGGCTGGCCGGCTGTTCCTCCTGCTGGTTGGGGAGCTGTTACCTGGGATACTGCTGCGGGGGATAGCCGCCTGCGCTTGCTTGCTGTGGGATGCCCGCAGGTGAGGCTGAGGTAGTTGCTTGAAGATCGAACTCTGCTAAAGACCACAGGGTACAGGGGAGGTGCTGAGGAGCACAGGTGAGGGTTGCACAGCATCTTACTTTTGAGGCACACATGCCTGCCCAACTTTCCTTTGCAGCCTCCCAGAGTATCTTTATGTGTTGTGTCTGTTTTACAGAAGGGCTGGAACCTATTCAAGAAGAATTTGTAGGTTATAGCACATCATCAATAGAGACTAATGAATCACTACCGCCGGTTTGCTTGCTGATGTGCAGGGAGCCACAACAAGCGCATCAACGTTCGAGCTGGCCGGGATGGAGTGCAAGAGTCGGGGCGGGGGAGAGGTTGCTGGAACGGTGGGGCAGGGTGAGAGACATCAGTTTGGGGTAGGGGCAATGGTCATGGCTTGTCTGTTTCAGGTTGGGATGAGAGGCGTTGCTAGCTGCAAATCGTGCCGCCTTGTTGGCGCTTAGCCTAGAATGTCCAGCATGCGCTTGAGGAGGGCACGCAACCGCGTAGCATGGCTGGTCTTCCTAAAAACCCACTTGTTTGGAGGGCTCGGCGGTGGTGGGGCCGGTGGGCGGTTTTGCTGCTCCTGCGGCAGTGAAGACCAAACAAAGAGAAGCGCACATGAGGGTGCTACCAGGCAGAGGCCCTTCTGCCAGTGCAAACTTGATCAATGACCGAGCTGCATACAACCCAGCTCAAACTTGCCAGCATCTTGATTAGGTTTTGCAAGAGCAGCTCCAGCTGCGTTGACTGTTGCACAATCACAGTCTGCACGTTGTTGTTTTGATTCTGCACAAGAGAGGAGCATGCGGCATGTACATGTAACCGGCTGCGCATTGATCGGAATGGATGCAGCACCATAGTACATCCAGTCTCGGCAGCTCTTGGGTCACTACTTGCCTGGTTTTGGTTGATGTTGTTGATGATCGGAGTGCTGGGGCCAGGAGGTGCTGGGTTTGGGCTGGGGGAAGGGCTCTTTGTCTCAGTCTCATCCGTCTTCTGCGTTTCAGTCTCCTCCGGCTTGTTTGTTTCAGTCTCCTCCGCTGCGGTGGTCTTGGTCTCGTCCTGCGTTTGTGTTTCAGTCTCCTCCGGGGTCGTGGTCTTAGTCTCCTCCAGCGTCTGTGTTTCAGTTTCCTCCGGCTTCATTTCTTCCAGCGCCGCTGTCGTCGTCGTTTGCTCTTGTTGTTTCAGCTCATCTTCAGCCAGCAACGCTCGGTATCCTGCATGGGTGCAATTAAGTTGTGTTTCAGTATGCGTGATGTTTTAAATGTTCTCTTTTATCGCCGTACGTTGCAACTCTTACCAAGGCTTCCGACCACCAAGGTCCCCAAAAGAAGGAGAACGAGCAACTTTGCTGCCTTCATTCTGTTTTCGTAGTCGTAAATAGAGATGTGTTTTGCACAAAGCGCGGCATGCCTTATATGCCAGTGTATTGGGGCTGGTTGGCAATCTGGCAGATTGAGTGGTGGACAAGATGCCGGCAGGTTGTGTGCGGCAATAGCAGGTTGTCTGATTAGTTTGTAGCTGCTAGACGGGCGGGTTAGGCTGTCAACCGAGTGCAGCCACCATCAATCCATCGTCTTTGTGTTGGCTGATTGAGGCATTCAGTATATTTGCACCCCCTCGGCCCTCGCCAACACACTTTTGAAAAAGAATATCAGCGCTCACCCAACATGCGGGCAAAGGCCCTCCTGAGCGTACTTTTGGTGGCAGCCGCCGCCGTGGCCCTCGCCAGGTTGTGACCAACAACAAGTCGCAGCACATGCTGTTGTTAATTCAAGCGCAACTAACCTTTTGTAATATCCTGATGCAGGGTTCCGGCCCCGGATGCCACTGCAGCCTCCGGTAAGCCCATGTGGTTTGTTGCCATTGTGAAGTCTTTGGAAAAGTGTGTGTAACTCCTGACTTCCCTATCGAACAGGCCTGCGCCGGCTGATGCAAGTCATCAACAATGGTGAGCAGGGAGTGAGCATCTTATCTAGCCAAGGCAGTGCAATCAATATGGGTTTCCCGACAAGATGGCAGGTGGCGCATGCCTAGGCCCACTACTCTAACGTTTCGTTCTCCTCTCTGTGCCCGCAGTGAACGGCAACCAGAACGAGAACAACAATGTGCAGACCACCGTGGTACAGCAAAGCACGGAGGTCGGCGTCATCGCCAGAACTCGGCTGATGGAACTGGAACCGGTACTGCCGTGCATGTGAAGACCGACGACGGCAAGCATGGCTTGGGTTGCCACCACTATGGGAACGGTTGACCCTAACAACCGCCCTAACAGGATCCTGACATGGCCT
>VFQQ010003935.1_pt1 | contig 13743 bp, 12 predicted proteins | sample 3512341 | NCBI WGS metagenome assembly VFQQ01 (sample SAMN10412373, study PRJNA504923) | tailings metagenome | isolation source: Relicate 2 Philex TSF1 revegetated site | place: Philippines: Tuba, Benguet | collected 2017-08-29 | reverse complement strand
CAGCACGTTGCGCTGGAACACCTCGGCATAGCCGGCGAGGCTGTCGATACCTTCCTGGATGCGCGCACCGCCCGAATCGTTCAGGCCGATGACGGGCGCGCCGACCTTCATTGCGGTGTCCATCACCTTGCAGATCTTCTTCGCATGCGCATCCGACAACGCGCCGCCGAAGACGGTGAAGTCCTGGCTGAAGACGAAGACGAGCCGACCGTTGATGGTGCCGTATCCGGTGACGACGCCGTCGCCCGGCACCTTTTGGCTCTCCATGCCGAAGTCGGTGCAGCGGTGCTCGACGAACATGTCCCATTCCTCGAAGGAACCGGGATCGAGCAGGAGTTCGAGGCGTTCGCGCGCGGTGAGCTTGCCTTTGCCGTGCTGGGCTTCGATCCGGCGCTCGCCGCCACCCTGCCGCGCGGCCGCCCGCTTCTTCTCCAGCGCCTCGATGATGTCCTGCATGGACTGCGTCACTCCCACGATTTTCCAGAGGCCCTCGCGCGGCCAGTGGGGCCGCCCCATAGCAAATCGCACCGGGGAGGGCCAGCGGCCGGCACATCGCCGCGGCGCGGTATGCAAACTCCATGCGTCCGGCGCAGGGCGCCATTCCACACAATGGCTCGCGGGATTCGGGTGATGCGGCTAAAACTTGGGCAGAAAAGGAAACGCCCATGAGCAGCCCTGCTTCGGCCCCGGCCGAGAGCATCGAGACACCCTACGGCTGGACGGTCGCCTCGGCCTCGGTCGCCATCATGTCGATCGGCTTCGGTGCGCCCTATGTGATCACCGTGGGGCTCAAAGGCATTGCGGCCGAACACGACTGGCCGCGATGGATCCCCTCGCTCGCGGTAAGCGCGAGCTACATCGGCGCCGGCCTGGGCGGCATCCTGATGGGGTGGTGGGCCGACAGGCACGGCGCGTGGCGGCCGGCGGCGATGGCCGGGATCATGATCCTGCTGGGCACCCTTGTGGTGGCGAACGGGGACGGCGCCTGGACGATGATCCTGGGCTACGGCCTGCTCATCGGCTTCCTCGGCAACGGTGCCACATTCACGCCGCTGGTCGCCAATACCACCCGCTGGTTCGACCGCCGGCGCGGCATGGCGGTTTCGGTGGTGACCAGCGGGCAGAGCGTGGCGGGGGCCATCTTCCCGACCATCTTCACTCATTCGATCGAGCATTTCGGCTGGCGGCCGACCCTGATCGGCTTCGGCTGCTTTGCCGCGCTCACCATGGCGCCCTTGGCCTTGATCCTGCGACGACCGCCGCCGGTACCGCTGGCGCACCAGACCGCCGCCGATCCGGTGAAGGGCGCGCGGGTGCTGGGCATGTCGGGGACGACGGTGTTCGTGATCCTGTGCGCGGCCATCGTCGGCTGCTGCGTGGCCATGGCGATGCCCATGGTGCACATCGTCGCCTTCTGTTCGGACCTGGGCTACCAGCCGGCACGGGGCGCCGAGATGCTCTCGCTGCTGCTGGCGACGGCCTTCGCGGCCCGCCTGTTCTGGGGTCGGATGGCCGACCGCATCGGCGCCCTGAACACGATCATGATCGGCGCGACGGCCCAGGCCCTGGCGCTGTCGCTCTTCACCATGGTCGACGGTCTGATCGCCCTCTATGTCGTCGCCGCCACCTTCGGGCTGGCCTTCGGCGGCATAGTGCCGTGCTACCCGCTCGCCATCCGAGACCTCTTTCCCTCGGCCGATGCGGGATGGCGGATCGGCGTCGTCATGTTCTTCGGCACCATCGGTATGGCGCTGGGGGGCTGGGTCGGCGGCATCGTGTTCGACATGGCCGCCAGCTATCGCCCCGCCTTCCTGGTCGGTATCGGCTTCAATCTGTTCAACCTCATGTGCATAGGCTTTCTGCTCACGCGCCGCCGCAGGCCGCCCGTGGTATATGCCCAGGCATGACGTCGCTGCCCTCACTGTTCGTTTCCCACGGCGCCCCAACCCTGATCCTGGAACCGAGCCCGACACGGGACTTCCTGGCGAGGCTTTCCGGCCTGATGCCGAAGCCGACCGCCATACTGGTGATGTCGGCCCACTGGTGTACCCGGGCACCCGCGGTCTCGGCCGCGGCGCAACCGGCGACCGTGCACGACTTCTACGGCTTCCCCGAGCCGCTCTATCGGCTCCAGTACCCCGCACCCGGCGCGCCGGCCCTGGCGGCGAAGGTGCAGGGCCTGCTTGCCGCCGCAGGCCTTCCGGCGGCGGCCGATCCGGGTCAGGGGCTCGACCATGGTGGCTGGGTGCCGCTCAAGCTGGGCTGGCCGGAGGCGGATATCCCCACGGCGCAGATCGCCGTGCAGCCCTATGCCGATCCGCGGCATCACTTCGCCGTCGGTGAAGCGCTTCGTCCCCTGCGCGAGGAGGGGGTCCTCCTGATGGGATCCGGTTCGTTCACCCACAACCTCGGCGCGCTGTCGCGCGGGCCCGTGGCACCGGCGCCGCCCGCCTGGGCTACGGCCTTCGTAGACTGGATGGTCGACCACCTGGCGGCGCAGCGCATAGAGGATCTCCTCGCGTATCGGACCCGGGCGCCGCATATGCGGCAGAACCATCCGACGGACGAGCATTTCCTGCCCTTCTTCTTCGCGCTCGGCGCCGGGACGCCGGGCGGAGAGGCGGAGCGCCTGCATCAGGGGTTCACCTTCGGGGCGCTCGCCATGGACGCCTTCCGCTTCAACTGAGGCTCGCGCGATCGACGCCGCGCCAGAGCGCGACGGCGCCGAAGGCGATCATCACGGCGCCGGTCAGAGCGATCACCCCCGGCACGGGCCAGTCCGCATAGGCGGCGGCCGAGAGGAGCGAGCCGGCGAGCAGCCCGGCGCTGTCCACCACCAGGCGGAACGCGTAGACGCGGCCGATCTGGCGGGCGGCGAACTGGCGCTGCATGAGCGCCAGAAAGGGTATGTCGTTCATCGGGCCGCCGAAGGAGGCCAGCGCCGCCGCGAGCGCCATCGTCGTCACATCGGGAGCGAAGGCGATCAGCACGATGCCGCCGCCATAGAACAGACGGCTGGCGAACATGACCCGCGGAAGCAGGCGCTGCGGCAGGCTTCCGACCACCAGCGTCGCCGCGACATTCCCGACTCCATAGGCTGCCATGATGGTCCCGTAGGCACCGATCTGGCCCGGCAGCACCGCCTGCACGTGCAGGACCAGGCCGAGCGTGAAGACCAGCACCCAGGCCGCATTGCCGAAGGTCGAGCCGGCGAGCGACCAGTTGAGCGCGCGGTTGCGGGCGACGAGGCGGCTCACCTCCAGGAAGTCGCCGGCCATGCCCTTCAACCCGGTCGAGGTGCGTAGCGCCGGCGGCGCCGTGCCGAAGGCACGCTTGAGGGGAAGCACCGAGAGGACGGTGAGCAGGCAGGCCGCCGCCGCGATCAGGAAGAACTGCTCGGCAGGCAGGACGAGTGCCACGGTGCCGATCATGCCGGCGCCGAGGATGCGGGCGAAGCGGCGCGTGCCGTCGAGCAGGCTGTTGGTGGCGTGCCGCAGGTCCGGCTCGGTGATCAGGGCCGGCAGCGAGGCCTGAAGCGCCGGCTGATAGAAGGCGCGCGAGGCCGCGGCCGCGATGCCGACGAGGTACAGCTGCCACATGGCGAGCCAGCCGAAGGCGTAGAGGAGGGGGATCACCAGCATGGCGACGAGCCGGACGCCCTCGGCCGTCATCATCGTCCGGCGATTGTCCCAGCGGTCGACCAGCACGCCGGAGAGCAGCCCGACGGCGCAGACACAAAGAGCCTGCGCCGCGGTGAGGTAGCCGGCTTCCGCGCCCGCCAGGTCGGCGGCGACCCAGACGAGCGCGATCTGGTAGAACTGGTCGCCGGTGGCCGAGACCAGCAGGCCGGCCCAGATCAGCGCAACGCGCGGCCGCGACAGCGGCCTCAGGACGTTCACTCTGTCATCTACTCCCCAAACCGCCCGGCTTGTTCCCACGAGCACCGGGCGCCGTCGTCAGGCCGCCTTGATCCAGATGGCGTTGTCGTGGAAGGCCGCGCCGCCGTTGGGCAGGCAGGCATCCGCACCGACCAGGATGTTGATGCCCATGCCCTCCTCGAAGGCCGCGTTCGGCCAGATGCCTTCGTGGATGACGACGCCGCGCTGCAGGCCGTCGAAGGCTTCGAGATGGAGGACGACGCTTCCGCGATGGTTGCCGATGCGCGCGCGGTCGCCTTCCGCCAGGCCGAGCACGGAGAGATCCTCCGGATGCACCTTGAGCGAGGGCCGCTTCTCGCGCTTGAGCCCCGAGGGCGTCTCGTTGAAGGTGGAGTTGAGGAAGCTGCGCGACGGCGCGGTCACCATGCGGAAGGGCGTTTCCTCGGTCGCCGCCTCGATCACGGCGAAATGGCCGGGCAGCCGCGGCATGGTCGCATGGTTCCTGCCGATCATCGACCAGTCCGGGGCGAAGTGGAACTTGCCGTCCGGATAGGCGAACCCATCGAGGTAGTGCGCGGTGCGGAAGTCGGGCTGGCAATCGTGCCAGCGAGCCGCCTTCAGCTCTTCCCAGCCGGGCCAGCCGGAGGCCTTCAGGGTCCAGTCGGCGATCTCGGCCGCGGTCATGTCGAAGCCGCGATGCTCGGCGCCCAGCCTTTTCGCCAGCTGGCTGTTCACCCAATGGTTCTCGCGGGCCTCGGCATAGGGCTCGATCAGCTTCGGACCGGCGAAGATGTACTGGTGCCCGCCGCCCTGGTAGATGTCGTCGTGCTCGAGAAAGGTGGTGGCGGGCAGGACGATGTCGGCGAGCTTCGCCGTCTCGGTCATGAACTGCTCGTGCACGCAGGTGAACAGGTCGTCGCGTCGGAAGCCACGCTGCACCTTGTCCACCTCGGGGCAGACCTGGGCCGGGTTGGTGTTCTGGATATGCAGTGCCGTCACCGGGGGGCCGTCGCCCAGATCGGTGCGATCCCCGGTCAGGACGGGTCCGATCCGCGACTGGTCGAGGAGGCGGATCGACGGGTCGCGCACGTCGTGCCCTTCGATCAGCGACTTGTCCCAGTGATAGATGGCGCCGTTGTTGTGGAAGGCGCCGCCGCCCTTGTACTGCCAGGCCCCGGTCACCGCCGCGATGCAGAGCGCCGCATGCATGTTGGCCGCCCCGTTGCGCTGGCGCGAGAACCCGTAGCCCAGGCGGAAGAACGTCTTCTTCGTCGTGCCCACCAGCCGGGCGAAATCGAGGATCTGCTGGACCGGTACGCCGGAGATGGCCGAGGCCCATTCGGGCGTCTTGTCCCGCAGATGCGCTTCGAGCTCGGCCGGGACGTCGGTGTATTTCGCCATGTACCCGCGGTCGGCCATGCCTTCCTTGAACAGCACGTGCATGACCGCGCAGGCGAGCGCCCCGTCGGTGCCCGGGCGGACGCAGATATGCATGTCGGCCTGGTCGGCGGTCGAGTTCCGGTAGGTGTCGATGACGACGATCTTCGCCCCGCGTTCCTTCCGGGCGCGGACCGAATGGGTCATCACGTTCACCTGGGTGTTCACCGCGTTGGTGCCCCAGATCACCACCACGTCGGCCTCGCCCATCTCGCGCGGATCGGCCCCGGCGAGCTTCCCCGTGCCGGCGATGAAGCCGCCCCAGGCCAGGTTGACGCAGATGCTGGAGAAGAAGCCGGAATATTTCATCGCATGGCGCAGGCGATGGATTCCGTCGCGCTGCACCAGGCCCATGGTGCCGGCATAGTAGTAGGGCCAGACGGTCTCGGAGCCGTGCTGGGCGGCCTTGCGGGTAAAGGCCTCGGCCACCTCGTCCAGCGCCTGGTCCCAGGAGATGGGCCGGAACTCGCCCGCGCCCTTAGCCCCCACCCGCTGCAGCGGCACCGTCAGCCGGCCGGGGTGGTGGACCCGCTCCTCGTAGCGGGCGACCTTGGCGCAGATGACGCCGGCGGTGTAGCGGTTGTCCTCGGCGCCCCGTACCCGGCCGATGGTCCGCTCGTCCTTCAGTTCCACTTCCAGCGCGCAGGTGGAGGGACAGTCGTGCGGACAGGCGGTATGGCCGATCCGGATGTCGGACTTGCGGACGGGAGCATTCATTGCGGTCGACCCTCACAGACACCGGGCGATCTTACGGCCCTGTGACGGACACGAGAACGGGCAGGGTGGGGTGAGGCGGACATTTTTGTCCGCTTGTGCCGATGGAAGGTGGCGGCGATGGGCGGACAATTCTGGCCGCGGCCAGATCTGGCCGCTTCGAGGGCGGCTCGGCGGCCATATCGGGCCGGAGGAACATTTGTCATGCCGGCGCCCGGCGCCGTGGCGGACAATTCTGTCCGCTGCCATCCTCGCCACGTCATGAGTGGGCTTGACCTGTTCATCCACGCCGCCTCGCGATCTGGATCGTCGGCGCCGACCTCGGGAGGGCCGGATCAAGTCCGGGCACGACGTAAGCGACTGATCTCACGTGAATTTATCGATCTGGGCCGATACCGGCCCTGCCTAAGTCCGCCAGTTCGTGCCAGTTCGAGCCAGGTAAAGCCCATCCGCTACCAGCCAGAGCCGGTTCGAGCCAGTTTCAGCCAATTCGCGCCAACACTTTCCGTTTACGTCAACCGTGGCGCGTCGAATCTCGTACAGCCTCCGATTCAAAAGTAGCTGTTTGCCATGTCGAGGTTCACCATGCCCGGGAGCGTTGCTCTCGACCCCGAAACAAGCATTATACGGGAAGTATGCCTATTTGTCGATAGAAATTCTTGCGTGGAGTAGAGACGGTCGGTGATTCCAATGGTAGTCTGGGTGTTTCTTACCCATGCTCTCAACAAGGGTTGGCCACAATGGGTGTACCCTCAGCCGGTCAACGCGCGGGCAAGCGGACCGTCAGCTTAACCCTTAACGCCGACCTCTACGCCCGGGCCAAGGAACTCGGCATCAACATTTCGAAAGTCGCCGAGGAGGCTTTGGCCGATAAGCTGAAAGCTTTGGCTGCGGAGAAAATCAAGACGGAGATTCGTCAGGATCTCGCCGCCTACAACGCTTATGTCGACAAGCACGGCTCGCCCGCTGACCTGATCCGGGCGCATTACGCCGACCCCGATGCAGTATGACGTCCATCCTAACCCGATCCCTCGCGCACGCCGGGCTTTCCCCCTTGTCGTGATGCTGCAGGCGGATATCGCGGAAACGGGGAGGGACCGCCTTGTCGCGTTGATGGCGCCGCAGGTGGAAATGCCGGGTGTCGCCGGCCGACTCACGCCCATCGTCGAGGTGGAAGGCGATCGATATGTTCTGCTGCTGCCGAGCATCGCCAGCTTGCCGCTTGCCGATCTGCCCACGGCCATCGGAAACATCAGTTCCGATAGAGATCGGATCGTAGCCGGGCTCGATTGGTTGTTCCTCGGCGTCTGACCGCGCCCCTCAACCGCAGCCGCGGCTCTGCGCCTGGGTGATGCTGCTGCCGGGCGGCACGCTCTGGGTCAGCCAGACGTTGCCGCCGATGGTCGAATCCCGGCCGACGGTGATGCGCCCGAGGATGGTGGCGCCAGCGTAGATGACGACATTGTCCTCGATGATCGGATGGCGGGGCTCGCCCTTCACGAGGGAACCGTCGGGTTCGGCGGGGAAGCGCTTGGCGCCCAAGGTCACCGCCTGATAGAGGCGGACGTTGTCGCCGATGATGGCGGTCGCGCCGATGACCACGCCGGTGCCGTGGTCGATGAAGAAGCTTTTGCCGATGGTGGCGGCCGGGTGGATGTCGATGCCGGTCGCCGAATGGGCCAGTTCGGTGATCATCCGTGCCACGAAGGGTGCTCCCAACCCGTGCAGCGCATGCGCCAGCCGGTAATGGATCATCGCCGTGATGCCGGGATAGCAGACCAGGATCTCCGAGGTGCTGGTCGCCGCCGGGTCGCCCTGGTAGGCGGCCAGCACGTCGCTGACCAGAAGTCCGCGGATCTCCGCCAGTTGGTCGGCGAGGGCGGCGGTGATCTCGCGCGCGCGTGCGGCGAGCGCCACGGGTGGCGCCTCCTCGTACTCCGGCAGGAAGGCGAGGCCCCGGCGCACCTGTTCTGTCAGCGCGCTGAGGGCCGTGTGAAGCGTCGTGCCGACGAAATAGTCGATGCTGCCTTCGGTGAGATCCTGGCGGCCGTAGTGGGTGGGGAAGAGGGCGGCGGACAGGCCCTCCAGCACGGCGGCGAGTGCCGATCGGGACGGCAGTTCCCGCACCAGCCCGCGGTGGCGGATCCTGTTGGTCTCCTCTCGCGAGACACGGAGCGCCTGGACGACGGAGTCCAGGTCGCCGGCAGGGCCGGCCAGGGACTGGAGGGGAGAGTGAAGCGTCATGACCCGGCCCGCTGCTGGTATCTACGGGACGGAACTGTAGAGATCGGGGCCGGTTGCCACACGCGAGTTAATGTCGGGCCGAGACGAGTTTTTCTAATGCACCGGCCCGGGCCGGGGGCCGAGCGAGGCTTCGGCCGCGCGGTGGAGCAGGGTTCGCAGGGCGGCGGCATCGGCGCCGGTTCGGGCCATCACGTTGGCCCCCTGCAGGAGCGTGAAGATCTGGTTGGCGGCGAAACCCGTGTCGAGGTCTGCATGGGCCTCGCCCGCCTGAACCGTCTCCCGAACCAGGCGGGCGATGACCTCGCGGATCGCGTCCAATCCTGCCGCGACCAGGCTGCGGATCTTCGGGTCGTGGGCGGCAAGCTCGGTCGCGGTGTTGACCACGAGGCAGCCCGGTCTCTCGCGGCCGGCCGTCCCCAGGCCTGAGAGCGCGTCATCCAATCGGAGATCGAGAAACTGTAATAACCGCTTACGTGGCGATCTTCCTTTCATCAGTGAGGGGAAGACGTGCTGCTGTGCCACGCGGTTCATGTAAGATTGCAGCGCAAGAACGAAGGCGTTCTCCTTGTCGCCGAAGGCACGATAGAAGCTCGCTCGATGCAGACCGCTGGCCTTCAGTAAATCGTCTATGGAACTGGCCTGATAGCCGTTACTCCAGAAGTGCCGCATCACCCGATCGAGGGCGATGTCCCGCTGCACCAGCGCGCGCCGACCCATGACTGATGTCCTCATGCCCGCGGGCATCCTTGCCAATCGGGAACGATCGGTCAAATATGAATGGGAACGATCAGTCTCGAATCCAGGGAGAGGATACTTTATGGAAGCGCTCAGGACGCCGGAGGCGCGGTTCGCCGGCCTGCCGGATTTTCCCTACCTTCCCGGCTACATCGACGACCTTTCGGGGTACGAGGGCCTGCGCACGGCCGTGATCGACGAAGGGCCGAAGGATGCGGGGCCGGTCTTCCTCTGCCTGCATGGCGAGCCGACCTGGAGCTATCTGTACCGGAAGATGATCCCGGTCTTTCTCGGTGCCGGCGGGCGCGTGGTGGCTCCGGACTTCTTCGGCTTCGGCCGGTCGGACAAGCCGGTGGCGGACAGCGACTACGGCTTCCATTTCCACCGGAACCACCTCCTGGCCCTGATCCGCCGGCTGGACCTCCGCCGCATCACCCTGGTGGTACAGGACTGGGGCGGGCTGCTCGGTCTGACCCTGCCGGCCGAGCCCGACATGCGCGGGCGGATCGAACGGCTGATCGTGATGAACACGGCGCTCGCCGTCGGCGAGCCGCCCGGCCCGGGCTTCGCCGCCTGGCGCGCCTATGTCGCGCGGAACCCGGATCTCGCGGTGGGGGCCCTGATGAAGCGCGCGGTGCCTCACCTGTCGGCCGCCGAGACCGCCGCCTACGACGCGCCTTACCCCGACCAGCGGTACAAGGCGGGGGTCCGCGCCTTCCCGCAACTGGTGATGACCGACCCGGGCATGCCGGGCGTGGCGGAATCGCGCGCGGCCGCCGCGTTCTGGGCAAAGGACTGGACGGGCAGGAGCTTCATGGCCTGCGGCGGCGCCGACCCCGTCTTCGACCCCGCGCATATGGAGCGGCTGCGGGCCGGAATCCGGAACTGTCCCCCGGCCCTCGTGCTGCCGGAGGCGGGGCACTTCACGCAGGAATGGGGCGACGTGATCGCCCGCAAGGCGCTGGAGGCTTTCGCCTGAATCAGGCGGCCCGCGCCATCCGCGCCACCGCCGCGGGGAAGCGCTCGAAGGCCCCAAGCGTTCGGCCTTGTATCGCGGGCGGGATGCCGCTCTTGCCGCCGGCTGGACCGTAGCCTGAGTGCGCGCCGGGCGCGCCGCGCCGGCTTGACGCCTCGACGGGCGAGGAAGACAGTTCCTCGACCCCTTTCGTGCGGAGGCCTCGTGATGAACGCCATTCCCCAGATCAAGCGCGACGCCACGATCCCTGACGGGATCGCCGCCGAGGAATGGGCGGTTCGCGTCGATCTCGCGGCGCTCTACCGGCTCTGCGCCCACTACAATTGGACCGACCTCATCTACACCCATATCTCCGCCCGGGTACCGGGGCCGGAACACCATTTCCTGATCAATCCCTACGGGATGATGTTCCAGGAGATCACCGCCTCCTCGCTGCTGAAGGTCGACCACGAGGGGAACGTGCTGACGCCGTCGCCCTATCCCTTCAACAAGGCGGGCTTCGTCATTCACGGCGCGGTGCATATGGCGCGCGACGACGCGCGGTTCGTGATCCACCTGCATACCCGGGACGGGGTTGCCGTCTCCGCCCAGAAATGCGGGCTTCTGCCGCTCAGCCAGCACGCGATGGCGAGCCTGCCGTTCCTCGCCTATCACGACTACGAGGGGATCGCCCTGGAGGAGGATGAACGGGTCCGCCTGGTCGCCGATCTGGGAGACAAGACCCAGATGATCCTGCGCAACCACGGCACGCTGGCGATGGGAGAAACCGCCTCGGAGGCCTGGGTCGCCATTCACAACCTGGAACGCTCGTGCTCCATCCAGGTCGCCGCGATGGCCGGCGGCGCCGAACTGAACATGCCCTCGCAGGCGGCGGTCGATACCGTGGCGCGCCAGGTGAAGCCCAGCCCCGAGCGCCGGGGCATGGCGATGTCCTCCGATCTCGCCTGGCCGGCGATGCTGCGCATGCTGGACGCCAAGGATCCGGGCTACCGGACCTGATGGGTATCCAACTAATCATTGAACACTGAGCTTGTGGGAGATTGCCGGCCGCTCGGCCGGGGGATAGCGTTCCCTCGAAGCGACGTCACAAAGACGCGCGGGGAGGTACTCGAATGAAGCAGTTGGTGGCCGGCGTCGCCGGCATGGCCTGCCTTGCCGTTTGCTTCGGCGCGGCGGCGCAGCAGAAGACGGCCGAACTCCGCTACACCACGGGCGCGCCGGACAAGACCCCGTGGGTCATGCAGCTGCAGCGCTTCGAAAAGGACGTGGAGGAAGAGAGCAAGGGTACGCTCAAGATCTCCTCCTTCATCAATGCCCAGCTCGGCAACGAGCAGGACACGATGCAGCAGGTGGCCCGCGGCCGCATCGACATGGGCGGCTTCTCCAACGGCGCGGTGGCTCTGGTCGCGCCGGAACTCTCGCTGCTCGGCCTGCCGTTCTATTTCCGCACGACGGTCGAACAGGATTGCGTGCTCGACAATCACATGCTGAACACGGTGTCCGACCTCCTGCACAAGAAGGGGGTTCGCTTCCTCGGCTGGACCGAGGTCGGCACGGCGGATGTGGTCGGCAAGAAGCCCTTCCTGGTGCCGTCGGATGTGAAGGGCCTGAAGGCGGCGGCGGCCAGCAACAAGGTGTCGGCGGTGATGTGGCAGACGCTGGGCGCCAACCCGACGCCCATCGGCATCACGGAAATCGCCTCCGCCTTCCAGACCGGCCTGACCGACGTCTATGCGACCGTGGTGACCTTCTACCTGCCCTCGGGCGTGGGCAAGGTCGCGCCGGTCATGAGCCGGGTCGAGCTGTCGGATGCGCCCGGCATCGTTCTGATGAACGCCAAGGCCTATGAGAAACTCACGCCTGAGCAGAAGGGCGGCCTCGACCGCGCCATGGCGCGCCGCACGGCGGCGCAGCTGCGCGCCGAGATCCGGGGGTTCGAGGAGACGCTGCGCGGCATGCATGTGAAGGGCGGCGGCCAGATCGTGCAGCCCACGCCGGAACAGCGCGAGGAATGGCGCAAGGTGCTGCAGCCGGCCTGGCCGAAGATGGTCCAGGAGGTGGGCGGCGAGGCGCAGAAGTTCTTCAAGCAGATGGAGGCGGGCCGGGCGGCCTGCGAGAAGAAGGCCTGACGCCGGCACCCTGACGGTGGCGGCTCCGGCCGCTCCGAAGCCGCCCCGTCTCTCCTCCATTCGGAACGACAACCCATGAGCTCCCCGACGACTGCGGAGACCGCCGCAGTGCCAGAGGGCGTGCGCCGGGCGCTGGAACTCTGGCATCGTGCCGAGTGCTGGCTCGCCGTCGCCTGCTTCGCCTTCATCGCCGGCATCCTGGTCCTGGACGTGGCCGGGCGCGAGGTGGTGGGGCCGCTGTTCCGGCTGCTCGGCATCGATGCCGGGCCGACCGGCATCTTCGCCTCCCAGCGGCTCGCCATCTTCGCGCTGATGATCGGCAGCTTCGCCGGCATCGGCATCGCCACCGCCACCGGCAGTCACCTGGTGCCGCGCGTCGGCTTCGCCTGGACGCCGGCCTCCTGGGCGCCCTGGATCGACCGGCTGGCCGATGTGATTACCGGCTGCTTCCTCGCGACCGTGGCGGTCTACGGCGTAGTCTTCGTGCGCTCGACCTACGAGGCGGACCTGCGGACGCCGATGCTGGACTGGGTGGTCTGGCCGATCCAGATGGCCATTCCCTTCGGCTTCACCTCCGCGGGCTTGCGCTACTTCTTCTACGCCGCCTGGCCCGGCCTCAGGCCGAAGCCGCCGGAGGTCCAGGAATGATCGGCATCCTTCTCGCCGTCATCGTCGTCGCCGCCCTGGCCTTCCGCCAGCCGCTGCTGATCATCCTGCTCTCGGTCGCCGCCTTCATCCACCTGGTCTGGGGACGGGGCGAGCTCGACTACATCGTCGAGGACATGTGGGTCGGCCTCGACAAGGAACTGATCCTGTCGATCCCGCTGTTCATCCTGTGCGGCAACGTGATGACGCGCGGATCGATCGCCCAGCGGCTGGTCGACATCCTCGCCGCCATCACCCGGCCGCTGCCCGGCGGACTGGCGGTGGCCTGCATCCTGTCCTGCGCGGTCTTCGCGGCGATCTCCGGATCGTCGATCGTCACCATGCTGGCGATCGGCTCGGTGATGTATCCGGCGATGCGGCAGGCGGGCTACGACCTGAAGTTCTCGATGGGCGCGATCATGTCGGGCGGCACGCTCGGCATCATCATCCCGCCGTCGATCCCGATGATCATCTACGGCCTCGTCACCGAGACCTCGATCATCGACCTGTTCGCCGCCGGCTTCGGTCCCGGCATCCTGATCACCGGGGTGCTGTCGGTCTACGCGGTGTGGTTCAACCGGCATCGCCCGAGGGAGCGCTTCGAGTTCGACCGCTTCGTGGTCGCGTTCAAGCGCGGCATCTGGGCGGTGATGATGCCGGTGATCATGCTGGGAGGGATCTATTCCGGCTACTACACGGCGACGGAAGCCGCGGCGGTGGCGCTCGCCTATGCCCTGCTGGTGGAAATCTTCATCCACAAGGAACTGAAGTTCCGCGACTTCTACAACGTCGTGCTCGAAGCCTCGAAGCTCGGCGGCTCGCTGTTTCCCGTGCTGGCGGTGGCGCTCAGTCTCAACATCATCCTGATCGAGCACCGCGTGCCGCAGTCGATGGTCTCGATGGTGCAGGGCTACATCACCAGCCCGTGGGCCTTCCTGATCGCCGTCAACATCCTGCTGCTGATCGTCGGCTGCCTGATGACCAC
>VFQQ010003934.1_pt1 | contig 13745 bp, 16 predicted proteins | sample 3512341 | NCBI WGS metagenome assembly VFQQ01 (sample SAMN10412373, study PRJNA504923) | tailings metagenome | isolation source: Relicate 2 Philex TSF1 revegetated site | place: Philippines: Tuba, Benguet | collected 2017-08-29 | reverse complement strand
ACGCCATGCTGGCCGAGTACGAAGGCGACAACAACCACGACCACTTCACGCGTGACGCCTCGTTCGCCGAAGAGATCAAGGCGCTGCCGCCGGAACTGCACCAGGAGTTCATGGACTTCCTGGTCAGCAGCATCACCAGCGAATACAGCGGCTGCGTGCTCTACAACGAGATCCGCAAGAACGTCAGCAACCCCGACATCAAGGCGTTGATGACCTACCTCACGCGTGACGAATCGCGCCAAGCCAACTTCATCAACCTGAGTATGCGCGACTACGCCCTGGCGGTGGACCTGCAGGCGCTGAAGCACACCAAGAAGTACACCTTCTTCAAGCCCAAGTACATCCTGTACGCCACGTACCTCAGCGAGAAGATCGGTTACGCGCGCTACATCACCATCTTCCGCCAGCTGGAGCAGCACCCCGAGCTGCGCTTCCACCCGATCTTCCGCTGGTTCGAACGCTGGTGCAACGACGAGTTCCGCCACGGCGAGAGCTTCGCGCTGCTGATGCGCGCCAACCCGCAGCTGCTGCGCGGCCCCAACCTGCTGTGGGTGCGCTTCTTCCTGCTGGCCGTGTACGCCACCATGTTCGTGCGCGACCACACGCGCCCGGCGCTGCACCAGGCCATGGGGCTGGATGCCGACACGTACGACTACCGCGTGTTCGACATCACCACCGCCATCAGCAAGCAGGTGTTCCCGATCTCGCTGGACACCGATGCGCCGGCCTTCCGCGCCGGGTTGAATGCGCTGGTGCGGGCGCAGGAGCGCTTCAACGTCGGCAAGGCGCGCGGTGGCATCGTGGGCCGGCTGCAGCAGGCGGGTGCCGCGATCAGCGGGGTGGCCAGCTTCGTGCGGCTCTTCATGCACCCGGTGAAGCGGCATGCGCTGCCGGCGCAGATGCGCGTGGCGCCGGCCTGGTAGCCGCGATGCTCGAAATCGCCGGCCCGCCGCTCGCAGCCGTGCTGCTGTGGTGGCTCGGCACGGGCGTGGTGCTGCTGCTCGACCGCGTGCCGGCGGTGGGCACGGGCGGCCGCGTGGTCACCTTCGTGGCCGCCTCCAGCTTCACGGTGGCGGCGCTGGTGTGCATCGCGCACACGGCGCGTGACGCCAGCATCAGCGGCGCCTACGCGGGCTTCGCCTGCGCCGTCGTGGTGTGGGGCTGGCACGAGCTGGCCTTCCTGAGCGGCTGGGTCACGGGGCCGCGGCGCGACGCCGTCACACCGGGGGCGCCCGGGCTGCAGCGCCTGAGCGAGGCCGTGCAGGTGCTGCTCTGGCACGAGATCGCGCTGCTGGCCACCGGCATTGCGCTGTGGGCGTGGATCGGCGGCAGCGCCAACCCCACGGCGGCCTGGACCTTCACGCTGCTGTACGCCATGCGCGTGTCGGCCAAGCTCAACCTCTACCTGGGTGTGCGCAACCTGGCGCTGGACTTCCTGCCGCAGCGCCTGCTGTACCTCGGCAGCTACTTCCGCGTGCGGCGTTTCAACGCGCTGATGCCGTGGTCGCTGCTGGTTGGCGCCGCCGTGGTGGCCTGGCTGATCAGCGCCGCCGCACACACCGCCGGCGGCGCGCGCACGGCGCACCTGCTGCTTGCATCGCTGCTGGTGCTGGCGCTGGTGGAGCACCTGATGATGGTGCTGCCGCTGCAACCCTCGGCCTTGTGGAAATGGGCGCTGCGCCAGCGCACCGCAGAGGCGGCGCCGTGAGGGGCACGGGCAGGGCCATCGTCATCGGCAGCGGCTTCGGCGGCCTGGCCGCCGCCATCCGCCTCAGTGCCCGCGGCTGGCGCGTGCAGGTGCTGGAGCGCCTGCCCACCCCCGGCGGCCGCGCGCGCGTGCACGAGCAGGACGGCTTCCGCTTCGACGCCGGCCCCACCATCATCACCGTGCCGCAGCTGTTCGAGGAGCTGTGGGCGCTGGTGGGCAGGAGGCTGTCCGACGACGTGCAGCTGAAGCCCCTCGACCCCTTCTACCGCATCCGCTTCGACGACGGCCGCCACTTCGACTACAACGGCAGCGCCGAGCACATGCGCGCCGAGGTGGCGCGCTTCAACCCGGCCGACGTTCCGGGTTTCGAGCGCCTGGTGAAGGACAGCGACATCGCCTTCCGCGAAGGCTTCGAGCGCTGCGGGCCGATGGCCTTCGATCACCTGGGCCACCTCGTCGGCGCGCTGCCCGCGATGGTGAAGATGCGCGCCTGGGAAACCGTGTGGCAGCGCGTGAAGCGCCACCTGCGCGATCCTGCGCTGCGCGTGGCCTTCAGCTTCCACCCGCTGCTCATCGGCGGCAACCCGCTGCACGTGAGCAGCGCCTACGTGCTGATCCACGCGCTGGAGCGCCGTTACGGCGTGCACTGGGCCATGGGCGGCACCGGCGAGCTGATCAAGGGCATGGTGAAGCTGCTGACCGAGCGCGGCGAGCAGGTGCGCTGCAACGCCGACGTGAAACGCATCGTGGTCGAGAGCGGCCGCGCCACCGGCGTGGAGCTGGCCAGCGGCGAGCGGTTGCAGGCCGACATCGTGGTCAGCAACGCCGACACGGCGTGGACCTACAAGCACCTGCTGGCCGGCACACCCCGGCGTGTGTGGAGCGACCGCAAGCTCGCGCGCGCCAGGTACTCGATGAGCCTCTTCGTCTGGTACTTCGGCACCAACCGGCGCTATGACAAGGTACCGCACCACACCATGGTGCTGGGCCCGCGCTACGAAGACCTGCTGACCGACATCTTCCAGAAGCACCACCTGGGCGAGGACTTCAGCCTCTACCTGCACCGCCCCAGCGCCAGCGACCCCTCGGTGGCCCCCGCCGGCCATGACGCCTTCTACGTGCTGGCCCCGGTGCCGCACCTGGACAGCCACATCAACTGGCCGCGCGAGGCCGAGTCCTTCCGCGCGCGCGTGCAGGGCCGGCTCGAGCGCACCGTGATGCCGGGCCTGGGCCAGCACATCGTGACCTCGCGCGTGAGCACGCCGCAGCACTTCCACGACGAGCTGCTGTCGTACAAGGGTGCGGCCTTCGGCATGGAGCCGCGCCTGACGCAGAGCGCCTGGTTCCGCCCGCACAACCGCAGCGAGGACGTGCAGGGCCTCTTCCTCGTCGGCGCCGGCACGCACCCCGGGGCGGGTGTGCCGGGTGTGCTGATGTCGGCGCAGGCGCTGGAAACCGTGCTGCCACCGCTGCCCCGGCCGTTGTGGCCGGCAGCCGTTCCCATGGAGGCTGGTGCATGAACCACGACGAAGACCTGCAGGCCTGCCGACGCCTGATGCAGGGTGGCTCCAAGTCCTTCTTCACCGCTTCGCTGCTGCTGCCGCCGCGTGTGCGCGCCCCCGCCACGGGCCTGTACGCCTTCTGCCGCGTGGCCGACGACGCCATCGACACCAGCACCGAACCCGAACATGCCATCGGCGAACTGCACGCCAGGCTCGATGCCGTGTACGCCGACCGCCCCGGCCCCGAGCTGGCCGACCGGGCACTGGCCTGCGTGGTGCAGCGACATGCCATCCCGCGCACGCTGCTCGACGCGCTGCTGGAAGGCTTTGCCTGGGACGTGCAGGGCCGCCGCTACGAGACGCTCGAAGACCTGCACGCCTACGGCGCGCGTGTGGCCGGCACCGTGGGCGCGATGATGGCGCTGGTGATGGAAACACGCAGCCGCACGGCACTGGCCCGGGCAGCCGAGCTGGGCGTGGCGATGCAGCTCACGAACATCGCGCGCGACGTGGGCGAAGACGCACGCCTGGGCCGTGTCTACCTGCCGGAGGCCTGGCTGCGCGAGGTCGGCATCGAGCCCCGGGCCTGGCTCGCCGCACCCACTTTCGGGCCCGCCTTGGCTTCGGTGGTGGCGCGGCTGCTCGCCGAGGCCGACCTCCTCTACGCGCGCGCCGAATGTGGCGTGGCCGCGCTGCCGCGCGACTGCAGGCCCGGCATCCAGGCTGCGCGCCTCGTGTATGCCGAGATCGGCCACGCCCTGGCCGCTTCGGGGCTGGATTCGGTGAACCGCCGCACGGTGGTGCGGCGCAGCCGGCAGCTGGGCCTCGTGCTGCAGGCGCTGGGTGCGAGCCTCGTGCCACCCGGCCACCCGCTCACCGCGGGTGGTGCCGTGGAGCCGCTGGCCGCGGTGCGTTTCCTCGTCGACGCTGGCGCGCGCGAAGAGCTGCCGCAGCGCACCTTCTACCAGCGCACGGTGCGCATGCTCGACCTCTTCGAGCGCGTGGGCGAACGGCAGCGCAGCGCCGCCTGATCGGCATGGAATTCATCGCCGTCGAACTGGTGCTGGTGTTCGGCAGCGTGCTTGCCTTCGCCTGGTGGCAGCTGCGCGACCTGGACCGCGAGAAAGAGAAGCGCGAGAACAACAAGCGCGACGAGCAGAAGGCACGCCAGAAGGACACCGGCGATGCGCCGTGACGACATCCCCTGGCAACCGCTGCAGCGCCTGCCCGCCGCGATGGCCGCGATGCCACGCCCGCCGCGCCACCTGTGCACCGACTGCGGCGTCTCGCGCATGAGTGACCCCAAGCGCTGCGCCACGGCCTGCCAGTTCATCCAGCCCGACTACCCGGCGGCCGAGCAGCGGGTGCACGGCCGCACACGCGACGCCGCGCGGCCCGACGAGCTGCACTTCGGCCCCTTCCGCCGCCTGCTGCGCGCCAGCCTCGAGGCACCGGCCGCGGGCGCGCAGTGGACCGGCATCACCACGCGCATCGGCCAGCGCCTCCTGGAAACCGGCGCCGTGCAGGCCGTGCTCACCGTCACCGCCGATGCCAACGACCGCTGGAAGCCGGTGCCGGTGCTCGTCACCGAAGCCGCCGCGATGGCCGCGTGCCGCGGCATGCGCATGGGCTACGCGCCGCTGCTGGCGCTGCTGGAGCCGGCACGCGCCATGGGCATCACGAGGCTCGCGGTCATCGGCATCCCGTGCCAGGTGCATGCGCTGCGTGCGCTGGAGTCCGAGCTCGGGTTCGACGAGCTGTTCGTCGTCGGCACGCCCTGCTCCGACAACACGGAGACCGAACGTTTCCACCAGTTCCTGGCGCTCATCGACCCGCACCCGGAAGACATCACCTACCTCGAGTTCCGCGCCGACTACCACGTGGAAGTGCGCTGGCGCGACGGCCGCCGCAAGGCCATCCCCTTCCTGCAGCTGCCGCTGTCGCAGCTGCCGGGCGACTTCTTCCCGCTCACCTGCCGCACCTGCGTGGACTACACCAACGTGCTGGCCGACCTGGTGGTGGGCTACATGGGCGGTGAGGGCCGGCAGTGGCTCATCGTGCGCAACGAACGTGGCGAACGGCTGGTGTCGTTGCTGGGTGAAGAACTCGCCAGCGCAGCACCCGGCAGCGCTGGCAAACGCGAAGGGCCGGTGCGCGGCTTCATGGCCAACACCGAGCGTGCCGCAGGCGGGCTGCCGCTGCGGCGCATGCCGACCTGGCTGCGGCCGATCGTCGGCTGGCTCATGCCCAGGATCGGCCCGCGTGGCCTGGAGTTCGCCCGTGCGCGGGTGGAGATGAAGGCCATTGAATCGGTGCTGCACCTGCGGCGCGAAGAACCGCGCCGCATGAAACACCTGCTGCCCGCGCATGTGTGGCAGCTCGTGGCCCGCTACGGCCTGGCGCCGGGTGCGGGCGAACGCTGAAGACACGACGGAGTGCAAGCCATGAACACCGCCACGCAAACTGCCAAGCCCCGCCTCGCGCTGGCGCTGCTGCTGTACGCAGCGGCTGCCGTGCTCGGTGCCGTGCTGGGCTACGACTTCGCGCGCCAGGCTGGCGGCGGCATGGTGATGGCGCTGGTGGCCGGCGCCAACGGCGCGCTGTTCAGCACGCTGTTGGCCGACGCCGTGGCCTCGCGGCTGGCGCGCCGGCGCTGAGCCGGCGGCAGCGCCGGCGGCTCACTTGCCCCTGTTCTTCTCGTCGTACTTCTTGTTCGAGCGCTTGAACTGGCCGAAGAGCCAGAACGCGAACACGATGAACCAGGCGAGGAACAGCAGGTGGTGGGTCTTCATCAGGGGCTCCAGCAGGGTTGGGGTTGGGCATTGCCGCGCAGCAGCCGGTGCATGAGCCAGGCCGTGGCCAGCAGCAGCGCGATCTCGACGGCGTAGACAAAAGCATAGCCAGTGCCGGGGCCGGCCAGCGCCAGGCCGAAGGTGCCCTGGCCGGCCAGTGTGGCCATCACATCGCGCAGCACGCCGCCCAGCGCCACCGCCACACCGGCGGCCGTGGCCTGCACGGCGCCCCAGGCACCCAGCGCCAGGCCGGCCTGCTCACGCGGGGCGCGGTTCATCGTCATCGTCAACGTGCCGTGGCCGAAGAGGCCACCGCCCAGGCCGATCAGCACCACGCCCAGCACGAAGGTGGGCACGGACAGCGACAGCGCCGCGGCCAGCACCAGCGCGAAGGCCGGCACGCCCAGCCAGGCGCCGACGGCGGCCAAACGCGCTGCATCGAAGCCCCGCGCGAGGATCTTCGACGCCAGCGTGAAGCCCACGAGGCCACCCGCAGCCAGCGCCGCGGTGAGCCAGGTGGTCTGACCCACGCTCATCGCCAGCAGCTGCGCGCCGTAGGGCTCCAGCAGCACGTCCTGCATCGCGAAGCCCATCGTGCCCAGGCCGATGGCCAGCAGCCGGCGGCGTGTGCCGTCCAGCTGCGTGTAGGCGGCCCAGGCCTGCTGGAAGTCGGGTTCGGGTGTGTCGTCACCGCGGCCGCGCTTGCGGCTGGGGCCGATGGATTCCTGTTTCCACATCGCCACCCCGTTGAGCACGATCGTGACCACGGCGCAGGCCTGGATCACCTGCACCAGGCGCCCGGGGCTGAAGTCGGCCAGGAACGAGCCGATCAGGAAAGCGCTGGCGATCGTGCCCAGCAGCAGCATCACGTACATCAGCCCCACGACCTTGGGGCGGTCTTCGGGCGGGGCCAGGTCGGTGGCCAGCGCCAGGCCTGCGGTCTGCACCGTGTGCAGGCCGGCGCCGATCATCAGGAAGGTGAGCGCGGCGCCCAGGTGGCCCAGCCAGGCCGGCCAGTGCTGCGAGTCACCGGCACCCGCCAGCACGAGCAGTGCGAAGGGCATCACCGCCAGGCCGCCGAACTGCAGCAGCGTGCCCATCCAGATGAAGGGCACGCGCCGCCAGCCCAAAGCGCTGCGGTGGTGGTCGGAACGGAAACCCACCAGGGCGCGCAGCGGTGCGTACAGCACGGGCAGCGCCACCATGATGGCCACGAGCGCGGCGCTGACGCCGAGCTCGACGATCAACACGCGGTTGAGCGAGCCCACCAGCAGCGCCAGGGCCATGCCCACGCTCACCTGGAACAGGCTCAGGCGCAGCAGGCGCGACAGCGGCAACTCGGCGCTGGCGGCGTCTGCAAACGGCAGGAAGCGCGGGCCGAGCGCGGCCCACTGGCGCATCAGGCTGCGGCTCAGGGTGTTCATGTCGCAAGGCTTGCGAAGGATGCCGGGGCACCCTGCTGCGGCGTCGGCGCTCAGGCCATCGCCGCAGCAGGCTGCCCGCCGGCGGGCACGCGCTACTGCCGCGGTGCGGCGGCCAGCGTCACGGGTGGCGCGGTGGCCACCGGCGTGGTGCTGTCCAGCGACGCGGTCGCCTTGGCGCTGCCGTTGTAGTACTGCTTCAGCCACGTCGTGTTCTGCAGCAGCATGTAGTGGACCATGAAGGACCCCAATGCCACGCCGCCCAGGAACAGCGGGATGCCGACGGTGGGTTTGACCACCAGCCAGAGCTTGCCGTAGATCATGTGCTGGTCTCCTTGCTCACTTCAACCACGGTGAGTAGATGTAGGCGAAGAGGTGCGCCAGCGCAGCAATGAACCCGAAGATCTGCGTCCCCTGGATGATGTGCTTGTGGATCTCTTCGGACTGCTCTTCGGTCAGGCCCGTGGGCCAGACCTTTTCACTTCCGTCTGCCATAGGTTCTCCTTGTCGGAGTTGTTGCCGTGCAAAACCTGCACGCGGGTACTGCTCTTGAACCGCCGGCACGGGCCCATGCCCGGTTTCCGACTTGTGTAATCTCTGCTTTACTGTTTGATGTGTCAATAGAGATTGACTGCACTAAAGGCGTGCGTTGCGTGTCCACCGCGGCATGCGGAAGGGCAGCAGTGCCTGCACCCAGGGTGCACCGAAGCGCCGCGCGTCGAAGCTCTCGTGCACCGCCACCACGGCCTCGCCGCCGAGCTGCGTGCCGACGACCGAGCGGTTGTAGAAGGGCGTGTCCTCCAGCGTGCGCAGCACCTGCGGCCGCACACCCGCGTCGCAGCGCAGCTGGCGCTGCACGCGCCAGCCGGTGCCGGCCAGCGGCGCCCGCGGCGGCAGGTCGACCGGCGTGGCGCTCCCGTCGCGCGCGAAGCGCATGCCGATGAGACGCTCGGCGCCCCCTTTCTCGCGCACGTCGTAGATCACCGCGGTGCTGCCGTCGGCGCGCGGTGCGCGCAGCCAGTCCCAGCTGTCGAAGGGCTCGGTCACGGGCTCGTCGCCTTCGTTGCTGTCGAGGTAGGCGTGGCCGCTCCAGCGCAGGTGGGGCAGCGCGAAGTCCACCTCCACGCGAGCGCTCGGGGCGATCGGCCCCCAGCGGTGGCGCCCCGCGGTGTCCAGCGGCACCACGAAGCGGCTCAGGCCCTCGGGGCGCAGGCGCACGCGGCCCAGCACGCGGCGCGGCAACGGGTTGGCGAGCTCGTCCACCTCGATGTTCAGGCCCTCGCCGTCCCACTGCAGCGCACTCGGGCCGAGTTCGAAGCGCCGCGCGCTGCGCCGCACCTGGGCGCGGCCGCGTTCGGTCATCGTCCAGCGCGGGGCGCCGGGGCTGTACAGCGCCACGTTGAGCGCGCAGTGGTCCTCGGCCACGGCGCGGCCGGCGCGCCAGGCGCGGCGGTAGTACGGCGAGAAGACGCTGCCCACGAAGGCGATCAGCGTCAGCGCGTGGCGGCCGTCGTCGCTGAGGGCATCGACGTACCACCAGAGATAAGCACCCGGTGCGACCGGCGCGTCGAACCGAGGTGAGCCATCAGCGTGGCGGCCGCCAGCCGCCCCGACATGGCCGCCATCGGCACCCCGGGCCCCGGGTGCACGCTGCCCCCGGCCAGCACCAGGCCCGGCAGGGCCGTGGTCGTCGAGGGCCGGTGGAACAGCGCCATCCAGCCATGCGTGGCCGGCCCGTACAGCGCCCCGCCCGTGGCCGGGAACAGGTGGTGGAAGTCCGCTGGCGTGCGCCGCAGCGTGCTGCCCGCCGGCAGCGAGAGCGTCAGGCCACAACGGCGCAGCAGTTCGAGGGCTCGGGTCTGGCATGTCTCGGTCTCCACGTCGCCGAAGGCGCGGCTGTCGCCGTCGGCCGGCGCGTTCACGAGCATCAGCAGGCGCTCGGGCTGGCCTGCGCGCCAGGGTTCGTCGTCGCGACGGTCCTGCGCGCAGAGGTACACCGTGCCCTGCTGCGGCAGGCGGCGGTGCTGGAAGACATCGGCGAACTCGCTCGCGTAGTCGCGGTCGAAGAACACCTGGTGGCGTGTCAACGGCAGGCCCTGGGTGGGCACGTGCGCGGCCCAGGTCACGGCCGACAGCGACCGCGGGTGCGCTGGCCGTGGCGCTGCGGCCTGGCCCAGCAGCGCGGGCAACGCAGCCGCATCGCCGTTGAAGACCACGGCGTCGGCTTCGAGCCGCTCACCGCCGGGAAGCCGCACGCCGCACACGCGGCCGCCCTGCTGCTCGATGGCCTCGCAGCGCGCGCCATAGCGGATGCGGCCACCGCGGGTGGACAGCAGCTGCGCCAGCGCACGTGCCAGCGCCGCCATGCCGCCGGGCACGGCCCACACACCTTCCTGCTCCACATGCGCCACCAGCATCAGCGTGGCCGGCGCGGCCCAGGGGCTGGCGCCGCAGTAGGTGGCATAGCGGCCGAAGAGCTGGCGCAGGCGCGGGTCCTCGAAGCGTTTGCCGAGCGCCGTGGCCAGCGTGGCCAGCGGGCCCAGCCCGGCCAGCGTGGCCAGGCCGCGTGGGCCGAGGTCGGCCACCATGCGCATGAAGCCCGGGCGGCTGGAACGGATGTGCGGGCCTTCGAGCTGGCGGTACACACGCGCGGCCTCGTCGCAGAAGGCCAGGTAGCGGCGCGCCTCGGCGGGTGAGGACCAGGCGGCGATGGCATCGGCACTGCGCGTGCGGTCGGCAAACAGGTCGAGCTGCGAGCCGTCCTGCGCCCAATGGTGCCGCGCCAGCACCTGCAGCGGCTGCAGGCCGGGCAGCAGGGCCGCGAGCGAGCTGCCGGCTTCGTGCAGCAGTTCGTCGAAGACCCAGCGCATCGTGAACACGGTGGGGCCCGCGTCGATGTCGTGGCCGTTCACCTGCAGCGGGCGCATCTTGCCGCCCGGTGCATCAGCCGCTTCGATCAGCGTCACGTCGAGGCCACGTGCCGCCAGCAGCAGGCCCGCGACGAGCCCGCCGACACCGGCGCCGACCACGAGCACACGCGGCTCAGCCATGCGGCGCCCCGAGCACGTGCCCGCGCCAGCTGCCCTGCAGCGACACCGGCACGAAGCGCACGAACATCCATTCGCTGAACAGGCGCTGCTGCCAGGCCGCTTCGATGGCTCGCTGGTGTGCACCGTGGCGTGCGTAGGCATCCATCGCCGCGGTGCTGTCCCAGAGGCTGAAGGTGGCTTGCCGCAACAGCGGGGCCTCGCCCAGGCCGACCGCGAGCCTGCAGCCCGGCGCCACGGCGAGTTCGGCCTCGGCCGGTGGTGAATGGCGCCAGAAGCGCAGCGCACGCTGCGGGCGGATGGCCGCGCGCGTGAGTGCGGCCACCACCTGCCCCGGCTGCGCCACGGCTGCCGCCGACATCGTGGCCCCGCCCCAGCTGCCGCGTGATGAAGTGGCCAGCAGCGTGGCGCAGAAGCTCTCTTCGGCACGCTCGCGGTAGGCTGCTGCCACCTCAGACTCGGCGAGGAACCGCTCGGCGTTGCCGAGCGAGTCGAACATCGCGAACACGCCCTGGCAATCGAGGCCGGGCCTGAGGCCGAAGCCGCCCTGCGCGCCGCTGCCCATCACACGCACAAAGCGCAAGCCCGGCACGCCGCTCAGGCCGGCGCCGCGCCGCGCCAGCTGCAGCAGTGCCCAGGGCACCGCCGAGGCGCGGACTCGGGTCATCAACAGCGCCGCAACGGCCGGTGAACCCGGCAGCGGCAGCGTCGGATCGAGCCCCGCGCGCGTGGTGCGCAGGCTCGGCCGAGGCACCGTGCGGGGCGGCCGCTGCGCGCCGCGCGCCATGCTGTCGCCCACACCGGCCATGGCCGCGGCCTACTGCAGCTTCACCTCGACACGCCGCGCGCTCGGGTCTTCACCCGCCACGTTGGCCTCGGTCTGCTGCGGCTTGTCGAGCTTCACACGATCGGCCTTCAGGCCGGCGGCCACGAGCGCATCACGCACCGCGAAGGCACGCTGCTTGGCGAGCTCCTGGTTGGCGGCCAGCTCACCGGCGGCGGAGTGGTAGCCCGACACGAAGGCTGCGCTGCGCGGCTGCTTGTTCAGCGCCTCGATCAGCGCCACCAGGCCCTGCGCCTGGTCGGCCTTCAGCTCGGCCGAGCCGACACCGAAGTACAGCACCGAGCGCCCGGCTTCCGACAGCGGCGCGGGCAGCGCCGCGGCCGGCGGCATGCCCTGCAGGCCCACGTACAGCTTGGCCTGCTCCAGCCCGCCCATGGGCTTGTTCACACCCTGGTGGCAGGTGGCGCAGAAGACCTTGGCCACGTCGCCGTTCGGCCCCTTGCGGGCGGCCGGGAAGCTGCCCGTCAGCGGCTCCAGGTACGCGTTGTTGATGTCGCGCTCCATGCGGATGCCATGCCATGCCTGCACCTTCTTCGGGATCCAGCCGCTGAAGGCCTGCGAGTTGTGGCAGGTGGTGCAGTTGGTGCCCAGCGAGCCGCTGAAGTGCATCATCAGCGCGTAGGTCTTCTCGGCGTGCTGGATGGTGGCGCCGTTGCCGATGCCCTGTGGCAGCGCCTGCTTGCCGTAGACCTTGATCTCCTCCTGGCCCTTCAGGTAGGCGCTGAACGGGTCATACGGCAGCGAGGTGTAGCCCACTTCCTTGGTGGCCTTGTTCTGGCCGAAGTCGTTGCCCAGCATCGGACCCGGCTTGTTCTTGGGCGGTACCAGCGGCTGGTACCAGACCTTGCTCGGCACCGGCGCGCCGCGGTGGCAGGTGTAGCAGGTGACGCCGGTGCCCTTCACGTGCTGCTGCCAGTCGGCATTCAGGTGCCGCGTCATCTCGATCATGCGCCGCGCCACCACCTTGGTGTACAGCGAGTCGTCGGCAAAGTTGTTGGCCACGTGGCAGTGGTTGCAGCCCTCCTTGGGCGCCACCCACTGCGTGATGGCGTTCATGTGGCGGTTGAACTCCGCCACTGAGAGGTCGCCCAGCACCTTCACGTTCTGGTAGATCTGCCCGGCCTTGGGGCCCGAGTTGTCGGTGGCTGGCGCGTCCTCGGGCACGGGTGGGGTCGCGGCCTTCTTGGCGGCTTCGATGCGCGGGTTGGTCGTCACCTGCATCGCGGTGCCGCGGAAGCCCTGCTGGGCGGTGTCCATCGGCGGGCGTTCGCAGCCGGCGAGCAGCACGGCACCGGCCAGCGCGAGGGTTCTGAACATCAGCGCACTCATGGCTTGGCTCCCTGGATCAACGAAGGATCCACCGCGTTGCCCAGCACGGCCGGGTAGCTCGGCGCGATGCCGTGTTTCACGGCCCACAGGTACCAGTTGTCCACCACCGTGCCGCTCAGCAGGATGCCGATGCCGCCGACGAGCGGGCACAGCACGGCGAACCACCAGGCCCAGCGGTGGATCGACTCCATCGTGGCGTTCCAGCCCATGGTCCAGCGCCAGAACAGCGCGGCGCGCTCGCTGGCGGTGCCACGGTCGACGATCTGGTCGATCTCGCGGTCACCGCCGTAGCGCGTGACGGCCAGGATGGTGCCGCCGTGCATCGCAAACAGCAGCGTGCTGCCGTACAGGAACGCAATGCTGAGCGCGTGGAAGGGGTTGTAGAACAGGTTGCCGTAGCGCAGCGAGAACGCCGCTGTCCAGTCCAGGTGCGGGAAGATGCCGAAGGGCACCGCCTCGCTCCAGCTGCCCATCAGCACCGGGCGGATGAAGCCGAGCACCAGGAACAACCAGATCGCCGCCGCAAAGGCCCAGGCCACGTGCGTGCCCATGCCGAGTGCGCGGGCGCGGGTGTACACACGCAGCCACCAGGTGAGGATCGACACGGTGAGCAGGCCGCCCGAGAGCAGCCACCAGCCGCCTTCGTTCATCGGCGGGATCGACAGGCCGTACTTCGGCGCCGGTGGTTCCAGCGCCAGCCAGGGCAGTTGCCGCACGAACTCCACGATGTCCCAGTTGACCGAAGCCAACATGTAGAACCCCATGATGTTGATGGCGAACACGCCGGTGAACAGCGAGATGATGCCGAGCGTGCCGAGGTACAGAGGGCCGATCTGGGCGTTGCCGAGGCGGCCGAAGAGGTGGATCAGGCGGGCGTCTGCCTGGAAGACGCGGGTGTCGTTGGGGGCTTCAAGGTCGACACCGTGATGTGCTGGGCCTGTGGCTTGCACGCGGGTGAAGAGGTTCTGGTATTGCATGGTGTCAGTACCTCGTGTGTGCTTGCGTGCTCGCGGTGGCGCGAGCAAAGGCGTGGGCGGGGGGCTGCGTGTGGGGCTTAGCTGGGGCGGTCTCCGCTTCGCTCCGACTTCCCTGCGATGCTCGG
>VFQQ010003933.1_pt1 | contig 13750 bp, 21 predicted proteins | sample 3512341 | NCBI WGS metagenome assembly VFQQ01 (sample SAMN10412373, study PRJNA504923) | tailings metagenome | isolation source: Relicate 2 Philex TSF1 revegetated site | place: Philippines: Tuba, Benguet | collected 2017-08-29 | reverse complement strand
TGCACGCCATGCGGGACTGCTCATCTCGGCATCCATGCACGCGTTTGTTGTGACCACCATCGATTGTATGCAGCTTGGACCCGTGTGCACTGCCTACTGCTACCCCTGCCCGGCTCGCACGACACAGCTCGCACTCACCCAGTACTCCGAAGGCATACACATCCGCGGGAGAGGCAAGGCGCCCCTCCCGCAGCAGTTCTGGTGCAGCATGGGTGGGAGTGCCCAGGCTGCCGGTCTGCACGTGCGTGGTGCGGCCGTCCAGCATCCTGGATGGTGGCATGGCGGAGGTGCAGGGAGCAATGCAGGATGGATTGACCACGGCGCCACTGGGCATAGCACCAGCGATGGCGCGTATACGTAGCACCAGCAATTTATGACTTCATGCTAGCCATGCTAGCCCCACATGCATGATCCGATGTGGCACAGGACACTGAAGGCACAGCGTACCAAAGACACGCCGGAGGCAAGGCAGGCCCACCTGCTGAGCCCAAAGTCGCCCAGCTTGCAGTGGAAGCCGCGCACACTGTTGCGCACGCCCTTCAGCAGCACGTTGGCGGGCTTCAGGTCTGCGCAAGCAGGACGGGGATTGGGTCAGTGCGCCTCACATGCGCGGTAATGGGAACTGCAAACTGATGGCATGTCATGGCGTGGCGTCACGTGGCATGGCACAGCACGGCATGGCATGGCATGGCATGGGATGGCATGGCAAGGCATGGACATGGCACAGCAGGCCTCCCATCATACACCACCTCGGCTGGCCGCCCCACCTCCGTGCACGATGCCCAAGGAGTGGAGGTAGGACATGCCGCTGGCCACGTCCAGCAGGCAAAGCAGCACCGCCACCTGCGGTGCAGGGGGAATGGGATGGGGTGGGGAGGGGTGAGGTGAGCAAGTTGTGTGGCACGGCCACGCACTCGAGGCATGACCGCCCATGCATGCCGCACAAATTGCTTGCACCTGCCCTGCAACAAACCCTTTGTCCAGCAATCCTGCTGCCTTATGCCACACTCTCACACCCACCATGTGCGGGCGGCCGTCCTTGCCCACCAGGCGCCGCTGGGCCAGCGCATCCGCTAGCGAGCCGCGGTCGCAGTACTGGGCGGATGGAGGGAGGGAGGGCAGTTGTGCGTGTGTGGAGTGGGCTGTGTTATAGGGCCAGAACACCATGCAGCAGGGGCGTTTCATGCCATGGCTGAGCATGCTGCCGCCTCAGCACTCAACCAAGCCAACAGCCAACTGCACATGCCCACCCACCCCTCCCACCCACCACACACCTCCAGCACCATCCACGTCTCGTACAGCCCCGAGGCCAGCTGGCCGTACGGATCGGCCACCTCCACGCCCTCTGCCCCGCTGAGCAGGCTGTGCACGCGGCGGGGCGCAGGCAGGGCCGCCGCCGCAGTGCCAGTTGGTGCTGGCGTTGCACTGAGACTGGCCGACGTAGTGACAGGTGGCACTGCCGCCGCTGAGCTGGACAAGTAGCCAGAGGCGAGTGAGTCAGATAGGTTCTCTGACGCGCTGGCCAGCTGAGCGGAGTCGCCGAAATCGCTTGAGGGGCGGTCTGAGCCTGCCTCAGCAGATGGTGGGCGGCTGGCAGGGCCCTGCTTGCTGGCTGCGTGCCCGGACAGCACTGCACCGCTGACACTGCCGGCGGGCGAGCCCTTGTCGCTGCCTCCAGCCAGGGATGCGGGGGAGTGGGGCGGCAGGGGCGGCAGGGGCACAGAAGAGGCGGAATCCTCTGGCTCGACCAGGCCCTCGCCCCGCAGCAGGCGGATCGCTGACAGCTTGTATGTGGTCACGCAGTTGGGGTGGCTCACGCTCATGCTGCGCGGAGGAGGAAGGTGGAGTGTGGCACTGCGCATATTGGGCCCAACATGCAAGCGGGTCGCGCATGTTGCGGAGCTAGATCCACGTGAGCTGTGTGGCAAAACGCATGGCGGCACCTCAGTCATGCCACTTGCTGAGCTCGGCAATTGAGCCATCGCCTGTGGAAAGTGCAGAATCAATCGGTTGAAGCTCACCACAGCATCGGCTCTCGGGCCATGGAACCGGCATCCCCTGTCGCCACGCTGTGCTCCACCACCTGCAGGGAAGGGTTGGACTGCGTCATGCTGTTGTGTGCCGATTTGACGTTGAGGGGCTGCTTGAGGTGGGCAGGTGCTGCCAACACTGGCTGTGTTGCTGCAGGTGAGGCTGCATTTTGGCGGCAGTTCAACCTCCAGACCTTGTCTTCAACACCACACGCCCCTGCATCCCAGGCCTGGCCCGCGCACCTTGACCGCCACGATTGCTCCGTTCCAGCGGCACTTGTACACTCGCCCATACGCTACATGGGCAGGAGCCATGGGCCAGAAGGTTCAAGAAAAGCGCAATTGCATGCCAGCGAAGTCTGTGTCGCAAGCTCCGTTGCGGATATGCAGACTGTAAATCCGAAAATGGAAATGGAACTGCACCACACACGCATTCAACCGCCATATGCCGCCTGCTGTCGCACTGCTCACCTCCGCGCCCCAGCAGCTCTCCAATCTCAAGTCCCTCGATCACTCCGGTGAACCTGCAAGAGTGGTAAGGTCATACAGGTAGTGTAGTTGGCATGCTGCCATCGTGCAACAAGCACATCCAGCAAAGCACAGTCTGCAGATGCGCTGGCTCCAAGCACATCTGCTACTGCCAAAAACACCAAGAAATGAGGCCACAACGCCCCACAGCTAACCTGGCGCGCCACAGCTTGGAGGCGGTTGTGTGGTGGGGCGCTGGGCTGCTTACAGCAGGCACGAGACTCCTGTCACTCAGCCGGCTGCCACTGCCGTGGTTGCCGCTCGAGGCGCGGCTCAGCACGGGCGACGCTGTGCCCGCTGTGCCCGCTGTGCCAGCCACCACATCTGCCCCTGCCACCGCATCAAACTGCAGCTTGCCCTTGAGCTCTCCAGACTCCATCCTTTCCATCTTGCCCGTACGTGGAGTGAGCGGAGCGCGCTCCTCCTCTGCTGCCGCAGCTGCCGCCTTGGCCGGCGCTAGCACCACTGCCGCGGCGTGGTGCCGGCGGCGCCGGCGGCGCAGCACCAGGACGCCAGCCAGAGCGGCACCGGCCAGCACCAAGGCCAGCGGCACTGCAATCACTGCTGGGACCCAGCTGGGCAGGCCACCGCCGGCAGTGCTGTTGCTGCCGTTGGCGGGCAGGGCGTGCTCAGCCTGCAGCTCGGCCGCCAGCCCAACGCCGCTGTCCTCGATGCAGGAGATGTTGCAACGCTCAAAGGTGTAGGGTGTGGATCCCACTGCCAGGGTCAGCAGAGGAGGGGCAGGCAAGGGAGAACGTGAGCGATTGCATTACAGCCAGGGTCGGCAGGGAAGGGCAGGGGAGGGAGAGCACACATGGGTGCATTGCACAAGCGATTGCTCAAAAGTGAGCTGTGTGAGTGCACAGCAGCCTGCCCCGCCTGTCCGCCATGCACGTCAACAGCCGCGGCAGAGCATCCAGGGCACGGCTGGAGACAGCAAGCTGCCGCGCTGCTCGCATCCCCAGCACGCTGCACTGCACACCAGGCCAGCTCACGCTGCTCTCGAGTGAGGATGGAGCGGATGGGGGCAATCTGCTGGAACCGGGGCACGATTGTGTAGCTGGTGTCGCTGGAGAGCTGAACCGCGTCGCCGCCCAGCATCTGCAGTGCCCAGGCGGCATGGCAGGGTTGTTGAACTGTTCAGGGCTGCACTGCTAGATTGGTGGAGTGAGCCGCAGACACCGTGCCACAAAACGGTCGCACAACTGTTGCACATGTTTAAGTCCCGCCGCACACACCGACCACAGTGCCATTTGCAGCTGCGTCCATCCACCATGCCAACCAAGAGCACACAGATTTGCACCGCCTTGCGCAGCAGGTCCACTTACATCTGGATGATGTTGCTGCCCACAACCACAGGGACTGCTGGCCCCGCACCAAACTGTTGCACGCACAGATGCTCACACCAGGCTCACCTTGCGCAGCAGGTCCACTTGGATCTGGGTGCTGTTGCGGGAGCAGGGCGTGGCAACCGTCTGCATGGGGAGTGAAGGGCCAGGTGGCATGAGGGGCAGGGCCGGCGGGGGGGGGGGGGGGGGGGGGGGGGGGTGGGGGGGGGACTTTGGACGGCATAATGATGATAGCATGGCACTCTTTGGCCAGCAGTGAGGAGAGAGGGGCGGAGGGTAGGCCGGCTGCACTGCAGCAACCAACTAGTAGTGAGCTCATGCGCAGGCAGCCACTTGCGCTTCAATGCACATATGCCTTCCCTTGCGTGCCAGCCCTCGCACCTGCAGCGCAGCGTCCTCGAAAATGAGCTGGTGGCCTGCCTCTCCATCAACCGTTGGCCAGAGTGAGGGGCTCACGATCAGCGTGGTCCTGGCAGGGTCGGTCAGGACTTGCGAGGGCGGGGCGGCGCCTGCTCCGGGAGGCGAGGGGTCTGATAGAACTTAGGCGCCGCGCCGTGAGGCTCAAGCACTTGACGCCATGCTGCTTGAGCACAGCACACGTGCATGTGAGTCAGGGTGCACAGCATGTTTTATCACCGAACAGTGCCACAACAAACCGACCATCTGGTACAGCTGCCGGCAGTGCTTGCCTTGGACGTGCACACGCTCAAATGTGAGGGCCGAGGTGGTGGAGAGATAGAGCAGCTGCGGTTGGCCGCCCAGGTCCAGCACTGTGGCACAGGTATTGGGAGGGCAGGCAGGCAGGAGTGAAATGTCGGGGGGCACAGGGAATGGCATTGGTCCACGAAACATAAATGCACGTGGTATTACTGCTGCACCCAGCACGGCTCCAATGGGCGCCGACACCCTGCACAACTGCGCCCCTAGCGCCCGCCCGCCTTTGGGCTGGTCGTCGCTGGACTGTATGTCCAGCTGGCGCCCTTGCAGCACGATGGGCAGCCGGAAGGCCGACAGGTTGGCGCCTTGCAGCGACACGTGGCCTGCACCAGGGGGAGTTGCCAGATGGAGGGAAGGAGTTCAAGACACAGCGGGCTGAGCGCAGCACCCACTGTAGAGGCACGCGACGCGCTGCACTGCATTGGCGGTGCAGATTTTGCGCACCAATGCTCGCCAGTGTGTGCGCACCTCCCAGCAGGATTGTTGTGATGGCGGGGTTGTCCAGCAGGTGCATCAGCTCATCGGCATTGCCGGCAATGCCTGCGTGTGGGCAGGGCGGTGTGCAAGGCAGATTTCGAATGCATGCAAGTGTGCATGGCCAGATTTAGCAAGCAGACATCAAGTTTCGATGCAGCCCTGCTCACAGCACAGCGCATGATTAGCCAAGCCGCATGGGCTCCCAGCTGCGTCACAGGGTTCACAGCGCATGGATGCAGACCGCAACACACCTGTGGGTGAGGTCTGCTGGAGCGCAGGCGGCGCCGCTGTGCCTGCCTGCTGCGGGCGCACACATGTGACGGTTGTGTTGTCCCAGCTCCACCGCACGTTGCCAGCTGCGGGGAGGGCAGGGGTACGGCACAAGATAGTTTGCCATTTGCTGGGCAGTACCCATGCCACCAAAGGCCACACAATTTTGTCATCCTAATGTGCCGATGCAGCAGCATCCAGATCAGGGTCAATGAGATGATCAGTGTATTGAAACATGCCGCCCGCCGTCAAGAGCAGCATGCACCAGGCTCCGCCGCCACACCTGCGTCTCCAGTGGGCAGAATGCGCACGGCAAAACTGCCGTTGATGCGCTGGCCCACAAGGAACGTCTGATCATCCAGCTGGGTGATGGTGTCGTTGCGCCCCAGCACCTGGAATGGGGCGAGGGAGGGAGGGCCATTCATTGAGGCAGGGGTGGGCAATCGAGGAGGCAGCGCAGCCTGGCCAGCGCTCCATGGCGCCCACTCATGGCAATAATTTCCTGCAAGTGCAATTTGGAGTTGGCTGAACACAATCAAGCTCAGAGTAAGGCAGCCCGGCCACATCACACCACCCACCTGATGCAGCGCTGCGACAGAGAAAGCCGTGGAGTTGGCGCCGCAGGTGGCGCTGACCAGGCGGATGGTGGAGTTGAAAATAGCCATCAGGTGGTGCGGCTCGCCCGTGGTGGAAGGCCAGAAGGCACCTGCGCAGGAGCGGCGGCAGCAGGTGGTGGGCATGTCAGCAGATGCCCCAGCAAGGCAACAGCGCTTGAGCAGACCATCCCAACAAGCGTGCGGCCAACTGCAGCCCTTGCTGGCCGCCTTTTGGATAAGACGAGGCACAAGGCGCGCACCTCCCACCATCTGAGACGTGAGGCCGGCGGCATAGCCCGATGAGGCGGGGGCCATGCCTTGCAGGACCAGGTTGTAGGCGACAAATTCATGATGCGCCTGCAAAGAATGGAAGAGGAGTGCGGCCTGAGTGGCGGCGCGTGCTGGAGGGGTGCTTGGCAGGTGAGGCTAAGTGCATCCCCTGGCGTTCCTCATGCCGCAATTGCTGACGGGGGAGACGCAAGCTGCGGGGACATGCGCACTCTTTGCGGCGGTCGCATGGCGCTCGGCCACGTACCGGGTGATAGAACACGTTGACCACGCCGCCAAAGTCCAGAGTCACTGGCGGCCCAAGCGGGCTGTCGCCGCCGTAGGTGCTGGTGCCATTGCTGCTCGCGTTGCCGCTTGCGACGCCGCCGCGCGCGCCCAGCAGCAGCACCGTTCTGTTGCCGCCGTTTATGGGCAGCCACGGCGCAAAGGCGCGCACATCTTGCGGGCGAATGTAGATGTCCTCTGCATGGGCAGCCAGGAAGTGGCGGGGTGTTGCAAGGCGCTTGCCAAGCAGTAACCCCTCGCCCGCCTGCCGCCGCACGCCGCCTGCTGCCGGCGGCCCAACAGCTGTGCGGCCAGCCTCCAAAGCCTCCCCCGTGCCCCTGCCCACCTGTCAGCGTGATCACTTCGCCCATGTCGCTGCAGGCAGTTGCGTTAAGAGCCTCCAGCAGCTCACGAGCGGTCGCCACACGTGCAGTGGCCTGCAGGCCCTCCAGCAGTGCTGGCAGGCCCCTCGGCGCCTCTTCTGACCCAGCAGGAGCTTCCTGGCCCGCTGCGGGCGCAGGGAGCACGCAACCGAGGAGTAGGGCCACCCACAAGGCCGCCCCGGCCCGCCCCATGGCGAGCAGGCACAGCTGGCGATCACAGCGAAGAGCAGGGAGGGAGGAGGGTGTCGGGAAGGGGGTGGGAGGGACGGCAGCCGGGGCCAGGCCGTGTGTGGACAGTAGAGGTCGCAGTCGCAGGCAAGCTTGTGGAACTCAGACGGGTATCAAGACACGGTGTACTGCGTGTCGGCAGGGCTGTGTCGAGGGGCAGAGGAAGCGACCGGCGCCATGCGGCCGCGGTCTCGCCAGTGTTACGTCGTAGCTGTCGCAATCTGGCAGCCGCTGCACCTTGCATGGTGGCATTTGCATCTAGCTGTCGTGGCATCTCCCGCATGCCTGTTCAATGGCACATCTTGCAGACAACAAGAACTTTCAGTCAAACTGCACCGCTGGTACTGCCGCCGCTGCTGCCGCTGCGCCGCGCGGCCGCTCCGGGCCATTCAGCAGGCGGGCAGGCGGCTGCCCGCGCTTGAGTGCAAGCACTGCGTCCGCCACAATCCGCGCCATGTTGCGGTCTGCAGCAGGTGGGTGCAATTGAACAAGGTCAGTAAGGAACTTGCCTGCGGCGCGCTCCACAAGGCGCAGGCAGCGGCGGCAGGCAGCGCTGTGCGTCTCGGCCTGCTGTAGCCCCTTCAGACCAAGGCGATCAAACGCCGCTGCCGCTCACAGCTGATCTCCGTCACTCCAGCAATGTGGGGCGTCAGGTACACGCTGCAGCAATGAAGCAGAGCACAAGTGTGTGCCATCAAGGGAGCAACTGAGTGGGCCGCCCACAAGGTGCCCCTCCAACTTCTTGACTTGAGGCAGCAAGCTCCTGGCCGGCCCGCTGCACTGCTGTGGGGCCTCCATGCCAACACCAGTTGCCACCCCGCCACGAAGATGCCAAACATTTTTAGTATAGTAACTGTACAAAACCACTCGTGTGCTCTGCCTCACCAGGGGTGGTGCGCCAGCCAGTGGTTTGGGTCGAGCGGCTCCTGAGGGCAGCAGGGCGGACGTGGACTTGAGAACAAGGACCTCTGAGCAGCTGTGCGCATCCCTGCCGGTGTGTGAAATGCCCTGCTTGCAATGCCCCATGTGTGCATGACGCATCACCAACGCGCAGCCGTTCAGGCACATGTGCCCACGCCTAACATACGAGCCCCACCTGCGGGTGCACGTCCAGCCCCAGGCCCGCCACCCACCCAGTGAACAGCGCTTCACTGAGGGCATCGTAATCCATCAGACCGCCTGCGGTTGGTAGAGGTATTCAGGCATGGTCATGGCATCGTAATTCAACGCTGGGCATTGACCAACTCAGGGGTCCAAGTTCATCGGCCCGCCTGGCGATGGGCACCAAGGCAGCAACGTGACTTTGCATCAGTTAATGTGCAGTTCATGTGCACCACACCAAGCAACCTCTGAATCCGCAGCGCCTCACCGCGCGCCACGTTCACGATGCGCACGCCCTGCTTGCAGTGCGCCAGGAACTCGGCATTCACCATGCCGCGGTTGCTCTCGTCCTGGTGGCAGGTCACTGCAGCAGGCGGCGCAGCCCAAGAGATGAGAGGTGCGGCTGATTGGCAGCCGCAGGCGGCACATCGTGCCGGCCCTGGTTGCAGCGCACCAGCTTTACCATGCCAACAACCATCAACCTTCCACGTGCTTTGCAAAGGGCTGCAGGGCTGAACGCCTGTAGCCCAAAGTGCCACACCCTCTCTCCCCCCGCTCACGTGCGATGATGTCTGCCTGCCCCGCCAGCCGGGCGCAGTCGGCCGGCCAGCAGCCCTTGTCCGCAAGGGCCGCCTCCGCCGCTGCATCCAGCTCCGGATCATGCGCCTGATGCAGCCGCACCGCCGGCTGCTGAACATCCTGCGGCGCCGACAGCTGCCCCTCCTGCGACTCCCGCTGCTGCCCCTGCTGCGCGGCCTCCTGCTGCGCTGGCGCCTGCTGGCCTGCCTGCTGTGCGCCTCCCTGCTGCCCATCCTCCTCCATCCCCTGCTCCTCTGGCTGCTCCGCATCTAGCTGCATTGCTTCTCCCGCCTGGCCGGCGCCGCTGCTTGGCTGCTGTGAAGCCTCCGCCGCTGCAGTTTGAGGACCGCCCCAGGGCTTGCGCCGCAGTGCGGTGATGCGCACGCCAAACGGCTTCAGCCTGGGGACAGCCAGCGGCAAGACAGAGTTTGAACAGAGGTCTAGAAGTGCACGCTGGGGGTGTGTGGGGTGGCACACTTGCTGGTAACTGGTGTGTGCAGCGCGGTTGTGCAGCTTCCACACTCAAGCACCACACAGTTAGCACACCAGGTCGGCCCGCACCTGACCGCCAGCTCCTTGGCAATGTTGCCAAACCCCACGATCAGCACCGTCTTGCCAAACAGCGTCTGCCCCAGCGGCACGCCCAGCTGTCGGTGCCGGATGCTGTAAGGTGGCGGAAGGCAAAGGGCAGTAGGGGAGGCGGTCAGCAACGCCCGTGCAGCCGCTGCGGCGCTGTAAACGAGGTCACGCCTGCTTGTAAACCTGCCCGCCAACTTGTTTTAGTGCGACAGCGATCAATTCAATGGCCTGTATCCACGCCCCAGCAGCAGCGCACCCCAAATCACACCCCACCTGTCTGCCATCTCGTTGTGGCTGCGCAGCACCGCCATCATGAGATAGATGGCATGCTCCGCACAGCTCACAGCGTTGCCGGTGCCGGCAGAGGGGATGTTGCTCACCCACATGCCCAGCTCGGTCGCCTGCGGCGGAGAAACGATGGATGCGGCTTCACGGCGGCAGGAGCGACACTTTGCCCGACGCAACTGCCTTGAGCAGCAGCAGCGGCTGCAGCGGGCCAGGCGCAACAGGCTCTGCCCAACCTTCGCACGGCAGGCACTAGCAAGCCGGGCAGCTCCCCACCGGCATGTCAACGCCACAAAGCGCTGCTCTCGACTTACCATCTGCATGTCGATGCCCTCCACCCCCACGCCATACTGAATGATGAGCTTCAGCCGCTCAGCAGAGCGCAGCAGCTGCGCACATGCACAGTGAGCCATTTGAGAGGGTTTGTTAAGGGGCCAGCGGTCCTTGCTGAGCTCAGCCTGCCAAGCGCATACATGCACGGCTGCGTGCAGTCTGCAGGCATGCACACAGTGGCCATGGCAACCAGCACAGCAGCCTACAGCGGCAAGTTGGACAGGCGGCAAGCCAGCCAGCTTGAGTGGACGCCATGGCAGCAGCGGCGGCACACCTGGGCATCCAGGCGCGACATGAGGGGCACCGCCACATCAGCACTGCGGATCATGAGCGGCAGCTCGCTGCGGTCGCACTGCAGCACCTGCGGGAAGGGAGCAAGGGGGCGGGCAGATGATGGGTTGACTGGGGACCTGCGGCCGCCCCAATGCACACTGCCAAAGGCATCGGCACCTGCGTGGCGCTAGTAAGGGGCAGCACGCACCTCCACGCCCTCCTCCTCCTCCAGCGCCTCCCTGGTGAACACATAGCCATAGTGCATGTCCTGGCCGCAGAACAGCACCTGCAGAGGTGTAAAGATGCGAGGAGCTTCCTGAGCGCAGGCGGCAGCGGCGGCGGCGGCAGCGGCGGCGGCGTCGTCGGTGGCAGGCAAGCTTGGGGCAAAGCCTGTGGGAGCCTGATCTTGCGCTGGCAGTTGCTGTAGCGCCTACCCTAAGCGGCCGGTGCCCTGCTTGCCCGTGCCCGGACGAGGCCATGTTCACGAGCGCTCTGGCCGTGCCGCTGATGGTCAATCGATGGAGTTCAAGATACTCGAAATCGAATGCAATGGCGATCGGCGTATTGCATCCCCCTCCAGCTGCTGTGCATGGGCCAGCTAGGCACAGACGACGTCGATGGTGGTAGAGCGCAAGCCGGTTTGCGGCGTTTTCCGCGCCCCTTAGCATCTTAGTGCACATCAGGAAGGCCAGATGGGCCGCCGGCCTTCGGTGCCAATTACTCACTCCGCTGGCAAAGCGCAGAGCGGCCTGCGCAGGCGGCCCTCCGCGCTGCTGGTGATCGAGGCGGACTTAAAACACGAGCAGCGCCAGCCGAACAGCCCCGGCCGACAGCTCCAACACTACAGCACCCGCCGCAGCGGTTTGGCGGCCAGCGGCAGCGACAGCCCGTCGCCGCCGCGGTCGGCAGGCAGCCTCAGCCCGCCACCCACACCACGCAGCAGCCCGCTGCCCTCCAGGCGGCTCCCTGGCAGCCCCGACAGCTGCAGCAGCGGCAGCCCGCAGCTCTCGGCGGCCCTGCCCCCCGCAGTGCAGCTTGCGGCGGCTGAGCCGCTGACCGCACACGCAGCAGTGGCGCCCGCGGCATTTGAGCTGGCGGCCGAGGCAGCATTTGCGCTGCAGCCGTTCAGGCAGGCTCGCAGGCAGCAGCAGCGCAGGCGGCACAAGGGCGTGGCTCTCATGGTGCTGCAGCTCGCGGCCACGCTGTGGCTCGCGCTGTGCGCAGCAGCGCTCTGCTTGTGGGTTGCGGCCACACTGTGAGCCGTGAAGCTCTCCCCTGCAGCCCGTTTTGCTCCCCTCCGATCCAGCCTTCAGCTGCCCTCGTTTTGACGCCCAGCCCGTTTTTGAACCTGAACCTGTGCCATTTTATCCCCGTACTGTTCTGCGCCCGATGCCCCGCTGGAGCCGTGGCCACCACCCGCACTAATCAGTGTTTGTATGCAAACCCTAATAACCCTTTCTACCAGACTGTACTACGAACGAGCCACGTGCGTCGCACGGCGCGTTGTGCACTCCCTCCTACTCTTCTCCTTGCCCACGGCTGCAGTATCCTGCCCTCCCCTTTTGATACATCACTGTCCTGCGCCGCCCTTTGATGGCTGCGCCACCCTTGCAAACTAATGCCTGCATCATGCATCACAAAGAGAGAAGGGCGCAGAAGGAGGCAGCTGGCTTCGCTCGGATTCGTGGTGCAGCAGGCTTGCGTTGGCAGCAGGCGTTGCTGGCTCTTGGGCATGCTCTTGCGCAAGGCAGTTGGGTCGGCAGCCTCCAGCTTGCGTTACGTGTGCATTGCAACTGCACAGCAAACCATTGTGGTGCCATTCTGCTTCGGGGGCTGATGGTGCCATTGCTGGACAATTGAGGCGTGATCAGTTGGCTTTGCGGGCAAAGCTGTGGCAGCCGTGCTTGGCTGGGCGCCACGGGGTTGGGCGGAGCGCACCCTACAACCGTTATTCCATCACGTTTGCTGCAGTGCAGGGGCATTTCACGGCTGCTCTGCAACCTGAAATAGGTGCCTGCACGCAGATCTGGGCTTGCTGGCAGCGTGGGAGACACAACCACACTCGCAGATCGACCACCGAAGCTGCATCGGCGGCCACAGGTTCAAAGCGGGCGGCACCGGCGGCGGGGCTGGCAATGCTCACACCCCTCAATTGGCCCTCGACTGTCTGCTGTATCTTCGATCTTGCGTCAATCCGCTGCAAAAGGCCAGGATGCAGCTGCACCGGGTGCTGGCCGTCCGTGGGCTGCCCATCGCGGCCAGAGCGGCGCTTTGCCCGGCAGTGGGCCTCGCTGTGGCCGCAAGCCTGCATGCAGCTCACCGGCTGCCGCCCGTCAGGGGCCGCCTGGGCATCGCCGTTGCAGCCCTCGCCGCCTTCCTGGCGCTGCCGCTCATGTTTGACGCTCAGCAGGAGCCTGTGGCCGCCACGTTGGCATGCCAATGGCCCTGCTCCGCCAGCCTTCTAGTGAGTGACGAGCTACAGTTGTGAGTACTGCTTCGGTGTGGCATGGGCATGGCATGTTGCTGCCGTTGCCAGCCGCCGCACTAGCCCTAACCGCAACCGCCCGCTTTGCGCACAGATCATCGCCTGGGTGTTTGGACACGGGCAGCTGTCACACCCTATGTCATTCCGCCGCCGCATGCTTCTCATGAACGTCCCAGCCTCGCCTGCCGCGCCAGGCGCGCGCCGGCTGGTCGACTTGCGCTCGTGCCTGCCCACCTTCTGCACAGCGGCAGCACTGGTAGCAGCGCACTATGCGCTGGCCTGCTGCCGCCTGACCGGCTGGCTGCTGTGGCTGCTGCAGTGTGAGTGGCTCGACTGGTGCTTCGCCGTGCTTGCAGTACTGCAGTCAGCTGATCTGAGCAGGGCATTACAACTGCGCTGTGCAGCCGCCTGCTGCGCTGCATGCCATCTTTCAGTGAACCGAGGCCACCCTTCCGGCCCTCGCCCTGGTCACCACTTGCCCCCCGCAGGCCTGCTTCCATACCTGTTTGCAAGCACAGCCGTGGAGCTACCTGCCCTGGCATTGGCGCTTCTGAGCGGCGTGCCGGTGGCGCAGCCCTTCAACCGCCCCTTCTTCAGCACCAGCATCAGGCACGCAGCTTGCCCAGCCACCTGGTGCTGCTGCCCATGGCAGCCCATACTGTGGCAGTGGCAGTGGCAGTGGCATTCGCTGGAAAGCAGCCTGTACACTGAGAATGCCTGCCCATCCTCCATGTGTTAGCAGGGAGTTTTGGGGCCGCTGGAACGTTGGCGGCAGCCGCCGCTTCCGAGCGGCCGCGTACGACCCTGTTCTCTTTGGGTGTGCTCATGGCCCAGCTGAGGCAGCAAAACGGGCAGCATCGAGCGTGTCGCAGCTGCGACGCTGGGCGGCCGTGTTTGCCGTGTTTGGTCTCTCGGGAGTCATACACGAACTGTTCTTCTTTTATATCACGCGGCAGTCGTCTGGTGAGGATTTTTTGCGAGCTGG
>VFQQ010003932.1_pt1 | contig 13756 bp, 14 predicted proteins | sample 3512341 | NCBI WGS metagenome assembly VFQQ01 (sample SAMN10412373, study PRJNA504923) | tailings metagenome | isolation source: Relicate 2 Philex TSF1 revegetated site | place: Philippines: Tuba, Benguet | collected 2017-08-29 | reverse complement strand
ACCCACCCGACTTACCCGAGCCGGCTGCCGCAACGCACAAGCCCCCGCCTGTGCCAGGCGCCGGCCTCTTGGAGGCCTGCATGGCCGCCTTGGTGGCTGGTGTGTGCAAGGAGTACCCGGCTCTGAGCCAGGACCGCGCCCAGTGGCTAAGGGCACAGTTGTACAGTACGGTGTACGCAGCTGTGGGGGCAGGGTCACACAGTGTGGCCGCATCGGCGCAGTCAGCGCCAGACACACGTGACGAGCCAGCAGGGCTGGCAGGCACAGCCGGCCAGCCGGGTTCAGCGCAGCTGGGGGCTACAGCTGCGCAGCCGGTGACGGCCGGCAGCAGCAGCACACACAGCGAGGAGCAAGCTGGGCCGGCCGCACGGTACTCAGGTGCTGGCAGCGCACGGTGCGAGACAGCGGAGACTGTGATGCTCACACGCATGAAACGGGCCAGTGAGAGTGCGTCATCGGGTAGTCCCAAGCGAGCTAAGGTGCGTGTCTGCGTATGTGCTGAGTGCATCGCTGTGCACGTGTGCTAACGCGCTGGCAGCAACACGCCATCTGTCTTCAATGGTTGACAGTACGTAAGTGCTGTACGGCCGAACTTGGCTCTGGCAGGCTCGTGAGCGGCTTTGCCCCCCCCTCCTCCAGCCATTGAAGAATGATGGCATGTCGTGGCCAGCCCCTGAGCTCCTGTTTGTTTGTTTGTTTGTTTGTTTGTTTGTTTGCATCTTCTGCATTCTGTCTACCCCACGTGCTGTGCTGGCTGTCATTGTCGTGGCCAGCCCCTGAGCTCGTACCCTTCCTGTTTGTTTGCATCTGATGTGCTCTCTCTCCCCCTGCACGTTTCTGCTGCTGTGTCTGGCCAGCATTCCATGAATGTTTTTGTAAACCTTGGCTGGCCAGCCGACATCTGTTGTTGCAGACTCTTGACGCGTGTTTGCAAAGTGTGCATGTGCTCAGTTGCTGCATCGCATATCCTGAACTCTGCCGTGTCTTCCTTGCGCGCGCAGATTGTTTGTCCACCAGGCTCTCAGCTGGCTAGGCTGGTCACAAACGCGGAGGCAACCTCGGGTAAGTGAAAAATACCAAGGCCTACAAGCCCACATGCTCAACCGTGTGCGATGCACTACGTACTACGGCTGCAGCAGCTGTATGCGCTCTGCGCTCTTGGCCATGCGCTAGCTTTTGCAGTTGCAATCTTTCGCTTACCCAGCACATGCTCTGTGTGCTTGCAGAGCCCATGTGTACCGACCTATCAGGCCTAACGCGAAACGTCTTAACGTTCGCTGCAGGGACCCCCTCTGATGTCACCTTGGGTCGAGAGAACACAGACTCAGAGGACACACACTCTGCAGAGTGTGATAACGGTAAGCAGTATGAAACCCTTCCTACCTACGGTGTCATCTTTACCTGCCAGTAAAGTATGCCAGTACGTCTGGATTCGGCACGACCGTGCTACATGCCTCACGGCCTGTCTCTGTGTCTGCTGTGATCACACTGTTGTGCAGGTTACCTTGATTCAGAGCTCCTCTCACTCCTCGTGTCACTCTATTACCCACCCTGGGCCAGTGACCGTTACAAGACCCGCATCACCACACTGGTCACACGTCTCACACACACACTCACAACGGCCTGTGGCTCCATGCAAGCCATCTCACAGACCATCAAAACCGCCGTGTGTCTCGTGGTCTTTGACTACATGTACACACACCAAGAGGATGAGATCTTCATGCTGACTGCTTGGCCGGTAGATATGGTCAAAGGCCATGCAGAGTTGGTGACCCTGGCACAGAGCGTGGCCCGTGTGCTCACCCAGCCCCTACCCAGCACAGAGTCTCAAGAGGTCACACCACAAGAGGCGTGTGATTGGTTACGAGCGTTTCTAGCGTGCTCGCTGCCCACAGCACAGGAGGGTGCTACAGATGGGCAGGGGGCGGGTTTGGATGTGTATCGTGTTGCTCAGGTGGTGTGCGATGCGCGGCAGCTGGTGCACAGGCTGCGGGGTGCGTCACTGTTTGAGTCACACACGTGGTGTGAGGTGATGGTGGGCTGTGTGAAGGAGTGTCAGGAGGTGGCAAGTGTGCTGGTAAGGGTGCTCCCTGTGCTGCTGTACTGACATGTGACGTGGGCGCGAGTACCTTAGCTTACCTGGTGCTTGTATCATGACTCAGACATGCAGACAGACATTCGGGGGAGCGGAGTTAGACTGTCCATGACATGACTAGGATGTATGCTTGCTTGTGTCATGCTTGTTGACTCAGCGGTGTGCTGCATTTCTCTCTACTATCCGTTGTGCTGCCTTTGTGCTGTGAAAGTCTGTCACAATGCTTGCTGACCCAGTATCCCGTGCGTCCTCCTTAACCATCCCGATACCACATGCCCATGCATGCCACTAAGGCTTTGCATGTTTGAGTGAGAGTTAACCGCGAGCGATCTGTGCTCCAGCTGTTCTGCACACATGTTGACACGCTGACGGTGTCCATTGTTGCCATGCAACCATGTGTAGACATAGGCATACCTGTCACACTGTCGAGCCTGCCACGGCACCGATGCCACACTATGTCCATTCCCACTTGCGGCTAGGCTCTGCATGATGTAATGTAACTGTTGTAACACTGTCTGGCTTACTACACGCGCGAGGGTGTTGCCAAGGGTGCGCAGAGAGCTTACATGGTACGCGCCGCACATCTGCACTGACTGGACCAAAAGCATGGGTGCATGCAATGCAATTAGAACTAGAAATGTCAGTGGCAGGTTAGTGTCAGCCATGCAAGGCATGCATGCGCAAGAATTATGTTTGCGTGTCTGAATGCAAAGCAACCTGGTCCCAAAACAACACAGCGTGTCACAAAGAGTAACGTGCCCTTCACGTTCGCATGATATCCATGCACGCACATCACGTGGTGTCAATCATGTGATCACAACATAGACAGTCGGGAGTCACATCCGGCATACATGGGATCGCGCATGCGCTGCTAGATCACGAAAACAGCGGAGTCATAGATACGTGGTCACGTAATGGTGTTTGCCAAATTCAATGTGGACATGGGCGACTGCATGTGTGCATGCGGCAAGCCGCGAGATAGCGCCGTGAATTGCATGCGGAGCCCTGTGTCTAGCCTCTCCACCACCAGCCAAACCAGCTGCCAAGGCCGTTTGACCGTTGGGCGCTGCTGCTCTGTGAGCTGCTGCTCTGTGGGCTGCTTGGAGAGGGGCTGCTGCTTGACGACACGGGGTACGAATTGCCGCCGCTGTTGACTGACTTGCAGTCCACCACGCGCCACTGGATGCCGATCACGCCCTTGTTGAGGTCGGCGAGCTTGCTGAAGGCGCCGCGCGTGATGTCGATGTGTGTCCGCGAGGGGTCGTCTGAGCAGCACCAGCGCTTGTTGCTGCCCGCATTGTTAGGATAGTTGCAAGGGCATGCATCGCTAACTGTTACGAAGACAGACTGGCCGCCGTAGCACGCGTCTTGGCGGTCGATGGTTGCGCCGTAGCCGTCCTGCGGTCACGCAAGAAAGGAGCGCCACGCATTTTAGACTCGTCCGCGTCCTTGCGAGTCAGAGCGCGGCGCCTGGCGTGCGGCTGCGTTGCCGCGCGTGTGAGAGTGGCTCGCTCGCGCGGTGTCGCTTGGCGCCTCGTGCTTGTCCTTGCGGGCTGTGTCCCCTTGCGGGCTACGTCCTTGCGAGCCGCGTATCCCTGACCCTTGCGTACCTGAAATATGGCGTTCTGGCAGCGAATCTCAAAGCACATCCCACAGCTGGAAGCGAAGAGCGGGTTGCCGTCTGACAGTGCTCCGACATCTCGGCCTGTGTTGATTTGGTCCCAGCTCAAATGGCAGTTGGCAGCTGCGCGCAGCACAGCAAGCACACACGCCTGTCAGTGTTAGAACCGCGTGCCTGCACGCAAGGCTAGCCAAGGAGTCCTTGGTGCAAGGGGTGCGACCTTGCGGGCCACTCACTTCGCAGGTCGTCGTCCTGGACGTCAAACCATGTAGCCCTGCCGTTCTGCCAGTCTTGCGCTGCTGCTGTGCTGACGAGTGCAAGGAGGATGTAGCTGAGGACTGCCATTTGGAGAGCGTGGGGTCGGTGCGTGATCACAACCTGCAGTCAGACACGCATCACCGGAGAACCCCTGCTGCTTGCTGCTGCACCTGGGGTGTTCTGCTTGCTGCCTATGCACCATGCTGCCGCTGCAGCAAGGTCCTGAGGCGTCCGGACAGGGGAAGGGCCCATGGGCCTCCGCACCTTGAAGTGCTGCGCGCAGAGATACCGAGTAGCTGAGAGCAAGGCTGGGCTTGTCGGGACTGCTGCTGGAGTATGGCGGACACGTTGCTGGGTAGGTGGGAATGCTAAAGACTGCAAGGACGACCACTGAGACGGTCTGCCGGGTCCGCGACACACGTTTTACATTCAAATGCCGCATGACCTCCCGTTCGCTTCCTGACACATGTCTTGCCACGACATACGTCTTCAAGCCCCTTGCCTTACACACATATGCTAGCAGCCATACGCGCAAGGTTAGCAAGTGCAGGCAAGGATATCAGGCAAATGAATGGCTACAAACGCACATCACTTGGGTGCTGCCCGCGCGGGCACAAAGAAGCTGCGTATGCTGGCCTGATGTGGCGCACTGGCTCCAGGCTGTGTTGCACCGCACGCCTTGCCTGCGCCACTGGGCATGTCACCTGGCGATGCATCAAGCACGATGGTCTCAGGACTGCTCAGCCCTGACGGACTGGTCTTGCGCCTCTTACCCTTACCACTCCCGCCTGCAGTGACGCCACTCGTGCCACCATTGCTCGCACCGGTGTCACCCTTGCCACTGCCGGCAGTGGCTGACGGCGTTGCACCTGCGCCGTTGTCACTGTCCCCACGCTGCTTGGCGCTGCGCTTGCCGCCCCGCCCACCCTTGCCGCCCCTGCCGGCGCTCTTTGCACCGGCAGAGGTACCGCCGTCTGTGGCGGCATGCTCCTGACGCTGTCTGTCACGCTGAATAAGATCCCATATGCGCTGCTGCTCGCGCACGTCGACGTCGCCGACAGCGCAGGTGTCGGACCCCTCGGCGCCGGCCGCGGCGGCCGCGCTGCCCTGCGCAGCTGCCCCTGCCGCGCTGGTACCAACAAGCCCCACGGCCTCATGTGCCTGCCCCATGCTGGCATCCGCTGACCCTGCTCCACCCACGTCACCTTGCAGACCCACATTTGCAGTGGGATGCTGCGGGCCTGCGTGCATCAGTTCTTGCGGGGCGCTGGTGTCTGTGTGTGTGCTGGCTTTTGTGGCCTCGTGCTGTGTTGGGCTGTGGCCCGCGGCTGGTGGCAAACCGTCGTCTGCGAACTGCGGCTTCGCAAAGCAGCCGCACCCCTGACCCGCACTGCCCAGCACGCGATCACGCACCCACGTGTCCTCATCTTCCTCCCCTGTGGGCTGTGCTGCTCCGTCTGCCACGCTCGGCTGTGCTGTGTTAATCATGCTGGGCTGTGCTGGGTGGCTCCCACAGACCTGTGCTGTGTCACCCACACAAGGCGTGTCGTCTGTGAGGTCGATAGTGATAGTGGCGGGCGTGAGATCACTACGTGTGGTGGGTGGCGGCGCTGAGGTGTTGTGAGTACTTGTGTTGGTTTGTTCGCTGTTGCTGATGGAGGGTGTGCGCTTGAGGTACATGTCCAGACGTCCCTTTTGCCTGCAACGCGAACAAGGCACAACACGATGGTCACTGAGCCGCAGACAGTGGCCATAAGGCTCTGCGTGTGCCTGTGTGTTTGTGCATGCATGTGCGTGCATGTGTGTGTGTGTGTGTTCTCTCACTTGCTGAGATCCATCAGGTGCACAAATCGCTCCACCAAAGCCTTAGACGCTGCAGGGGTGGCTGCGTTGACTGTGGGCACAATGCGCGAGGGACGCAACAGCCTGCAATGACACACGCACACACGCACACACACACACGCACTTGTCTGTACATGTCTGCACTTGTCTGTACAGACGCATAGCCAAGCGAGGTTAATAGCCTTACGCCGTACCTGACACACGAGCACAGTTCGTTGTATGAAGAGTGTTCGCTATAGGGCGCGCCTAGGATAGTGACCAGCCCCGCCTTCCAGTGAGACACAAGCTTGCCTTTCTTACGAAACGACCACCCTGCAGACACATGACACACACACACACACACACACACACAGGCACACACTACAATGACACCCTTGAGTCCTTGACATGCCTCATGAACCACGTGATACACACGTGCATGTGTATGATGATACCCACTGCAAGATGCGCCGCGCACATGCCGCGGGCGCACACATGCACACACACACACACACACACACACACACACACACGTTTCCTCCCAGCCCAACTTGGCCCTGCCTGCCTGAATCCTTTCTGCCTCTGTACGCCTGCCTTGTCCTGATCTGATTTGTGAGCCCGACACGGGTGCGCCCCTGTCTGTATGCTCTGTAAGGCCGATTGAAACACACACGCACAGCGCCTCACCTGTAGCCTTGATGCCAATGACCCGCTGCCACTTGTCCGCCACTGCCGCCGCAGCGCCCGCCTCTTCCTCCGCCCCCTCGTACACATACCCAGGTGGCGGGGGCAGCTCACCCTCCCCGTACGCTAACATGTCCTCATCAGGACCTAGGCCTGTACTACTGGCCTCTGTGGACTCCACCTTGACACGCACTGATGTGGTGCCTAGAGTGCCGTCCGCACGGTGCAACAGGACAAGCAGAGGACCACTGGTGAGCGCCCTAGAGCGCACACTCGCGACGCACCGTGTGTCCAATGGGAGGAGGCAAGGACAGCATGTACACAGAGATGCTATGCAGTGACCAGACTGCCTGTGCATCCACGACCGCGGCTGGTGCCAGCGGCTGCTAGGGGCTGCTGTGGCAACCTGTGCGGCTTTGGCTGCTGGCGCGACAATGCAGCAGCACGTGGGAACCTTGCTCACCTGCTACAGCGGTGGGTACGTCTGCACCTGGTAGTGCAGGGTCCTGTGACTCGTCCTTGACCTCACTGACCTGTGACACACACACACACACACACACACACACACGCACACACACACACATCTCAGCACCTGCGCCTCCATGTTTCTGCAAGTGCTACCGCTGAAAGCGAAAAGAATGCGCCCTTGCTTGTATGTGTGTTGCTGTGTGAGTGTGTGTGTCCCCATCACGTACCTGCACGCCCGCTGCCTGCGCTGCCTTGAGAAACCTCTGCTGCAGCTGGTCCGGTCTCATCCCCCACCCTGTCACGTGTAGCCCCGCCTCTGAAGGGTCGTGAGTGAGCTGGGCTAAATCTGACTGTGGCAGGTCTAGGAATGTCAATACACGCCGCTTGGCTTCAGAACACCACACCTGGGTTATACACACACACACACACACACATCTGACTGATAGCTGACAGGATTAAAATGCTTGATGCAATCCCTTGCTGCACGTCTTCAATCTGGCGAGTGAGTATGGCTGTATATATATATGTGTGTCACCTTTATCCCCAGTCTGCGTGCCAGTCCCAGGTACACCTTCTCCTTGCCTATGTGGTACGAGGCCACCACCAGCAGTGTGCGGGGCTCAGCGGCCAACAGGGTACGTATCTCCTCTGCCAAAGCGTCCAACACAATCTCCTGTGTATGTGCGTGTGTGTGACACAGGCACGTATTGTGTGTTGGATATTCTCACACACAGACGCACACGCAGACACAAACGCCAACGCAAACATCGATGCGGAGACAATGTCCACCGACGTAAATGCAGACAAAGCAGAAGACACACAAACAATGACAGGCAGATATGCTGGCAACAAAGGGCCTTCCATCCTCCGTGGTCTAGGAATCGAAGGCCTGGTTACGCACTTCACGCTGGTCAATCACACGCACTTGAAGATGCAGCGTCTGTGGCGTGTTACCTGTGCGGGGAATGTGTACTTGGGCGCTGCGTATGTTGTGTCCATGAATACAGTGTCCACACGTAGACCCCTGGGAATCTGATCTGCCAACCTGTCCTCCCACCTGTGACACACACACACACACACACACACACACGGGCAATTAAACACGCTGTAAGCAGGGACACGTACTCACAGTTAAAGGCACATTGTGAGCAGCGACCTGAGTACAGTGTACAGAGATGTGTACGGCAGGCGTTACACCGTGCCTTACCTGCAGTCTCCCATGTGTAGTATGATCTCTGGCTTAGCTACAGGTACGCCACGCTTGTCCTGTAACACCTCGATCAGCAACCTACAGTGCGCGCGCACACACACACACACACACACATTCGTACTCTCGCGCACTAGAAACTCTGGCACGCTCGGCTTGCTTCAAGGCTGCACATGCGCATACGTGCGTAGGGCATGCGTGTACATGTGCGCCCCCGCGTCTGTGTGTGTGTGTGTGTGTGTGCGTGTGCGTGTGTGTGTGTGTGTAATGATCCTTACATGACAGCCCCAGGGCAGTGGTTAGCGTCCAGTAGCGTGATGCGGCACCCGTGCATTGTGACAGGGCTGTATAGCGGCAGCACACGCACACAGCGCTCGGGTAGACCCATGTCGTGTACCAACAGACGCGCAGTGATCTGCAGAGGCACAAGCACAGTAATGGTGTCGCATAACTAATGAGACTGGCACATGCATGCGTGCACAGTGCAACATGTGTGTGTGTGTGTGTGTGTTGTGTTTTGTGTGTGTGTGTGTGTGTGTGTCGCACCTCGGATGTGTACACATAGCCCAGCTCGAATCGCTTGGTCAACCCACACGTGTGGTCCGAGTGAAAGTGAGTCTGCGTGTGGCAAACAGTGCAAGGCATACAGTGAAGACAGCACACAATGCTTCACCGCTGGGCCCATGCCCACAGAACAGTTCCACGCGCATGGCCAAAATGTATGTGCGTGCGTGTGTGTGTGTGTGTGTGTATGTGTGTGTGTGTGTGTCCATGCATGTGCTCACCAAGAAGTATGTCTGACAGGCTGGTGTTTTGAAGTTGAATCCATCGACCATGAATCGTCTATCTGTGTTTGACGGGAACCATTTAATGTCTTCTACCTGAGTGGCCATGCTGAGGCTGTTATGTTCCTACACAAACCAATGCTGTGACTGAGACTGCGCACGCTGTGTGAGTGCTAGAGCGCAAAGATACCAGGCTGCACGGCTGAGCCTACCCTACACTGATGCACTACTAGCGCAGAATGACGAGCAAAAGCTAGTACGTGGGGTATCTATGAAATCTAAAGGCTGATGAAATAGTCTGTAATGTACAAGCGCAGGCGCTGCGGCTGGACGGGCTGGTTCCGTCTGGCTACGGGGGTGTGTTGTCCACTGGTGTGCCTTCACCGCCGTCTGCGTCTTCGTTGTGGCCAGCGTCAGTACCCTGAGCAGACCCTCCTGCACGGCCAGAGAACCAGGCAGGCTTGGGCTTTGGCAGGCCTTAAGCAGGTTCCAGCCGCGCTTGCCCGGCTGTGCGGCTGCCCTCTGCTTGCTCTGAGCTGGATATGTACTCACCGTGGGGTGTGGAGTCCTCGGGGATGTTCCTGAGAGGGGTAGAGCCAGCACCGTGTGACGCTGGCGCGGGGGCGGGCTCCTGCTGTACGATGGGAACTGGCGCGCCCCTTGTGTTGTGGGGCTCGCGGCGCTGCGCGGGTACAGTATGCAAATCAGCGTATGGAGCGGCGTGGCGCTGCTGGGATCAGAGGGGGCACTGCTGCACTGCGTGCTGCGCGGCGCACGGTACCTTTGCCTCCAGCAAGCGCTCCAGGGACTGCACGTAGTCCTCCTCGCTGATGCTGTGAGGTGTCAGGATATCAAGCGTGCTCGGGACGAGCTGTGGCAGCGGCAGCATCCTCCTTTGTCACGGACCCAGCATAGCACGGGGCCTGCAGCAGCCCCGAGTGTCGGCGTAGCTGAGCTGTGAAGGTGTTCAAGGGTGCTGCTTGTGCCTGTAGCTGGATGGACGAGATAGCCACGCCCACCCATAGTCGGTTAGAAGGCAGGTGTAGGGCACAGAGTCGTGCATCCCTTACAAGGCCCTGCCAGTGCAGTAGCGTCTGAAGAGAAAGACTGGGGACAAGATGTGGCCCTTCAGCAGCATCAACTTGCCCAGCCTTGTCCCAACAGCCCACGCCGAGGTGGGCACTGCACGCTTACTATTGTGCATAGGATTGCGCTAAGGGTGCATCAGCACGCTAGAAGGGGCTACAGCTCGCCCGACAGCACTCGCGGTCTTTGGCATCATGAAGGACGGAGCCCACCTTTTTGTGCCTGTTGCCTTCCCTGCCCTGCAGTCTAAGAAGAAGTACAACACAAAAGACTTGGAGGTAAGCAGCGATACGAGCAGCAGCCTGTGCTTGGGTGTTCAGCACAGGGGTTCAGTCAGGGGACAGGTGCACTGATCCTGCTCTGGTCGTGCGTCTGGCCGCAGGCACTCAGCCCGGAGGACCTAGAGGAGCTCAAGACTGAGATTGTCAACGAAGTCGTCGATAAGATCGCTGGCGAGGTCAGTCATCAGTGGGCGTGCAGCAGCAGACTTCCGAGACCAGCTACAGCGCGTGATGCAAGCCCGGACTGTCGTGGTTCCTTGCTCGCAGGATGGCGGCAAGCTGGAGGACTTTCTTGAGCCAGAGGTAGGGAAATCAGGACAGCGCAGGGACCTGGGGCCTCAGCACAGCCGGGTGCGCCACCAAGGAGGCACCTCACCTACACTGCCCCTGTCCTGTGCTGTCTGCAGCTTCTGACAGCACCCTACGACCCACGCTTCCCCAACAGAAACCAGGCACGCCACTGCTTCGTGCGATTCAACGAGTACTTCAAGTACGTCACGCTCGCACCTAGCAGCACTGTTGTCCCAGCCTCGTTGAGTGCAGCGCAGCGCAGTGCACAGACAGTGCCTGCCATCACACCGAGTCTTGCTGACTAGTTATAGCGCGCTGACGCGCACTGCAGGTGTGTACACGAGCGCGGTGAGGACAACCCAAGGTGCATCTTCTACCAGCGCGCATACCAGAGCCTGTGCCCATCTGAGTGGGTGAGTGATCATAGACCTACCTGGACGCGCGCGCACAGAGATGCACACACAGTGAGGGAATGCCAGGCAATTGTGTAAGCAGCGCCTAATTGTCATAGGACCGGAGAGGTGGACAGGCAGATGGGCCAGGATAGTGACACTGACATCAGCCGTGATGTCGCTGGCATTAGAGCAGCTCTCGTTGCATGGCAAGGCACAGATTGAGGGCGGGCTATGTGATGACAGCCTGTGACCTGGTGTATGTGTGTGTGTGTGTGCAGGTTGAGAGCTGGATGGAGCTCCGTGAGAAGGGCCTGTGGACCGGAAAGTGAGTCAAAGCAGGACATAACACGCACACACGTACACAACACTCACACACACACGCAGATTCATACGCAGGTGCGCGAGCAAATACGCACGTCAAGACTGCTGACTCAGGCCGTGGTCGTACAACGCGAAGCACACACACGCAGCCGCACCCACATAAACAGTATGGCAAGGCTTTGAGCATCTTGGTGACTGCTGTGCTTTTGTTGTGTTGTGCTGCTACACAGGTACTAAAGCGCCCGCGCTGACACTGCGCGTGTGATACTAGTATTGGAGGGATGTGACAGCGTGTGAAAGGGTCCTCATGACGGCCCTCCAGACGCGCGTGTGTATGTGTGTAGCTTTGTTTGCCTGACCCCTTGTATCACTTTGTATCAGTGCATACGCACACCTACTTAGTAACGGCACCCCCAGTGGTGTTGTCTGGCTTGTTTGACGTGGCGTGACGACTGATGCTGTCAGCACGTGTGCGCGACGTGTAAGCACTTAACTCGATTATATGTGCAGCTTCAGAGCAGAAAACAGCTTTGTGATCATCATGTGTGCAGCTCTAGATTGGTAAGGCAGTCGAGTCAGGCGAGCGCGTGTGTAGTCAGGGTAACTCATGTCTGGCTGCTAAGCAGGAAACAGGTGCAGTCAAGCGATCACGTGTGTGCTCGGGAGTAGTCTCCTTACATGATCACTCCTTAACAGCATTCTAGCAGCTGTGTATCATGGCAAAAGCAGCACCAAGGACAGTCAAGGCAGCAAAACTGGGCGTGTGTGTCAACGAAAGTAGGCTTATTCATAGCTTGTATATCATCAGTAAAGAAGTGTCTTGGAAGTGTGTGTGAGAAAACATGAACTGCTGGACGCGGGCCATTGGATGCATGCCAGCGCAGGGGCGCGACGTACGCGAGCAGGAGAGAACGAGCCCGCGCCATGCTCGCCCTGAGGCATGTACAAACATTCAATGGTAATGGGATTGGCAGGTGTGACCTGCTGTGCTGATTGAAATTCTTCGCCCTTTGTGCACGATTGTGCAGAGATATCGTGCAAGGCATGCGCGGTCAACCCGGGCCCAAGGACGCACGAAAGACTGAGTTTACTTGGCCTTTGCCTTGTATCCCACAGGCCTGAATGCACCAGGCGCGCCACCACCCCCACCACCGCATGGCAGGGGCTTACCCACCACCTTGATCTTCTCCCAGGGGATTTTGAAACGGTTGCGACGGTGACGACGCATGTGCTTGGCGCCCTTCTTCTCGATGAAGCAGAGCTACAGAGGTTACGGTATCTGTGCCCCTGGCATGCATAAGGATGCGGCATGAATATAAGGCGACTGTCCTAAGCACCTATCCCCATGCATGGAGAGTGTGGTGTGTGTGTGTGTGTGGTGTGTGTGTGTGTGTTTGTGTGTGCGTGTGTGTGTGTGTGTGTGTGCGTGTGCGCACCTCGAATGTGTACCACACCCCCAGGCCCACCAAGACAGCTGCGCACACTGCCAGCGCAGCCATCAGCCACCTTAACCGCGTGGTGAGATTCTCCACAGAAGCCTACACACGTACAACACACATGGACACGCAGACATATAACCCTTACGTGCGCACTCAGAGCACCATGCTGTGGCTCGTCTGCACTTGCCTATGTTCCTGCATAGTGGAGCATTCTGGTTTATTGATGGCTTGTTACTGTGTCTGTCTGGATGGGTGGCTGTGTGTGTGTGTGTGTGTGTGTTTGTGTGTGCGTAGCATGCATAGCCTCAGGCTCACTAGTGTTGCACATACATATGCACAATATGCGCGTGTGCTGGACATACACATGCATATATGCACAATATGCGCGTGTGCTGGACATATGCGCGTGTGCTGGACATATGCACGCGATTCCTGTTTTACCGCGTCATATGAGCATGTATCTGGACATCTGCGCGCGCGCGTGTGTGTGTGTGGCTGTGTGAGTGTGCGTGTGCCATCCGCACCTGCATGACTGGCAGCTGTGCGCACATGGGGCTCTCCTGGTGTGCCTTGCGTGTCCTCCTGCTCTCCGCACCGATAGAGCACAGCGCGGTGCGCATACGGGGGTCAACCTGAGAACACACAACACACACACACGCGCACACACTGCCTGTCTACTTTTTGCTCACTGTGCTCGTGTCCATACAGCGTGAAAGAGGTTGCTGGCCATGTTCGACACGCTCACCAGGTGCAAAGCGGCCCAACATCTACAGTGCACCTTTAGGGTTGTCTACCTTTATGCAGTACACACGAGGCATCAGGCTGTGCACTGATCGTTTCTGTGCTCACCTCCACACTTGCCAACCACATCATGACACTCAGGGCTGTGGCCAGACCGTATGTGACCAGGGAGGCGGCCTGACCGAACAGGAGCATACGCCTCGACCTGCGCACACACACACACACACACACACACACACACGCACACACACACACACACACAC
>VFQQ010003931.1_pt1 | contig 13757 bp, 21 predicted proteins | sample 3512341 | NCBI WGS metagenome assembly VFQQ01 (sample SAMN10412373, study PRJNA504923) | tailings metagenome | isolation source: Relicate 2 Philex TSF1 revegetated site | place: Philippines: Tuba, Benguet | collected 2017-08-29 | reverse complement strand
GCCACTGTGGCTTACGCTGAGAAGAAGATGCCGGCTTGTGTGGCGTTGCCCACCGCTCCCATGCTCCACACAGCAAGCGACACCAAGACGCACTAGCAAGGCCCACCAAGCAGCAAGACCACTGCACTACAGTGAGTTGACTCACGCTGAAAAGAAGATGCCGGCTTGCGTGGCATTGCCCACCGCGTCCTTCAGCGGCACATTCAGGTCGCCCATGACAAACGAGGTGTTGATGACTTTGGCGCCGCGGGACCTGCGATAGGCAGCGGTCAAAAGTGAAGTTGCAACAGTGTGGGTTGAGTTCAGGCCGCCCATGACAAACGAGGTGTTGATCACTTTGGCGCCCCGGGACCTGCTGGCACCATACAAGTTCCTTCAAACCCTGCGCAGCGGTTGAGCTGCCAGCAGCCGCATAAGCGCTGGCTGCTCCCACCCAATTAACAGCCGCACTGGCAAACACAGGGCTGGTGGAAAATCGCAATTCAAACGATCGGCCCTGTCCCTCTTACCGGCACAATGAGATGCACTCGATGACTTTGGAGATGAGCCCCCATCCGTTGGCGTCCAGCGCTTTACAGGGCAGGATGCGGGCACGGGGTGAGGCCCCTGCCACGCCACGTCCGTTATTGCCCACCTGCAGGAGGGCAGAGGGAGCACGGGGGAAGTTTGCGGGGCGGTTGGGGGGGAGCTGGTCGGGTGGTGCGACTACCCAACAGGGGGTGTTGCATTTGCAGGACCAGGGGTGTTGCGTTGCAGAGGCAGTCGACCCAACGTGAAAGTAGCAGCAATAGCAGCAGCAGCAGCGTAGCACTTCCAGCGCAGAATGGTGAGACTGACCGCGCCGATGATGCCTTGGCCGGGTATTGAATTGCGGAGCAATTTGAATTGCGGAGCAATCAGAACCCATCTCAGAACTGCAACCCCAGCAGCAAGGCAAAAATAACCGAACTGACCGCGCCGATAATGCCGGCCACGTGGGTGCCGTGCCCGTTGTCGTCGGTGTGGGCCGCTTTGAACTCTGGCGTGGCAACGATCAGGTTGGCGGCCAAGTCCGGGTGGTCCCACTGCAGTTGGTGCAGTTCGTCCAAAGGGCATGTGCTGAATTAGAATAACAGGGACACAAGCCTGCTGCTGCAATCAAGGCTGGACAATGAGGAGCAGCAACGGCTGGGCAGGCCTCTGCAGCACCCCAGTGGCGATGCGAGTGGCATACATGTTGAGAAAGCATGCGCTTCACAACATGTGCATTTAATTTCTCCTGCTCACCTTGACACCAGTGTCCACCACGCAAGTAATGACGGACGTTGAGTCAGGCTTGGCCAGGGCCCAGGCTTGGGGGGCCCGCAGCGCATTCTGCAGGAAGAAAGAACATGGCAACAAGCGGGTGGGGGGATGGCAGCAGTGCAGTATGAGTGTGCACGTGCTGGGAAGCGCGCTGTGCTGACTTATTGCTCAGCTGTTGCTCAGCAGCATGACATGCTACAGGGAGTGCTGCAGCAGAGGGTGGGGCGGAAACTGCGCGCACCCATCCACATTGCAAAGCAAGCCGCCGCTGCCCTGCCGCTGCCCACTCAGCTTGCTGAGCTGGCCAGCTCGGCGCTTGGTCATCCCCAAACAGCAACCGGCACACCTTGCAATCCAACCAGCCGGCACACCTTGCAATCCAACTAGCCGTCCCCCAAGCAGCAGCCGGCACACTCACCAGCGCCCACTGCTCCTTGAGCCAGGGATCATTAGGCACAAATGTCGGCACAGGTGCCGGCGGCGGCGGCCGGGGCGGCGGCGGCGAGGGCGACACCGCTGCACGCCGCACCGGGGTGGGCGGCGGCGGCCTTAAAGAGGGCGCCGATGCTGCACGCCGTATTGGTGGCGGCGGGGCCGGCCGGCGTACAGCTGCTAGCCTGCGGCCGAGATGCTCGACGGCATCAGTCAGGCCCTCAGCACTGCTGCCGCTGTGGCTGCTGCTGTGCTGGTCATCAGACGGCACGCCGCCGGCAATGTGGATGTAGCAGTCGGCAAATGCGTACTCCACCTCTGCACGTGGCATGTGCGGGAAGTGGCAATGTCAGCTGAGCCGATGACAGCAGCAGCAGAGCGGAAGAAGGTACAACAGCCAATGGCAGGAGAGGAGAGGACTAGCCAGCAGCAGCTGAGCAGTGCAAGTGACTGCTGCCGCTGGCTGCAGAGCCCTTGCCTCCTTTGGTCATTGCCGTGCAACCGCATGTATCAACCATAAGCCCCAAATGTGCTGTATTAACAACAAGCCACTGCTGACTGCCCAGTACAATTTTACGCAGAACACCGTGACCACCCGCCGTCACCCAACTCCCCGCTGCCACCCCGGCCCCGCGCACCGCTGCTACGCGCCAGTGCGGCGGCCGCCTGTGCCGCTGTTTGGCCAGCGGGCGCCTGCACTCGGTACAGGTTCAGTGCAGGGTCGAGGGCTCGCAAGGGGGCGGCCGTGGTGCCGCCTGGGCGGGCACCAGCTATCGTCGGCTGGGCGCCGTGGCCGTGCTTGTACTTGACAATCACTCCGGGCGGCGCGGCGGGCTTGGGGCCGATCTGCACAGCGCATACCAGGTGTAGTTCACTATAGTGAGGCTGGGACAGGCGCGTCAGGGCACTCGAGTAGCCCAACTTGGTGTGGCGGTGCCGGTGTGGCCGTCCCTGGTGTGGCGGTCCCGAGCAGCGGGCAGGCCAGGCACCCTTCCTTGCCGCACCAGGCATGCTGCCACACCTTGATTCCGCGTGCAGAGGCGGCAAACAAGGCGAGCAGCAGGAGCGCGGCCGCCCGCCTGCGCGCTGGCGCCGGAGCTGCTGGTGGGACGTACATCCAGCTCCAATTGCTGACTGTAACACGATGTTGCGGCCTGCGGCAGGTCAGCTTGGCGCCGCGTTTCCGGCCGCAAACCCACAGCCGCTGCGCCCTCCCGCCGGCTGCCGCCTTCCCTAGGCGTTTTGGGAATAATTATGAGGATGCAGTGGCAGTGGCAGCAGCAGTGGAGCCTGCAATGCGACTGGGCGCGCACGGGCCGCCAGCGTGGCGGCGGGCGCACGCGCCGATGCAATGGTTTCCGCAATGCAGGGTGTTACTTCACACAATGCAAGCAAGTCGGCCCCTTCGCCTTTGTGGTTTCCGTAGTCTAAGCAGCAACGCTCAGTGTGCACAGGGCGCACCAGCAGCGCTTTGCCTGTCGATGCTTGCGCTCACCTGCCCACAGAGCGTTGGCTACGAATGACGTCACATAACAGGCTCAAATTCGCATCAGAACTCAGGTGCATAACTAACAAAAATGCCCTGTGGACGGGAGAAGCATGGCGGGCAGACATCACGTGCTGTTGGCTCAGGTAACAAGTTGAGCCTTGCGGCTGGAGCGGAAGTGCTGCTGCTTCTCCCACTGCGCCAGCTCGGGCGGCAGCGCCGCCGCCAGCCGCGCCGACTCCTCCTCTGCCGCCTGCTGCGCCCAGCGGCACAGCGGGCAGGCTGCAGGCGGGTTGGCGGCCGCCCACGCCTCCCACTCCGCCTGGCTGGCGCCCACTGCTGGCAGAAAATGCTCCAGGGTGGCTGTCACGTATCTCAAGCACAGTGCCGGCCGACGCTGCTCCCCCATAGCTGCCGCTGGCTTGCGGCCCCTGCTGGCCTTGGCCACCAGCCGGTGCGCCTGGCCGCGGTACTCCACAAACTGCAGCCGCTGCGCCAACTCGTGCGCCCCTAGACAAGTCATGCGGGGAGCGTGCTGCTCATAAAGTTGTGCGGCCGTCAGCCGGAAGCTGCGCTGCAGCAGCAGGCGGCGCTGCAGGAAGTCGGGGGCGGCATGGTCACGGGGCAGCAGGAGGGGAGCACGCTGCAGCGCCGCTGTGGGGTCGGCAATGCCGCAGGCCGCCATGCAGCACAGGTTGCGCCGCCACACGGCAGGGTTGCAGCCGAGCACTTCACTGTGGCTAGACAGCATTGCCGCCGCTGCGGCCCGGCCAAAGCCCTGCACACAGGCAATAAAAAACAACCAGGGCAGAAAGAGACGTGAGCACAAGCGGCTTTGACCATGTGAGGCGCAAAGCCTGGCAGCTACTTGAGTAAGGTTAACCCGCAACAAAAAAAACTGCAGCACCCGGCCAAACCAGGTGCATCGAACGCCCACTCCACTCAACCTCTGCTAGCGCTGCGGCGCGCTCCCTAACAGTTGCAACACTGGACGCCAGCCAGCGCGGCTTCTGCCTGGCCGCCAGGCTGACCACCTCTGTTGCTGTCAGCCCCAGCTCCTGCTGCAACACCGCCGCTCTGCTGGCCAGCTTGGCAGCAGCATCTGTCCAAAGCAGATCAGGCTGCGTCCACACCAGTGCTGCCACATCAGCAGCCGAAAAGCCCGCCTGCTGCAGATCCGCCGCACGCTGCTGCAGGTAGCCGACTCCCTGACACACCAGCAGCACAGCGCTGGGTTTGCTGCTGAGCAGCGCTGCCACCGTGCGCTGCGCAGCCGGCACCGCCGCCTTCCTGCCCTGTCTGCCTTGCCTGTCCTCGCTGTGTGCCAGGATGGCTGCCAGCTCGGCAAGGCCAGGTGCAAAGCTGGTGGGGGTGGCAGCTGCTGGAGATGTAACAAAGCACTGTGCTGCCGATGCCGCTGTCAGCCCACCCCACAGCAGCTCGCCAAACAGCATTGCCGCCCGCTGCTCCGGCGGCCAGCTGAACAGGTAAGGGCCACGCTCCAACACCTGCCCTGCCTGCTGCACCGTCAGGCCCACGGCCGGGCTGCACAGGTGAGTCGCCACCGCTGCTGCGTTTTCGAGCACACCCTGCTGCCGCACGCCCGGCAGCTTGCGCAGGTTGCGCAGCAGCGCTGCTGGGTCGGCTGCGCCGCTGAGGCCCAGGCTGCGCAGCAGCTGCTCCGCATCCACATCCGGCACGGGGCTGAGTGGGCGGCCTCGCTTCTTTGGGGCTGCTGCTGGCTCACTGCTGCCACCATGGCTGCCGCTGTCGCTGCCGCTGGTGCTGCCGCTGCCACTGCTGGCTGCCGCTGTTGCAGGAATGGAGCGCGCGGCGAAGCGCAGCTGCAACAGCATCGGGAAGTGAGCCCGGATAAGCAAGGGGACTGAATGATATGTGCACCGCCATCCGGCCAATCTAAACGAGCGTAACAACTCCATTCCTTGGCAGGCCGCACCTGCAACCGGCCGCCGAGCCGCCCTGCGTCTGCCGCCGCCACGCCACCGCTCCGTCGCCTGCTGAGCACACCACCGCTGCTGCGGGGGTGTCGTGCAGCCGAATGCCGGACTGTCACCGAGCCGTTCCCTGGGTGCAGGGCGGCGCTGGGCCGCACGAGGCACGCCATCGCCGCGGGTGTGGCGGGCTGGGGGCTGCGCAAGGCAAGCGGGCTGCACTGCAGTGCTGATGTGTGAAGGCGCAGTGCGATCGGCAGCCAAGCCGGCCCAGCGACGGTGGTTGGCAGTGCCGCCGCTTCGCCGCGCCCAGCAGCTCAATCAAGCCAAGGACAGCTCCGCGGCAAGCCCGGCTGCTGTTGTGTGGTGCCAAGATTCATAAGTTGCAGACGGTTCAGCACCTCACCAAGCAACGTTGCATGGCATGCTCGTGTGTCAGCAGACGAACCAGGTGTGGACGCACATCGCCTGCCCAGCTAAACATGTCCCACGTTGCAGCCCCCAGGTTGCTGTACGTTGCTTTACACGCTGGTGGTTATGATACAAGGGAGCTACGCATCATGATTGATTGCACAGGGACTAGCAGTGCCGCATTCAGAGGGCGGTGCCCGGCCATCTTGCCGGGCAAACCATAGCGGTGTGATGTTTTGCGGGGGTGCAGGCAAATGCTGCGGCCGGGTGCCGTAACAAGCCTGCTGCCCATACGATGTGATAGGGTGGTGCGATGCGGGTAGCGCTGAGGGGCGGGATGTGGGATAGATACCGGGGGGCGCAAGGGAGAGGGGAGCAGGGACGGTAGGGTACACAACAGGCAGGCAACAGGCAAACTGGATGGGGGACGGACAGGCACTGCGCTTGCCTGGCGAGACAGAGCAGAGCGCGATGCTTGGCCGAACGCAGCCAGGCAAGCGGCAGGCAGTGACAAGGAGAGGGCAGCGCAAAGAAACGAGGGAAACTCTTCTCGGGTGGGTGGTTGTATGTGTTTTATGTGTTTGGCGGAAAAAGGGGGGCAGCCACCTGTGGGGCTGCTACGGATCAATCGTTTGGGGGGGGCTGACTGGGCAGGCTACGGGAGCTGTTTGAGGTGGCTAGCTCGTGGGCATGGCTTAGCCGAGGTTGGCAGGAGGACGGAGGCTGGGCTGAAAAGGGAGGGATGCACCGCAGGGTGCACTGGGGATTTCATGGCACCCAGCGGCTGGGCTGGGCTGGCCCCTGACCGCAGTTCGGTGCGGCACGGCAGCCTGGAGCAGCGGCCAACTGCCGCGGCCGCATTCCGGACGGCGGCGGGGCGATTAGCTGCAAGCCGCCGCTCAGGCGCGGCTTGGGAGTTGGCAGCGAGCCGCCGCCGCTCAGGAGCGGCGCTCCAGCCAGCTGTACCCGCCCTGCTCATCCGCCAGCTCGGCCTGGGCCTGGGCCATAGCAGAGTCGTGGCCGCCGCCGCCGCACGCCTCGGCAAACGCCAGCTTGCGCACCAGCTCCTGCCGCCACGGCTTGCGCAGCGCCTGCAGACGGGTGGGTGGTGGTGGTGAGGGGGTGGGCGGTCAACGAGGGCGGCCGTGAGGCGCCAGCAGGGGATCTGGCTGGCTGAAACAGTGGGGGCAGTTAGAGCCAGCAGCCATGGGGTGCGGTGTGGATCTGAGCCAATCCCGCAACCAAACACAGCACATAACAACCAACCGACAGGCCTCCCACCTTGAGCGCCTTGTCCTCGATCTGGCGGATGCGCTCGCGGCTCAGGCCGTACGCCTCGGCCACCTCCTGCAGCAACGGCAGCAGCGATTGGGAGGCCATTAGAAGGGCTCAGCAGCAGGGAACAACAAGGGGCGGGGTTCAGCAGGGCTCAGGCCTTAGGCTACAGCCACCTCCTGCAGCATTGGCGGCAGATGCTAAGAAACCACATTAGCAGCCCAGCCCGCTGGAGGTTGCCTGAAGGCACCTGGCCAACCCAGGGCTCACTGGCACAGGCAAGCCTGGTAGCGCAACATGCAGCCAAACGCACGCAAGCCATTTAAACCCGAAAAAAAAAACAGGCGCGCACCCCGAGGCTCATGGACGCCGCGTCGGAGCCCTCGCCATCGACGCCATCGCCCAGCAGCTGCTGCCGGCTGCAGGAGGAGTGGCAGGGCGGCAGGGCACAGGGTAGCATGAGCATGTGTGGCTTGGGTGTGGCAGGGAGCACTGGGGCAGAAGGCATGCTGCAGCACGCCTGGAGCCTGTTCCAGCAGGTCCGGCATGCAGCGCAGCTGTCCCGTCACAAGGCCCTGCACGCCCAGCAAGGCGCTGCACGCGGGGCCTCCCGGCTGCTCCCTCGTCCCCCCGCGCACCCCAGCAGGCCGTAGCGCAGGCGCAGCACGTTGCGCTCCCGCTTGTCCAGCGTGGACAGCATGACGTCCACCACGCCCTGCGCAAGGCAGCGATGTCCTCTCTTGTCAGGCCCAACAGTCAAGGCTGCAGGCATGGCACGGCAGCCAGGCACAGCAGCCATGGCTGTCACCATACATAGCCGCCACACGCAAAGCCAGCAGCAGCGGACCTGGATGAACTCGGCGGCGGCCTCGGCCTCCCCCTCGGGCTCGTCGCCCCACCAGCCGTCCTCGGGGTCGTCGTGCAGCTCGTCGCCCAGCGGGCGCAGCTCCTGCAGCAGAAAGAAACACCACAAACGGCACGGATATTTGGGTGGCCTGGATAACGGGAGGGTGTGGGGTCGTCGTGCAGCTCGTCACCCAGCGGGCGCAGCTCCTGCAAGGTCACAGTGCAGTGCAGTGGGCGGATGTTATGACCGTGTCTGTGTGTGCTTGGGGAGTGCTTGCTGCCAGGGCTGGGGGGCATTGGGCTGCATCGCAGCGCATTGCCCAGCAGCCACAGCTCCTGTGGTGGCATTGGCAGCCGGCAATATGCTGCTGCCAGGACCAGCAGACGCCCCAACAAAAGCACTAGTATTTGCCCCTCCCGCAAAACCCAGCCAAGCCGCACCTTCATCGACGCGCCGTACAGCATGGGCCCGTTGGCCAGCGGCTGCGAGCCCGCCGACGCAGGGCCGCCGCCGGGGGTGGCGGGGCCGCCCGGCAGGCGGCTGAGGCGCAGGTAGTGGATCACTCGGTTCACCGGCAGGCCAACTTCTTTAGCCAGGGCCTCGTACGAAGGGAACTCGTCCGACTCAGACTGCGGGTGGGTTGCAGGAGGGGCATTGCAGCGAGGCACAGCAGGGTCAGCCAGTCGCAGAAGGACGGAGCTGATGCATGCCAGTGCAGTTCAGTCACCCAGCATGTGCTGGGCTCGGTCGTCGGCCTGCTCCCTGCCGCGGCCGACAGCGCTGCCCCTAGCTGTTGCAGCGCCCGACAGGCACTGCTCCAACCACCCGGGCGGCACCCTCTCCAACAACCCTTGGCAGCAGCTCCCCTCACCTGCTCCATCATGGCCGAAGCCGCCCGGTTGATGCGCGCCAGCTGCTCGCAGATGTGGCCCGGCAGCCGCACCGTGCGCGCCTGGTCTGCACCGAACACGAGCGAGGTGGAAGGAGGCAGCAGCGGGTGAGGCAGTGCGCACAGCAAGGGTGGTGCTGTGCAGCAGCACCCGTTTTTGTGGCTGGCGGCACCAGTGCACAGCAGGAGCCGCAGCAGGGTGGCAGCCGCACTAGCTGCACTGGCTGCACACATCAAACACCGAACCCACGTGCAGGCACCACCAAAGTAAAAGCCGCGCACCGCAGACGGCGCGGGAGATGGCCTGGCGGATCCACCAGTGGGAGTAAGTCGAGAACTTGAAGCCGCGGGACGGCTCAAAGCGGTCGAGCGACTTGGACAGCCCCGCCATGCCCTCTGCGGGACAGGCAGGAAGGAAGAGGTGGTTGGGGTGGTGAGGAGCAGTGAATGTGGACCACAGGATGTCGTGCTGTGTGGGCAAGCTACCAAGGGGATTCAGCAAGTGAGCCGGGCAAAATCGCTGCCCCGGCAAGCCAGTGCTGGCCCAACCCGCAGCAGAGCGGGTATGGCAGCGCAACTACGATCGCCAGCAAGGCTGAGAGCGGCAACACAAACAAGTCGATAGCCAGCAGCAAGGCGCACCAGGGATGAGGTCGGCCAGGGGCACCCCGCTGTTGGTGTAGCGCTTGGCGATGTTGATCACCAGGCTGCAACAAGGGAGAGCAAAGCAGAGCAGTCGGCACGATGCAGAGCTGCGCAGGGCTGCAACGGGAGCTGCTGGCTGAGCTGGTCAATACTCAATAGCTGCTCTCCACGCGCTGCAAGCCGGCCGCGCTGCAGCATTTGCGGGGACCAGGCAGGCGGCGGCCCTGCCGCATGGCAGCCAGCCCACAGGTGAATCCCACCGCCCAGGCTGCTGCAATGGCGGCCAGCCCACCACATACTGTGCTGCATGGGCAAGCCAGCAACGGGCAAATTGGCCCCACCAACAATACAACCAACACCCTCACATCACCCCAGACCCTCACCGCGTGTTGTGCTGCATGAGCAAGTCCTTGGCTTCCCGCTGGTTTGTGCGCCGCTGCACCACCTCTGCGACGCTCAGCCCCGCCGCTGCCGCCACCTGCTCATCAGACACCGGCAGCTGCGCCGCGCGGCCGCCCGCCTTGCCCTTTGCGGCACCACTGCTGCTGCTGCCGCTGCTAGATCTGCTGCTGCTGCTGTCGCCGGCTGTCTGTGCCGCCAGGCGGGTGGCAAGCTCCTCAAGGGCCCGGCCCTTTTGGAGGATCTCCGCCAGGCGCACCTGCAGCGTCAGTTGAAAGGCGGCAGCCAGCGGCAGCAAAATGTCACCAAGTGCTGATGAGCCCAGGGATGTGCGGCCACGAGCAGCAGGAGCAGCGGCGCCTGCACCAGTTATTCAACGCAGCAGCCAGCTGCCGAGTTGGTCTGCAATGCAAGCCTTTCGACAGCCTGTTGGATGGATTGTTTGCCAGCACACATGCTGCAAGGCGGCCCCGCCTCACCTCCTGTGCCCGCCCCAGCACCCCAGTGTTGCCCAGGGAACGCATGTAGTGGCCCATCGCGCTCTCCCCCGAACCCGGCCTGCACAACAAACGCAAAAGTGACAGGTCATGAGCAACACAGGGCGACAGGCAGCTGCAAAAGTTGGCACAGGCCACAGGCGGAGGGCACGGGTGGCAGGCAGGAGCGCACGGCACGCATGGCTGGGTTGCAGCAGCAAAGGCTCTCAACGACAGCACATGCCAACTGCAGCAGGCAGCTGGGCATTGGCAGGGCGCACAACTGCGGAGCGGAACAACACAGAGCAGCCACTCACGCTGTGCCGGGCTTGCCAGGCTTGCGGCGCCGGCCTGCACGCAGCGAGGCTCGGGCGGCCACAAGCACCATCATGTCCTGCGGTAGAGGTGGCAGGAGAGCAAAGAATATGAGGATGGAAGGATGGATGCTGCATGAGCAGAACACGCTGCAGGCCATGCCGCAAAACTTGCCAATGCTGGGGCCTCACTGGACACACATGTGCAGCATGCCCCGGCGCTTCTAGATGCAGCCCGCCCGCGGCCATTTGAATCGGGCCCTCCCATCCACACATGAACTGATAGGCAAATGCAGCACATCCCATCCACCCACCTGGCACGTCTCCTCGGTCACGCCATGTGCAGCGGGCACAGCGGGATGCGCACCAGGCTGCAGCAGGCGCCGGCGCGCGGCAGCGGCTGCGGCTGCCGCTGCGGGCGCGGCCGGCGCGGCCGGCGCGGCGGCGGTGGCCTGGCCGCGGGTGTGCCGCGTGGCGCAGTCGTGCAGCCAGCAGGTGACCACGGATTCTGAGTCTGGCAGGCTGCTGTGGCGGCGTGCCGCTGCTGCGCTAGCAGTGCGCCCCCTACCCGAGCGGGTGCTGGCCACTATCTCTCCGCTACGCTGCTGCCGCAGCGCCGCCATGCCACGGCCCGAGGTGGAGGCTTCGCCTGCCAGCCTCTGCCGCTCCGCCACAGCTGCTGCCGCATCGTTGTCCACCTGCTGCTCCTGCTGCTGCTCCACTGGCTGCTCCGCCTGCTGCTGCTCCTGCTGCCGCTGCTGCCGCTGCCGCCAGTGCTCCGCTTCCTGCAGTACGTCCAGGTCGGGCACTGCCGGCAGGCTGTAGTGCCGCTCCAGCTGCTGCAGCCACTCCTCCTTGGGCAGCGTGATCGGCACCACATTGCCGGCCTGGGGCGGCTGCAGCGGGGGCAGTGGTGCCGCCGGTTTGCCGCCAGTCGCCGCCGCCGCCGCCTCCAGCTGCGCCGCCGCCGCTGCAGCGGCCGCCGCGGCGCGGGACTTGCTGGGCGACTGCTCCCGCACCCGCTGCCGCCCGGGCTGCAAGGGTGGGCCTCCCAGCCCCGCTGCCTGGCAGCGGGGTGCAAGTCTCCTGCTGCTGCTGGAGGCCGCTGCAGGCCCTGGCTGGGCCGCCAGCCGGCCTCCAGTGCTGGCCAGCATGGCGAGGACGCGCTGGGTTGCCCCTGGGCGCAGCGGAGTTGAAGGGTTTGCGTAGGGGGCGCCGGCTGCCCCTCGCTCGCTCCCAGCCTGACCCTGGTACACCAAGCAGCTGCTCAGAATGCCGCGGGAGGACCAGGAGCAGGATGAGGGCGATCCTCCGGCCAGCTCAGCAGGGGTCCTGACCTACAATACACAGCCCCCGCAGCCCCTCCAACCGCCTTAGCATCTCTGCGGCATGAACTTGAAGTGGCCAGCGAAGTCATGGTCTTCCCCCAAGAGAAGGGTTGTTGGAGGGCCGCTGCTGATAGCTCCCCGGTGGCTTTGCAGGACCTGGATGTCCCTTTGTTCACATCCGACCGCGATCAGGGTTGCAGGAGGCACGCTAGCCCTCCTGCCCGCTGACAGAACGGCCTTGCCGGTCGTCGCCGCCGCACCGCAAGTGGCTTGCATCGCGATGCAGTCTTCTCTAGTCAAGCTGGTGATGTTTCAGCCAATTATCAATGTACAATTGTCGCCTCACCGACAGCCAGAGCCCAGCAAGAGCTGTGTCGGCTGCCAATGGGTCTGAGCATTACCAAGCCCAGGTGCCGCTCTTGATGTCCGTGTCTCTCCACTGCCAATGCCCCGTTGCATGCTCGATCGCACAAGCGATCGTTGAACACCTGCATCACGCGACCACCTGAGCAGTCGTGTTACCAGCCACCAGGTCGCACAAGGCCTTGCCCATCAGCGGCGGCAGTGGCGCCGAGGCGGCGGCGCGTCGGGCGGCGGCAGCTGCGGTGTCCCTTGCAAACCGATCGCAGGACGGCGGCATCAGCCGCAATTCGAGCTGGGGAAGCCGCCAGGCGCGCTGTTCGGCCCTCTTTCGGCCATGGCGCCTGCAGGCGTGACGTGGCTGAAAGAATGGCGGCTGGCTCCGAAACTGGCGCCCCCCGCCTGCCCCGGCCCTCAACGCGCTGAACCCGAACGCCTCGGGCGCCTGGCGAGCACCCGGGCCTCAGCAGCACCCATGACTGCGACTTGCAGCGCTGCCCAGGCGGCCAGCGCCGCCATGGCGGCCGCCCATCGGCCTCGGGCTGGCAAGGTGAGCCGCTGGGACCCCCGGGGGCCGGCCATGCCCGCCTGCCACTCTCACTCACCCCGCCCCCGCCCCGCCCCCTGCTTTGTGGCAGGCCCTGCCCACGCAGTTCGCTCCCAGCCGCATCCCGCAGCGGCCACACAGCTCCAGGTGCGGCGCCGGGTCGGGTGGGCTGGCGCCGCCGCCGCCGCCTGCCGCCACCTTGCCGCTCGCGTGCTGATCGCGCTCCCCCGCTCTGCCGCTGCAGGCCGGAGCGCGGCGCGCTGCAGACGTGCGCCACCATGGCCAAGGACTTCTCTAACAAGGCCTCGGCCGCCGAGGTGAGGCGGATCGCCGCGTGCTGCGCCGTGGTAGCGTCGCCGCCATTTGCGCCAAGTGGGCCACACCGTCCCAACCGGCCCATGCTGGCAGCAGCGGCCGGTACCACCTGGGCCTGGTTTTGCATGCCCTTTGACTGCCCAGCCGCACATTGGGATGTGCTGTGGCAGCAATTGCAGCTGCCATGGAGAGCTGGCCTGGTCGCTGCGGCGGTGCAGCCGCCGCGGCAGCTGGGCGGACACATTGCGCCGCCCCCGCGGCGATCTGGCCCCCACCTCCAGCCTTCCAGCCGCCGGCGATCTTGGGCGCAGCACGATCCAGCCAGCAGCCCTCCAGCCTTGCAATAGCAGCAAAGATTCACTCTCTCACACAAGCGCTCGCTTGTGCTTGCGCTCCGCCGGCCAGCGCACGAGCGTCCGCTCGGCTCATGATCCGCAGCTCATGCCATGCAGCTGCGCGCAGCGCCATTCGATCGGCCATTGCCCTAACAAACTGGCGGTCATTACTTTGTCGAGTTGGCCCTTACCCAGCCCTAATTCGTGCCTGGTGCCCGTGCCCTCTGCCGCAGCTGGAGGCGGCGCGGCAAGCGGCGGCAGCCTCCCTGGCCAGCGAGCCTCCTAAGGAGTGGGTGGACCGCTTCAACGGCCAGCCCCGCAAGGGCTGCGACATCCTGGTGCAGGTGCGGTTTGTACTGTGGCCTTGCTTGAGTGTTTCTTTGGCAATTATTGAGGCGCATGTTGCTGCCATGCCCCGGCGGCCCCGGTGGCCATCAGTTGTGCCAGGCTTGCAGAAGACTG
>VFQQ010003930.1_pt1 | contig 13759 bp, 11 predicted proteins | sample 3512341 | NCBI WGS metagenome assembly VFQQ01 (sample SAMN10412373, study PRJNA504923) | tailings metagenome | isolation source: Relicate 2 Philex TSF1 revegetated site | place: Philippines: Tuba, Benguet | collected 2017-08-29 | reverse complement strand
TGGTGCCGGCCTTGGCGTCGACATGCTTCATCGGCACGTAGAGCACGCGGCCGCTGGTCGGCGAGATCGGCAGGAACGGCGAATAGGTCGCCTGCCGCTCGGGCCCGAGCGTGGGCAACATGATGTCCATGATGGCATCGTACTTTTCCGCCGCACGCAGCAGCGCCGCGTCGAACTTGCCCGACTTGTAGTATTCGGTGGCGCTGGCGAACTCGTAGCTGAAGCCGAACGTGTCGAGGAAACGCCGCAACATCGCATTGTTGTGGTGGCCAAAACTCTCATAGTCGCCGCCGAACGGGTTCGGCACGGCGGTCAGCGGCTTCTGGATATGCGGCTCGAGAAACGACTTGTCCGGCACATTGTCCGGAATCTTGCGCATGCCGTCCATGTCGTCGGAAAAGCACAGCAGCCGGGTCGGGATCTCGTCGCGCGTCAGCAGCCGGAAGGCGGTCCGCACCATGGTGGTGCGCGCCACTTCGCCGAACGTACCGATATGCGGCAGGCCCGAGGGGCCGTAGCCGGTCTCGAACAGCGCTTCCGTCTTGCCGGTCTTTTCCAGGCGGCGCACGATTTTGCGCGCTTCCTCGAAGGGCCAGGCCTTGGCGGTCTGGGCGGCATCGAAGAAGGCGGGATCAAGCGGCGGAAGCGGGGCGGCAGTCACGGCAACAGGCCTTCCGGTGACGGAAATTTCGGGAGTAGGCTCTGTTGCACCCCCAGAATGCCCCGTCAATGGGCCGTTAGGCTCCACTCTTGCCAAGCAAACTCAGGGTTCCTAGGTATGCGGGGCTTTGCAACGGGGACTACCATGGCTTTGTCGGCACAGGATGCGCTTATCCATCTGATGATCGTGGCCGCTTCGTCGGATGCGACAATGACCGATCAGGAACTCGAACGCGTCGCCACGCTGGTCGGCGAAGCTCCGGTTTTCGCCGGTTTCGATATCTCGACCCTGTCGGGCATCGCCAACCAGGCCGTCGACAGGATCAACGGTCCCGCGGGCATCGACGGCCTGCTCGATGCCGCCATTGCGGCGCTGCCCAAGCGGCTCGAGGACACGGCCTATGCGCTCTGCGTCGAAGTCGCCGCGGTCGACCTGCATCTCGAACAGGAAGAACTTCGCCTGCTCGAAATGATCCGCGACCGCCTCACGCTGGACCGCCTCACCACCGCCGCCATCGAAGTCGCCGCCCGCGCGCGCTACCGCAAGGCCTAGTAGTAGCTGACCGGGAACCAGCGCAGGTAGATTTCGTCCAGCATGCCGGACTCCTTGAGGCGCACCAGCCCGTAGTCGATGGCCTGCCGCACTGCGTCGTGGCCGGCTGGCACGGCGATGGCCAGACCGTCGCCGAACAGGTCCGGCCGGAAATACGGCGCGCCGGCGAAGTCACAACAGTCGGTGTGCTCGTTGAGCCAGAACGACGCCCGCATGGCGTCGCCGAAATAGAGGTCGGCTTTGCTCTCACGCAGCGCGTCGAGCGCCGCCAGCTCGGTGTCGAACTCGGCCAGCTTGGCGTCCGGCAGGTAGCGCCGCACGAATTCCGCATGGGTCGAACCGCGGCGCACCGCGATGGTCTTGCCGCCCAGCGCCGCCGGATCGAAGGTCTGCGCGTCCTGCAGCCGCGCCACGAAGCGGCCGGGCAGCGCCAGGTAGATCGAGGAAAAATCGAACAGCGCGCCGTTCTCGGGCGTCAGCGCCAATCCGGCGATCAGCGCGTCGCCCTGGTTGTCCTCCAGCGCCCGCGCCGCCTGCTCCCATGGCCAGGCCTGGATGGTGCAGGTGATCTTGATCTCGTTGCAGAGGCTGCGCGCCAGATCGATGTTGAAGCCGATCAGTTCGCCCTTGTCGTCGCGATAGTTGAAGGGCGGGAAATCCGCCGTCGTCAGGAAGCGGACAGCCGGTACGCCGGTGAGATTGGGCGTCAGGTCGCGCGCGCTCGGATCCACGTGATAGGGCAGTGCCTGCCCGGAGGCCGCGCCAAGCCCGCTCAACACTCCCAGAACCATCGAAATCGCGAAAAAGGCTGGGAGGCGCATGGCATTCTGCTTGGGAAACCGTCCCCGGCTTATGCCGCAAAATCCCGGCAAAGGCGAGGCCGTGCCGCCGCTTCTCCCAGCAAAGACGGCCACATCACGCATACGTAACGCTCCCGATGCTTCGCTGGCCTGATACGTGACGCTGCATACGCGGAAGTCGGGGGACTTGCGTAGGCCATGAACGTCCTTTCAAACGGCGACATAACGGCGCTCGCCCGCCAGTCCGAACTCTGCGCCTTCATCCTGCGCCGGTCGCTGGACGAGGGTCGTGCCGTGGCGCTCGAAGCCGCGAACCTCGGCGTCGATCTGCTCGATCTCTGCGCCCGTCGCCTTGGCCTCGGTGACGTCGTGGTGATGGAGCGGGCGGCGCACTGGGCCGGCGTCGCCTTCGCCGAGGCCGTGCCCCAGACCATCCGCGGCAGCGCGCACCTGCACCGTCTCGATGGCCTCGGCGCCGTCCGTGCCATCCATGCCGAAGTCGATGGCGAGAACCGCTATTACTTCGCCGCCGGCAGCAGTGACATTCTCGCGCTGCGCGAGATCGTCGAGCGTGGCGGCATGCGCTATCGGCTGATCGTCACGCCGCGACCGGCCCTGCGCCATGCCTTGGCCGAAGCGAACAGCCCTGCTCTGCTGGTCGACGCGCGGCAACGGCTGGCGCGGCGCTGGCCGCACGCCACCGCGTCGCTCGACCTAAGCAGGCCGGCCCGCATCGCCTTCGTCGGCGCCCTGGCGGCGATCGTCGCCTTCACCGCGCTGGCGCCGCTGCTGGCGCGGCCGCTGCTGCTGCCGTTCCTGCTGATCGTCATCGTGGCGCCGGCCCTGCTGCGCCTGCTGGCAGCCTTCCATCGGCCGGTGCCTGCGGCAGACCCGCCCCTCACCGACGCCGCGCTGCCGCACTACACCGTGCTGGTGCCGCTGAGGGACGAAGCCGGCATGGTGCCGCAACTCTTCGCCGCCATCGGCGCGCTCGATTACCCGGCCGAAAAGCTGGACATCGTCTTCCTGGTCGAAGCGGCAAGCGCCGAAACCATCGCTGTCGCCGAAGCCTGTCTGCACGATGCGCGTTTCGAGCTCTTCGTCATCCCCGACGCGCCGCCGCATACCAAGCCGAAGGCGCTCGACTACGTGCTGCCGCTGGTGCGCGGCGAGCATGTCGTGGTCTTCGACGCCGAGGACATTCCGGCCCGCGACCAGCTCCGCCGCGCCGCCGAGCGCTTCGCCGCTCATCCCGAGATCGATTGCCTGCAGGCCGAACTCCGCGTCGACAACGGCGCGGAGAACTGGCTCACCGCGCTCTTTGCCGGCGAGTATGCCGGGCTCTTCACTCTGCTGCTGCCATGGCTGGCCGAGCATCGCCTGCCGCTGCCGCTGGGCGGCACCAGCAATCACTTCCGGACCGCGGCTTTGCTCGCCGCCGGCGGCTGGGATGCCTTCAACGTCACCGAAGATGCCGATCTCGGCGTCCGCCTCGCCCGCATGCGCCTGCGCACCGGCACGCTGGCCGTCGTCACGTCCGAGGAGGCGCCGATCCGGCTATCGGCGTGGATGCGCCAGCGCACGCGCTGGGTGAAAGGCTGGATGCAGACGTTCCTCGTCCACAACCGCCACCCGATCCAGTTCCGCCGCGACATCGGCTGGCGCGGATTCCTGTTTTTCCAGATCTATGTCGGCAGCCTCATCGCCTCGTCGCTGATCCACACCGTCTTCGCGCTCAGCATCGCGGTGCAGATCGCTCTCTCCGGCACGGAATGGCTGCAGTTCACCGATGTCTGGGACGGCCTCTATCTGCTCGTCCTCGTCGTGGGATATGGCGGCGCCTTCGGCATCGCGCTCGCCGGCCTCGCCCGGCAGCACAAGCTCGAACTGGCTGCGTACCAGTTGCTGCTGCCGCTCTACTGGCTGCTCCACGCCGTCGCCGCCATTCGCGCCGCCGTCGAACTGATCGCCCGCCCCTATTTCTGGAGCAAGACGCGGCATGGCGAGACACGCATGGTGCGGGTGGTGAAGAACAAGCTCAACGACGAGCAGTAAGCGGCCATCGCACTCCCCCATCCCCATGCACCGTCATCCTCGGGCTTGACCCGAGGACCCATGCTTCACCTCGCGCAAGCGGGCAGATGGGTCCTCGCGTCGGAGCGCGAGGATGACGGTGGTTGGGGACAGAGCAGGGTTCCGAACGGGGAACTCCCTACCCCCGCCGCGCCTCGTCAATCTTCGCCACGTCGATCTTGCGCATCGTCATCATCGCCTCGAACGCACGCTTGGCTTCGGCGCCGCCGGCCGCCATGGCTTCGGTCAGGGTGCGCGGGGTGAACTGCCAGGAGAGGCCCCACTTGTCCTTGCACCAGCCGCACATGCTTTCCTCGCCGCCATTGCCGACGACGGCGTTCCAGTAGCGGTCGGTCTCCGCTTGGTCTTCGGTGTTGATCTGGAACGAGAAGGCTTCGCTGTGGGGGAATTCGGGCCCGCCATTGAGGCCGAGGCACGGGATGCCGAACACGGTGAACTCCACCGTCAGCACTTCGCCTTCCTTGCCCGACGGATTGTCGCCCGGCGCGGTGCGGATCGCGGTGATCTCGCTGTTGGGGAACAGCCCGGTATAGAACCGCGCCGCTTCTTCGGCATCCTTGTCGTACCAGATGCAGATGGTGTTCTTGGGAATGTTCATCGCGTCCTCCTCCGGATGCATATCTCTAGCAGAATGCGCCGGTGGAGGTGACGTTCCGATGGCCGCTATCCGGGCACGCCCTCGTGGTTTGGCAGGCTCACCATGAGGGCTACCGAGATGCTTCCGGGAACCTCATGGTGAGCTTGTCGAACCACGAGGTTCGGGTATCTACCGATAGCGCTCCAGCCCCAGATCGCTCGTATCGATCTCGGCCTGCCGGCCCGACACCAGGTCCGCCAGCACCCGGCCCGAGCCGGCCGCCATGGTCCAGCCCAGCGTACCGTGGCCGGTATTGAGGAACAGGTTGTCGTATTTCGGCGCCTTGCCCAGCACCGGCGTGCCATCGGGCGTCATCGGCCGCAATCCGCACCAGAAGCTCGCCTTGCTGGCGTCGCCCGCGTCGGGGAACAGATCGCGCAACGAGCGATCCAGCGGGCCGCGCCGCGAGGGATGCAGCGTGGTATCGTAGCCGGCGATCTCGGCCGTGCCGCCGACGCGGATGCGGTTGCCGAGCCGGGTGGTCGCCACCTTGTAGGTTTCGTCCATCACGGTCGACACCGGCGCCACCGCCGCATTGGTGATCGGCACGGTCAGCGAGTAGCCCTTGATCGGGTAGATCGGCACCGAAAGCCCGAGGTCCTTGACCATTTCCGGCGAGTAGCTGCCGAGCGCCACCACATAGGCGTCGGCGGTCATCTCGCTCTTGCCGGTGATCACCGAGGTGACCCTTCCGCCGCTCGCATTGATGCGATCGATCCTCGTCTCATAGTCGAAACGGACACCGAGACCTTCGCAGATCGCCGCCAGCTTCTCGGTGAATATCTTGCAGTCGCCGGTATCGTCATTGGGCAGGCGCAGGCCGCCGACGAACCCGACCTTTGCGGTCGCGAGCCCCGGCTCCGCCGCCACGCAGGCTTTAGGGTCCAGCACCTCGTACGGAACGCCGTACTGCTTGAGCACTTCGACGTCGCCGCCGATATGGTCGAGCTGCTTCTGGTAGCGGAAGAGCTGCAGCGTGCCCTGCTCCCGGCCGTCATAGTCGATGCCGGTTTCGGGCCGCAGCGCGATCATCGCCTCGCGGCTGTATTCGGCCAGCCGCACCATGCGGCCCTTGTTGATGGCGTAGGCCTTGTCCGTGCAATTGGCGAGCAGCTGCAATCCCCAGATCCACATGCGCGGATCGAGCTTGGGCCGCAGCACCAGCGGGCCATCCGTCATCAACAGCCACTTGATGGCCTTTTGCGGGATGCCCGGGCCGGCCCAGGGCGAGGCATAGCCGTAGGAGAGCTCGCCGGCATTGGCGAAACTCGTCTCGAGTCCCGCTCCGGGCTGGCGATCGACCACCGTCACCTCATGCCCCGCCTTGGCCAGATAATAGGCCGACGTGGTGCCGATGACGCCTGAACCAAGGATGAGCACTTTCATGCCCCCATTTTTTACCACCTGGTAAAAACTTGGCAAGATCGTTCGGTGGTTGTCGTCGTGACTCTCCGTTGCGCTCGCACTCTCCCACCCACCGGCCGTCATCCCGGCGGAGGCCGGGACCCAGTATTCACCAGCGCTGGGGCTCGACCGTGATGGAGCCGCTCGGCTGGCGTCTACTGGGCCCCGGCCTTCGCCGGGGTGACGACTGAGAGTGCAGAGGAAGGTGAAGAGGGGCGGAGGCACCACCCAAATAGCCACTTGCGGGCAAAAGCCCGTTGATCGAGTATCCGCCCGCGGAACGGAGACCATTCATGGCGCAGCGGCAGGAGACGTCCGGCAACCGGCTCGACGACGCAGCGCGCGCCGGCTGGCTCTATTATGTGGCCGGCAACAACCAGGAAGAGATCGCCCAGAAGCTGGGCATCTCGCGGCAGACGGCGCAGCGCCTCGTGTCGCTCTCGGTCTCCGAGGGCCTGATCAAGGTGCGGCTCGATCACCCCATCGGCCGCTGCATGGAGCTGGCCGAGACGCTGAAGCAGCGCTACGCCCTCGACTATGCCGAGGTGGTGCCGACCGATCCCTCTTCGCCCGCCTCCATCCACGGCGTCGCCATCGCGGCAGCGGCCGAGATCGAGCGCTGGCTCAAGAGCACCAAGCCCGTTGTCATGGCGATCGGCACCGGACGCACGCTCAAGGCCGCCATCGAGCAGCTGACGCCGATGGAAGCGCCGCAGCACAAGATCGTGTCGCTCACCGGCTCGATCGCGCCGGACGGCTCGGCCGCCTTCTACAACGTCATCTTCAACATCGCCGAAGCGGTGAAGGCGCGCGCCTTCCCGATGCCGCTGCCGGTGATCGCCTCGTCGGCGGCCGAGCGCGACATGCTGCTCAGCCAGCCGATGATCCAGGAGACGCATGAGCTCGCCGGCAAGGCCAACGTCACCTTCGTGGGCATCGGCGATCTCGGGCCCGAGGCGCCGCTGGTTCAGGACGGCTTCATCAACACGGCCGAGCTGCGGCAATTGCAGAAGGCGGGCGCCGTCGGCGAGATCGTCGGCTGGACTTTCGACGCCCAGGGCAAGCTCATCGACGGGCTCACCAACGACCGTGTCGCGTCGGCTCCGCTGCCCTCGCGGGAATCGTCGACCGTGGTAGCAATCGCCGTTGGCGAGAAGAAAATGCCCGGCATCAAGGCCGCGCTCAACCGGCGTCTGGTGAACGGTTTGCTCACAGATGAGCGCACGGCCGAAGCGCTGCTGAAGTCCAAATAACCTCCTGAATCTCCAAAATCTTTGCCGGTTTTGTGCCGATGCCTGACGTACGTGCGTCACGGAATCGTCACGCGCCCCGCTTGACTTCGACTTTCGGATGATGAGTAATTGCCCACGACCGAGGCAAATGCTCGTCTCGGAATTGGGAGGACATCAATGAAACTTCTACCGCTCATGGCGGGCGCGCTGGCGCTCACCATTGCCTCTTCTGCGTCTGCTGAAACGATCACGATCGCCACCGTCAACAACGGCGACATGATCCGCATGCAGGGCCTCACCGCCGATTTCACCGCCAAGAACCCCGACATCCAGGTCGAGTGGGTCACCCTCGAAGAAAACGTGCTGCGCCAGCGCGTCACCACCGACATCGCCACCAAGGGCGGCCAGTATGACGTCCTGACCATCGGCACCTACGAAGTGCCGATCTGGGCCAAGCAGAACTGGCTGCTGCCGCTCGACAATCTCGGCGCCGACTACGATGTCGACGACCTGCTGCCCGCCATCCGCGGCGGCCTCTCCATGGACGGCAAGCTCTATGCAGCGCCGTTCTACGGCGAGAGCTCGATGGTCATGTACCGCAAGGACCTGATGGAAAAGGCCGGGCTCACCATGCCCGACGCCCCGACCTGGGACTTCATCGCCGACGCCGCGCGCAAGATGACCGACCGCGCCAACGACATCAATGGCATCTGCCTGCGCGGCAAGGCCGGCTGGGGCGAGAACATGGCGTTCCTGACCGCCATGTCGAACTCGTTCGGCGCTCGCTGGTTCGATGAAAACTGGAAGCCCCAGTTCGACCAGCCGGAATGGAAGGACACGCTGCAGTTCTACGTCGACCTGATGAAGGATGCCGGTCCGGCCGGTGCCTCGTCGAACGGCTTCAACGAGAACCTGGCGCTGTTCCAGCAGGGCAAGTGCGGCATGTGGATCGACGCCACCGTCGCCGCTTCGTTCGTCACCGGCAAGGACTCGACCGTGGCCGACAAGGTCGGCTTCGCTCTGGCTCCCGACAAGGGCCTGGGCAAGCGCGGCAACTGGCTCTGGGCATGGTCGCTCGCCATCCCGGCCGGCTCGCAGAAGGCCGCCGCGGCCGAAAAGTTCATCGCCTGGGCGACCGACAAGGCCTATGCCGAACTCGTCGCCAGCAAGGAAGGCTGGGCCAACGTCCCGCCGGGCACCCGCGCGTCGCTCTACGCGAATGCCGAGTACCAGGCCGCCGCGCCCTTCGCCAAGATGACGCTGGAGTCCATCAACGCCGCCGACCCGACGCATCCGACCGTCAAGCCGGTCCCGTATGTCGGCGTGCAGTTCGTCGCCATCCCTGAGTTCCAGGGCATCGGCACCACGGTGGGCCAGCTGTTCTCGGCGGCGCTCGCCGGCCAGTCCTCGGTCGACGACGCCCTCAAGCAGGCGCAGGACGCCACCACCCGCGAGATGACCAAAGGCGGTTACATCAAGTAGGCCTCCCGACGGTCGGAGGGTCGCCCAAGACTACCCCTCTCACTACCGGGCGACCCTCCAAGTCGGACTTCACCATCACCTGCACCGGCGTTAAGGGGAGAGAACGCCATGGCTACGCAGCAGTCGCGCACACTGGCGCGCATCATGATGGCGCCTTCGGTTCTCGTCCTGCTCGTCTGGATGATCGTGCCGCTGGTCCTCACGCTCTGGTTCAGCTTCCAGAACTACAACCTGCTGAACCCCGTCACGAGCTTTGCCGGCTGGTTCAACTACCAGTACTTCCTGACCGACCCGGCCTTCCTGCAGTCGATCGTCAATACGCTGCTGCTCGTGGGCGGCGTGCTGCTGATCACGGTGGTCGGCGGCATTTTCCTGGCGCTGCTGCTCGATCAGCCGATGTTCGGCCAGGGCATCGTGCGCATCCTCGTTATCTCGCCCTTCTTCATCATGCCGCCGGTCGCGGCGCTGATCTGGAAGAACATGCTGATGCATCCCGGCTACGGCATCTTCGCCCGTATCGCCGACACCGTCGGCGTCGAGCCGGTCGACTGGTTCGCGCAGTTCCCGCTGTTCTCGATCATCCTGATCGTCGCCTGGCAGTGGCTGCCGTTCGCCACGCTGATCCTTCTCACCGCGCTGCAGTCGCTCTCGGAAGAGCAGAAGGAAGCCGCGGAGATGGATGGCGCCGGCGCGGTGAACCGCTTCATCTACATCATCCTGCCGCACATGGCCCGGGCGATCACCGTGGTGATCCTGATCCAGACCATCTTCCTGCTCGGCATCTTCGCCGAAGTGCTGGTCACCACCGGCGGCGGACCGGGCTACAACTCGACCAATCTCGCCTTCCTCGTCTACCGCACCGCGCTCCTCTCGTTCGACGTGGGCGGCGCATCGGCCGGCGGCGTGATCGCCGTCATCCTCGCCAACATCGTCGCCATCTTCCTGATGCGCGCCGTCGGCAAGAACCTGGACGCGTGAGGACAGCACCATGGCAAGAGAAGTCACCCTCACCCGCAAGCTCACCTTCACGGCCCTCGCCTGGGCCGTGGCTTTCCTCCTGTTCTTCCCGATCCTCTGGACCATCCTCACCAGCTTCAAGCCCGAGGCCGAAGCCATCGCCTCGCCGCCGGTGATCATCCCGAGCTGGACGTTCGAGAACTATATCGAGGTGCAGAGCCGGTCGGACTATTTCCGCCATTTCTTCAACTCGGCCTGGATCTCGGTCGGCTCGACGCTCATCGCCCTGCTGCTCGCCATTCCGGCGGCCTGGGCCATGGCCTTCACGCCGACGCCCAAGACCAAGGACGTGCTGATGTGGATGCTGTCGACCAAGATGATGCCGGCGGTCGGCGTGCTGGTGCCGATGTATCTCATCTTCCGCGACACGGGCCTGCTCGACACCGTGTGGGGGCTCACCCTGATCCTCACGCTGATCAACCTGCCGATCGTGATCTGGATGCTCTACACCTACTTCAAGGAGATCCCGGTCGACATCCTCGAGGCGGCGCGCATGGATGGCGCCATCCTCTGGAAGGAGCTGGTCTTCGTGCTCGTGCCGATGGCCGTGCCGGGCATCGCCTCGACTCTGCTCCTCAACGTCATCCTCGCTTGGAACGAAGCGTTCTGGACCATCAACCTCACGGCCTCCAAGGCCGCGCCATTGACTGCGTTCATCTCCTCGTTCTCGTCACCGCAGGGCCTGTTCTGGGCCAAGCTTTCCGCCGCCTCGACCCTCGCCATTGCGCCGATCCTCGTGCTCGGCTGGCTCAGCCAGAAGCAGCTGGTGCGCGGGTTGACCTTCGGCGCCGTCAAATAGGGATTTTTGCAAATGGGTTCGATCAGCCTTGAACACGTCAACAAGTCCTTCGGCGGCCATGCGGTCATCCCCGATGCGACACTCGAGATTGAAGACGGCGCCTTCGTCGTCTTCGTCGGGCCCTCGGGGTGCGGCAAATCCACTCTCCTCAGATTGATTGCCGGCCTCGAGGACACGACATCGGGCATCATCCGGCTCGATGGCGAGGACGTCACCGCCAAGGGTCCCGCGCATCGCGGCCTCGCCATGGTGTTCCAGTCCTACGCGCTCTATCCGCACATGACGGTGCGGCAGAACATCAACTTCCCCTTGAAGATGGCCAATATCGACAAGGAGCTCGCCGACAGGAAGGTGACCGACGCCGCCCGCGTCCTCAACCTCACCGACTATCTCGACCGCAAGCCGCGGCAGCTCTCGGGCGGCCAGCGCCAGCGCGTCGCCATCGGCCGCGCCATCGTGCGTGAGCCCAAGGCCTTCCTCTTTGACGAACCGCTCTCGAACCTCGATGCGGCGCTGCGCGTCAACATGCGGCTCGAGATCACCGAACTGCACCAGCAGCTCAAGACCACCATGGTCTACGTCACCCACGACCAGGTCGAAGCCATGACCATGGCGGACAAGATCGTGGTGCTCAATGCCGGCCGCATCGAGCAGTACGGTTCGCCCATGGAGCTCTACAAGAACCCGGCCAACAAGTTCGTCGCCGGCTTCATCGGCTCGCCCAAGATGAACTTCCTCGATGGCGAGCCGGCCGGGAAATACCGCGCCGACACCATCGGCGTCCGCCCCGAGCATGTGGCCATCTCCAAGGATGCCGGCGACTGGCGCGGCACCGTCGGGGTGGCCGAACATCTCGGCTCCGATACCTTCCTGCACGTCCATGTCGATGGCGCGGGCCTGCAGACCGTGCGCACCGACGGCGATCGTGATTTCCACCACGGCGATACGGTCTGGCTCACGCCCGATCCGTCGCGTATCTACCGCTTCGACGCTTCCGGCCAGGCGCTGCGCGGCGCCTGACGCCCACCACTATCCAAGGGACCATGCCGATGCCTATCGAACTCTCGGTCGAAGACCTGCCGGAGATCGCCCGGACCGCCACCGTGCCGGGCTATGCCCGGCACGACCTCAAGGCCGGTATCGTCCATTTCGGCGTCGGCAATTTCCACCGCGCGCATCAGGCGGTCTATCTCGATGCCCTGTTCAACCTCGGGCTCGACCGTGACTGGGCCCTGATCGGCGCCGGCGTTCGCGCCAGCGACACCGACATGCGATCCAGGCTCGCGTCGCAGGACTATCTCACCACCGTGGTCGAGCAGGAGGCCAATCTCTCGCAGGCCCGCGTCACCGGCGCCATGATCGACTTCCTGCCCGTGGGCGACCTCGCCGCCATCAGCGAGACCCTCGCCGATCCCGCGATCCGCATCGTCTCGCTCACCGTCACCGAGGGCGGCTATTACATCGACCCGGCCTCGCAGCGCTTTGATGCCGGCCATCCCGACATCGTCGCCGACAGCGTCAATCCGGAAGCCCCGAAGACGGTCTTCGGCCTCATCCTGCTCGGCCTGCAGCTGCGCAGGGAGCGCGGCGTCGCACCCTTCACGGTGATGAGTTGCGACAACATTCCGGGCAATGGCCATGTGACGCAGAACGCCGTCGCCGGCCTCGCCGACCTCATCAATCCGGCGCTCGCCGCCTGGGTGCGCGAAGCGGTCGCCTTCCCCAACGGCATGGTCGATCGCATCACCCCCGCCACCTCGCAGCGCGAACGTGACGCGCTGGCCGAGCAGTTCGGCATCGTCGACCAGTGGCCGGTGTTCTGCGAGGAGTTCAAGCAGTGGGTGCTGGAGGATCATTTCCCCTCCGGCCGACCCGCTCTCGAAAAGGTCGGCGTGCAGTTCGTCGCGGATGTCGCGCCGTTCGAGTTCATGAAGATCCGCATCCTCAACGGCGGCCACGCCACCATCGCCTATCCGGGCGGGTTGCTCGATATCCACTTCGTGCACGAGGCGATGCAGGAGCCACTGATCAAGTCCTTCCTCGAAAAGGTCGAGCGCGACGAGATCATCCCCACCGTGCCGCCGGTGCCCGGCACCGATCTGGGCGACTACTACAAGCTGATCGACCGCCGCTTCTCCAACCCCAAGATCGGCGACACCATCTCGCGCCTCTGCCTCGACGGCTCCAACCGCCAGCCGAAATTCATCCTGCCGACCGCACTCGATCGGGTGAAAGCCGGCAAGTCCGTCACCGGCCTCGCCCTCGTCTCCGCCCTCTGGGCCCGCTACTGTTACGGCGAAAGCGACAGCGGCAAGCCGATCCCCCCCAACGACCCCAACTGGGACCGCCTGACGGCGCTCGCCAAGCAGGCCAAGGCCGATCCCAAGGCATGGCTGTCCATGACCGACATCTTCGGCGACCTCTCCACCAACCCGGCCTACGTCGCCGCCTTCACCACCGCGCTCAGTTCACTCTGGACCAACGGCACCCGCGCAACGCTCGACGCCTACCTCGCCGGACGGCTGTAGCCAACACAAGCCCTTGGCGGCGAGAGAGAGGGGTGGCGATGCATCGTCTCGTGCTTCTCCCTCTCCTACCCAACACAAGATCGCCGCTCTCTCAGTCGGCGAACCTCTCCCGTTTACGGGGGAGGGGGACCACGCATAGCGTGGTGGAGGGGGGTGCACCTTGCGCCAACCTAACCTTCCTATGGTGACGCCATCGCAAGGTGCTCCCCTCTTCCGTCTGCTTCGCAGCCACCTTCTCCCGCAAGCGGGAGAAGGACGCCGACTGCGACACCGTCACACGATGAACGTTCACGTCCCACACTGATGCACCACGACACCCAACCTTGATCCCACGTTGGACTTTCCGCTCAGCTTGCACTCATCCACCGTTCATCAAAACCGCAATCCATTCATACCCTTGTCAGAAATCTCGCCTCGCCTATCCCCGCGTCTTCCGCCCACGCTAGAATCCCCCCATCGCCGCACCGAAAGCGAGATCATGACGAGTGATTGGTGCAGCGAGGCTGGGTGGTTCGGACGTCGGTTCGAGCCAGGCCAAGCCGGGAAGGTCTGG
>VFQQ010003929.1_pt1 | contig 13760 bp, 23 predicted proteins | sample 3512341 | NCBI WGS metagenome assembly VFQQ01 (sample SAMN10412373, study PRJNA504923) | tailings metagenome | isolation source: Relicate 2 Philex TSF1 revegetated site | place: Philippines: Tuba, Benguet | collected 2017-08-29 | reverse complement strand
AACCCTAAACCCTAAACCCTAAACCCTAAACCCTAAACCCTAAACCCTAAAAACCTGAAAACTAAACCCTAAAACCTAAAACCTAAAAACCTAAAACCTAATAACCCTAAATAATGGGTGACGTCCAGGACCAAGCGGCTGGTGAGACGTGGCAAGGGAGAGCATGGCCGCTGGGGAAGAATAACTGCCGCTTCGCCGACTTGGGCTCGGCCATCGACAACCCCCCCCCCCCCCCCCCCCCCCCCCTCCCACGGGCGCAGGTGGGCGTCGAGTCGCTGAAGGTGGTCATCGACTGCCCCAACCATGACTACCTGGAGGAGCTGGCCGCCGCCCAAGCCTCGAGGGGGCGAGGCCGCCCCCGGGGCCGGGGGCGCCCCCGCCAACAACGAGAGGGGGTGACCTACCGGTACCGGGAGTACACCGACGCCCTGGACATGATCGACGGCGGTGACCTAGCGGCGCTCTTCAAGGAGCCGGCGCCAGAGCTCCCGCAGCAGGTGGCAGCCTCCTGGAGCCGTCGAGGCCTGCGCATTGCGGGTGAGTGCATCGATGGATTGGATGAGCAGACACCTGCCCCGTCGATAGCATATGTCCCATTGCGCATGCCCCACTGCTCAAATGCTCCCACTAGGGCGCGATGCGGCAATCGCCAACGTCCGCTCCAGCCTGCCCTACGAGGTGTACGTCGCCAACATGGTCAGTAAGGCGTCCATTGCTGCCCCTCCTAGGCTGGAGGCTGCTGCATTGCACCGCCCACCACTCGCGTCGACACCTCAACATGTCTGCAGATGACGGCGCTGGCAGATGCGGAAAGGACGTCGGAGGCGGGCGGCCGCTCGCGGCACCCAATTCTGCTGGTGTACCGCGCCATGCTGGCCTTCTTCCGCGTCGACGCCCTGCAGCGGCTCACCGGCGAGAAGATCACCGACCCGCAGGCGGCTGACGTCGAGGCGAAGGCGCGGGAGCGGTTCGAGGCCCTGCTGGTGCAGTTCCTGACCACCCACCGGCCGACCTGCATGCCGAGCTTCTCGAGCTCGTCCTACAAGAAGCGCCTTCTGGTGAGTGCTTGTGAAACTGTATTTATCTTTGGTGCTGTCGAGGCCTGGTCGAGCAACGCATGCATCCTCGCCTGCCATGCAGTCGGTCGACGCCATCGACTACGACGACACCCAGGTGGCGGCAGTTTCCCAGGAGGCCGCCAGCGCCCGCGTCGTCAACGACGCAGAGGAGCGCTTCTGGCACGGCCGGCGTCTGGCCGCTGCGGCCGCCAACAACCAGTGAGTAGCCAGGTGATGGCTGTCGATCCATGCGTGCAGTAGCCATGGTACCCTTTACAACGAACGCTTTCGACTGCCGCAATGTGCCCCAACCCCCTCCGACGCAGGCAGGTCCAAGCGGTCGTCGCGGCCGAGCGCAACACGGGCCTAGCCTTCCTGCGGGCCGGCGCCGCCTCCACGCTGGAGGCGTACTCCCGCCAGCGGACGCAGCGCGACCGCGACGGCCCCCAGTGGGGGCGGCCATCCGCATTCCTGGTGCGGGAAGAGGGCGAGGAGGAGGAGGAGGAGGACGAGGAGGAGGAGGAGGTTGACGGGGGCGGCGGCATTCTTCAGGCCCTGGGCAGCACCACGAGGAGGGGGAGTGGGAGGACGGGGAGGAGACGGAGGACGAGTGAACTAGCTGCAAGTGCACATCAACGCTGACCTTGAATGAACCTGTAATGAACCCTGCCTGTGCACATCAACGCTGACCTTGAATGAACCTGTAACAAACCGACCGTTGTAACGTTGTCGACCTGGGGCGCCGGCTGGGGGCGGCGACGACCTGAGTGAACGCTGCCTGTGCACATCAACGCTGACCCTTGAATGAACCTGTAATGAACCGACCCGTTCGCCTGGGGCGCAGGCAGGAGGCGTCGACGACCCCGGTCGAGCCTATTGGTCTTCCATCCCCAAAACTGGTCCCCGGGGGTTTTTGACCATGGGGAATCCGAATCTGAAGTCAGACTAGGCAGTACAGTACTGGATGTACTGTAAATCAGCTCCCAGATGTGAACTGCATGCGCACGCCAGTCTGCACCCTGTCTGCACCATGTCTGTCGACGACTGACCCCCCATTTGGGGGGTCAAATGAACTCGGATAATTTTTTTCAAAATTTTCCCGGAATCTACTCTTCATGAGGAGTCCAACGGTACCCATTTTGTCACGAAATAATGCGATTTCAATCCAGGTCCCAGGTCCCAACCCCCTATTAGCCTCACAAAGGAAAAGAGAACAAGTTGAGCTGGGTGAACAGCCGGCGATTTGCTCCAATTTTGCGGCGCCCGCCACGCGGCGCCAAGTCCGACCATTCGATTTCACCGTCGGAGCAGACTCCACAATCGGCTCAGCTCTCAACTGCGCTGTCTGGTGACAGGCTGCTATGGATTCCCTGAAATCATGAAGGAAATTACGAGTGGTATGTGCAGCGGCATCTGCAGGCCGACCACCGACTGCAAGCTGGCCGGCGACCACCGCAACGACCCAACAACTGTCTGGGGTAGCTGCAGCGTATGTTACAGAGCTGTGAACTGAGGCGTACAAATAGTGGGGCCCCATGCTGATGGGCTGAGCAGGGGAGGGAAAGTCAAGGGGCATGAGAGGATGACTGGACAGGAGAGAAAGCGAACAAGCGGCAGCCAAAGGCAGCGGCGTGAGCGTAGAGTGCACAGTAAGCAGCAGCAGAGCAGCGGCCGAGCGCAAGCACTAAATCTGACGCATGCGCGCCTGCGGCCGACAGCAGTAGTAGTTGCAAGGGAGGGTCTGCGCTCAGGCATCGGCGCCGGCCATGGCGCCGCCGCTGCGCGCGCCGCGGCCCTGCGACTGGCTGGCACGCAGCATGCCCTCGTAGTCGCGCCGCTCAATCTGCGGGCATGCAAATGCAAGGTGTGGAGGGTCAGCACAGCTGCTGCAGAGGCACCGGCACAGGCCAGCCGCTGCGGTCGCTGCTTGATGCCTGGCACAGGTTGAACTGCAGCTGGCATCAGCTGCCAGCAGGCCGTGAGCAAACTCAGCAGCTGTCGCCGCCTCAGGTGCCTGATCGCTCATGCCTGCTACAGCCTGCCCCTTCAGGCAGCAGCCAGCACTTACCGCCACTGCGTCAGAGGGGTTCATGACCTTGTCGATGATGCCGTACTCCACCGCCTGGTCAGGGGTGAAGTACCTGCAGATGCAAGAGAGGCGATTGCAAAATCAGCACAAACAGGGCGGCAGCAGGGCATGGCCTATGCCGAAACTGCAAAGCTAACATGCAGCTGGCGGCACCTGCATCTGCACGCTCCTACAGCACTAACAGCCGTCTTCTGCCACTCGCTGCCAGCCCATTCAAAGAAGCAGAAACTGCAGCCCCCACGCCACTGCTCAGCCTCACCTGTTGCGGCCCACGTCCTTGCGAACCTGCTCCTTGTCGCGGCCCGTGAACCGCGACATGAAGTCAACGTACGTCTGCAGGCAGGCAAGCGGGCAGGCAGCACCAATTCAAGAAGCAGCAGGGCGGTGCGGCCATGAAGCAGCGCCAGCAGCACATTCTCGCCAGTGGCTTCTAACGATAGCACTGCTGTGCAGCTGCAGGCAACTTGATGGGCCGCCCGCTGCCGCAAGCGGGGCTGCAGGAGGCAGGACAGACGCCCGCACCTGCGTGGCGTTCTCCAGCTCGTTGGCCTTGATCATCACGTTGCTGGTCGTGCCAAACGACCTGCCCAGGGGAGCGGCAGGCAAGCGCAGGTGGGCATGCATGCAAGGGCAGCAGACCATCCTGCAATAGCAGATGCGCTGGGCTGGATGCACTTGCGCAAAGCATGGGCATCAGCAACCAGCAGCGCCCTGCAGGAAGTGTTTCAGTTCAGCCGCGCACCGGTTCATGCGCGGCGGGCAGGTCATGATGCGTGCGTTGGGCAGCGCGTAGCGGTAGCCCTTCTTGCCGCTGGCCAGGATCATGGCGGCGTTGCCAAACGCCTGGCCAATCACCTGCAGCAAGTGGGTGGCAGGTGGGTAAGGCTCTCAGGTGGAAATGCAGGCCAACATGAGGAAGCAGGCTGGCACCTATTGCTGCCAGCGCCGGCTGCACACAGCATGCCTGCAGAAGCAAACCATTGCCGGCTGATCGGCCGGCCGCAGAGATAGGCAGAGCCGCAGGCGCACCAGTGTGTAGATGTCGGGGCGGATGTAGGCCATGGTGTCCATGATGGCGGTGGCCTCCGTCTCAAACCCAACAGCCTCGCCCTGCATCGTCTGCGAGCCTGCAGCAGTGCAGCAGCGGACAGAGGCGGGGGTTGTGTGAGCAGCACCTGCTGGGTAAATTGCAAATCGCAGCGCAGCATGTTTGGCAGCAGCAGCACCGCTTAGGTGCCTGCAGCAGGGCAAGCAAACCGCGTGTGCACAGGCGCAGCCAATTTGCTCTTCCGGCAGCTGAGCAAACACAACACCACGCCCAGCCTGCCCAGCCCGTCCATGCACCGGTGGAGTTGATGTACACGTACACCGGCTTGTCGGGCGCCGAGTAGTTGAGCCACAGCAGCTCGCTGATCACCAGCTCCGTCACCGCAGGCACCAGCTGCAAAGGGCGAAGCACAGGAGGGCGTCGGTGAGCAGGGCGGCTCGAACGGCCACAGGTGCGGCTACGTGAATGGACCGGCAACAGCGGGAGCAGCGACAGCAACAGCAGCAGCCACAGCAGCACCCATGTATTCGCAGCACAGCAGCAGGCCGCCACATGCACATGAAAGCCAGCAGCGCAGCAGCAGCTGCGGCTGCACAGCAAAGCCGGTGCACCAAGCATAATGCACCCAGCCACGCTGCTGCCTGCCGCAAGACGCACCGACATGCCGATGTAGCAGATGCGGCCGTCCAGCAGCAGCGAGGGCAGATCGGGCGGCGCCTGGCCGGGCGCCTTTGTGTCAACCGCCATGCGCGCCACCTGCAGACGTGGCCAGGCAGCGCAGAGCAACAAATTAATGCAGGAACCTGCAGCCAAGCAGCTTGGCTGCCAGCCGGCAGCTGCGGCCAGAGCAAACATGGACAGCTAGCAACAAGCGCAATGCGATGCCCCCTCGCTCCAGCGAGCCCGCTGCCAGCGGCTGCACGCTGCTGCGCCATGACCGCCAAGCTGGGCATCGCACCTGCCGCTTGGTCTCCGTCACCTCATCTCCTACATAGAAGGCCTTGGCGCGCAGCGCCTCCTGTGCGGGCAGCAAGGTGCGCAAACAGAGCAGCGCGCTGGGTAGCTGAAGCTGGCGGCAGGAGCGTGCAGCGAAATGCGGGCATGAAAAAACTACGCAGGCAGGTTGTCCTGTGCTGTGGGCTGGTGTACAGCGGTGTACAGCTTATCAGCTTATCAGCAGCGGTGGGGCTGCGGACCGTGCCCGCCGGAGCGCAGGGGTAGCAAATGGTCAGCACAAGCGCCAGCCGTATCCGCAGCGCTGCGGCAAAGATCCGCGATCACAGACATGCTGCAGGGACCAACAAAGCACAGCAACACAGCCGCAGCCAGGATGGGCAGCGACGGCGGCGGCAGCGGCGGCACTCACCGCCTTGACCTCCGGCAGGCGGGCGCCAAAGCCGGTGGCTTCGTTGGTGAGGCCCAGCACCTGCATCTGCTTGACGCTCAGGCCGTAGTCGTGCTCCGGCAGCAGCAGCTGCGGCTCCTGGGGCGCCACCAGGCCGCTGGGCGTGGGCTGGCCCACATGGAAGCCCAGGCCCATGCTCGCCACGACCTGCTGGGCGCCCCGTCGCGACCGCCGCAGCTGGCGGGCCGTGGCGAGGGCCGCCTGGGCGGAAGGCCGCTGGCAGCGGTGCGCCAGGGCGGGGGCGGCCCCCAGGCGCCCGCTGGTGCACGCTGCGGCCTCCATGCTGGCTGCTGCAGTGGTGGGCGGGCGCCCGGGGCGCCGCCCTCACCCCCTCCCACCGCATGCGAGCGTGCTGTGGGCAGGGCTCAGCAGGCGGAAATTGACTGGCCTGCGCTGCAGAGCCCCGATCGCAGTCCCCCCAGCCCCTCGTCCACCTGGTTCACACTTTGCGCAAGCTCCCACCCGCCCCCAGCCGCCAGACAGCTGCGCGGCCCCAACTGCAGCGCCCGCGGCCCTCGGCGCGCCTGTAACAGCCCCCACGCGTGGAAGTTCAACAGCAGGACCCGCGGCAGGCGCCGTTCCAGCCAGGTGCGTGTGCCGCCCGCGGCACTGGGGCCGTGGGAGGGCCCCCCACCGCGCCCCGCCCCCTGAACCCCGCTGGGAGGCCTGCCCTGGTGTTGGTGCGAGCGCAGGCGGCCCACGGGGCCCCCCATGCCCTGACTAAACACGGTCAGCGGGCCTCACACTGCCTGGGCGGGCGCCGAGGCTCTGCCCGACCGGTGATCCGTGTTGCCGGGGCATGCAGCGGGCCTGCTTGCCGCCGGGGCGCCCCCCAGCCCACCTCCCACCGACGGGAACCTTCCGCTGGCCGCAGGTGCGGGAGCGGCGGCGGTACGTGGAGCGCCCCCGCTGATCGCCGGCGAGACAGTGCACCCATGGCCGCACTGGCCCCCGTGCAATCGCTGCTGCACCTGGACGACGCGCTGGTGGCCATCCCCGAGGATGCAACGTGCTGCAGCACCAGCCAGCCCGCCGCGCCGCTGCGCTGGGTGGACCATGAGCAGCTGATGGCCTGCGGCGAGGGCCGCGTGCGCCCGCTGCGCAAGTGCGCCTCCGTGCCCACGCTGCACAGCATGCAGGAGGCGTGCGGCGACAGCGAGGGCATGGAGGTGTTTGTGATCCTCCGCCCCTTCAAGGTGCGCTGCTCCAACATTGTGGTAGGGTGGCCGGCAGCCACCCGCCGCAGCAACGGGCACAAGTTGCTGCTTTGTTCTGTGCTTTCTGCTGCAGCTGTTTCTGGCCTTGCTGTTGGGTTCTGCTGCCTCCCTGCCTGCTGCACCTGCTGGTCTGCAACCACATATCTGCCTCTGGCTGCTGAGCGACGCCGCTGCACCGCCCGCACCCCTGCCACAGGAGTTTGGCGGCGGGCTGTTCCGGCGGCTGCCCAAACGTGTGAAGAATGGCGTGCGCGACTGCGGCCTCTGCCACTACCTGGCAGTCTTCAAGCAGAAGGACGGCTCGCTGGTGCAGGTGCGGCCGGCCTACTACCGCATGTGGCTGCCGCATGGCGCAGGGACGTGTGCGGTTGTGTGAGAAAGCATGTGTGGTGTGTAGGAGTGTTTGCGTGTGGCTGCTCTTGACAGGCGGCTGCTGTTGATTTGAGTTGGTGCTGCCGGCAGTTGTGGCTCATGTAGTGTGCACCATGCTCCGGGCAGTTTGACTTTGGCCCGCGCGGCGGCGACATCCACGTGGCACGTGGCCCGTTTGCCTTCCTGTCCAAGTCGGCAGACGGCAAGATGCAGCGGTTGGTGCCCGGCGAGGTGCGCAGCCAAGGGCTGCAGTTTTTTTAGATACAGCAGCAGGCATGTTGCATGCACAGGAGAGGTGGTGTGCACAGGTGCCGCTGGCATCGCAGCAACCGCCCATCTCGCCGCTGCCTTGCTGCATTCTGCTGCTGCAGGTGCGGGAGCGGCGGCTCACGCGGCTGCCCGAGGCGCACATGTATGTTGGTCGCACGCCGCTGTCGCTGGAGGACATCCGTGCATGGAACGCGCTGCAGGAGCAGGGCAGCATGGTGAGCCGGTGCCCTGGGTTGTGCAGCAGCCGGTTGGGCTGCTGCCTGCTGGTGTGCAGAGAGCCAATGGCCTGCTGATGGCACAGCAGCCAGCAGCTTGGCTGAGCTGCGTGCCTGACTATTACCCTGCCTTTGCCTCTGTCTTTACAGCACTACGAGCTGCATCGCAACGACTGCCGGCACTACATCAACTGCCTGGTCAAGTACACGACCGGGCGGGAGCAGGCAGCCAGCGCGTGCCTGGCGTCGCAGTGGCAGCGGGCGCGGCAGCTAGGCACGTACGGCCTGGCCACCAGCGTGGTGCGCCTCACGCAGTTCTTCACCGACCTCGCCAACTGGGGCAAGGTGCAGGTGCGCCTTGGGTATTGTTCTGAAGTGGGTGGAAGGCAGGGGTTTTCAAGGGCAAAGCTGCAGGCATGTGCTGCTCACATTGCAATGCCGCTGATGCTGTTGCTGCCATAGTTATTTCCCTTTCTCTCTAACCAGCGCAGTATCTGCGGTTTGCCCCTGCAGCTCATCGGCAACGTGAGCATGTACGGCATGCTGGCGCTGAGCGGGCAGAAAGCGCTGGCGCGGCTGCCGGCATTGCTGCCGGGTGCCAAGGTGTGTGGGACTGCTTTTTTGTTTGCTTTGCAGCGTTTGATGAAGTGGGTGGGGCAGCTTCTGATCTTGGCGGCCAGTGGAATCGCATCAAGCTCTGCCAGGCAGTTGCAGACAGGCCTCGCCGCTCGCTCACCCCTGTCTGCAATGCCTCCCCCTCTTGCTGCATCAGGCCAAGCTGCAGCCCGTGGTCAGCAAGGCGCTGGCAGGCGGCGTCAAGCGAGCGCTGGCGGGGCCTGTGCGGACAGCCATCGCGCGCAAGCCCGTTGTTGTGGGCACAGCCGCCATGGCCACGCTCGCAGGTGCGGCGCCTGACCGGTGCTACATGTTACTTGCTAGGTGGCTTACTGTGGGGATTGCTGCTTGTAGCCAGCTGCTCTGCCCCATTGCTCAGTACATGCTGCTTGGGCTCACTGGCCATGCCTGGTTGCGTCCTGCTACCTGCAGCATCCTCAAGCCAGGCGCCGGTCATCAGGGAGACAGTGTCTGTTGGAGCACGCATGGCGCGCGCTGCGCAGGCCACAATTGCAGGTGCGGCCGCTCTGCTGCTTGCTACTTGCCTTGTGTCTTGCAAAATTTGAGGTCACTGCTGCCGCCCCGCGTGTCTTGTTTCCTGATCAGCCGGTTAGGTTGCCAGGCTGTCTGTGCACCGAGTGCCCCTGTCATCCAGTCACCCACACCCTCCTCCTCCCTGCAGCTGCCTCGACTGCCATGTCGCGCGCCTCCGCAGCCACAGTGCGCACCACCAGCCAGGCAGCTGTCGCGGTGGGCAGCATCACCCGCGGAGCTGTGGCGCTAGCAGCAGGCCGGCCCATGCCGCTGGCGCTGGAGTGGGGCAAGGCGGCCTCGCCGCCCCGTGCCTCGCTGGGCATGCGGGCAGCCGACCGCTCGCAGCGGCTGGCGCTGGCCATCACGTCTGCTGCGCGGCGGTGATGGGTACTCGCCATTTTGGCCTGCAGCTGCAGAAGCTGCGGGCGGGATGGGGTGGGCCAGTGGCTTCAGCTGGCTCCACTCCCTGCGGCCCCCCATGTTGCCGCAATGCATACACACTCCAGCTTGATAGGGCAGTCAGTGTGCGTCCATGGTTCTCCTTTCGGTGCAGTGGGTCCTTAGCCCAATCCATCTCACCCCTCCCACCAGCCAACCCCCTCTTGGTTGCACCGCCACACTTGCCCCTTTGCCCTCGACACTTGGCAATGCCCGCCACACTTACCTTTGTACTTGCTTACCGCGCTTTACACCCTCCAGACATCAACTTGCTGCCGTGCCTGCCGCTGCTGGGCCTGCCCTGCTGCAGCGCTGCTTGCAACGGCCAGCCCTTTCTCTCCCATCTTGTCCTGCTTCTTCCCCCTGTTCTTCCTGCCCCGCAACCAATCCTCACGAACCGCGCTACCCAGGCTGCCGCCGACCCTTTGACACAGGTCAGCCGGCAGCAGGCGCCCAGCCCACTCCTGCCTCCGTGCACCGAGAAGAACACTTCCTTTGAGCTGCAGCTGAGCAGCTGCAACTCTTGACCCACGGGTTCGAACTGACATTCATGATTGCAATCCAAGCACAATTGTAAACAATGCCGTTCCGTGGCTGTTAGAGTACAAAGACATGATGGATCATGAGAGAGCAAGCGGGCTACTGAGCTGCCTGCCCGGCTGCTGCCTCGTCGGCCTCCTGCGGCGGCTCCTCCTGCAACGTTCAACAGATGCAGGCGACAAGTGTTGGCAGGCAGCTTTGCAGAGCTGGGACACCTTTGGGGCGTGGCTGCAAGCACATCCACAAAGAAGGGAGGCAAACGCTCCATCCCGCTCACCACAAAGAACGAGTCGTGCTCAATGGGGCGCACAGCCAGGGTGGGCCGCAGCGACGCCATGCGCAGCAGTACCTCCAGGACCACAACCGTTGGCTGCAAAGGTACAAGGGCAGGAGAGGGAAACAGCTACTCACAAAGCAGGCATTGGCAGAAGCCTTATCGCAGCTGCAGAAGAGGAGGCTGTTGACGTAGTGCAGCCCTGCCGCCGCACGCTTACCCCAGCAGACATGATGCCGGGCCGGGCCACCAGCAGCACTTCCCGCAGCGCTGGGTGCTCCTTCAGCGCCTGCAGCACCGCCTCAGCGCCCGCTAGCGGCTGAACTACATCGCCAGCATGCATGTGTATCAGGTGGCTGCCCAGGGCGAGCTTGCGCAGATGGGGCGCCTGCACAGCGCAGCAGCAGACCTTGAGGTTCAAGCCAGCAACAGCAGGACAGCAACCTGGCAACTAACACCCAGGCATGCAGCACCCAGCTGCATTGCACCCTAGCAAAACCACCCCTCTCCTGCGGCACCAGATGCAACCCATCGCCAAACCCTTACGCTGGCGAGCAGCGCATGCCCAGATCGCAGCAGCGGCTCCCAGTCCAGGCTCAGCACGTGCAGGCGCGACCACCACTGCCCGCCTGGCAGCTCCCGCAGCTCGTTGTGCTCCAGATATAAATGCTGCACAGCGCAGGAGGAAGTGGGATCACGCCTGGATTGCTTGTGAAGCCCGGTACTGCTGCCACCACCCTCAGCCACCACACCCAAATACCCTCCCGTTAAGTACAGCACAGAACTGATCTCCAGCGCACCCGCAGCAGGGGCAGGTTCAGCACGGCTGCTGGCACTTGGTAGAGCTCAGAGTTGGACAGGCTCAGGCTGACCAGCCGAGTGAGAGTTGACAGGGCTGCAGGTGCATGGGGACGTGGCATGCAACGGCAGGTTATCTATAGAGAGTGGCTTGCGGCTGCACGCCCGCAAACGCAGAGCAAGTGCAGCCCCCACATGTATCTGCTGCCCACCTGACCAGCTGCCATCTTGGTGGTGATGCCGCATGCAGCCATCAAACGACAGGATGCGCAGGTTGGTGAGCAAGGACAGCTGAGGTGGGATGCCGTCTGCACACGGTGAGAAAGTGCCAGAAAACGGCAATGTGGTCACAACCCTGCTGCCACTGCATCCACGCCAAATGCGCAGCTACGCAGGCTGAACAAGAGACACACCATCAGAGCACTGGGTACTGCCTGGCGAACTAATCCTTCCACCTGCCAGGGCGCACCTGCGAGCTCGCACTTGTCCAGTGCCAGCGAGGTGAGGCGGGTGAGGCGCGGCAGCGCCACCGCCAGGTGCGACCCCAGGAACAGCGATTCGCTGACGTCCAGATAGACCAGGGGCAGGGCCAGCAGCTGGTTGGGCAGCTCCGCAGGCATGAGGCCGTTCATGTTTGCCAGGGGCTGGACGGTCGCTGGTGCCGGCACGATGCACAGCCGAGTGATGCTGGGTGGCAGCGAGGACGGCAGCAGCCTGGGGCCCATGTCTGCAGCAGGGGTGGGTGCAGGGCCCAGGTTGCGCAGGTTGACGGCTTGGCTTGTGATCAGCAGTGTGGCCAATTAGATGCCCTTTGGACACAGGGCAGTGCAGGCTGCTACCCTCATGCAACGTCAGTGCAGGCTGACGGCTCAACCAGGCCGCCCTTACAGCCACCTGCCCTACCTGACACAGTAGACAGCTCCAGGTGTCCCAGGCCGGTGCAGGCCTCCAGCGCGGGTGTAACCACCATTTCATGGGCGCTCAGCGCCATGCAGGTCATGCCGGCTGCGTGCGTCACCCAGTCTCCCACCCGCAGCTGCCGCCCGCCCCAGCGCATGCGCAGGAACTCGCAGCTGCGCAGCGTAGCTGCACACAGGTGGGGGTCCAGGGCAGGGCAGACAGGGTAGGTAAACCCAGCACCAAAACCTGACAACCACAGCGCCGCATGTATTGACAAGCCGCAGCAAGCAGCGCAGCTGCAGGCGGCAGCGGGCCAGCCGGCACGCACCAAGCGAGCTGTCTAGCTGCAGTCCAAGCTGCGCAACACCCTCATCGGGCTGCGGCGTGTGGCCATTGTTCCATAAGTCCAGCTGCGGTCGGCGAGCGGGCGGGGCAGGTGGGAGGAGAGCAGCGGTCGGACAGGCGGGGTGTGAGGGCCAACCTCCTGCACTAGCAGAGCGCACCGGTCAGCGCAGCTGTGCATGGCCAAAAAAGCAGCGCCTCGACCCAGCAGCTCACGTGCAGCGTGCGCATCAATGAGCCGTGCGCCGCCAGCCAGGCCAGGAAGGAGCGGGCACGCTGCACGCCGCTGGGTATGCTGATGTCGGCATGAAACTCCAGATCTGGCCACAGCACTGCATTGGGGCCTGCCAGCAGGCCGCGGAAGGCGCGGCAGACAAGCGGCAGCACCCCAGCCCTGCGGCAGGGATTGAAAGCGGCGTGCTGTGCTCTGAAGCAGATGCAATGCAAGCGGGAGGTGATGTAGAGTGCAGTGTGGACCAACCCAACCCAAGTGCAGCGGCCACAGCCAACGCCTGCCGTTTCTCACCGTGTCTGCAGGTCACATTTGGCAAAGATGGCCTCCAGCACCGGCTCTGGCAGCTGGGTCAGCTGCAGGCCTGCTGGTGCCATTGGCGCAGCACCGCCTGCAGGGGCCATGCACAGGAGGGTACGACGGCAGGGAGCGGCAGGCTCCGCAGCAGCAGGCGGCGGCAGCGGCGGCGCGGCGCAAGGCCCTTGCGAACCGCGCTTGCAACCGTGTGAAAGTTGTGTCGCTCACCTCGCGCGCCCTTACTTGTGTCTGGCGCCCGCTAAAACAGCCGCGACAGAGCAGGGCGGGTCGGCTAGGCTTCTGTGAGGGGTTGGCTGCGTTGCAAGAGTGCTGAACGGAGTCGGTTGACCGTCGAGGCCAGGGAACAAAGCCGGGATCGGTCTGCGGTTTGCTGTGCGTGCCATGCCTGACCAGCATGGAGCGGTCGGTGCTTAATTCGACGACCAGGCCGCTTCTTCTCACTCTCCACGCCCAATTCTGGTCATCTGCGAGCCGATTCGCAGCGGTGGACCCTTGCCGCGATGGCGACCAGAACTCCCTCGCTCCTCAGTCTTTCAGACGACCTGCTGACCTCCATATTGTCGTCCCTGGATCAAGAGAGCAAGTGAGAGCTGACGATCGACGGACGAAAGGCCGCAGCGAGTTGCTTGCGCCGCCGCCGCCGCTGCCGCTGCCGCCTACGCACTGGCCCTTCCCTGCAGGCTTCTCAAAGGTGCATGCTGCCTCACATTTCTACCTGCAGATGCCGTGTGATGCCGCTGGTATGCTCCCGATTTCGACGCCTGCTGCAGCAGCCAGGGTCATGGCAGGAGGTGTCGTTCACAGAGCGGCGCATGGCGGCTCTGGCTGAAGAGCTGCGTATGCGCCTCTTCCTATCCTGGGCCCACCGCATCTCGCAAGGCCTGCGCCGGCTGAAGATCGACATCCCCGCAGACCTGGACGACGATGGCAACGGTAGGCAGGGGCAGTGGGGAGGGAGTTGGTTGGGGGCAGCGTGTAAGCCGCACGTCTGCCACATTAGAGCGTTGCCAGTCCGTCCTACTGAGCGCTCATACTTCCAGCCACCCTTACCACTGCAGCGGTGCTGCTGTCCGACCTGTCTAGCGTGCTGGGCCA
>VFQQ010003928.1_pt1 | contig 13762 bp, 11 predicted proteins | sample 3512341 | NCBI WGS metagenome assembly VFQQ01 (sample SAMN10412373, study PRJNA504923) | tailings metagenome | isolation source: Relicate 2 Philex TSF1 revegetated site | place: Philippines: Tuba, Benguet | collected 2017-08-29 | reverse complement strand
GGCATTCGGCATTCGGCATTCGGGGGAGGTCGGTGGGCTCGTCGCCCCAAGGGGGCGGGGTGGTTGGGGGCTGGGGTCCAGAGGCGGGCTCGAAGACTCGCCGCGCCTCTGGCAACGGTCGTGCGCCCTGCGGGCGGGGAGGAGGAGTGGGATGAGGAGGAGTGGGACGAATGGGAGGAGGAGGAGGCAAGAGAAGGAAGACGGGGCCTGGAAAGGCCCCGCCCCAGAAGGCAGAGGAGAAGAAGGAAGTGGCCGAGTGCCGAGTGGCGGAGTGGCCGAGTGGCGGAGGGCGGAGGGCGGAGTAGCGGAGTGCGGTGTAGAGGAGTGGTCGAGTGGGGAAGGGAGGGAAGGCCCGGCACGGAGTGCGGGCTACCGAGGCGTGGCGAGCTCGGCGGGCAAGCCGGGCAGCGAGGGAGCGTGGTGCGGTCAGTCGTGGCGCAGCGCGACGATCGGGTCGGCGGAGGCGGCGCGTTTCGCGGGGTAGAGGCCGAAGACGAGCCCGGTGGCGGTGGCGACGGCGAAGGAGACGAGGATGGACCAGAGGGTGAGGGCGGTGGGCATGTCCTTGACGGCCCAGCCGACGAGGAGGCTGCCGCCGACGCCCACGCCGACGCCGATGAGCCCGCCGATGGCGGAGAGGACGCCGGTCTCGACGAGGAACTGCCACATGATGTGGCGTCGGGTGGCGCCGAGGGCGCGGCGGATGCCGATCTCGCGGATGCGTTCGGTGACGCTGGCGAGCATGATGTTCATGATGCCGATGCCGCCGACGAGCAGCGAGATGGCGGCGATGGCGCCGAAGATGAGGTTGTAGGTGAGGGCGGTCTTGCGGGCCTGTTCGAGGAGTTCGTAGGGGACGATGAGGGTGACGTCGGTGAGCCCGGGGTGGCGCTGCTTCATGATGAGGCGGAGGCGCTCGGCGTCGGAGAGGACGCGGTCGCGGTCGGGCGAGGCGATGTAGATCTCGCTGATCTCGGTGGAGTTGGCCTGCATGGAGCCGCTCGTGCCGCGGACGACAAGGTCGCCGAACATCTCGCGGGCGGCGGACATGGGCACGTGCACGTCGAGGTTGAGGTCGCGTCCGATGAGGGCGGCGCCCGCGCCGCCGGCGAGCCCGATGGGGGCGAGGACGCCGACCACGGTGAAGGCTTTGTTGTCGATGCGGAGGGTCTGGCCGACGGGGTCTTCGAACGGGAAGAACTGGTTGGCGACCTCGGCGCCGATGACGCAGACGGGCAGGCGGGACTGCATGTCGGTCGGTGTGATGTAGCGGCCCTGGGCGACGGTGAGGTTGGCGACGCGCTGGAGGTCGGGCGTGGTGCCGAAGGCCTGGCTGGTGCGCCGGCTCCCATCGCGGATGACCTGGCTGCCGATTTCCTTGAGGGGGACGATGACCTCGGCGTCGGGGAAGTTTTCGACGATGACGTCGAAGTCGGCGCGGGTGATGCCGAAGCGGGAGACGAAACTCTGGCGCTGCTGCCCGCCCTGGGCCTGGGTCTCGGGGGGCTTCTGCGAGCGGACGATGATGTTCTTGGCGCCCAGGCGTTCGATCTGGGCGAGGGCCTGGCGCTTGCTCCCCTCGCCCAGGCTGCTCATGACGATGACCGCGAGCACGCCGAAGATGATCCCCAGGGCGGTGAGGATCGAGCGCAGCATGTGCAGGCGCAGGTTCGAGAGGCCGAGGCGGACGATCTCGAGGATGAAGGCCACGCCGGTGGGTTCCGCGGTGCTCTGATCCCCCGTGGCGGGACGGGCGCGTCCGAATTCTCGGAACCTTCGCGTGCGTCCTGGGCGGATGGGGGTAGAGTGATCGATGCTACGCGGGCGGGGCGTGGCGGGCGCGGGGAAACGCCCGCAAGGACGCCCCCCTGAGTGGCCGATGAGCAGGACCATGGATCACCCCGGCGCATCCCGAGCCTCACCCCGACCCGCCGCCCGGGTCGGCATCGAGCGCACCGCGGAGCGCGGGTGGCGGTACGAGATCACGATCCAGTGGCCCGACGGGGGCGAGACGGCGCACGACGTGACGCTGGGCTGGCGCGACCACGACTACTGGTGCGGCGGGGGCGTGGCGCCCTCGGTCGTCGTGCAGTGGGTGGTGGACTACGTGCTCGAGCACTGGGGCGGGGAAATCCCGGCGCGGTTCGACGCGGCCCGGGCGCGCCGGTGGCTCCCGCGGATCGACGAAGATCTGCGCGTGGCGCGGTGAACCGGCGCGTGGCGCGCTAGCGCGTGCCCGGGAGCGGAATCTCGATAGTGATTTTGGCGGCGGCGGGCCAGAGCACGGCGAAGACCGCGCCGGTGAGCAGGGCGTAGATGACGCCGTCGATCAGGCGCCCGGGCAGTTGCGACCACGGCATGCCGTGCCAGATGGCCATGGGCAGGGCGTAGCCGGCGTGGGCGAGCAGGGCCGCGGCCCCGGCGGCGCGGAACACCGGGAGGAACGACGCGCCGGCCGGGAGCGACAGCCCCGCGAGGTACGCGACGAAGAGCCCGACCAGCAGCAGGTGCACCAGCCACAGGCCGAGGTTCCTGCCCATGTTGGGCGGGCCGGGCATCACCGTGAGCATGGCCCACGGGCCGGCCTTGAGTTTCTCGGCCATGGCGGCCTTGTCCTTGATGCCCTGGCACCAGGGGATGTAATACACGCCCGGGGCGAAGCCGAGCGAACGCACGGCGTCGATGAAGGGGCCCTCTTTCTCGCCCGGGTTCTTGTAGTCGTGCTTGTGGAGCGGGGTCGCCATCCAGATGATGGAACTGGCGATGAAGAGCACGACCGCGCTGACGAGGATGGGCAGCCAGAGCGACGCGACACCGACCGCGGCGAGCGAGAGCATGCGAGACACTCCACGCCGGGACGACGAGCCCCGGGAGAACACCGGCGCAGCATGGCACGGGCCTGGGGTGGCGTCAAGCCGGGCGGGACGGCGGAGATTCGATCAGCGCTTGAGGATGCGCCGGAGGTATTGGCCGGTGTGGCTGGCGGCGACGCGGGCGACGTCCTCGGGCGTGCCGGAGGCGACGACGCGCCCGCCGCCCTCGCCCCCTTCGGGCCCGAGGTCGATGATCCAGTCGGCGCACTTGATGACGTCGAGGTTGTGCTCGATGACGACGAGGGTGTTGCCGGCGTCGGCGAGGCGGTTGAGGACGAGCACGAGTTTGCGGATGTCCTCGAAGTGCAGGCCCGTGGTGGGTTCGTCGAGGATGTAGAGCGTGCGCCCGGCGGGGCCGAGTTCGCCCGAGCCCTTGCCGAGTTCGGTGGCGAGTTTGATGCGCTGGGCCTCGCCCCCGGAGAGTTGGGTGCTGGGCTGGCCGAGCTGGACGTAGTCGAGCCCGACGTCGTGGAGGCAGCGGAGGAACTTGGCGATCTTGGGGTGGTTGTCGAAGAAGGCGCAGGCGTCCTCGACGGTCATGGCGAGGACGTCGGCGATGCTCCTGCCCTTGTAGGTGACTTCGAGGGTCTCGCGGTTGTAGCGTTTGCCGGCGCAGACCTCGCACTCGACGTAGACGTCGGGGAGGAAGTGCATCTCGATCTTCTTGAGGCCCTGGCCCTGGCAGGCCTCGCAGCGTCCGCCGCCCTTCTGCGCGGAGACGTTGAAGGAGAATCGGCCGGGCTGGTAGCCGCGGACGCGGGCTTCCTTGGTCTGGACGAAGACCTTGCGGATGTCGTCGAAGAAGCCGGTGTAGGTGGCGGGGTTGCTGCGGGGCGTGCGTCCGATGGGGCTCTGATCGACCTCGATGACGCGTTCGAGCGCGACGGGCCACTTGAACGAGGCGTGCGTGCCGGGGGCTTCGCGCGTGCCGAGCAGGTGACGCCGGGCGGCGCGGAGGAGGATGTCGTTGACGAGGGTGCTCTTGCCCGAGCCGCTGACGCCGGTGATGCAGATGAACCCGCCGATGGGGAACGTGACGTCGACGTCCTTGAGGTTGTTCTCGCGGGCGCCCTTCACGGCGATGGCGCGCTTGGGGTTCAGCGGGCGGCGTTTCGCGGGGAGGGGGATCTCGCGCCGCCCGGCGAGGTAGTCGCCCGTGAGGGAATCGGGCGAGGCGCAGATTTCGGCGACGGTGCCCTGCGCGACGACGCGCCCGCCGTGAACGCCCGGGCCGGGGCCGATGTCGATGACGTGGTCGGCGGCGCGGATCATGTCCTCGTCGTGCTCGACGACGAGGACGGTGTTGCCGATGTCGGCGAGGTGGCGGAGGGTGGCGATGAGCCGGTCGTTGTCGCGCTGGTGCAGGCCGATGGTGGGCTCGTCGAGGACGTAGCACGCGCCGACGAGCCCGGAGCCGACCTGGGACGCGAGGCGGATGCGCTGGGCCTCGCCCCCCGAGAGCGTGGCCGTCTTGCGGGAGAGGCTGAGGTACTCGAGCCCGACGCCGGCGAGGAAGCGGAGGCGGTTGTTGATCTCCTTGAGGATGGGCTCGGCGATGGTGCGCTGCTCGCGCGTGAGTCGCAGGCCCTGGACGAAGGCGGCGGCCTCGGTGATGGTGAGGCGGGAGAACTCGGCGATGTTGAGGAAGGACAGCGCCGAGGCGCCGGCGTTGCGGGGCGCGGCGGTCGGGCGGCCGATGACGTTCGCGGAGACGACGCCGTCGGGGTCGATCGCGTGGTCGCTCTCGAGGAGGACGTGGAGGGCTTCGAGGCGGAGGCGGTCGCCGTGGCAGTCGGGGCAGTTCGTGGTGGACATGAACTGCCCGAGCCACTCCTTGACGGAGGGGTTGTCGGTGCTGCGCCACCACTGGGTGAGTTCGGGGAGGACGCCCTCCCACTTGCCCAGGGCGAGTTTCTTCGATTCGTCGGCGGGAACGCCGTGCATGAGTTTGTGGCGGACGTCGGGCGGGAAGGACGAGACGGGGTCCTCGAACGAGACCTTGTAGACGCGGCAGAACTTCTTGAGCGCGCGATGGAACCACGCGCGCACGGCCATGTTCTTCGCGTACGCCTCGATCGCGCCTTCGCGGAGGCTCTTGCCCTCGTCGGGCATCACGAGCGCCTCGTCGAGTTCGAGGAGCGTGCCCAGCCCGCTGCACGACTTGCACGCGCCCTGGGGCGAGTTGAAGGAGAACAGGCGCGGCTCGAGTTCGTCCAGCGCGACCTCGGGGTGATCCGGGTCGGCGTAGAGCGTGCTGTAGGTAGTGTCGCGCCACGTGCCGGCGTCGTCCACGCTCACGACGAGCACGCCCTTGGCGAGGCGCAGGGCAGCCTCGACGGACTCGGCGAGTCGCTGGCGGGCATCGGCGTCGAGCGTGATGCGGTCGACGACGGCGTCGATGGTGTGCTTCTCGTAGCGCCCGAGTTTCAGCGGATTCTCGCCGGGTTCCTTGAGGACGTCGCGGAGGTCCTTCAGGTCGCCATTCACGCGGACGCGGTTCCAGCCCTGCGCGGAGAGGTCTTCGAGGACGTCGCGGTGAAAGCCCTTCTTGGCGCGGACGACGGGCGCGAGGATCATGGCGCGCGCGCCGACCTGCACGCCCCCCGCCGCCTGGCCCATGAGCGCGTCGACGATCTGCGTGCTGGTGGTGGCGGTGATGGGGCGTCCGCTGCGTTCGAGGATCGTGCCGTCTTTCCTGGTCTTGGTGGGCGCCCACGAGAAGGGGCGGCCGCAGCGGGCGTAGAGGAGGCGGAGGTAGTCGTAGATCTCGGTGGTGGTGGCGACGGTGGAGCGCGGGTTGCCGCTGGCGGAGCGCTGCTCGATGGCGATGGTGGGCGGGACGCCCTCGACCTCGTCGACGTCGGGCTTCTTGAGTTGTTCGAGGAACTGGCGGGCGTACGCGGAGAGGGACTCCATGTACTTGCGCTGGCCCTCGGCGAAGATGGTGTCGAAGGCGAGGGAGGACTTGCCCGAGCCCGAGAGCCCGGTCATGACGACGAGACAGTCGCGGGGGATGGCGAGGTCGATGTTCTTGAGGTTGTGCTCGCGGGCGCCGCGGACGCGGATGACGCGCTCGTCGGCGCGGGGGGCCGGGGGCGGCACTTCGGCCGGGGTTGCGGCCGGCGCTTTGGTTGTTCGCACCGCTGGTTTGTCCGCCTTCACGACCGCTCCCTGGCTCGGCACGCGCACGCCTCCCTGAGCCGCGAGTCTACGCGGTTCGGCGTGTGTTCGCCGGTGGGGTGGCGACGGATTCGTGGGGATTCGTGTCGGAATCGTGCGGGGTTACGGGCCCGGCGCGGGGGCGGGCGGCGGAGAGGGCTGCGGCGGCGGGGGTTGCGTGCCTGTGGGGGCGGCGGGGGCGGCGGGGGTTGGCTGGGGCTGGGCGCGGGCGAAGTTGGCCTTGGCCCACCAGATCATGCCGAGCATGCCGAAGCCGATGGAGAGCCCGACGAGGTAGTAGCCGAGGCGACGGCGGAAGCCGGGCTGAGGACGGAAGTCGGACATGAGGGGAGGGTACGTCAGCGCCGGCGCCGGCACGCCATGGGCAGCAGGACGGCGAAGAGCGTGCACGGCGCGGGGATGGGTGTCACGGTGAATGTGGAGTTCCCGTAGAAGAAACCTGCGATACTGCTGGAGAAGAGGCGCGTGTAGAGTTCATATCGACCCGGCTCAAGCATCCCGTTCCACTCCTGGTCGACGTTGAATGCCGAATCGACAAGCACCGGGCCGCCAACGCGTGTCAAGCGCACGATGCCGTATCCGAACCACGCCTGTGACGCTACGCCGACATAGGAATATGAATGAAAATCGTCCAACGTGAACTCGACGGACATCCATGAAGGCGTGGTACCGCCGCCGTGTCCGGCCCCGCCGCCGACGGCGCTGTGTCCGCTCATGTAGATCACCGAATCGGTGAGCCAAGAGTTCTGGGAAGCGCTGCCGGAGGCGCCGGCGGTGCTCTGGATGTACGCGGACCATGGATCGAGCGAGGTCGTGCTCTCGGAGTGCGAAAAACTCCCCGGGTTGGCGGAGCCCCCCCACGTGCTCACCGACACGACGCTGTGGCGCGTCATGTCGAGCATGGCCGCGTGCAATGCGGAGGCCGCGGAGGCGACGACGAACGCAGGGACTACGAGATGAGACAGCCGGTACATGAATACCTCCTGCTTGTCTCTCCGGTGCGGAGTGTACCACGGGATGCGAAAGCCACAACCCGAATCAGGCGTGGGGTGCGCAAGGTCGGCTACCGTCGGCGTTTCCCGGCGCGGGTGCCCGGCGCGCCGGGGGCGCCCTTCGGGCGGGGCTTGCCGCGGGGGGCGTCTTCGAAGTCGGACGGGCGGGCGCGGGCGGGCAGGCCGCTGCGTTCGAGTTCGGCGCGCCGGGCGCGCAGGCGGGTGATCTGGTCGCGCAGGGTGGCGGCCTTCTCGAACTCCATCGCCTGGGCCGCCCTGAGCATCTCGTCTTCCATGGTCGCGAGGAGTTCGGCGATGTCCTGCTCGGGCTCGGTCTTCTCGAAGGTCGCGCGGGCGGACTTGCGGGCGGAGAGTTCGGCCTCGAGCCCGCGCCGGACTTCCTTGGCGATGGTCTTGGGCGTGATGTTGTGGGCGGCGTTGTAGGCCCGCTGCTTCACCCGCCGGCGCTCGGTCTCTTCGAGCGCGCCCTGCATCGCGGGGGTCATCGTGTCGGCGTACATCACGACGCGCCCGTTCACGTTGCGGGCGGCACGCCCCATCAACTGGATGAGGCTCGTGGGCGAGCGCAGGAACCCCTCCTTGTCGGCGTCGAGGATCGCGACGAGCGAGACTTCCGGCAGGTCGAGCCCCTCGCGGAGCAGGTTGACGCCGACGAGGATGTCGAAGTTCCCCAGGCGCAGGTCGGTCAGGATCTGCATGCGGTCGAGGGTTTCGATGTCGCTGTGGAGGTAGCGGACGCGGAGGCCCTTCTCGGCGAGGTAGCCGGCGAGGTCTTCGCAGAGGCGCTTGGTGAGGGCCGTCACGAGGACGCGCTCGCCGCCGGCCACGCGCTGCTGGCAACGTTCGAGCAGGTCGGGGACCTGGCCCTTGGTGGGGCGGACTTCGACCTCGGGATCGAGCAGGCCCGTCGGGCGGATGACCTGCTCGGCGACGACCCCCCCACTCTTCGCGAGTTCGTAGGGCCCGGGCGTGGCGCTGACGAACATGATGCGGGGGACGACGGCCTCGAACTCTTCGAAGCGGAGGGGGCGGTTGTCGAGCGCGCTGGGGAGGCGGAAGCCGTGCTCGACGAGGACGTCCTTGCGGGCGCGGTCGCCGTTGAACATGGCGCGGACCTGGGGGATGGTGACGTGGCTCTCGTCGATGATGAGGAGCCAGTCGCCGAGGTTGGGGCGGGCGATGGTTTCGGCGGCGGGACGGTCGGTGTCGGCGGAGCGGTAGCCGCGGGGGCCGTCGGCGGCGAGGGTGGCGAGATCGGCATTCGGCATTCGGGATTCGGCATTCGAGAAACGCGCCGAGGCGTCTGGGTGGTGCGCCGGGCCGTGCGCGCCGAGCGCCCAGTGCGCCTCTCCCGCGGCGGGGGGCGCGAAGTCGAAGTAGTCGAGCAGGGTGTACGGGCGCTCGCCGGGCAGGCGCCCGTCCATGTAGCGCGAGTAGTTCTCGATGCCCGGGCACGTGCCGGTTTCTTCGAGCATCTCGAGGTCGAACTTCGTGCGGCTCAGGATGCGCTGGGCCTCGAGCAGTTTGCCCTGCGAGCGGAAGTAGAGCACGCGCTCGTCGAGCTCGGCGCGGATGGCGGCGAGGGCGGACTGCATCTGCTCCTCGGGCATCACGTAGTGCACCGCGGGGAACAGGAAGAACTGGCGCTCCTCGGCGAGGACCTCGGCGCTCACGGGGTTCACGAGTTCGAGGCGTTCGATCTCGTCGCCGAAGAGCTCGATCCGGACGGCGAACTTCTCGGAGGCGGGCCAGATGTCGATCGCGTCGCCCCGCACGCGGTACTGCCCGCGCTTCCACTCGATGTCGGTGCGCTGGTACTGCATGGCGGCCAGCGCGAGGAGGAAGGCGCGCCGGTCGATGCGCGAGCCCCGGGTGATGGTGAGGACGCGCTGGCCGTAGGCGAGCGGGGAGCCCAGCCCGAAGATGCACGACACGCTGGCGACGACGATGGTGTCGCGCCGGGCGAGGATGTTGCTCGTGGCCTGGAGGCGCAGCTGGTCGAGGTCGTCGTTGCGGGAGGAATCCTTCTCGATGTAGATGTCGCGTGCGGGGATGTAGGCCTCGGGCTGGTAGTAGTCGTAGTAGGAGACGAAGTAGTTCACGCTGTTCTTCGGGAAGAACTCGCGGAGTTCCTCGAAGAGCTGGGCGGCGAGGGTCTTGTTGTGGCTGAGGATGAGCGTGGGCTTCGCGAGACGCGCGATGACGTGCGCCATCGTGAAGGTCTTGCCCGTGCCGGTGGCGCCGAGCAGCGTGACGCAGGGCTTGCCCGCGGCGAGGTCGCGGGTGAGGGCGTCGATGGCGGCGGGCTGGTCGCCCGTGGGCGCGAAGGGGGCGACGACCTGGAAGGGGTTGCTCACGCGGGGGAGGGTACGGGGGGTGTGGGGATACGACCCGGACCTTCGCCAAGCCTCAGGTCCGGCGTCTGGGGATGGTCGCGGAGGGGGTGGCTTTGGAGCGTGGGGGCAAAAACGAAACACGGGCGGCGCCGGGGGGCGTCGCCCGTGGGAAGTGCGTGCGGAACGCGTGCTCAGGCGGCGGCGCGGGTCTTGCGTGCGGCCGGCTTGGCGGTGCGTTGAGTCTGGGATTGAGCTTGGGCCTGGCCCTGGGTGCGGGCGGCGGGCGTGGTGGCGCGTTCGGGCTCGGGCGGGAGGGTGAGGAGGTCGACGAGGTCGGCGGGGCTGTAGCACCAGAGGTCGATGCCGATTTCCTCGGCGAGCCCGTCGGCGCGGTTGAACACGCCGCCGCCGACGACGATCTTGGTGCGGCGGCAGGCGCCGATCTCGCGGAGGGTGTCGACGATGCGACGGATCTCGGGGAGGTCGGAGGCTGCCGACGCGAACATGACGAGGTAGTTGGGCTGGGTTTCCTGAACGCGGGCGAGGATTTCGTCGCCCGGGACGCCCCCGCCGGCGAAGGCGACGTCGAAGCCGTCGGCTTCGAGGAGGTCGCAGGCCATCTGGGCGGCGAGTTCCTCGCCCTGGCTGGGCCCGCAGGCGCAGAAGATGGTTTCGGCGCGGGGCGGCGAGCGGTCGAGGGCGGAGGACGCCTGGTCGACGAGCATGCGGAGGAGGCGCGTGGAGAAGTGGTAGGCGAGGGAGGTCATCTGGTCGGCGCGGAAGAGTTTTTCGATGGTCTCGTGCGCGGGCCAGAAGAGGTCGGAGATGATCTGCGAGGCCGGGGCGCCCTTGGCGGCCAGGTCGGCGATCACCGTGCGAGCCGCCGGGCGATCGCCCGCGACCAGCGCTTCCAGGAAACGTGCCTGCATCAAGTCTCGGCTCATCGAAAGGTCTCCGCTCGTGCCCGCCGGTGCGTCCGCGCCGGCCCTCGGGGCCTGCATGAATGGGAGACCGCGTGCTCCGACGCGGCGGTCCGGGGCGATCGCACGCCCCTTGATTGACCCGCTCGCTATCGGCGGCGCGGGATCAACGCGTGGAGATTGCGGCGGCCGCGCGCGGGTATGCGGACTTAGCGGGGGCTGAGTCCGGTAACGTCGCGGGGCGGGGCAAGGTCCGGATAAGGCGCGTTCGCGGGCTTGAAGGCCCGGTAACACACGCAAATCCCCAGACTGAGGGCCCGGGATTCAACGCGCTCGAGCCCGGCGTCGGCGATGGCGCCGTGCATGGCCTGGCGGGACATGAAGGCGCCGACGGAGGCGGGGAGGTAGCGGTAGGCGCCGGTGCGGTCGCCGGAGATCCAGGTGGCGGTGCGGGGCATGATGGAGCCGCAGTAGAAGTCGTTGAACCAGCGGACGAGGGCGTTGCGGGGGCGGTCGAACTCGAGGACGACCAGGCGCCCGCCGGGGCGGAGGACGCGGGCGAACTCGCGCAGGGCTCGGCGGGGGTCCTGCACGTTGCGGATGCCGAAGGCGATGGAGACGACGTCGAAGGCGGCGCCGGCGAAGGGGAGGTACTGGGCGTCGGCCTCTATATAGGAGAGGCGTGGGTCGGGGGCGGCGCCTCGGTGCGCGTCGCGTTGGGCGCGGACGGCGACGTCGAGCATGGCGCGGGTGTAGTCGGCGCCGACGACGAGGGACGCGGGGGAGCGGGCGAAGGCGCGGGTGAGGGCGCCCGTGCCGCAGGCGACGTCGAGGACGGTGTCGCCCGGGCGGACGAGCGCGCGCCGGACGGCGTGGCGGCGCCAGAGGTGATCCTGGCCCAGGGAGTGGAGGGCGTTGTTGAGGTCGTAGGAGCGGGCGATGGCGCCGAACATGGCGCGGACCTTGGAGGCCTTGTGCGCGTGGGCGTGCGGATCGGCGAGTTCGGCGTCGCGCCAGCCCTCGGGGGGCGGGCTCGCGACGCGCCCCGGTGCGTCGGACATGGTGGAATCGTAGACTTCACCCACGCCCGCGCGGGCGCGAGAACTCTCGGAGGTACACATGCGGACGACACGTCTGGCGTTGATGGCGGCGGCGGCGATGGTGCTGGGGATCGCGTGGGGCGGCGCGACGGGGTGCTCGAAGAACACGACGACGGGACGCTCGCAGTTCCTGCTGCTGAGCCTCTCGCAGGAGGCGCAACTGGGGGCCGAGGCCAAGGGGCAACTGGTCGCGGAGATGGGCGGGGAGATGTCGCGGGCGGAGATCCGCGCGTACGTGACGCAGGTGGGGACGCGCCTGCTGGGCCCGGCGCTCGAGCGCGACCCCCAGATGGCGGGGCTCACGTGGGAGTTCACGGTGCTGGACAGCGACGTGATCAACGCGTTCGCGCTGCCCGGGGGCAAGGTGTTCATGTCGCGCGGGCTCATGCAGAAGATGACCAACGAGGCGCAGCTCGCGGCGGTGCTCGGGCACGAGATCGGGCACGTGACCGCCCGCCACGGGAACGAACGCGTCTCGCGGACCGTCTCGGCCCAGTTCGGGCTCGAGGTCGCGGCGTCGATCCTCTCGGGGAGCGAGAGCGGGCAGTTGATCGCGCAGGTCGCGTCGCAGGGCGCGGGGCTGTGGCTCATGGCGTACGACCGGCGGCAGGAGTCCGAGTCCGACGCGCTCGGCGCGGACTACATGGTCGCGGTGGGCTACGACCCGATGGGCGCGGTGCAGGTGATGGAGATTCTCGCGGAGGCCAGCGGCGGGCAATCGCCCCCCGAGATCCTCTCGACGCACCCGGACCCGAAGCGGCGCGCGAACGACCTGCGCAACCGCATCGCGGAGAAATACCCGCACACGCAGGGGAGCGCGAGCCACTCGCTCCGCGAGCAGGAGTTCCGCACGAACGTGCTCAACCGCCTGCGGAGCGCGTACCCGCACGCGGGCACGCCGCGGCTGGCGGCGTACGTGGGCGAGGACAGGCCCGAAGGGGCGCTGTGCGCGTTTGTTGGGTGTGGGTGCGCGGGGGCGAGATAGCCGCAGGGCAGATTGCACATGGTCAAATGAAGAGGTGAGGCGCGGGGGACTTTGGAAGCACGGGATGCGGCGTTCCGCTGCCCCTTCGGGGCAGCGTTAGGATGGAGGACGTGTTCCACGGGTTGCGCTCCGCCCGCGAAGACGCGGGCTGCGCTCCACCCGTGGCTACATGCCGCGGCCCCGTTGGGGCCGGGAACAGCACGTTGGGCGAGTCACGCGTTCCGCGGGTTGCGCTGCGTCCGCCTGCGGCGGACTGCGCTTCACCCGTGGCTACAGGCCGCGGCCCCGGTGGGGCCGGGAGGAGCGAGTTGGTGCGTATCGAAGCGTGGCCCCGGTGGGGCCGGGAGACAGGGCTACAGAGACACAGAGACAGGAGGCCGCAGGGCCGCTGGCGAAATCGCCGAAGGGCAAATGGCAAATGCTCAAATCGAAGCGTGAGGCGCGGCGGAGACGTGGCCCCGGAGTGGCCTCGGGTTGTAGCCACGGGTGGAGCGACGCGGCTTTGAGCGGCGCGCAACCCGTGGAAAGGTGTTCCACTCCCGCACGCTGAGCCCCGGAGGGGCGACGGAGTCCCGATGCCCGGCACGTACTCCCACCTCTTGCTGCACGTCGTCTTTTCGACCAAAGGGCGAGCGCCGTGGATCACCGCCGAAGTCTCCGAACGTCTCTATCCGTACATCGGCGGCATCGTGCGGGCCGAGCGGGGCGTGCTCTACGACATCGGCGGCGTGGAAGACCACGTCCACATGTATTTGCGGTGGCGGCCCGACGGCGCGGTGTCTGACCTCATGCGCACCGTGAAGGCACGGTCGTCGAAGTGGATTCACGAGACGTACTCGCAACTCGCGGCCTTCGCGTGGCAGGAGGGATACTCGGTCTTCTCCGTCAGCAAGTCGCAGGAAACTGCCGTGAAGAAGTACATCGCGGGACAGGCCGAGCATCGCAGGAAGGAGGATTTCAAGTCGGAGTTGTTGCAGATTCTCCGCGCTCACGGCGTGGAGTTCGACGAGAAGTACGTTTTCGATTGAGCGGGCGCACCATCGGGCGAGTCCTCTGCCCCTTCGGGGCAGCGTTGGTGAGGGGGACGTGTTCCACGGGTTGCGCTGCGTCCGCCTGCGGCGGACTGCGCTTCACCCGTGGCTACACGCCGCGGCCCCGGTGGGGCCGGGAGAAGCACGTTGGGCGAGTCACGTGTTCCACGGGTTGCGCTGCGTCCGCCTGCGGCGGACTGCGCTTCACCCGTGGCTACACGCCGCGGCCCCGGTGGGGCCGGGAGAAGCACGTTGGGCGAGTCACGTGTTCCACGGGTTGCGCTGCGTCCGCCTGCGGCGGACTGCGCTTCACCCGTGGCTACA
>VFQQ010003927.1_pt1 | contig 13767 bp, 26 predicted proteins | sample 3512341 | NCBI WGS metagenome assembly VFQQ01 (sample SAMN10412373, study PRJNA504923) | tailings metagenome | isolation source: Relicate 2 Philex TSF1 revegetated site | place: Philippines: Tuba, Benguet | collected 2017-08-29 | reverse complement strand
GGGGGGGATGTGATGCGATGCCTTGTGCTGCCGCTCCAGAAAACGGTGCCATTGCAACACTAGCGCATGCCTGGCCGCCATTACCAACCCTTGCAGGCAGTGCCAATGTGTATTTGGGGACCATGACGTGAGTGCCTGAGATGCTACTGCTTGTTGGAGCTTGCTGCGTAGCCAGCTGGGCAGGGTGTGGCGGCGGCGCAGGCTCAGCGCGCCATGCGCCAGCCGCAGCTTATCCCCATCACCTCCTCGTGCACGGCCCTCTGGCGCAGCGTGCAAGGCAGCCCGGCGGGAGGGTACGTGCTGAATCCCGACTTTGTGGCAGCAGTGGCCGAGATTGCGGGCGCGCTGACCTCCAACCCTAGCCAGGTCAACGGCTACATCTCCACTCTCTTTGGTGATTTTGGTGAGCGTCCCCATCTGCCCAGCATGCTGCCCTGCGTGGGCCTGAGTGAGCAGCGCCGTGCACGCTTCCTGCCAGCACTTGCTGCACCCATGCCCATCCGCGCATTTGCCCACCCGCCCAGCCGCTCATTCGGGCTTGGGCCTGTGCTCTGAGCCACACGCACCCTGGCCACCCGCGCAGGCAACCAGTACATCACTTGTATCAGCTGGGGTGGCAGCGTCACGCTGGTGACCCAGATGACGGCACAGTCTCAGGCCTCGCTGGCCTCCAGCAGTGCCAGCCTCTCTGCACAGCTCACACGTACGTGCCCTGGTCCATGGAGGCCGGGGGCCACGCCGGCAGGCTCCCCCTCGAGGCCCGCCAGCGAGGTGCTCTTCTGATGCATGTGCCCGCTCTTCTCCCCATCCACATGCAGTTTCGTTTGGCATCGCCGGCGGCAGCGTGAGTGGCAGCTACCAAGCGGACAACTCGGTCGCCACCCAAGTCCAATCAGGTGTGTGCCCAAGCCACTGGCAGCTGCGCAACCTGCAGCAGCAGGAGAGCGCGAAGTGAATGAGCGCAAACATGCTGCGATGCCCGTTCCTCTTGCACTGCAGCATCCAAGTTCATGCAAGTGGTTCAGCAGCCATCCAGCGTGGCGCTGCCGGTGGACCAGAACGGTCTGGTGGACTGCCCGCAGTGGACGCAAAGCCTGCAGGCCGCAAACACCCAGGGCACTTACCAGCTGGTGCGCATGCGTGCGCACGCATGACCCAGCGCCTGTATGTGTGAAGAAGTATTCCCCACCACTCTCTTGGTCACCACCCTGCTGCAGGTGTCCTACCAGGTGCAGCCAATTGCAGACCTGTTCAACTATCCCGCCCTCTGGCCCGGCTACTTGCAACGACAGCTGCCGGCCATCGCCAAGGCATTCTCCGCCTACGTCACCGCATGCCCCCAGAAAGGGTGCGCTGGCTTGCACGCCGTCTGCTTCTGCTTGTGTGACAGGGCCCAAACTTGCAGCCGTGTGCCATCAGCAGCTGCCCAGTGCTTTGGTAACGAGGGGCGCCTGCCGGTGCGCCTTGTGCTGCCCTGCCGCAACGCAATGCCGCCACCCCCTTCAAACCCTTGCAGCTACTGCCCACCCCCTGACGGCTGCGTGCTCGGCTCCTACATGAATGGCGGAACGTGCGTCTCCTGCTACCAGGCCAGCGGCGGTGAGTGATGCCGGGGTGGCTGGATATCTTTAGCATGCAGCGCTAGCCAGGCGGGTGGAGGGGAGCAGCCTGCCGTTTCCAGCCTGCCGCCTGCCGTCTGCAGAGAGCGGCCTGTGACCATGCAGGCGTGGCGGCTTCCGCATGTAGGGTCACTCGCTGCTGCCCTGGTGCCTCGGCCCGTGCAGGCGGCGTCAACGCATGCCCCCAGGCCAATGTCACCGCTGCCTGCTTCACCTGCCAGAACCAGCCAAGCGCCCAGCAGTGGAGCGGCATGCAGTTTGTTGCCACGCAGGCAGGCTGGGTGGGACGAGTGGTGGTTGGGGAGGGGCGCGCCGCCCTGCTCAGCCCAACCTGGCCGGCAGTGGCACCTGGATGTGGTTCATGCCCACCGATGTCCCGACCCCTCCCCATGCTGCAGGCCGGGGTGCCGTTTGCTCAGTCTCCCCAGCTCTCCTACTTCCAGGGCCAATGCAAGGCCAACCCCAACCAGCTGCAGGTAGGCCCGCAAGCAGGGGCTGCACCAGGGTTTGACGCTGGGGCTGCTGGCGCCCCAGGCGCAGCACTGGCCACACACACGGGCACTCACTGGCCACGTCCACCCCTCGTGCTCCACAGTGTGTGCCGAACTGCCAGCCCACCCAGGTGTTTGTGACTTACTACGATTTTTACACCACGGAATACGCCACCAAGCCCAACTTTGCCACCTTCATGATCACCCAGCTTGAAGCAGCTGGCTTCAACACGCGGGCAAGCACCCTGCCCATGCTGTCCCCGCCCCCTGGGTGCCCTGGCTACATCACCGATGGCGCCGTCAACGGGCCCGGCAACCTTATCATATACTGAATGCGGCGGCCTAGCGAAGCTGGCAGGCCACCTGGCAGGCCACCCCGAATGCCGAGTGGCCCACGAGTTACGGCTAGCTTGCCGCTGAATCAGCACCACGTCGCACGCCCTCCACGCCCCTCCCCAACCGTCTGTCCCCGTTTGCGTTTCCACTTGAACCTCACTGCCTTGCACCTTGGCGGTCCTCGCCACTTTATTTACCTACGGGGGACCATGCTGCATCCCAACACAAGACTTCTGCACACCTTGCTTCCATCCTGGCCAGCTGCCACCTTCCAGGGATTTCTGAAGCTGGGTCACCGGCCCACAACATGTGAATCAACGCCAGCAGCTCTCTATCGGAGATTGGCCCACTTGGCTGTCGGTGCACCGCGGCTGGAGGGCTCCTGTAAGCATGCGGAGCACGCCGCAGGCATACCATAACATTCAAGCTTGCGTCACCGGACCTCATCATTTGTATGAGATAGGCAGGCATTGATTGCTTGTGGGAAGTGCATCACTTGAGGCCGCGTGCCTTGCAAGATGAACCGCAGGCGGCGCGCTGCTGTGATTGTTCATGTAGGACCTGATGCAACAAAGAGGGGCCTAGAATGACGGCGGCTCTTTCAGCCTTATTTCGCAACAGCAGGCTGCAACGAGTCTGCCTACATGCGTCTAGGCAGGGGATGCAAGCCGCCGCTGCCCGCTGCCGCCCGCCACGCTGCGGCGGCCATTGCTAAACACGTTCGAAGTTGCCGCTGTCGTTGGGCGCTCGGAACCTAGGAGACCACATCTGTCCATTGTTCGCAAGCGAGCGATGCTCTAAGCCCGCAGCTGGCGGAGCCAATGCTGTGCTTGGGCTTGAGAGCGGCGCAGCACTTGCAGCGGCCGGCATCGGGATCCTCATCACACAAACTAATTGCAGGGTGCGCTCCCAGCCCAGGAGTTGCTGGGTTTGTGCGCCGCAACTGTCTGGGCTCGAAGCCCGAGCGCTCGGCCCCTCCCCTATTTCGCAGTGGGCGGCTAGCATCGTCACATGCCCAGCGCGGGGCGCCACTGCCGCTACCGCGCGCCTGCAGCCAGCGGTGCCGCCGACGGCGGCCGCCGCCTGTGGAGGCGAATGCCGCGGCTGCTGTGGCAGTAGCAGACCCATACAGCGATGCGCAGCCAGCGTCCAGCTTTGTGTGGCAGGTGAGTAGCTGTGCAGTCCAGCAAATGGCGCTGTGTTGCACCTGCAAGGTGCCCAGCCAAGCAAGCACACGTGCGATCAAGCGCGGCATTCCTGCCGTGGAATCAGCGCTTGCTTCCCCCCCTGCGCCAGCACATGCATGCACCCATCCTGCGCCTTGCCGCCCCCTATCGCAGGGCGCCAAGCTGCTGCCGCTGCTGGTCTCAGTGCTGCCAGGCCTGGTGCTGCGGCTCCTGGTGCCCGCCCCCGCCGCCATCTCAACACAGGGCTGGAACCTGCTCTGCCTCTTTGTGTCCACGATCGCGGGTGCGCCAATGAACACTTTTGCCACTTGTTGCGTGCGATTCTGTGTTGCTGCAGATATGTCTGGCTAGGCAGCAGCGGCAGCCGCCGGCAGCTTGACATTTGCAGGCATTCCCGTGTGCCATGCATCTGCACCAGCGGCCTGATGCTTCCCAGCCACCAGGCCGGCACACCTTGCTGCTGCCGACCTGCCACCCGCACAGGGCTGGTGCTGGTGCCGCTGCCTGCGGGCGCCTGGGCGCTGCTGAGCGTGACCATTGCGGTTGCCACCAAGACGCTGTGTGAGATGGGGGGGCTAAGGCGGCAGGCCTGGGTGTGCTGGCGGGTGTGCTGGCTGGCCAAGGACCTGCTTGCTCCCTATGCCTTCTTATGGATACATGCGTGGGTCGTCGTTGCATGGCTGCACCGTTGCGTTGTGCTGACTGCTGCTGCTCATGTACCCACACAATGTTTGCGGATGTATTTGCTGGCCTCCATGGCGAGTCAATGCTGCTGCTGGGCTGACCCCCGACCCCTCTTCTCGTCTTCTCGCCTTCTGTTGCGCAGCCTTTGCGGACGCGTTTGCGGGCTTCCACGACGAGGCCATCTGGCTCATTGTGGCCGCCTTCTTCTTTGCGAGAGGCTTTGAGAAGACGGGGCTGGGCGAGCGCGTGGCCAACATCTTTGTGCGCCTGTTTGGCAGGTCCACGCTGGTGAGGAGGGCGACTAGGGGGCCATTGGTCCTTTGAGCGCTGAATGTTCGGGCGGTTGGTGCCGACCTTGGTTACTGCGCCAGTGGGATTTGAGCCCGGTGTGCCGACAGGAGTGCGTTATGAGCGGCATGCTGCCAAAATCAAGCAGCCCACCCGCTCCCCACCCCCGCCCAATCAACCGCAGGGCTTGGCCTATGGGCTGTCGGTTGCGGAGGCGATCGTCGCCCCTGCCATGCCCTCATCCACCGCGCGAGCCGGCGGCATTTTCATGCCCATCATCGCCAGCCTGGCGCATGGCGGCGGCAGCGAGCCAGGCGAGCACAAATGGGGTGGGACTGCTGATTTTAGTGCGAATTGCAGGGCTGATGGAGTGCCGGAGCGTGGGTCGCAAGGATGGACCTGACCTGGTGCAGCAGCTCCTGCAACAAGCAACCGTGTCTCCAGCCCTATGCACCACCACTGCAACACCGCTCCTCCGTTTCCTTTTGCGCCACGCAGACGAGAAGTCGCGGAAGAAGCTGGGTGCTTACCTGGTGCAGAGCCAGCTGCAGGCGCGTTTAACTGTGGTGCTGCTTGCGAGAGGCTGCAGGAGGCCATTGGTTCCGTCAAGCAGCGATGTCTGTCTGCAATGCGCTTCGCGTTCGCACGCTGCAATGCTGCCCCAAGAACATCATCATACCTTGCCCCTTGCCCCCAGTCTGACCTGCTGTTGGTCCTGATGCCCCCTCTCCCCCTGCAGGCCGCCAGCCACAGCAGCAACATGTACCTCACGGCCGCAGCTCAGAACCTGCTTTGTGTGAAGCTGGCGGGAGAGATGGGGTGAGGGGGGTGAGGTGGCAGGAAGACCTGAGATGCATATTGACCTTGAAAAGCAGGTGTACAGCGGGACTTGTGTGAGGCGCATATGTGTGCCACGTAGCAAGGCCCAGAACCGCCTGGCATGCGCACCCTTACGACACGAACACACTGCCCCTTGTGGTTGCAGCTACATGGTCCCCAATGCCTTCATCACCTGGTTCAAGGCAAGCGGGGGCTGGTTCTGTCCTCGCTACTGGTATCTCGCAGCAAGGAGGCTGCCGCAACGCCAGCGCTCCCCATCCTTCCACACTGTGTGCTTCCCTCAAGAAGTGAGGCTCGCTCCGCCTGCCCTCCCACCCACACTGCCCCGGCCCAACTCCTCTCTGGCCCGCTTTCCACCTGCAGGCCGCGCTGGTGCCGGCGTGGGCGGGCCTGCTGGTCACCCCCCTCATCCTGTACAAGCTCTTCCCTCCAGAGGTCAAGCACACGCCCGAGGCACCGAAGGTAGGAGGGCTGGAGCGCCGGGAAGCCCACACTTGCTGGAAGCATTAGCTGGGCACTGCATGCAAGGAGGCAGACGCGCCCTGGACGGGCGTGTCACGTGCAGCCAACCACACAACCTGCCCACTCATGTCCCCTCCGCAGGCGGCTGAGGAGCGGCTGCAGCGCATGGGCCCCATGCGCGCTAGCGAGAAGATTGTGATGTGCACGCTGAGCGGCGCTGTGCTGCTGTGGGTGAGTCGCGAGGTGGGCGAAATGTGGGTGCGGCATGCAGAGCTGAGGGCACGCTGAGCGGCGCTGTGCTGCTGTGGGTGAGCTCGGTTTGGGGTGGGCAGTGGGTTGAAGGCGGCCGGGCAGGCTAGGCTTGTTGTTGGTTGAAGGGTCCTACAGCCCACTGCAGCACATAGACCCTACGTGTTTCCATAAACAACCGACAGGTGCTGGGCGAAAGAATGGCATCCCCGCCGTGGTGACTGCCATGGTGGGCCTGTCCGCCCTGCCTTCCAACCTGCCTTTCTTGCTGCCTCCCTTCTCAACGAATGGCAGGTGCTGGGCGAAAGAATGGCATCCCCGCTGTGGTGACTGCCATGGTGGGCCTGTCCGCCCTGCCTTCCAACCTGCCTTTCTTGCTGCCTCCCTTCTCAACGAATGGCAGGTGCTGGGCGAAAGAATGGCATCCCCGCTGTGGTGACTGCCATGGTGGGCCTGTCCGCCCTGCCTTCCAACCTGCCTTTCTTGCTGCCTCCCTTTCTCAACGAATGGCAGGTGCTGGGCGAGAAGCTGGGCATCCCCGCTGTGGTGACGGCCATGATGGGCCTGTCCACCCTGCTGCTCACTGGCGTGCTGACCTGGAAGGACTGCCTCGTCTACTCCTCCGCATGGGACACGCTCTTCTGGTTCGCCAGTGAGTTGCTAAGGGTCACGACGTTTTCTAGTTTGCCAGTGTGTGAACGGCTGCGAGCAGTTGACTGAGCGTACAGTGGGTTGGAGGAGCGCGCTCCTCCTGGGTTGCTGCCACCCAGGCACATTCCACCGGCAAGCTGCTCCTCTCTCCTGGCCACCGATGCGACCAGCTGTTCCCTGCCCTGACCTTCCTGCTCTCCCTGCACCCTCTGCCCCGCAGTCCTGGTGGGCATGAGCGGCCAGCTCAACTCCCAAGGCGTGGTGCAGTACTTTGCAGGAGTGGTGAGCGGGGCGGCTGAGGCTGGGCGGCTGAAAGCAGTGGTGTGGGCCCTCGGCCTGCTGAGCAGCAGATGTGGGCCCAGCATGCTGGGCGGCTGGCGACTGTTGCGACTGAACACCAGCCTTGACGCTGCCGCACAGCTTGCCTGCACGCCTGCCCCCATGCCTGCCTGCCCACCTGCTGGGCTCTCATTTTGCTGCCCCAATCCGTGCTCTTCTCCCACCCTGCCACCGCCCCACCTTGCTCCTTTCCCTGCAGGTGGGCCAGAAGCTGGTCGCACTAAACCTGGGCTGGCGCTCCGCCTTTGCGCTGCTCAACGCCGCCTACTTCCTGCTGCACTACGGCTTTGCGGCGCAGGTGCGCCGGACAGCTTGCTGTGCAGTGCACATGCCACTGCATGGTCTTGCTTAGCGTTGCTGCTTTGCAATGCACATGCCGCTGCCGCTGGCTGCACCACGACGCAGGTCAGCTGCAGGTCAGTGCGCTCGTCATGCGTAATGTCCAACTGCAAGTCATGCGTCACCCCCAACCCACCTTACCTGTGCGTGCAGACTGCGCACGTGGGCGCGCTCTACCCCGCCTTTTTGGCGATGCAGCTGACGGCGGGTGTGCCGCCCATCATCGCCGCCCTGTCCCTGGGCTTCATGACGTGCGGAGGGGGGAGGGGAGAATTGTGCAAGTGTGGGGAAGGACCGGCTATATAGGGGCGGCTATATAGGGGCGGGAGAATGGGGGCTTGCAATAAGCCGAGCACAAGGGGCAAACTGGGCGCGTTGTTGCGCTGACCTCTGAACCAGCGTCCACAATGTACGTGCACCCACCCGATGCAACGCAGCAACCTGTTTGGAGCGATTACGCATTATTCCTCGGGCCCGGCGGCAGTGTACTACGGTAGCGGGTACCTCTCGCTTCTGGAGGTGTGCTGCCCTGCCGCGTGCGTCACCTCCCTGCTTCCTGCAGCCTGCTCCCGTCTCCTGCCCTGTTCCCGCTGAGCGCATGGACGCACAGTGGTCCGCATGCTGCAGCATGTGCACCACACCTTCAGCCTCCCCCTCCTTCCCTCCCCTCTCCCCTCCAGGTGTAAATTGCCTCTTGCATGTGCATTCATCGTATATCGTCCACCAGCCATCCTCCTTCCTCCCTCCCCTCCATCCTCCCAACAGGTGTTTGAGTACGGCGCCCTCATGGGCGCCCTCAATCTGGTCATCTGGGGCGGGCTGGGCGGCGCCTGGTGGACGTGGCTCGGCTTGATGTAGAGGGCACGCCCTCATGAAGCGGTCCACTCAGTGGCAGGCAGCACCCGCACCTGCCCACCTACACCAATGCCCCGGCTACCCGCCAACCTGCCCAGCTGCCGCTGCCCGGCTGCGCGCAGTCTGCAAGCTTGTTTTGCGAGCGTTTCTGAGAGCCATTCATTGCACGGACATGAGGGGCCCCAACAGGGCCGTTTGCCGTGCTCTTTTCCTGCAATGCCACACCCTTTTCCCCTCCATTCTTCCCTCCGTGGCGATCCATGACCCTCCCACCTAAACACACATTTTTACGCCGTGGATACATACCGTTCCCATTTCCAACATCTGCTCCCATACTTCAACAACTGCACGTCCGCACTGCGCTTGTGTGCGCTCGCTTGCAACGCCCTTGCTCGCGACTTGCTTGCAATGCGTCACTGCTCATCCACACTTCCTCTCGCCCCCCATATGATTGGTGCGCCGCCACTTGCGGCGCCCACCCATTTTTCACTCGCTGTTGTTTTTTCTTGAGAGATGCCTCTCAATGCAATCAGGAATCCAACCACCACAGGTCACCAACGCCAGCCCAGCCGCGATCAACAATAGCCTAAGTGAGTTCGAGTGGTTGTAAAGCAGCACTAGCGTTCCGACCCCAAAACCCTAGCTTGCCCCCTGTACATACAGAACCTCGGAGGCCGCGTTTGACGTTCCATTGCTTTGATTGGATCTCCGAGCGTGCATTATGGCCCAGAGCAGCAGCAGCGACGGTGGCGCTGGGGCAGGGGCCGACCAGCTCATGTGCGCAGCGGCTTTCAACTTCACAGGGGAGCCCGAGGTGCTGCAGCCGTGCTTGTGGAGCAAGCCAGCGGCCGCCCAGGGCCGCGTGCTGGTTCGAGTGGGTGAGCTGCCTCAGGGCGGCGGGCGGCGGCGCTGCGTGCACAGGTGTCCGAGGCGGCCAGCTACTTGTGTTGCTCTTTCCCAAGCTTTAGCATGTACAAACTCAACTTGCTGCAGTGGCGGCAGGCGTCAACCCAGTGGACGCAAGAATTCGGGCAGGCACGCCGTGCCGATGGCGCTCTGCTCAGCTGCCACCATGCATGCTGGTGGCGCCCCGCCGCTCCGGGTGGCTTGCTGCCCACGGCAGGCTATGCACTTTGCATTCGATCAAGTCGTGCTGCCCAGCCCGGTGCTCAGTCGTTGCTTGCTTCGTCTACCAGCTGCCACCCTCCATCCTCATTACGGGGTCCCCTGCCCCGCCATGCCCGCAGGCACGTACTGGCCGCTGTCGTACATCACTCGGCTTCCCAAGGTAAGGTGCCTGCCTGGGGTCCAATTTGCAAAACAACACTCGTCCAGCAGAGCTGTGGCATCCATCAGTCAAGTGGCAGCCCTCAAGTCCTCGCAAGTCGCGCACTGCTGCCCGCCACTCCTGCAGGTGCCCGGCGGCGACTTGGCGGGCGTGGTGGAGCAGGCGGGGCCGCACTCCCGCTTCAAACAGGTCTGCTGGGCTGAAACCCGAGCAGGCATAGCACAGCACAGCAGGCGTGTCGGGAGCTACGCAAGCTGGTTTGTAGAGGAGCGCCTGCTGTGCCTGCTATGTATGTCCCCATCCCCCGCACGCCACCCGCCCCCACCTTGCCGTATGAACCCACCCTCCACGGCCGTCACCCTCCGCGCTCCGCTGCAGGGCGATCGCGTGTTTGCGCTGGTGCAGTACCGCCCCTTTGTGCACAACGGCGCCTACGCTGAGTATGCCTCAGTGCCCGAGGGGCAGCTGGCCCACATGCCAGGCGAGGCGCCTGCAGCTTGCAAGCTGCCGCCTACCAATTGGTGCAGAATGTGGTTGCCAGGCTGGCCAGTCGCGCCTGCGTGTAGTTGCTTATTGTTGTGTGCTCCAGCTTGTGGGCGCCCTTTGGGTTGGGAGTCCCACCCTCCACCCCTCATTTTAGCTACCGTTGCCCGTTGCCCTCCTCTGATCTCTCACGGCATCTACATAAATGCAGAGGGGCTGAGCTTCGAGGAAGCCGCCGGCGTGCCGCTGGTCAGCCTCACTGTGTGGCAGGTGCGTGGAAGCATTCAGTTGGAAGAAATAGCAGGGCACACATCAGCATGGCGCCTGCCCAATCGCTGGCCCACCCTCTGACCCCATCACCAAGCTGAAGGCTGCTGCTCCAGACCTGCCGTATGGCTGGCCTTCCGGCTGATTGCATGCAGGGCTTGGAGCACATCCAGCTGCCGCCGGGCAGCCGCATCCTGATCCACGGCGGCAGTGGGGCCGTGGGCAGTGTGGCCATCCAGTTTGCCAAGCGCGTCAAGCGCTGGTATGTGACCGCCACCTGCTCCCCAGCCAACGCCGCCTACTGCCGGTGAGGGTGCACCGCTCGCTGAAGTACAGACTGCCTAGTGTATCAGTTGTTCACCCGAAATGTCTTGGCTGCAGGCATCGATATCGTCTTGGTTTTGTGCTGGTGAACATGTGGGGCCCACATTCTCCTGCCTCTTTTTCCTACTGGGCATTGCAGGAAGCTGGGTGCCGATGCTGTGCACGACTGGCGCGATGCCGCCGCACTGCCTAAGCTGTACAGCCGGCAGCCCTTTGACGTGGTGTTCGATGTGGTGGGAGGTGAGTGCCGCTCAAACGAAAGCATGCCGCCAGCACTGCTGCAGCAGTGCTGGGTTCCAGGCTCACCGACACAGACACATGATGCAGTGTGGCAAGCCCTGTATGAGTGGAAACTCCCTGCGTTGCATGCAGTGCACGCACATGCAGGTCCAGGATGGCTGCATGCGACATTGCGTACATGGCCTCACACGACGCACCCCACTCCTCGCACCTCCTGCAGGGAGCGTCACTGAGCTGGTCAGGCTGCGGCCAACCATGCTTCAAGCGCTGCACCCCACTCATTGTGGCACCCCTGCAGGCAGCACCACCCGGGACAGCCTGGCCTACCTGAAGCGCCGCGGCCACCTGGTGCACGTCCTGATCAGCGAGGCCAATGCCGTCGACCTGCTGTGGATGTGAGCTGGTGTTGCATTGGCGCACGTCTGGCTGGGTAGCTGCTGTGCGGGTGGTCAGAAGAAAAATGCCAACCGGAAGGCCTTCAATCATGGCAGGAGCGAGCTTAGCGTGCCCCTCGCTCTCCCTGCTGTCGGGTGTGCTGCCACCACACCTCACCGTCCCCACTCTGCCTCCCCGCCTCCTGCATGCACTTCAGGTACGTCAAAGGCCTGCTGGGCCTGGGGCCGCGACTCTCCATGATCAGCGTGCACCCCAACGGCCGCGGGTTGGGCGCCATCGCCCGCCTGCTCAGCGCCGGCACCCTGCGCCCTCCCCGCATCAGCGCCACCTTTCCACTGGAGCAAGCGTGCGAGGCGCACGCCTTTTTGGAGGGCAAGCGTGGGCCACGCCCACCTGGCAAGGTGGTGCTGCAGGTGGCGCACCCGGTTCTGGCGTCCAAGGCGGCGAGCTAAGTCTAGCCGACAAGCTAGCTTGCTTGCTGAGTCCCAACCTTGACTGAACGCCGTCTGAGTGTCGATCTCCAAGCTCCCTGGCCTCCTGCTTGCACATCCTTCTTTCTATGTTAGCACCAAGCCGCTACAGTAACTATGCGGGGCTGATTATTCGGGCTAGCCTGCCGCTGCTGTTGGGCCTGTGCTTGCCTTCCCCGAGCATGCACTTCTGCCACATCCGTGGTTGCTGCCACTATGTTACATGTACATGCACATGGCAGCAATGTAAGCAAAAAAAGCTGCTGATGTTTGATACATTTTAGGCAGCACCGCCACGACATGAATATGCACAATACAGCGTGCTTTGCCGTCATTCATGCACAAAGTGGTTCGTTCAGCTCTTGTCATCAGATGGACACCTTTGTCATGTACAGCCACAAGTCACCTTGAAATGGCAGCCTGCACAGGCACGTGCAACCCCACTCCTGCTCACTTGGCAGCCCGCTTGCTGCGGGTGCCTCCTGCCGCCGCGGTCGGCTTGCGCTTGCCCTGCCGCCTTGGCCTTTGCAGCTGCCGGCTTGGCTGCTGCCTTCTTCCCTGCTGCCGGCTTGGCTGCCGGCTTCTTGCCTGCCGTTGGCTTGGCTGCCGCTTTCTTGCCCACAGCTGCTTTCTTGGCGGCTGCTGGCTGGGCCGCAGCTTTCCTGCCTGGAGCCGCCTTGATGGCCCCAGCTGCCTTGCCCGCCGCCTTTCGTGCCGCTGGCTTGGCGCCACGCTTCGCAGCTGCCGCCGGCTTGGCAGCAGGCTTGGCCCGGCCACTAGCCGCCGCAACGCCGCGGCCCCTGCGACCCACCGCCGGCTGCTCCTCCTCCTCCTCCTCTTCACTGCCGCTGCCGCTGTCTTCTTCTTCGCTGTTCTCCTCCTCGCTGCTGCCATCCTCTTCACTGCTTCCCTCCTCTTCACTGCTGTCCTCTTCTTCACTGCCGCCGCTCTCCTCCCCGCTGCTCTCCCCCTCCTCCTCCGCCGCCTGCCCTGCCTCCTCCCCCTCCTCTCCATCCAGCGGCCCCCGGTAGCCGCACACCCCGGAGCGCGGGCTGTTGAACAGGCGGTCCACACACTCGGCATCGTCGCTGCGCCGAGCGCACGCCCGGCTGCACCAAAAGTCGGCGTAGCCTGTGTGGGGGCCGAGTAGGGAGTGGGAGCAGAAGCTTGTGAGCAAGCGCCATGCTGGGCAGGAGCAGAGCAGAGTAAGGGCAGACCAGAGCAGGTGCAGCGCAGGGTACGGGCGGAGCTGGCCACACAGTGCTGGCCGCACGGCCTGGCATGAAGCGAACGGACGCTGCCGCCAGCCGCGCTGGCCCTTCGCTCGCTGTTGCCGGGAGAAACACAGGCTGAGAAGGGCAGGTGCATCGCGCTGTCGCTGGCCATAACAACCATTGCATTGTAGCAGATTCCAATCAACACAGCAGCTCACGCTTGTCGGAGAAGTTCTGGCCCTCGTTGCGCACCAGCTGGGCGGGCTTGCCGCACTCACAGCACGGAATCTGGTGGCGGCAGCAGGGAGTGGACAGAGGGGTTGAGTGAATAGGCAAAGCACAGGGCAGCAACCGCTGGAGGCCAGGTGGCTGGGAGCTGCAAAGCGCTGAGCCCAGGACGCAGGTGGCTGTTGCATTGCGCTGCAACAATAGCCTCTCAAGCACTCGTGTTCCCCTTCACCACCATCACCACCACACCTGCGGCCGCTCGTTGCGAGCCACCAGCGCCAGGCGCTTGCCGCCCGCAAACAGGCGCGCTGCAGCCGCTGCAGGCACTGTTATTTTCGGGCCAGCCTGGGTGGCAGGCAGGCAAGAAAAGGGCAATTGGGGAGCTCGCATTGGAAAGGCGAGGTGGGATGCGGGCACTTTGGTGGCAGCGCGTGGCACGGCACTCGCACTGCTGCTCAAGTTTGGCAGATTGAGGGCAAACAGGCAGGCGGGCGAGCAGACACCCCTCCAGCCGTAA
>VFQQ010003926.1_pt1 | contig 13768 bp, 13 predicted proteins | sample 3512341 | NCBI WGS metagenome assembly VFQQ01 (sample SAMN10412373, study PRJNA504923) | tailings metagenome | isolation source: Relicate 2 Philex TSF1 revegetated site | place: Philippines: Tuba, Benguet | collected 2017-08-29 | reverse complement strand
CATCGGCATGGCCTTCGGCCCGGTGGGCGGCGGCTGGCTCTACGACACCTTCGGCACCTATCACTGGCTCTACATCGCCTCGGCCGCCGTCGGTCTCGCGGCTGCCGCCATGGCGCTGGCCTTCCCGCCGGCCACCAAGGACGCCGACGGTCCGGCTGCCGGATCGCCGCAACCGGCCTGAGCGAGGCGGCGCGCCGCTTCAGCGCTGACCGCCAACCAGCGCCTAACCCAACGGATTCGCGTCCAGCGGCCACAGTGGCCGTGGGACCCGGCGGAAGGGAATGCTCGCCCAATCGGGCGGGCAGGCGCCGGGAGTGGCGACGAACAACTGCTCCCGCACCAGCGGCGCGAACACGTCGCGGTGCTTGTAGAGATTCTTGAGCCCGATCACCTGCTTGTCCTCGAGCACGATGCCATGGCGGGTGAACATCGTCGGCGAGAACACCCCGACCCGGCGCGTATTGAGCAGGATCTCGATCCCCTTCACCCGGATCACCGCCACATCGCCCATCGGCACCCGCTCATTGCTGAGCTGGTCCTGATACGAGTCCCGGGCAAGGTGCAGCACCGTCGCCTCGACATCCATGCTGGGCCCCGAATAGGGCTCGAACTTGCCCCCGATCCGCAGCGGCAGCGTCGTCCCTACCCCCACCGCGAAACAGATGCCCACCGCCAGCGGATCCCAGAGCGGCCCATAGACCGCGTTGGTGATCCCGGCATCGATCAGTGCCTTGATGAGATAGGTCGTGTCGCCCGGCGCCCCGCCACCGGTCTGGTCCGACGTATCGGCCAGCAACAGCGGCTTGGCGCCCGGCTTCCTCGCCTCGGCGATCGCATCGGCCATCGGCACGAAAGGCAGCGTCGCATCCGCCCGCACGTCGTAGAACTTGCGCCCGAATTCCTCGGCCTTCCGTTCCGCCAGCGCCTGATCGTCATCGGTCACCGCCAGCATCTTGGCCCCGGCATGCGGCACGTCGGCCCACGGGAACCCATGGTTGAGCGACAGCGACAGCACTCCGCTCTTGCCCTCGGCCGCGAACATCTCCTCGACGAACCCGACCATCGGCCCTTCGCGCGTCGTCGGGAACAGCCCCATCACCTTGCAGTCGAACAGCGCCATCTTCGGGTCGATCTCGCCCGCCAGCGTCCGCTGCATCAGCGTGAAGAGATCGTCCGCCCGCTCGGCATAATCGATATGCGGATAGGCCTTGTAGAAGACGATGATGTCCGTGGGATCGAGCAGCCGCTGGTCGATATGCGCGTGCAGGTCGAGCTCCAGCCCGATCTTCACCTTCGGCCCCACCTGCGCCCGCATCCGGCTGACGAAATCGGCCTCGCAGTCGTCATACCCTTCCGCGATCATCGCGCCATGGAGGAACATGATCACCGCATCCACCGGCCCCGCCGCCTTGAGGTCTGCAAGGATGCGGTCGCGCATCTCCTCATAGGCCGAGCGGATCGTCGGCCCGGCTGGTTCGGCGAAGGTGTGGAGACTCTCGACCACCGCCCAGCCCGCCGCTTCCGCGCGCCGCACCCAGGTCTGCGCCGGCGCGATCCAGGGGTTGGGGCCGATGCTCATCGCCCCCTTCTCCACCCACAGCCCGCGGCGGAAATCCTCGATGCCGGTCGGAAACGACGCGAACGTATTGGTCTCGGTGCCGAGCGTCGCCAGGAATACGCGCATGATTTGCCCCTCAACAAACTGCGTGATCCCGCCAGCACATAGCAGAACAGAGCAGTTGGCAACTGCCCGTGGCTTTGCTTTGCTGCAGCCAAAGAGGGGGAATGCAATTGAGTGCACAGGCCGGGTTCTCGAAATCGGCCGCCCTGATCGCCGAGCACAGCCGGTGGATCGCAGGCGGCGTCAACAGCCACTTCCGCCAGGGCATGCAGCCCGGTCCGCTGGTCTTCGAGCGCGGCGAAGGCCCCTACCTCTACGACGTCGATGGCAACCGGCTGATCGATTATTACGGCGGCATGGGTGCCATGGTGCTGGGCCAGAATCCGGCTGCCGTGCGCGAGGCGGTGAAGCGCCAGGTCGATATCGGCATCCATTTCGCCGGCCAGACCGCCATCGAAGCCGAGGCCGCCCGCCTCCTCTGCGAACGCATCCCTTCAGCCGAGCGCGTCCGCTTCGGCTCGTCGGGTTCCGAAGTCGCGCAGGCCGCCTTCCGCTTGATGCGGGCAGCCACCGGACGGCGCGTGATCCTGAAATTCGAAGGCCACTATCACGGCTGGTTCGACAACATCCTCTGGTCGACCGCGCCGGCTCTCAACGCCGCCGGACCGGCCGAAGCGCCGGTGCCGGTCGCCGGCAGCGCCGGACAGTTGCCGGTCGAACTCGCCGATCTCGAAATCCTCGGCTGGAACGACCTCGCCGCGCTGGAGGCCCGCCTCGCCAGAGGTGACGTCGCCGGCGTCATCATGGAGCCGGCCATGTGCAACCAGGGCGCCATCCGTCCGGCGCCGGGCTATCTCGAAGGCGCGCTGGCGGCCTGCCGGGCCAATGGCACCCTGCTCTGCTTCGACGAGGTCATCACCGGCTTTCGCCTCGCCCCCGGCGGCGCGCAGGAGCTGTTCGGCGTCACGCCCGATATCTCCATCTTCGCCAAGGCCATCGCCAACGGCTTCCCGGCGGCGGCTATCGTCGGCCGCGCCGATCTGATGAGCCTCTTTCCCACCGGTGGCGTGCTGCATGGCGGCACGTTCAATTCGCAGCCGGTGGCCATGGCGGCGCTGATCGCCACGCAGCAGGCGCTGACGCCTCACCACTACGAACAGCACGGCGCCCGCGGCTTCCGGCTGCAGTCCGGCCTTCGCGACATCCTCGCCGAGGCCGGCATCACCGCGCAGGTCGCCGGCTTCCCGCTGATGTTCCACGTCGCTTTCGGGCTCACCGAACCGGCGCGCAACTATCGCGATGTCGCCCGCTCCGACAAGGCGCTCTACACCCGCTTCGCCCACGCCATGCTGAAACGGAAAGTCCGCATTCTCGAACGCGGCGCCTGGTTCGTCTCCTCCGAGCACGACGACGCCGTCATCGACGCCACTCTGGCAACGGCCCGGGAGGCGGCGAAGGAGATTGCAGCGGGATGAGCGTCACGATCCTCCTCATTTCGGTAGGATCGTGCAAGTCAATGCGAGCCCCAGTCTAACGCGTGCGATGAGCTCGGTGCTCTCTTGGCGGTGTCGAACACACCAACCAAGGGACACCACAAATGACCACCATCGCTCACGGCTTTCACGCCACCATGACCGCCAGGCCGGGACAGGGTGACGCCCTCGTCGCCCTGCTGCTGGCCGCGCCGTCGCTGCCCAATCCTGACTGCGTCGTCTTCCTCGTCGGCCGCTCTGCCGGCAACCCGGATGTCGTCTTCGTCACCGAAGGTTGGACCAGCCGCGACGCTCACGGCGCCTTCTTCGCCAGCGACGCCGCACAAGCCTTCATCACCGCCCTTGCCCCGCTGATCGCCGGCGAGTCGACCTATGTCGACGAGGTCCCGGTCGGCGGCAAAGCCACGCTCTGAGCCTGGGGGAGATCACGATGAACCGCCCCGCAATTGACCCCGTGCTGGCCGCCGGCCTCGCCGCCATGCCGCTGACCGCCCACCTCGACACCGAGCTGCTGGCTCTGTTCCGCCAGTACCGGCAACCGGTCGAACCCCTGCTCGCCACCCGCATGGTCGACCGTCAGGAGCATACCGTCACCACCGCCGACGGCACCCAGCTGCCGCTCACCATCATCCGCCCGGCCGGCCTCACCGGCCCTGCTCCCTGCATCTACTGGCTGCACGGCGGCGGCATGGTGATGGGCGACCGCTTCGCCAATGTCGACATCCCCCTCGATTGGCTCGATCGCTTCGGCGCCATCGTGGTGACGCTCGACTATCGGCTCGCGCCCGAAGTCAACGGCATGACCCTCGTCGAGGACTGCTATGCCGGCCTCGTCTGGACCGCCGCTCACGCGACCGAGCTCGGCATCGATCCGGCCCGGCTCGTCATTGCCGGCACCAGCGCCGGTGGCGGCCTCGCGGCGGGCACGGCGCTCCTGGCACGCGACCGCAACGGCCCTGCCCTCGCAGCCCAGGTGCTGGTCTGCCCCATGCTCGACCATCGCAATGCCAGCCTGTCGGCCCGGCAGTTCTCCGGCGACGCCGGCCTCTGGACGCAGGAAAAGAACGCCTTTGGCTGGGCCGCCGTCCTCGGCGACACATCGGCCGAGGTCGTGCCCGCCTACGTCTCTCCCTCTCGAGCCGCCTCGTTGGCCGGCCTGCCACCGACCTTCATCGATGTCGGCTCGGCCGAAGTCTTCCGCGACGAGGATGTGGACTATGCCAACCGCATCTGGGCCGAAGGTGGTGACGCCGAACTGCATGTCTGGCCCGGCGGCGTGCATGGCTTCGACGCGCTCTTCCCAGACGCGCCGCTCTCGATCGTTGCCCGCCGCACCCGCTCGGACTGGCTGGCGCGTCGCCTCGGCTAGCGCTTGAGCAGTCCCTCACAGAGATCGCGATAGCCGGCAGTGGCGCGTGGCAGCACTGCCTGCGGATCGTCGGCATTGGAGATCCAAGTCGCCGCATAGCAGGAAGCGCCGGTGAGCATGCGCGCCGTCGCTTCCGCATCGACAGCGCGGATCGTGCCATCGGCCATCAGCCTGTCGACCATCACCGCCAGCGTCCTGATGCACGCGTTGGTGGTCGGCCACGAGGCGGGATCGCCCAGCACTGCCGGTCCGTCGCGCAGCAGGATCTGCCGGATCTCCGGCTCCAGCGCCATTTCGATATAGCCGGTTCCCCAGATCACGAACGCCTCCCACGCCGAACCGGTCCGGACCTGCAGCGCATTGATCCGCTCGGTCATCTCGGCGTCGATCGCCGAAACCACCGCCTGGAACAGCCCCTTCTTGTCGCCGAAATGGTGGTAGAGCGCGCCGCGCGTCAGCCCGGCATCGGCGGTGAAATGGTCCATCGAGGCATCCGCATAGCCGCGCTCGGCAAACGCCTTGCGGCCGGCCGCGACCAGCTTGCCGCGGGTTTCGACGATCATTTCGCTGCGCGAACGGGCCATGGAAAAACATTCCTTACATACGACGCGTATGCTAATTGACATACGTCACGTATGTCTCTATCTCACTTGGCATACGCCGCGTATGTAAAGCATGTAGGTGGCGCATCATCAAATGTCGAGGACTTTTGACATGCCGAACCCCTATGCAAGTATCTTCCGTGCCCGCGGCGCCAAGGGTTTTGCCGCCGCCGGTTTCGTCGCCCGCATGCCCATGGCGATGGCGCCGATCGGCATCGTCGCCATGCTCTCCCAGACCCATGGCGAGTTCTGGCTGGCTGGCGCCGTCTCCGCCACTTACGCGCTCGCCAATGCGCTGATCTCGCCGCAGATTTCGCGCGTCGTCGATCGCGTCGGGCAGTCGCGGGTACTGATCCCTTCCACCATTTTGGCAGTTATCGCCTTCGCCCTGCTGATGCTCTCTGCCAGCCAGGATTGGCCGGTCTGGACTCTCTTCGCCACGGCGCTCGCCGCCGCGGTGATGCCGAGCTATCCGGCCATGATCCGGGCGCGCTGGAGCGAACTCTTCCGCGACCGCCCCGAACTCAACACCGCCTTCGCCTTCGAGTCCGCCGCCGATGAGCTGGTCTATATCGCCGGCGCCTCCATTTCGGTGGGTCTCGCGGTAGCCCTGTTCCCGATCGCCGGTCTCCTCGCCAGCACTACCTTCCTGGCGGTCGGCTCGCTGGCCTTCATCGTCCAGCGCAGCACCGAACCGAGTCCTACAGGCGCCACCGCCGTGGCCGGCAAGTCGGCCATCCGCCAGCGCGCCGTGCAGATCGTGACCCTCGCCTTGATCTTTGTCGGCGCCACGTTCGCCACGGCCGAAGTGGTCGCCGTCGCCATCACCGAGGCCTGGGGCGAACCCGGCGCCGCGAGCCTCGTCATCGGCGTCTATGCCGTAGGCTCGTTCGTCGTGGGCCTCATTGTCGGCGCCCTCAACCTCAAGCTCGCCCTCGAAAAGCAGCTGCTGATCGCGCTCAGCGTGCTCGCTGTCACTGCCGTTCCGCTACTCTTTGTCGGTTCGGTGCCGATGCTGGCCTTCGCGGTGTTCGTCTCGGGCATCGCCATCTCGCCCACCTTCATCACCGCCTTCGGGTTGATCGAACGCCGCGTGCCGGCCGCCATGCTCACCGAAGGCATCACCTGGGTGATGACCGGTATCGGCATCGGCATGGCGCTGGGCTCGTTCGTCTCGGGCTGGGTGGTCGATACCTACGGCCCCGCCAACGGCTTCTGGGTCTCGGTGGTCGCCGGCGCCTTCGCCTTCACCACCGTGCTCCTCGGCCAGCGCGTGCTCGCCGGTGGCGGTGAGCGGAACCCGACAGGCCTCGCCCAGCCGGCCGAATGACGACCACGCACATCGTTGAAGAGGCGGTGTCTCTGACGCCGCCTTTTTCGTTACACCGACCGCGCCCAGAGCGTCGTCGTCACCATGGCGTCAGGATCGATCAGCTCGACTGTCTCCGGCTTGAGCCCCGCTGCCGCCAGCACTACACGCGGATGACCGCCGGCAAAGCATGGCGTTCCGCCGGGGATCAGCAGCCGGTGACTCTCGCTCAGCGCAAAGCGGTCATAGTCCCCGACGAACCGATCGAACACGCCGGTAATGGCCACGATCCCGTCATCGACCCCCATCTCCGCCAGCGCCTCGCGCAGCGGCAGGCCGGCAGGGTTCCACAACGTCGCCCGCTGGTCGTTCGGATCATCGGCCAACCGCTCGACGCTCCGCGTCAGCACCAACCGCCTGCGCCCCGGATTGGGAAACCGCTCATGCCCCCGCCGCCCGACGACGACCACCGCCGCCCGGTCCAGCGCCGCCTGATACAGGCGCCAGTCCGCATCATTGCGCAACGCGGCAGGATACTCTCCCGCCGCATCGGCAATCATGCCGTCGGCGGAAACAATCGCGTGGCCTTCGATGATCAGCATGGCGCCGGACTACGGGCCCGGCGCACAGCGGTCAAGCCCGCTTGCCGCATTCCGCCATGTCGACGCGCCAGCCGAGCGCCTGCTCGCTGAGCGTGATGCCGAGGCCCGGGCGGCTCGAGACCAGCATGCGGCCGTTCTTGATTTCCAGCCGCTCGTTCCACAGCGGGTCGAGCCAGTCGAAATGTTCCACCCAGCTGTCATGCGCGTAGGCAGCAGCCAGATGCAGGTGGATCTCCATGGCGAAGTGCGGCGCCATCTTGAGATATTTCTGCTCCGCCGCCGTGGCGATCTTCAAAAACTGGGTGATGCCGCCGACGCGCGGCGCATCGGGCTGGATGAAGTCCACCGAGTTGTTGTTGATGAGCGCCATGTGCTCGGCCACGCTGGTCAGCATCTCGCCCGAAGCGATCGGCGTCACCAGCTGCGCGGCGAGCCGGGCATGGCCCTCGACGTCATAGGCGTCGAGCGGCTCTTCGATCCACACCAGGTTGAACTCTTCCAGCGCCCGGCCGACCCGTTCGGCAGTGGGCCGATCCCACTGTTGGTTGGCGTCGACCATCACCGCGACACGACCGTCGACGGCCTTCTGCACCGCTTCCATGCGAGCCAGATCGAGCATCGGATCGGGCTGGCCGACCTTGATCTTGAGCCCGCCGATACCCGCTTCGATCGACGCCTCGCAATTGGCGATGAGCTGGTCGGTCGGCGTCGACAGGAACCCACCCGAGGTATTGTAGCAGCTGACCGAGTCGCGGCGCGCGCCGAGCAGTTTCGCCAGCGGCAGCCCGGCCCGCTTCGCCTTCATGTCCCAGAGCGCCACATCGAACGCCGCGATGGCCTGCGTGGCAAGGCCACTGCGTCCCACCGATGCGCCCGCCCAGACCAGCTTGTCCCAGAGCCGCGCGATGTCGTTGGGGTCCTCGCCTATCAGGTTCGGCGCAATCTCCTTGGCATGGGCGAAGAGCCCGAAGCCGCCGGCGCGCTTGGAGTAGGAAAATCCGATGCCCGAATGGCCTTCGCGGCTTTCGATCTCCGCGAACAGCATGGCCACTTCGGTCAGCGGCTTCTGCCGGCCGGTCAGCACCTTGGCGTCGCTGATCGGCGATTTCAGCGGCAGGAAGATCAGCGACAGCCGGATATGGGCGATGACGTCGGTGGTCGCCTCGCCCGGGGCGAGGCCGGCAAGCAGCCCGCTCCCGGGGATGACTGGCCGGCTCACATCGTGATTCCGCCGTCGACGATGAAGTTCGCGCCAGTCGCATAGGCGCTTTCATCGCTGGCGAGATAGACGAGGAGATGCGCCATCTCTTCGGGCTGCGCCATGCGGCCCATCGGCTGCCGGGCAATGAACGTCTTCCAGACCTCGTCATGGTCGCCCAGCGCATGGGCGCGCTCATGCAGCGACGGCGAGTCGACGCTGCCCGGACAGATGGCATTGGCCCGGATGCCCTTGGACATGTAGTCGAACGCGATGGACTTGGTGAAGCCGATCACCGCCGCCTTGGACGACATGTAGCTCACCCGGTTCGGCACGCCTTTCAGCGAAGAGGCCACCGACGCCACGTTGATGATGTTGGCCCCACCCTGCGCGATAAACGCCGGCAGGAACGCCTGGGTCAGCACGAACATCGGCGTCACATTGATGTCGAAGCTGCGCTGCCAGTCTGCGACCGAAGTCGTCTCCAGCGTGCCCTGATGCACCCAGCCGGCGCAGTTGAAGAGCACGTTGACGCCCTTGTGCCGCTCGGCCGCGGCCTTCAGCGCCGCATGGTCGGTGACGTCGAGCACGTAAGCCTCGTGCCCCGGCCCGATGGCATTGAGATTCTCCCGCAGCCTGTCGACTGCCGCCGGATCGCGGTCTGTGGCGATGACCTTCGCGCCCTCTCGCGCAAAGGCCAGCGCCGCGGCGCCACCAATGCCGGCGGCCGACGCCGTCATGAAGGCGATCTTGTTGTCGAGACGTCCCAAGGCTGTTCCTCCCAGTGCCTTTTGTTGCCTCGACAATCGTGTGCTTGCTTGGCAAGCGCAAGCTGGAATGTCAGTCTCATGGGGGGAGTGCGACGGATGGATGAGGATAGCTGGGACGCGGTGCTGCCGCCCATGCTGCGGTCGGCCGGATTGCCCGATGCGGGCTTCCGCGTCGAGCCGCTGACCGGGGGCGTCTCGTCCGACATCGTCAAGGTGACGCTGGCCGATGGCGGCCTCGCTTGCGCCAAGCGGGCCCTTGCCAGGCTCAAGGTTGCCAGCGACTGGCAGGCGCCGCTCGAACGCAATCAATACGAGGTCGCCTGGCTGCGCCGCGCCGGCAATATCGTGCCCGACAACGTGCCGCGCGTGCTGGGTGAGGATCGCGAACGCGGCATCGCGCTGCTCGAATTTCTCCGCCCCGAGGACCACCGGCTCTGGAAGACCGAGTTGCTCGCCGGCCGCGCCGATCCCGATGTCGCCATTGCCGTGGCCTCGACCATCGGCCGCATTCACGCCGCGACCTACGACCGGGCGGCCGACCGCGCCGCCTTCGCGACCGATACCTTCTTCGACGCCCTCCGGCTCGACCCCTACCTCCGGCACACCGCCGAACGACATCCCGGCCTGCGCGACCGCATCCTCACCGTGCTGACCCGGACCGCCATGTCCAGGCAGGCGCTCGTCCATGGCGACGTCAGCCCCAAGAACATCCTCATCAACATCCATTCCGGCCAGCCGGTGCTGCTCGACGCCGAATGCGCCTGGTTCGGCGACCCCGCCTTCGACGCCGCCTTCTGCCTCAACCACCTGATGCTGAAGTCCATCCACCTGCCGGCGATCCGCGACCGCCTGATCGAGCAGGGCCATCGCTTCTTCGAGGAATGGATCGCCCATTTCCCGGCCGCCGACCGCACCGAGCTCGAGTCACGCACCGCCGCGCTGCTGCCCTGCCTGATGCTGGCGCGGGTCGATGGCAAGTCGCCGGTCGAATATCTGGGCGACTACTCTCGCGAGACGGTGCGCCGGCTCTCCATTCCCATGATCGAAACGCCGCGGACATCGCTGCCTTCGGTCATCGAGGCCGTTCATCCGGCATAAAAAGGCGTTCATCTACATGGCAAACATCACCCGCATTCACGGCCGGCAGGTCTGGGACTCCCGTGGCCGTCCCACCGTCGAAGTCGAGGTGAGGCTCGAAGACGGCTCGTACAGCCGCTCTATCGCCCCGTCCGGCGCCTCCACCGGCCGCCGCGAAGCGCTGGATCGCCGCGATGGCGGCAAGCGCCTCGCCGGCTTCGGCGTCGATGGCGCACTCGCCGCCGTCAACGGCGAAATCGCCAATGAACTCAATGGCCTCGATGCCACCGACCAGACCGCCATCGATGCCGCCCTGGTCCGCCTCGATGGCACCCCGCAGAAGGAACGCCTCGGCGGCAACGCCATCGTCGCCACCTCGCAGGCCGTCGCCTGGGCCGCCGCAGCGTCGAAAGAAGTCCCGCTATGGCAGCACCTCCGCGCCCTGGCCGGTGTTGCCCAGGCCCCCATCCCCGCACCGATGATCCAGATCTTCGGCGGCGGCCGCCACGCCGGAAATCGCATTGATATCCAAGACTTCCTCGTCCTCTGTCCCGGCGCAAAAAGCTTCGCCGAAGCCGCCGAATGGACCGCCGAAGTCTACATCGCCGCCGCCTCGGCGATGAAGAAGGCCGGCAAGCTCAACGGCGTCGCCGACGAAGGCGGCGTCTGGCCCGACTTCACCGCCAATGAAGACGGCCTCGACCTCCTCACCCGCGCCATCGAGGCCGCCGGGTTCAAGCCGAAGACCGAGATCGGCATCTGTCTCGACGTCGCCGCCAGCTCGTTCTTCGTCGATGGCGCCTATGTGCTGGCGCTGGAGGGCAAGAAGCTCGACACCGGCGGCATGATCGACCTGATGGAACGCTGGGTCGGCGCCTACCCCATCATCTCGCTCGAAGACCCGCTGGCAGAGGACGACGATGCCGGCTTCACCGAGATCACCCGGCGGCTGGGATCAAAAATCCAGATCATCGGCGACGACTATCTCACCACCAACGCCGCACGCGTCGCCCACGCCGCAACGATCGCAGCCTGCAACGCCGTGCTGCTCAAGGCCAACCAGTGCGGCACCATCACCGAGCTGATCGCCGCCTCCAACGCCGCCCGCGCCCTCGGCTGGAACACCATCCAGTCCGGCCGTTCCGGCGAGAGTGAGGACGTTACCCTCAGTCATCTCGCTGTCGGGCTTGGATCCGATCAGATCAAGGTTGGGTCGATGACCCGTTCCGAGCGGACCGCCAAATGGAACGAAGTCATTCGCATCGAAGAAGAATTCCCGTCGGGCCAGTATTGGCGGTTTGCCGTTTAATAAAGTTTCGCTATATTAGCCCCTCAGTTCGGGGGTTGGGGTTGGTCGATCGCAATAAGAAAACTACCGGCCGTATGGTCCGAGTAGAAGATGTGGCGCGCGAAGCGGGTGTTTCGCCGATCACAGTATCGCGAACCCTCAGCAATCCTGAAAAGGTTCGCGAAGAAACCCGCAAGAAGGTCGAAGCTGCCGTCGCCAAGACCGGTTACGTGCTCAATCGATTTGCGTCGAGTCTGCGATCGGGCCGTTCGACCATCATTTCGATGTTCGTGTCCAATCTCGCCAACCCGCATTTTGCCAATGCCATCCAGGGCTGCGTGGATGCTTTCGAGGGCAGCCGCTATCACTTGCTGCTGGCACAGACCGGCTATGCCGATGTGGCCCAGAAGGACATGCTCGACGAAGTGCTGCCCTTCCGCCCGGCCGCGATGATCTTTTCCGGCCCGGTCGAGTCCGATGCGGTGCGCGAGCAGCTCCGCGCAATGGACCTGCCGGTGATGGAACTCTGGGAGTACATGACCGACCCGGTCGACATGCTGGTGGGTTTTTCGAGCTTCGATGGCGGCCGCTTGCTCGGCCAGCATTTCCGCGACCGCGGCTACAAGAAGATCGCCTATGCGGGCCGCACCGTGAACCGGTCGGGCAATGCACTCGACGGGTTCGTCGACGGCCTCGGCCGCGGCGTCGACTACGTCCTGCCGCTCGATGGCCGGCTGACCTTCAACGACGGCATGACGGCGTTCGAAACCATCCTCGCGCAACTGCCCGGTGTCGATGCGATCCAGTTCGCTGGCGACGTATTGGCCGTCGGCGCCATCCTGCGGGCGCGCAAGATGGGCATCGACATTCCGGGCCGCGTCGCCATTGCCGGCTATGGCGACCTCGAGTTCTCCCCGCATGTCAGCCCGTCGCTGACGACCATCCACGTCTCGAGCTACCAGATGGGCTTCGCCGCCGGGCAGATGCTGCTGCGCCGCCTCAACAACGAAGATATCGGCGAGCGCGTCGTGAAGACGCCCATTCATATCGAGCTGCGCGACAGTACCGGCTGAAACCGGTTTCCCCTTTCCCGGCTCAGTCGGGCAGCACCACGCCGATCTTGGCCAGCAGTCCGCCATCGACCTTGTACTCGCCGCCCGTGCAGAACGCGGCGCGCGGACCGGCGAGGAAGGCGACCATGTTGCCGACATCCTCGGTGGAGCCGACACGGCCGATCGGATGCGCCTTGCCCCACTCGGCCACCACCTCGTCCTCCGTACGGCCATCGAGATTTTCCGACGCCGCGAAGCGCAGCATCGGCGTATCGATCGAGCCCGGGCACACCGAGTTGACGCGGATGCCATCCTTGGCGTGATCGAGCGCCATCGCCCGGGTCAGCGCCAGCACCGCGCCCTTCGACGCTACATAGGCGGCGAGATTGGTCTGGCAGGCAATGCCCTGCACCGAGGCGATGTTGACGATCGAACCGCCGCCCGATTTGCGCATCAGCGGCACTGCGTGATGGCCGGTGAGGAAAATGCCCTTGAGATTGACGCCGAGAACGTGATCCCAGTTCGCCTCGTCCATCGTCTCCACCGTACCATAGGGCTGGATCGCGGCCGAGTTGACCACCACGTCGAGCTGGCCGAACCGCGTCGCGATCTGCTCGAACAGGCTGGCGACCGATGCCGCCGAACTCACGTCGCCCACGACGCCCGTGCCACCGGTTTCTGCCGACGCCGAATCCAGAGCGGCGCGGTCGGGTCCGAACATCACCACCCGGGCGCCTTCCTTGGCCAATGCCCGGCTGCTGCCCAGGCCAATTCCGGTCGCGCCACCGGTGACCAGCGCCACCTTGCCATCGAGTTCACCCATACTTTCCTCCCATTGTTCGGCCTGCATCTGAGCGCAAGAGTACCCGATCCGACAAGGCTTCCAGCCGTACGCAAAGCCGGACTTTAGACGCAGGATTTAGATGCGTTCCAAACTGGAGTGCGGTAAGGATGCTGCAAACAGTAATACTATTGAGGAGACCACTATGAGTTCGGCCCCCAACGGCGGCAAGCTGCGCAGCCGTGCCTGGTTCGACAATCCGGAAAACGCCGACATGACGGCGCTCTATCTCGAGCGCTACATGAACTACGGCCTCTCCCGCGAAGAGCTGCAGTCGGGCAAGCCGATCATCGGCATCGCCCAGACCGGCTCGGATCTCAGCCCCTGCAACCGTCACCACATGGTGCTGGCCGAACGTGTCCGCGAAGGCATCCGTGAAGCCGGCGGCATCGCGCTCGAATTCCCGGTCCACCCGATCCAGGAAACCGGCAAGCGCCCGACCGCGGGCCTCGACCGTAACCTTGCTTATCTCGGCCTCGTCGAAGTGCTGTACGGCTACCCGCTCGACGGCGTGGTGCTGACCATCGGCTGCGACAAGACCACCCC
>VFQQ010003925.1_pt1 | contig 13768 bp, 12 predicted proteins | sample 3512341 | NCBI WGS metagenome assembly VFQQ01 (sample SAMN10412373, study PRJNA504923) | tailings metagenome | isolation source: Relicate 2 Philex TSF1 revegetated site | place: Philippines: Tuba, Benguet | collected 2017-08-29 | reverse complement strand
TTTCGCAAGTTGCCTTGATCTTAAGCAAGCGAGCCGCTTCGTGTGCGCTTGAGCACCTGTGAGGCGGGACCTATGATGGCGAAAAGGTGCACGCAGCAAGCGTGCGCCACGTCATGGGTTGCGTGTGCGAAATCTCGATACCTTTCAACTGCTGGCCGAAGTGCTCGATGGCGTCGAAGTGGCGCTTTGCCTGTTCGATGAACAGGACAACACCCTCCTGTGGAACCGCACCTTCCTGCGCTTCTTTCCGGAGCATGACGGCAAGGTCCACCTGGGCGAACCCTACCGCGACAACCTGAGGCGCTTCTACAGAGGGCGCCTGTCGCCACAGGACCTGCCCCATATCGAGCGGTTCATCGAGGCCGGTATCGCGCGCCACCGCGCGCAGGACAGACCTTACGAGTTCGAGCACCGGGGTCGCATCGTCCAGGTGTCGTCGTTGCCGGTGCCCGGTCTGGGGCGGGTGCGGGTATGGCACAGCCAGCAACGGCCACCGGCCGAAGCCGGTGAACCGCCCTTGCATACCTTCCTCCAGGGTGGGACCGGCGGGCAGGTGGTGGCGCCCGCTGAACTGCTGGAGCGCGTGCCCGACGGGCTGATGATCTGCGGCGCCAACGGCCTGGTCCATTGGGTCAACCAGCCCTTCGTGGACATGTACGGGCTGACCCACCGGGCCAGCGCGCTCGGGTTCTCGTTCGAGGCCATCTACCGCCAGGCCTGGGCCAAAGAGAACGACACCCACCCGCACGACCTGGAGCTGGGACTGGGCATGCTGCGCGAGAGCATGCGCTGGAGCGGGGCGCCTTTCGAGCTTCCTTTGCCCAACGAGCGCTGGTGCCGCGTGATCGCACGCGCCAACGACGACGGCACGGTGTTCTTTGCTCACGTCGACATTTCCGAGCTCAAACGCCAGCAACGGCTGCTGGAGCTCGCCGAACGGCAGGCGCGAGACAGCGAACTCAGCCTGCAACGCAAGTCCGCCATGCTCGAAGCCACACTGGACACCATGGAGCAGGGCGTGACCATGATTGGCGTCGATGGCCGGGTGGAGTTCTACAACCAGCGCTTGCTGGAACTGCTGGACCTGCCCGAGGCGCTGATGGACCGCCATCCACCCGCCGAGGAGGTCGTGTCATTCCTGCAGGCGCGCGGTGAATACGAAAACGTCACCGACCTCGCGCGCGAGTCCATGGAGCGCAACCGGCGCATGAGTGAACACGCCCGCTACGAGCGCCGCCGACCCAACGGCGTGCTGCTGGAAGTGCTGACCGTCCCGGTCAAGGACGGTGGCACACTGCGCACCTTCACCGATGTCACCACCCGGCGCGACAACGAGGATCGCATCCGCTTCGTGGCCAACCACGATGGCCTGACCGGACTGCTCAACCGGGGCATGTTCATGGAGTGCCTTGCCGCCGAGATGGCCCATGCCCTGCGCGGTCCTCATGGATGTGCCGTGCTGTTCCTGGACCTGGATGGGTTCAAGCCCATCAACGACCTGCACGGCCATGCCGTTGGCGACCAGGCCCTGGTCTGGGTGGCCCAGACCTTGCACCAGGTCGCACGCGATTCCGACTATGTCGGACGGCTGGGTGGCGACGAGTTCGCGGTACTGCAGCGCGGCGTGACCGGGCGCGATCAGGCCCTGGGCCTGGCGCGGCGCCTGCGCGAAGCGCTCACCGTCACCTTGCCACTGGACGGCCTGTCGCTTCGCATGGGCGTGTCCATCGGCGTGGCCTTCTGTCCACAGGACGCCCACGAATCCGGAGAGCTGCTGCGCCATGCCGACCTGGCCATGTACACCGCCAAAAAGGGGGGTGGCACGGACGGTGTCTGCCTTTTTTCCGAGGTGTGAGATCAGGTGGGGTGGCGATTGGCCCGTGAACCACGCCCACGCAGCGCGCGGACAATTAAACATAATATACATCGTAGAACATCCCACGATGAACGCCATCAGCGGCCCCGGCCCGCTGCTAAGGGATGAAAAGATCGCCGTTGCGTTTGCTCCAGCGGAACCGAGGCCCGCGATGGTCGCTAGCGAAGCTTTTCCCAGTGCTTTGAGCAGCAAATCCCCCTTGGCTTTGCCCTCATGTTTGGCCACCGTTGCACGGGCCAGAGTCTGCACCGGGTCGAGCCCAGCGACCGCCGCCATGAGCGCCTGATCCTCTGGCGGACAGGTCACACGGCCATGCCTCCAGTCACTGACGCGCTGGGGCGGCTGCGCTATCAGTTTTGCAAGTTTCGTATCGCTCCCGGCCGCAGTGGACGCCCGGTCGATCAGCTCGATGAGTTCTTCCATGGTGCACCTTGAACAGTTTCTGTTAAATTTCGTTTAACAGCGCTTGTTAAAACAGTCGCTGTGATAACAGCCACTGTACACCCGGAGGGTTCCATGCCGCAAACCGTCGAGGAAATCCAGCGCATCGAGCGCCACCTGCAGCTGCGCCTAGCGCAGTTCCTGGAGACGGTGGCATGAAACCCTCCGACCAGCTCCAGCTCGATCTGCCCAAGGTCGAGCAGCACCTTCGTCAGCGACTGGACGAGTTCGTCCAGTCCGAGGGAGTGACGGCATGACAGCGCCACGTTCTTCCCTCACGCTGGACGGTTTCCGCGAGTACGTGGAGGTCGAGTACCACAAGGCCCAAGCGGACATGAGTGCTGCTGTCGAAGGCATGAAGAAGGTCGGCCCGGACTTCCTCAAGCACGCCGACGAGTTCAAGGCCGCGAGCCAGAGGGCCAACAAGTGCTGCGCGGTCCTCGATGCCATGGGCTCGTTCGAGCGGGGCGAGTGGTGACCGCGCCCGCCTGGAACGACTCCCCCCCATCCAGCGGGGGGGTTAGCTGGAGGCTCCGCCCTTCAGCCGGCGCGCCGGCTGCCACCCGTGCTGTAACACGGGTGGAAAGTACTACCCCCACAGCCGCCGAACGCCGCGCAGCGAAGATCGACTGGCTCAACGCCACGTTTGACACCCCGCCGATGAGCATCAGCGGCTTGATCGGGTTTCTCGATGGCCTGATGGCCGGCAAGTTGAGCGCCGTCCTGGACGGCGGACTGTTCGGGTTCACCGAACGGCACCGGCTGACCCTGCACCTGGACGACGGCGCACGCGTCGAAGTCGGCGCGATCGCACGCGGCGGCGACTCCCAGAAGGGTCGCTGGCTGCTTCAGCTCAACGGCAAGGGCTGCGGCATGGTCAACGACTGGCCGAGCCTGCAGGAGCTGCTTCAGGGCCTCGACGCCACGCTGTCACGCGTGGATCTCGCTGTTGACTTCCTCGACGGTGAGTACACCGTCGATGACGCTCTTTCTCTCTATGACCAAGGCGCATTCATCAACCGTGGCCGCAACCCTGAACTGGACACACAGGGGGCGTGGCACGAAGCCGGAACGAAGGGGCGGACCATGTACGTCGGCAAGCTCAAGAACGGAAAGACGCTGTGCGTCTACGAGAAGGGCCGTCAGCTCAACATGCCAGAGAGCGCGTGGACGCGCTACGAGGTCCGCCTGGGCAACCGCGACCGCGAGATACCGCTGGACGTGCTCACAGACCCGGACAAGTACTTCACGGGCGCATACCCCGCGCTGGCCCACATGCTGGAGGCCGCAGCGGAGGAAGTGCCGACCCTCAAACGCGAGGTCAAGGGCTCACTGGCTCACGGCCTCTTCCACCTCTCACGGTGCTTCGGCAAATACATGCACCAGGCCATCCAGGTGACCGGCGTGCCGGTCGTTGACCTGGTGGAGGAAGTGAGGGTGATCGGAATACCCAAGCGGGTAGACCCTGCCGGCGGGACCGCCGGCCTCGATTGGGCGGAGTTGCAGGCCCAGATGGAAAGGTTGAGATCATGAGCGCAGCGAAAGACGCCACACCTATGCAGGTTCTTGTGAAGGGCCGCATTGAGGCCGCACGCCGGCACAACGAGGCGCGGTACACGCGCATTGCCACGCCGGCACCCGACCCCTACAGCCGCCCGCAGATCATCGAGGTGCGCAGCAAAGCGCCCATCGGTCAAAAGGGCGATGAGGTGGCCATCACCGGCAAGCTGGGCGGCTACGTCGGCAAGCCGTTCAGGTTCACCGACAAGGAAACGGGCGAGATCATCCAGGGCCAGAGCGTCACGATGACGCTCGACCTGGTGGAGTGAAGCTGTGTCTCGACCGGAAGGCGGGCAAGCGCAGCGCCGCACGCCTTCCGAGTCGAGGAGTTCAGCCGGTAGCCCATCAACGTCGTGAGACGCCGTGGGCCTCCGGGTGCACTTATCAACTCGCCCCGCACCAGGGCACGGAGAAGCTCGATGAGCAAGAAACTGCAAACCCGCCTGGCTGCGATCGCGGCCTTCCCTTTGACCGTCGCGTCCACCTCCAGCTACGCCGCCCTCCCCACTGGTGTCGCTGACGCCATCGACGCCGCACAGGCCGACATGACCACGGCCATCGGCCTCGTGATCGCCGCCATGGTGGTTGTGTGGGGTCTGGTGAAGCTGGGCCGCAAGCTGGGCTGGCTGTAAGCGCCCGGGGAGAGCTCGACCATGGACGAGAACACCCAGACGATCATCGTCCAGGTCGAGCCCGCCCCACCCTCGCCCGAGAACATCCAGGACTACTACGACCTGTTCGGCCTCGGCATCTTGGCGCTGCTGGTGGTCTGGGGCCTAAAGCGCGTCCTCGCGCTTTTCACCTCGGACCTTGACAAATGAGGCTCACCAATGTTTTCCAGCCCGCTCGAACTCATGTTCGTTGGCTTGCTGCTGCTGCTGCTCTTTGTGGCCTTCAAGTAGCCCACGCGGGCTACGCGCAGCTTCAACCTCCATCGGGATTCACTGGCAGCGCCAGTGCTGGATGGAGCTACAAGGCAGCGAACGCCGAGACATGGACCAGCGGCACAGTCCGCACCAATGCCGCGTTGAACGTGGGCGGGCGCACCGTGCAGGTTCCCGCTGCGATGCGCATGGCCTCCAATGCTGGCCGCTTCATGGCGGCCCGATCTTTTAACCCATGGTGGATTGCTGGCAGCGTGGCTGCTGGTCTCATGTACGACTGGGCCACCAGTGGGGGATATCAGTGGGACACGTCAACCAATGGCTGGCTTAAGACCGAGAGCTACCCCGGCTATTACTTCGTTGCCAACGAGGACCCTTTGTATCGCGACTCTACACGCGAGGGCACTTGTGCTAAGCGCGGCGGCACGTACTGGTTTGACTATGGTGGGTGGCAAGGTGCCATCCGTCATTGGTGCACGATCCCGGGCTCTTCTACTTGGCCGGTTAGCTTTTCTCCGAATCCTTACTCGGAGACGCTACCCGCGACCCCTCAGCAGTTCGAGGACGATCTGGCCCCGCTCCCCTTTCCCAACGACCTGCCCAACCATTTCCCCGAGCCGCTGCCGGTCCAGCTGCCGGTGATCAACCCTACCCCAGGCGTTGACCCACTCCCTCAGCCGCTGCGCGTGCCGCTGGGCGACCCGCAGCCGGTGCCCAACAGCAATCCCCAGCAGTGGCGCCAGCCGGTGCTCGATATCGTCCCTGCGCCCTCCCCTCAGCGCCCGCTGCAGGTTGACCTGGTCCCGCGCGATGTGATCACGGAGAGCCCGACCGCGCCAAACCCCATCCGCGACCCGTACACGCCCGAGTCACCGCAGGAAGACCCCAACAGCGACAGCAGCGACTTCTGCACCCGTAACCCCACCGTGCTGGCTTGTCAGGAGCCCGAGCTGGACACACCTGACGGCGAGGTGCCCAGGCGCACCGAAAGTCTGGAGTACGAGGCTGTCAACGCATGGGGCAATGGCAGCTGTCCAGCGGACAGCACGATGACGCTCAAAGGTCGCACGCTGGTGGTCTACGAGTGGGGCAGCAAGTGCCAGCTGATCACCACCTACGTGAAGCCGCTCATCTTGACCGTATCGCTGGTGATCGCACTCTTCATCCTCATGCCAGGCGGGAGACCTGAATGAAAATCGGAACATGGCTGCTGGGCATGGCCCAGCCACTGCTGGCAAAGGTGCTGCTGAGCCTCGGCTTCAGCGTGGTGAGCATCGCGGGTTTGGACATCATCATCGGCCAGATTCGCAGCCAGTTTGACGTCAGCCTCAACTCGCTGCCGGTGGACATGCTCAACGTGTTTCTCCTGGCCGGCGGCGGGCAGGGCCTGGGCATCATCATGGGAGCGATCAGCACGAAGCTCATGCTCTGGCAGATCACCAGCAGCACCAAGCTGCTCGGGAGCAACCCGCAATGATCACCGTTATCACCGGCACACCCGGAAGCGGCAAGACCCTCTTTGCCATCCAGAAACTGCTGCTGCCTCTGGTCGGAACGACCATTGAAGTTCCAGATGAGGAAGGCGGCACCGTTGAGATGCCGCGCACCATCTACACGAACATCAACGGCCTGCAGCTTGACCATGAGCGCATCGACGACAGTGAAGAGTTCGGGCTGAAGGGCTGGCACAACTGGGCGCTGCCTGGCTCGGTGATCGTCTTCGATGAGTTCCAGAAGGCCTGGCCACCCAGGCCCAACGGCTCCAAGGTGCCGCCCGACGTCCAGGCGCTGGACACGCACCGTCACATGGGCGTGGACTTCATCCTCATCACCCAGAACGCCGCCAACGTGGACCGCCACATCCACGGCCTGGTGGGCCGACACCTGCACATTCGCAGGCTGGCCAATGCGCCCATGGCCACGGTCTACGAGTGGGACCACCTGTCCAAGACCTTGATGTTCTCCAAGGCCATGAAGATGACCCCGTTCTTCTTCAGCCGCAAGGTGTACCGGCTCTACAAGTCTGCCAAGGTCCACACCAAGCAGCCTCGCTCAATGCCTGGCGTGGTCTGGTTCCTCGCTGCCGCCGTCGCTAGCCTGTTCATCCTAGGGCCAACGGCCTACGCTCGACTGTCCGAGCGCATTGGCGGCAAGCCTGACCGGACAGAGCAGGCGGCGGCCAAACCGGCCATCGTCCAGCCATCGGCATCGACAAGCATCACCGCCCGCGAGATCTCGCCTGGCGTGGTGGAGATCTCCGGAATCGCACCAGAGCCCTCTGCGGCCGCTGCAGCACCCTCAGGCACCTTCACCCCTGCCCTGCCCGCTTTCTCGGGCTGTGTGGCCTTCCAGGACCGCTGCCAGTGCTTCAGCGCCACCGGCGCCAAGGTGGACGCTGATGCCGACATGTGCGACGGCCTGCAGTCCACCCGCCCCGCGGCGCCCACCGTGGGCCGGCTGCGCTCAGAGTTCACTGGCTTCACGCCATCGCCCACCCCATCCGGATTGCATTTCTGAAAAGCAAATGAGGGGGGCCCCGAAGGGGGGAGCTTGCTCACAGGGGGTATGGGGGCAGCAGGCCCCCATGTCAACGCCACAGGAGCCACTTGCCCCAGTTCAACGCCGATACACTGGCGCGATGAACAGACGGCCCGACTCCGAACGTCCCGACTGGTACAACCCCAAGGAATTCCGGCGCAGCCGCGAACCTGAACCCGGCCCACGCCTGGGCCTCTGGACGGTCATCCTCTACGCGCTCGCCGCCTACGGTGCCGCCGCGATCTGGCGCGACTATGGGCACCACCTCCGCGCCTTCCTGTAGCGCAGGGCCGGAAGCTGGAGCCAGCGTAGACACGAAACCCACGTAGACACGGAACAAGCGTAGACACGGAACCCCCTCGGACACGAAGTGCCTAGGGGGTGTAGTGCGAGCTTGTGTAGTGCGAGTGGGTGGAGTGCGAGCTGGTGGAAGCTGGAGCGCCTGGAGCGCTCTCCCTCAGCCGACGAACGGTCAACTGTGATAAAAAGAAAACCCGCCATCTGCGGGTTCGCGGAGCACTAGAAGGGATTTAACCTTTCTATACATCGTAGAACATCCCACGATGAACGCCATCAGCGGCCCCGGCCCGCTGCTAAGGGATGAAAAGATCGCCGTTGCGTTTGCTCCAGCGGAACCGAGGCCCGCGATGGTCGCTAGCGAAGCTTTTCCCAGTGCTTTGAGCAGCAAATCCCCCTTGGCTTTGCCCTCATGTTTGGCCACCGTTGCACGGGCCAGAGTCTGCACCGGGTCGAGCCCAGCGACCGCCGCCATGAGCGCCTGATCCTCTGGCGGACAGGTCACACGGCCATGCCTCCAGTCACTGACGCGCTGGGGCGGCTGCGCTATCAGTTTTGCAAGTTTCGTATCGCTCCCGGCCGCAGTGGACGCCCGGTCGATCAGCTCGATGAGTTCTTCCATGGTGCACCTTGAACAGTTTCTGTTAAATTTCGTTTAACAGCGCTTGTTAAAACAGTCGCTGTGATAACAGCCACTGTACACCCGGAGGGTTCCATGCCGCAAACCGTCGAGGAAATCCAGCGCATCGAGCGCCACCTGCAGCTGCGCCTAGCGCAGTTCCTGGAGACGGTGGCATGAAACCCTCCGACCAGCTCCAGCTCGATCTGCCCAAGGTCGAGCAGCACCTTCGTCAGCGACTGGACGAGTTCGTCCAGTCCGAGGGAGTGACGGCATGACAGCGCCACGTTCTTCCCTCACGCTGGACGGTTTCCGCGAGTACGTGGAGGTCGAGTACCACAAGGCCCAAGCGGACATGAGTGCTGCTGTCGAAGGCATGAAGAAGGTCGGCCCGGACTTCCTCAAGCACGCCGACGAGTTCAAGGCCGCGAGCCAGAGGGCCAACAAGTGCTGCGCGGTCCTCGATGCCATGGGCTCGTTCGAGCGGGGCGAGTGGTGACCGCGCCCGCCTGGAACGACTCCCCCCCATCCAGCGGGGGGGTTAGCTGGAGGCTCCGCCCTTCAGCCGGCGCGCCGGCTGCCACCCGTGCTGTAACACGGGTGGAAAGTACTACCCCCACAGCCGCCGAACGCCGCGCAGCGAAGATCGACTGGCTCAACGCCACGTTTGACACCCCGCCGATGAGCATCAGCGGCTTGATCGGGTTTCTCGATGGCCTGATGGCCGGCAAGTTGAGCGCCGTCCTGGACGGCGGACTGTTCGGGTTCACCGAACGGCACCGGCTGACCCTGCACCTGGACGACGGCGCACGCGTCGAAGTCGGCGCGATCGCACGCGGCGGCGACTCCCAGAAGGGTCGCTGGCTGCTTCAGCTCAACGGCAAGGGCTGCGGCATGGTCAACGACTGGCCGAGCCTGCAGGAGCTGCTTCAGGGCCTCGACGCCACGCTGTCACGCGTGGATCTCGCTGTTGACTTCCTCGACGGTGAGTACACCGTCGATGACGCTCTTTCTCTCTATGACCAAGGCGCATTCATCAACCGTGGCCGCAACCCTGAACTGGACACACAGGGGGCGTGGCACGAAGCCGGAACGAAGGGGCGGACCATGTACGTCGGCAAGCTCAAGAACGGAAAGACGCTGTGCGTCTACGAGAAGGGCCGTCAGCTCAACATGCCAGAGAGCGCGTGGACGCGCTACGAGGTCCGCCTGGGCAACCGCGACCGCGAGATACCGCTGGACGTGCTCACAGACCCGGACAAGTACTTCACGGGCGCATACCCCGCGCTGGCCCACATGCTGGAGGCCGCAGCGGAGGAAGTGCCGACCCTCAAACGCGAGGTCAAGGGCTCACTGGCTCACGGCCTCTTCCACCTCTCACGGTGCTTCGGCAAATACATGCACCAGGCCATCCAGGTGACCGGCGTGCCGGTCGTTGACCTGGTGGAGGAAGTGAGGGTGATCGGAATACCCAAGCGGGTAGACCCTGCCGGCGGGACCGCCGGCCTCGATTGGGCGGAGTTGCAGGCCCAGATGGAAAGGTTGAGATCATGAGCGCAGCGAAAGACGCCACACCTATGCAGGTTCTTGTGAAGGGCCGCATTGAGGCCGCACGCCGGCACAACGAGGCGCGGTACACGCGCATTGCCACGCCGGCACCCGACCCCTACAGCCGCCCGCAGATCATCGAGGTGCGCAGCAAAGCGCCCATCGGTCAAAAGGGCGATGAGGTGGCCATCACCGGCAAGCTGGGCGGCTACGTCGGCAAGCCGTTCAGGTTCACCGACAAGGAAACGGGCGAGATCATCCAGGGCCAGAGCGTCACGATGACGCTCGACCTGGTGGAGTGAAGCTGTGTCTCGACCGGAAGGCGGGCAAGCGCAGCGCCGCACGCCTTCCGAGTCGAGGAGTTCAGCCGGTAGCCCATCAACGTCGTGAGACGCCGTGGGCCTCCGGGTGCACTTATCAACTCGCCCCGCACCAGGGCACGGAGAAGCTCGATGAGCAAGAAACTGCAAACCCGCCTGGCTGCGATCGCGGCCTTCCCTTTGACCGTCGCGTCCACCTCCAGCTACGCCGCCCTCCCCACTGGTGTCGCTGACGCCATCGACGCCGCACAGGCCGACATGACCACGGCCATCGGCCTCGTGATCGCCGCCATGGTGGTTGTGTGGGGTCTGGTGAAGCTGGGCCGCAAGCTGGGCTGGCTGTAAGCGCCCGGGGAGAGCTCGACCATGGACGAGAACACCCAGACGATCATCGTCCAGGTCGAGCCCGCCCCACCCTCGCCCGAGAACATCCAGGACTACTACGACCTGTTCGGCCTCGGCATCTTGGCGCTGCTGGTGGTCTGGGGCCTAAAGCGCGTCCTCGCGCTTTTCACCTCGGACCTTGACAAATGAGGCTCACCAATGTTTTCCAGCCCGCTCGAACTCATGTTCGTTGGCTTGCTGCTGCTGCTGCTCTTTGTGGCCTTCAAGTAGCCCACGCGGGCTACGCGCAGCTTCAACCTCCATCGGGATTCACTGGCAGCGCCAGTGCTGGATGGAGCTACAAGGCAGCGAACGCCGAGACATGGACCAGCGGCACAGTCCGCACCAATGCCGCGTTGAACGTGGGCGGGCGCACCGTGCAGGTTCCCGCTGCGATGCGCATGGCCTCCAATGCTGGCCGCTTCATGGCGGCCCGATCTTTTAACCCATGGTGGATTGCTGGCAGCGTGGCTGCTGGTCTCATGTACGACTGGGCCACCAGTGGGGGATATCAGTGGGACACGTCAACCAATGGCTGGCTTAAGACCGAGAGCTACCCCGGCTATTACTTCGTTGCCAACGAGGACCCTTTGTATCGCGACTCTACACGCGAGGGCACTTGTGCTAAGCGCGGCGGCACGTACTGGTTTGACTATGGTGGGTGGCAAGGTGCCATCCGTCATTGGTGCACGATCCCGGGCTCTTCTACTTGGCCGGTTAGCTTTTCTCCGAATCCTTACTCGGAGACGCTACCCGCGACCCCTCAGCAGTTCGAGGACGATCTGGCCCCGCTCCCCTTTCCCAACGACCTGCCCAACCATTTCCCCGAGCCGCTGCCGGTCCAGCTGCCGGTGATCAACCCTACCCCAGGCGTTGACCCACTCCCTCAGCCGCTGCGCGTGCCGCTGGGCGACCCGCAGCCGGTGCCCAACAGCAATCCCCAGCAGTGGCGCCAGCCGGTGCTCGATATCGTCCCTGCGCCCTCCCCTCAGCGCCCGCTGCAGGTTGACCTGGTCCCGCGCGATGTGATCACGGAGAGCCCGACCGCGCCAAACCCCATCCGCGACCCGTACACGCCCGAGTCACCGCAGGAAGACCCCAACAGCGACAGCAGCGACTTCTGCACCCGTAACCCCACCGTGCTGGCTTGTCAGGAGCCCGAGCTGGACACACCTGACGGCGAGGTGCCCAGGCGCACCGAAAGTCTGGAGTACGAGGCTGTCAACGCATGGGGCAATGGCAGCTGTCCAGCGGACAGCACGATGACGCTCAAAGGTCGCACGCTGGTGGTCTACGAGTGGGGCAGCAAGTGCCAGCTGATCACCACCTACGTGAAGCCGCTCATCTTGACCGTATCGCTGGTGATCGCACTCTTCATCCTCATGCCAGGCGGGAGACCTGAATGAAAATCGGAACATGGCTGCTGGGCATGGCCCAGCCACTGCTGGCAAAGGTGCTGCTGAGCCTCGGCTTCAGCGTGGTGAGCATCGCGGGTTTGGACATCATCATCGGCCAGATTCGCAGCCAGTTTGACGTCAGCCTCAACTCGCTGCCGGTGGACATGCTCAACGTGTTTCTCCTGGCCGGCGGCGGGCAGGGCCTGGGCATCATCATGGGAGCGATCAGCACGAAGCTCATGCTCTGGCAGATCACCAGCAGCACCAAGCTGCTCGGGAGCAACCCGCAATGATCACCGTTATCACCGGCACACCCGGAAGCGGCAAGACCCTCTTTGCCATCCAGAAACTGCTGCTGCCTCTGGTCGGAACGACCATTGAAGTTCCAGATGAGGAAGGCGGCACCGTTGAGATGCCGCGCACCATCTACACGAACATCAACGGCCTGCAGCTTGACCATGAGCGCATCGACGACAGTGAAGAGTTCGGGCTGAAGGGCTGGCACAACTGGGCGCTGCCTGGCTCGGTGATCGTCTTCGATGAGTTCCAGAAGGCCTGGCCACCCAGGCCCAACGGCTCCAAGGTGCCGCCCGACGTCCAGGCGCTGGACACGCACCGTCACATGGGCGTGGACTTCATCCTCATCACCCAGAACGCCGCCAACGTGGACCGCCACATCCACGGCCTGGTGGGCCGACACCTGCACATTCGCAGGCTGGCCAATGCGCCCATGGCCACGGTCTACGAGTGGGACCACCTGTCCAAGACCTTGATGTTCTCCAAGGCCATGAAGATGACCCCGTTCTTCTTCAGCCGCAAGGTGTACCGGCTCTACAAGTCTGCCAAGGTCCACACCAAGCAGCCTCGCTCAATGCCTGGCGTGGTCTGGTTCCTCGCTGCCGCCGTCGCTAGCCTGTTCATCCTAGGGCCAACGGCCTACGCTCGACTGTCCGAGCGCATTGGCGGCAAGCCTGACCGGACAGAGCAGGCGGCGGCCAAACCGGCCATCGTCCAGCCATCGGCATCGACAAGCATCACCGCCCGCGAGATCTCGCCTGGCGTGGTGGAGATCTCCGGAATCGCACCAGAGCCCTCTGCGGCCGCTGCAGCACCCTCAGGCACCTTCACCCCTGCCCTGCCCGCTTTCTCGGGCTGTGTGGCCTTCCAGGACCGCTGCCAGTGCTTCAGCGCCACCGGCGCCAAGGTGGACGCTGATGCCGACATGTGCGACGGCCTGCAGTCCACCCGCCCCGCGGCGCCCACCGTGGGCCGGCTGCGCTCAGAGTTCACTGGCTTCACGCCATCGCCCACCCCATCCGGATTGCATTTCTGAAAAGCAAATGAGGGGGGCCCCGAAGGGGGGAGCTTGCTCACAGGGGGTATGGGGGCAGCAGGCCCCCATGTCAACGCCACAGGAGCCACTTGCCCCAGTTCAACGCCGATACACTGGCGCGATGAACAGACGGCCCGACTCCGAACGTCCCGACTGGTACAACCCCAAGGAATTCCGGCGCAGCCGCGAACCTGAACCCGGCCCACGCCTGGGCCTCTGGACGGTCATCCTCTACGCGCTCGCCGCCTACGGTGCCGCCGCGATCTGGCGCGACTATGGGCACCACCTCCGCGCCTTCCTGTAGCGCAGGGCCGGAAGCTGGAGCCAGCGTAGACACGAAACCCACGTAGACACGGAACAAGCGTAGACACGGAACCCCCTCGGACACGAAGTGCCTAGGGGGTGTAGTGCGAGCTTGTGTAGTGCGAGTGGGTGGAGTGCGAGCTGGTGGAAGCTGGAGCGCCTGGAGCGCTCTCCCTCAGCCGACGAACGGTCAACTGTGATAAAAAGAAAACCCGCCATCTGCGGGTTCGCGGAGCACTAGAAGGGATTTAACCTTTCTATACATCGT
>VFQQ010003923.1_pt1 | contig 13775 bp, 6 predicted proteins | sample 3512341 | NCBI WGS metagenome assembly VFQQ01 (sample SAMN10412373, study PRJNA504923) | tailings metagenome | isolation source: Relicate 2 Philex TSF1 revegetated site | place: Philippines: Tuba, Benguet | collected 2017-08-29 | reverse complement strand
AACGCGCGCACAGGGGAGGACAAATGGGACGCGACGAAGCGCGTCCCTACCGGGGTAGGGCCCCGTTGCATCGGGGCCGACGATTCCGTGGGCGGAGGCGGTGGGGTAGGCGGGTGCGGGTGAGCGAACGCCCACGCTGGGGAGGAATAATGGGACACGACCCAGCGCGTCCCTACCGTCTCCCTCCCCACAAATGCCGGTTGCGCGAACTGCATTTCCATCTTAAAAGAGAAGGCTCAAATGCCCCCGGCGCTTGTCCGTTTCTGTTCGATGACATCACCTTTTCAAGATCGTGCCAAGACGGCATCCCTGGCCGCGATCCAATGCCTTCAAGAGAGCCTTCCGAGCGGCGCGGGTCGCATCCCGTTCCTGCTGGCGTGGGGGCTACTGTGCCTGCTGCCGCTGACGGGCGCGCTGGCGGCGCCGGTGCTCGAAGCCGTCACAGAATTCACCCGTCCGCCGGCCAAACCGGGCTATGGCGCGCTCACCCGCGACAGCCAAGGCTGGTGGTGGGGCGTCACGCAAAGCGGGGGCAGCCAGGACGTCGGAACCATCTACAAGGTCAGCAGCGACGGACAGCAGTGGCAGGTGGTGGTCTCCTTCACCGGCGTGAGCGGCGCCTGCCCTGGGGCCATGCCTTACGGCAGCCTCTGCCCGGACGGACTGGGTTGGCTCTGGGGCACCGCCAGTGAGGGGGGCGCGAACGGCGATGGCGTGGTCTTCCGTGTCCATGAGACCACGGGTGCCTACGAGATGAAGGCGGCATTTACAGGAACGTCCGGAGCACTGCCGGGCAGCGCGCCGTTTGCGGGGCTGGCAGCTGATGGCGAGGGCTTGCTGTGGGGTACGACGGCCTTTGGCGGTGCCGCCGGGGACGGGGTGCTGTTTCACATCAACCCGGTGACAGCGGCGGTCACGGTGGCGCTGGAGTTTGACCGGGAAAACAACGCCACACGGGCGGCCCACCCCTTTGCCCGGCTGTTGCGCGCGAGCGATGGCCTGCTGTGGGGGGCGTCGTCCTCGGGCGGCTGGAATGACAAAGGCACGCTGTTCCGCTGGAATCCGCAAACCTCCAGTCTGACGGTGATGCTGGATTTCACCGGCACGGCGGGCGCGGCGCCAGGTTCGTTTCCTTATGGCGAGCTGGCGCAGGCACCGGATGGCCGGCTATGGGGCATGACCTTTCTGGGCGGCAGCGAGGACCGCGGGGTGGTGTTTCGGTTCGAGCCAGGGACCAGCTCCTTTGTGAAGGTGCTGGATTGGACGGGCAACAGCGGCGCGGCGCCCGGTGGTTTTGCCATCGCCGGACTGGCGCGCAGTCCTGCGGGTGAGTGGTGGGGAACCACCAGTGGCGGCGGCAGCCAGGGCCTGGGAACCCTGTTCAAAATCACGGAGGCGGGCGCGCTTACGGTGCTGGCCCAATTCCGCGGCAGCACTGCCCCGGTGGGTGCCGGTCCGGCCGCCACGCTGGCGCTTGATCCCGCCGGATTTTTTTGGGGTACGACGGAGAACGAAGGCGGCAGCAATGGCGGCACGGTGTTCCGGGTGAACCTGACCACGGAGAGCCTGAGCCTCGTGACGCAGTTTACGGATGCGGCCACGCAAAGCCAGCGCGGGCATGCCCTGGCCGGGCCTTTGCTGGACCTCGGTGAGTCGTGGCTGTATGGCAGCGCCCAGCGCGGCGGCCGCTTCGGCAAGGGGGCGTTATTCAAATTGGACCGGGCTGCGGGCGCGGTCACGACGCTGGCGGATTTCTCCGGAATGGCGGGTGTGGCGCCGGGTTCGCTGCCGCGCGGTCCGCTGCTGGCCGGACCGGATGGCCGCTTGTGGGGGGTCACTGAGGAGGGTGGTGCCAATGATTCCGGCACGGTTTTTAGCCTGGATCCGCGCACTGGCATTTTCAGTTCTGTGGTCCAGTTCACGGACAGCGGTCTGGAACGGCGCGGCAGCCGGCCGCTGGGGGGATTGAGCGCGGCGCCAGACGGGCTGTTTTGGGGCACCACGGCGGCCGGTGGAGCGGGCAATCACGGCTCGGTGTTCCGGGTGAATCCTTTTACCTCCGCTTTTGTGACGGTGTTTGAGTTCACCGGGGGCAGCGGGGCATTTCCCGGAAGAGGGTCTGAAGGGCGCTTGTATTTGGACGCGCAGGGGCGCTTTTGGGGCAGCACCAGCATGGGGGGAGCGAGCGGGCACGGCACGCTGTTCCGCCTCGATCCCGCGACGGGATCGCACACGCTGGTGGCGACCTTCACCGGCGCTGCCGGCGCGTTGCCGGGCTCGCGTCCGGTGGGTGAGCTGGCTGCGGACGGGCAGGGCTGGCTCTGGGGCATCACCCGGGAGGGCGGGGCGGACGGGCTCGGCACGGTGTTCCGGGTCAACCTGACGACCAGCGTGGTGGAGGTCGTGCATGAGTTGATGGGGGCTGCCTCGGCGGTGCTGGGCGTCCGGCCGGTGGGTGGGTTGACGCTGCATCAGGGCTGGCTTTGGGGGCAAACCAGCCAGGGGGGCGCGGACGGTGGCGGTGCTTTGTTTCGGCTGGATCCCGCCACGCCCGGGCCGGTGCCACAGGTGGTGGCAGGTTTGCCTGCGGCTGGGCCGGCTGAGCGCAACCTGGCCGGGCTTTGGTCCTCCGTTTATGATTCGCATCTGTACGGGGTCACTTACATGGGCGGGCCCAAGGGCGGCGGACAGGTGCAGCGTGTGCGTTCGGGACCGGCGGTGCAAACAGAGGCGGCCACCGGCGTGGGCACCAGCGCCGCGACCCTCAACGGCAGCGCCAGCGGGGTGGTGGGGGCGGCCTCCACGCGCTTCGAATACGGGCTCGCCGTGGATGAGCTGACCTCAATGACCGCCACCCAGGCCTTGCCTGGGGAGGGTGCCCAGGATTTCTCCGCCAACCTGAGCGGACTCACCGCCGGGACCACGTATTTTTACCGCGCCCGGCTCGACGGTGGCGGGGGGAGCGCGCCCCAACGCGGCACGGTGCGCAGCTTCACCACCAGCGGCAGCGCACCCGCGCAGCCGCGGCTGCGGGTGGAGCAACCGGCGGGCGCGCCCTTGCGGCGGTCACTGGACCCGGTCTTTTTTGGTTTCACGGTTTCCGGCACCGGCATTCCGTTGAGCTTCCGATTGCGCAATGATGGCAACGCGATGCTGACGGGCCTGAGCCTGCAGGTGTCCGGCGATCATCCCGGTGACTTCGTCAGCGGCGGGCTTGCTGGAACCTCCCTGTCACCCGGCCAGGAAATGATGGTCACCGTCACCTTCTCGCCGCTGGGTGCGGGCAATCGGCAGGCGCTGCTGACCGTCGCCAGCAACGATCCGCGCGGGGCTTTCCCTGTGCCGCTGCGTGGCGCGGCCTTGTTCAGCCAGAGCATCACGTTCCCCGCCATCGCGCAGCAGTCCTGCGGCACGCCGCTGGTGCTCAATGCCACTGCCAGCAGCGGGTTGCCGGTGACCTATCAGGTCCTGGAGGGCAGCAGCATCGTGAGTCTCGCGGGGGGTGTCTTGGAATTCCTGCGCGCCGGTTCGGTGACGATCCGCGCGCAGCAGGGCGGCAGCGTGGCGTACGCGGCGGCGGCGCCGGTGGCCCGCAGTTTCAACGTCGTGCGCGGCACGCAGACGCTCGGGTTCAATCCCGCGCTGCCAGCCAGCACCAGTCACCGCGCGGTGATCGCGCTGAATCCGGTCTCCAACCGGGGGGTGTCACCGGTGAATGTGGCACTGATGAACGGGCCGGGCGTGCTGGGCGCGGGTCAGCTCAGCTTCACCGGTCCCGGCCAGGTGGTGCTGCGGCTGCAGCATCCTGGCAACGACGCTTTCCTGCCGGCCACGTCCGATGTCAGCCTCACCGCCACCAACAGCCCGCCGGTGGCCGGCCAGCTCTCCCTGAACGGCCTGGAGGACAGCCTGCTCAACGGGTCGCTGCCGGTCAGTGACGCGGATGGCGATCCGCTCACCTTCACGGTGACCCAAGCGCCTGCGCACGGGTCGCTGACGGTGTTCCCGAACGGCACCTTCAACTACCTGCCCAGCCTCGATTACTTCGGCCCCGACAGCTTCCGCTTCACCGCCAGCGATGGCCGCCTGCAATCCGGCACCGGCCAGGTGTTCCTGACCATCGAACCCGTCAACGATCCGCCCACGGTGTTCCCGCCTGAGGATGTGATCCTCGGTCTGGGTGAGGCCACCGGGCCGCTCGCTTTCAGCATCGGCGACGCGGAGACGCCGGCGGGGCAGTTGCTGGTGTCCGCCGTTTCCAACAACCCGCTGCTGGTACCGCCGGCGGGAATCGTGCTGGCAGGCGCCGGTGCCGCGCGCAGCCTCAGCCTCACGCCGGACCCGGAACGTTTTGGCACGGCGCGCATCACGATTTCGGTGAGCGATGGCGAGCTGGTGTCTGAAGGTGCCTTCAACCTGCGCGTCAACTCCGCCTCCATCGCCCTCGAGCAGCCGGTGGGCACGGTGCGGCCTGCCGGCAGCGTATTGGACCTGGGCAGTGTGGCGGTGGGCCAGCAGGCGGTCCTCAGTTTTGGCGTGCGCAACACCGGCAACGTGCCTTTCCCGGATCTGCGGGTGACGCTGGTGCAGGACAGCGGCGGGGTGTTTGAGATCACCGGGCCGCAGGGCATCGAACTCGAAGGGCAGCAGATCGCCGTCTATGAGGCCCGCTTCCAACCGGCCAGCGCCGGCCTGCGCACGGTGGATTTTGAGGTCGATGCGGACGGCGAATCGTTGTTTTTCGGCAGGTTGTCGGGACGCGGGCAGGCGCCGCGGCTGCAGGTGCGGGACGCGCAAGGGCAGGCGCTGGCGGAGGGCGCGGTGATCGACTTTGGCGCGCTGCTGGCCGGGCAGGAGGTGGAGGTGGAACTGGAGTTGCAAAGCACGGGGGATTTGCCGCTGCAAGGGCTGACCGCGGAAGTGACGGACAACGGCGGCGGTCAGTTTGCCCTCACCGGCGCGCCGCCCGGCCAATTGCCGGCCGGGGGGGAGGCGACCCTGCGGCTGCGTTACAAACCCCTGAGCACTGGCAATGCGACGGGGGGGCTGCAAATTCAGAGCAATGATCCGGACCGGCCGCTGGTGTCGCTGACATTGCAGGGGGTGAGCCATCCGCTGGCTCCCGTGCTGGTCAGCAAGCCGTTGTCGCAGTTGGCGGTGGCCGGCCAACCCCTGGCTTGGCAGGCCGTGGCCACGGGCCAGCAGCCGCTCGTTTACCGGTGGTTCAGGAACGGCAGTCAAATCAAGGGGGTGGCGGGAGAGAACTTGCTCTTGCCGGCGCTTAAAACCAGTGACGCCGGCCGGTACTACGTCTTTGTGGTCAACCAGGAAGCGTTCCTGCAGTCTGCGGAATGGTATCTCGGGGTGATGACGCCGGCGCCGGCGCAGGGTTCCGTCAATGAAGGCCGTAATTTCAGCCTCTCCGCCACGGTGTCCCTGCCGACGGGCGTCACCGCCAGCTATCGCTGGTCGCGCGATGGGGTGGCATTGAATGACGGTCCCACCGGCAACGGTGGGGAATGGCGGGGTGCCGGCACGCGCACCCTGACGCTGGTCAACGCCCGCCTGGAGGACAGCAGCGGGTTGGAATGCCTGGTCACCGCCGACACCCCGGCCGGCCCGGTCACCGGCACCCCGGGGACCACGCAACTCACCGTGATCCGCCAGCCGGTGGTGGCAACGACCACGCTCGCAGACGCCTTCGTCGGCGAGGTGGTGGATGTGACCCTGCAGTCCCAGTTTGACGCCACCCGCTTTATTGTGTCAGGCTTGCCAAAAGGGGTGAAGCTGGAGGCCAAAACAGGCCGGCTTCTGGGGTCGCCCCTGGCCGCGCGTCTGGTCAAAGGTCAAGTCGAACCCTACAAGGTCAAGGTGCGCGCCGGCAATGCCGCGGGCGTCAGCGCCCCCGTCGAATTACCCTGGCTGATCCTGCCGCTGCCAGTGGAGGAAACGGGGACTTTTCAGGGCTTGGTGGGGCGCGATCTCGCGCTCAATGGCGGCTTGGGCGGGCAGTTTCAAGTGACGGTGGCCAAAAACGCCAATTACAGTGGCTTACTTACCTTGGGCAGCCGCCGGCTGGCTTTCCGAGGCCGCATGATCAAGCCGGCGGATGGCGGTGCGCCGCATGCCGAGGTGAGCATCAGCCGCGGCAGGAACGTGACGCCGCTGGTGCTGAGCTGGCAGTGCTCTGGAGGCGAGCTTGAGGGGAGATTGCGGGTGAGTGGCGATGACGAGCCAGAGGAGCCGAACGTGCTGGCCAGTCGCGCCGCTTGGAGCCGGGCGCATCCCGCCGCCGCTTTCGCGGGCGCCTTCACCGCGGTGATCGAAGCGGGAACGCCCGCGCAAGCCGTGTCCGAGCCGATCCCTGGCGGGGAAGGGGTGATGACCCTGAGCGTGAGTCAGACCGGCCTGCTCACATGGTCGGCGCGTTTTGCGGACGGTGTCAGCGCCACCGGCAGCGCGCATCTCGCCACTGACGGCAAATGGCGGTTGCAGTGCCTGCTGTACAAAAGCACCGGCAGCGCCCAAGGCTGGAACCAGATTGCGCCTCATAGCCGCCATCTGGACGGCGATCTGACCTGGAATAAAGGGCCGCAACCCGCCGCCAAGACGCCGCCACCTTACGCGCAGGGCTTTCCCGTGCTCGCTTGTCCTGTGGTCGGTGGAGTTTGGCAGCCGGTGGCCGCCGGACAGTTGCCCGCCGGTTTCACCAGCGACGGGCAGTTAAGCTTTTCCGAGGGCGCGCTCGCCACGCCTTTGCAGGCGAATACGAGTCTGCTGGCCCCTGGGCGCCTGGAATTCCCCGGTGCGACGTTTGCGATCAAGGTCACCAGTCTCTCCTTCAAGACGGGTTGGTTCCAGGGCAGCTTCAAATTGGAGCCGCCCGATGGCCGCGGCGCGGTGTTTTATGGCGTGCTGATCCAGCGGCTTCAACAGGGGCGCGGGCTGCAGTTGATGGACGAGGCTGGTGTGGCGCCGTCCAACCGCTTGAGCGGCCCTTTGCTCCTGCAAAATCTTTAGAATTTCCCTTGAGAACAACGGCGTGTTGTCTGATTCCATCCCTGCGCGTTGGCAGACTTTCATGCGCGCCTAACATGGCAGGAGGCAGGACAAACGATCGAATGACCCAACGCGAACGCAATCTGGGCGCGGCGGTCGGCTGCTGGCCGGAGCGCTTGCGGGCGGCTTGGGAGCTGTTTCGCGCGCAACTGCCAGCGCAGGCGCCCGCACTCACGGTGGGCGATTACGGCGGCGGGCGGCAGGACTTGCGCGCGCTGCTGCCTGAGGGATGGAACTACACACCCTACGATCACCTGCCGCGCACGCCGGAGACCGTGGTGTGTGATTTCAACGAGGACCCGCTGCCCGCGGCCCGCCATGACGTGATTTTTTGCCTGGGCGTGCTCGAGTACCTGGACGATCCCGCGCGCCTGCTGCGCCACGCGTTCGAACACGCCGACTGGGTGGTGTTTTCCTGCTTTCAAGGCTGGAAACCCTGGCGCGCCTGGCGGGAGGGCTGGCGGGGCCGGCTGTCGCGCCGGGCGCTGGCGCGGGTGCTTGAGCAGGAGAAAATCAGGGTCATGGCGCATGCGCCCTGGCGCGGCGACGGCGGAATCTGGGTGTGCCGGGGAGGGGCGGCGGCATGAAACTGGCGCTGCTCACGCCCGCCCTCGGCTCCGCCAATTCCGGCGACGCGCTGATCGAGTCGGCGATCCGGCGGCTGGTGCCGGCGGATGAATTTCTGCGCCTGCCGATCCGGCGGCCGCTGACGGCGGCGGAAATGACGGACCTGAACGCCTGCGATGCCGCGCTGATCTGCGGCAGCAACCTCTATCAGGAGCGCCGTCAGTGCGCGCTGAACGAGGCGTTTCTCAGCCGCCTGCGCGTGCCGTTGATCCCGCTCGGAGTGGGCGCCAGCGCGGCGCCGGGCCGCCTGCCGGTGCTGAGCACGGCGGACGAGGCGCTGGTGCGCGCCTTGCACAGCCGGGCACCGGCCACCAGCGTGCGTGATCCCGCCACCCTGCGTCTGCTGCACAACCTGGGCGTCAGCAACGCGCGGCTGACGGGCTGCCCGGTGTTGTTTCACGCCCTGCTGGCGCCGGACATCCAGCCCGGAACCGGCAAGGTGACAGTGAGCCTGCGGCGGACCTTCCTGCATGGCGCGGAGAGTCTTGAAAACCGCCAGGAGCCGTTGCTGGAGGCGCTGTGCGCGGCGCACCGGCCGCTGCTGCTCTGCCAGAGCGCCGCCGATCTCGAACTCGCCCGGCGGCTGGCACGCCGCTTCAAGCTCGACTGGGCGCACGACTTCGAGCATGGCTGCGACATCCACGAGTGGCTGGCGTCGCGGCAGGCCTGGACCGGCGGGTTCCGCCTGCATCACGGCATGCTGGCCCTGTCCCATGGCCGGCCGGCTTGGTTCGTCGCCCACGACAGCCGGGTGGATGAGTTTTGCCGGATGATGGAGCTGCCAGTGCTTGCTGTGCGCACGGCCACCACGGAGGAGGTGCTGCAATGGGGACCGGAGCGGCTCGGCGATTTCCAGGGGTTCCGCGCGCGCTGGGAGCAACTGGCGGCGGAGATGGCCGCGGTGCTCAAAGAAAACGGCCTGCCCTGCGCCCTCGGAGAGCCGCCACCGCGCCAACCGAAGCTGCTGTTCGTGGTGCCGCGCCGGGAGTGGGCCTACGATTTTTCGGCGCGCTCGCTCCAGCAGCGCACGCGCGCGCGTTTTGACATCCGCCTGTGCTATGCCACCGACCAGCCTTTGCTGCGCCCGGAGCCTTATGACCTGAGCGTGGTGTTTTTCTGGGCGGAGCAGGCGCATCGCGCGCGAGGCATGGATCCGAATCGGGTGGTCAAATACGTTTCCAGTCATCGCTGGCAGTTCCCAGGCAAGTATGGCCGGCTCACCGCGCCGGCGTTCGCCGGCCGTTACCTGGAGGACGCGGCGACGGTGTTCACCACGTCGCAGCGCCTGCTGGCCCTGTTGCGGGAGGTGTTTCCGCGCGCGCGGCTGGCCTCCAACGGCTTCGAGCCGGCGGTGTTTTATCGTATGGCGGATCGCGAGGGCGGTCTCAAGGTCGGGGCGGCGGGGCGCGCCTCGGACGCGGTCAAAGGCTTTCAGGACGTGCTGGCGCCGGTGGTGGCGGGCCATGACTTCACCCTGGCGGACGGTTCGCTCGCGCATGAGGCGATGAACGCGTTTTACAACCGGCTCGATGTCTTGGTGATCACCTCCGAGCATGAGGGCGAGCCGCTGACCCTGATCGAGGCGATGGCGGCCGGCTGCTTTCCGGTATGCACGGATGTGGGCATCGTGCCGGAGTTGGTGGAGCACGGGCGCGATGGCTTCATTGTCAAAGAGCGCAGCGTGGAGGCGTTTCGCCAGGCGCTGGACTGGTGCGCCGCTCATCTCGACGAGGTGCGCGCGGCGGGCCGGCGCAACGCGGAAAGGCTGCTGGCGTTGCGTTCCTGGGAGGTGGTGCTGCCGGCGACGGTGGCGCATCTGGAGGAGGCGCTGCACTTCGCCGACACGGCGTGGTTTCTTGCGCCCGCGCCGCCGAGTCCGCAGGCGGCCGCGCGCCTTGAGGGCTTGCTGGCCTGGTACCGGCAGCGTTTGGAAGTGGCCGGGACGCGCCCCGGTGACGCGGAAGCGCTGGGTCTGGCGGAGGCGGTGCGGCGCGCTTGGGAGCAGGGCCGGCTCTGGCGGCTGCAACCCGGCGCGCGCTACTGGCTCGACTGGCACAACGGCGCGCCGGCGGATTTGGGTTGGGAGGGGCTGGAGCGCGCTTTGAGCCAGGCGTTGCTGCCGCAGCCGGAAACCGGGGGCAGCCTGCTGAGCCGGCTGCGCAAGCGATGGAGACGCTGGCGGGATGAGCGCGCCTCCTGAGATCGCCTCTTCCTGGCGGCGCGGCTGGCGTTGGCTGCGCGCCTGCGTCGCCGCCGTCTGGCATGCCGACTGGCGGCTGGCGCACGATCCGGTCGTCGGCTTTGTCCAGGGGCTGCGCAAACGGTTGCGGCTTTGGAATCCGCAGGTCATGGATGTGGGCGGGGCGCGGTCACTGGGCGCGGAAGGAAGCGACGGCGTTTATCATTTGGAGCCGCCGTTGGATTGGGAGGCGTGTCCGCTGCCCGAGGTGGCCGCCCAGGCCTGGGATGCGTTGCGGCCGGGCGGCTGGTTTTTGCTGCGCAGCAGGCTGCCGCGGCATGAGGTCAGCGCGGTGGTCACGGCGCAGGGTTGGTTGACCGGGCAAGTGGCGCGCGTGCCGGCAGATCAAGGGCAGGGTTTTTGGTTTGTGCTGCAACGACCGGGGCAGGGCGCACGCCGCGGTTCGCGTCTGGACTGGAAGCAGGAGCGGTTGCTTTGGACCGCCAGCGCGGCGATTGCACTGGAGCGCGAACGGCCCTGGGGCGCGCGCCCGTCCGCGCTGCCGCGCCGCTGTCATGTGTTTGGTGTCGGCATCGCCAAAGGCGGCACCCGCAGCCTGGCGGGCCTGTTTGGTGGTTATCGCAGCGCGCACGAGGCGGCGACGGCGGCGACGATTCAACAACTGGCGTTGGACCGGCGTCAGCCGGGCGCGGTGGACTGGCATGCCTGGGTGCGCGCGCGCGACCGTGAAACCGGCGAGTTGGAGTGCGACAGTTCGCAGTTTCACGCCTGGTACGCCGGGACGCTGGTGGAGGTGTTTCCACGGGCTCAATTCATCCTCACCCTGCGCGAGCCGTTGTCCTGGCTGCGCTCGTTTGTCGATCACCGGCTGGCGCGTGGTCTGGCGCCGGAGTGGGCGCCGATGCAGGCCGTGCGCTTTGGCGACGCGCAGCGCGCGACGGCGGCGGGCGAGGAAGGGCTGGCGGACTATGGATTGCCCGGGCTGGAGGCCTTGCTCGGTTACTGGCGGGAGCATCACCAGCGCGTGTTGGAGGCGGTGCCGCCGGAGCGCCTGCTGGTGCTGCCGCTGGCGCGGCTGGGTGACCGCGTCGAGGCCATCGCGGCCTTCGCGGGCGTGCCGCCGGCAAGCCTGGACGCGGGCAATGCGAGGCTCAATGAGGGCGGCGCGCGGTTCCAAGTGGTGGAGCGTTTGCCGCAGGCGATGCTGGAGGAAAAAATCGAGGCGCTGACCGGGGATCTCTGGCGCGTTCTGAACGCGCGCGCCCTCCGGTAACGATTCGCTTGGCCGTGACCGCAAAAAAAAGCGAAGGTCGCAAACCGCCGCCCCGAGTCGCGCCGCGATTTGTCGGCCCCGGCGCAGCGGGGCCTGCCGGCGTTGGAAGCGCGAACCGATAAAACCGCGATGGCAAACGAGCTCATCCTTTTCTAATCGGGTGGATTGGTGTTCATTCGCGGTTAACTGTTTGCCCTGATGAATGCCGAACCGATTCCGCCCCGCCTCGTGATCCGGGCCGGCGAGGGTGACGCTAAGTGCGGGCGGGAGTTGTGGCAGGGGCGCGGGTTGCTGGTCTGGATGGCTTGGCGGGAACTGCTGCTGCGCTACAAACAAACGACGGCCGGCCTGGCCTGGGTGGTGATTCGTCCGCTGCTGACGCTGCTGATTTTCACCCTTGTGTTTGGCCGGCTGGCGCGGCTGCCGAGCGAGGGCCTGCCCTACAGCCTGCTGGTGTTCAGCGGGCTGCTGCCCTGGTTGTTTTTTGCCGGCGCGGTGGGGGAGGCGGGCAACTCGCTGCTGGGGCAGTCGGGCATGATTGGCAAAGTCTATTTCCCCAGGCTGATCCTGCCGCTGGCATCGGTGGCGGTGGTGCTGGTTGAATTTCTGATCGGCCTGCTGCTGCTGTCGGCGCTGATGGTCTGGCAGGGGCACAGCCCCGATTGGCGGGTGTGGACGCTGCCGCTGTGGGTTCTGCTGTTGCTGCTGGCGACCCTGGGGCCGGCGATCGGGCTGGCGGCGTTGATTGTGCGGTTCCGGGATTTTCGGCACGCGGCACCGTTTGGGCTGCAACTGGGCTTGTATGCCTCTCCGGTCGCGTTCAGCTCCAGCCTGGTTCCTGAGGGGTGGCGGGTGTGGTACGGGCTCAATCCGATGGTCGGGGTCATCGACGGGTTTCGCTGGGCCTTGTGCGGGGTGCCGTTCAGCTCGCTGCCCGGCCTCGCGGTCTCGCTCACGATGGTGGCGCTGCTGCTGCTGCTGGGGTTCCGTTTTTTCCGCGCGGGCGAGCGCGAGTTTGCCGATGTGATTTGATTCCACCACGATGCCGACGCCGCTGCTCCAAGTCGAAGCCCTGTCCAAGCGTTATGTCATGCCGCGCCACGCGGACGGCGGCGGTTCCTGGCAGCCCGGGTTCCGGGAATGGCTGGCCGGCTGCGGACGGCGCTGGCTGCGCGCGCCCTTCTCCTGGCGCGAAACGGCTGCGCCGGACCGCGAGGTCTTGTGGGCGCTGCGCGGGGTGTCGTTCGAGGTGGCACGCGGCGAGGTCGTCGGCGTGGTGGGGCGCAACGGGGCGGGCAAGAGCACCTTGTTGAAAATCCTCTCCCGCATCACGCCGCCCACGGAGGGGGAGGCGCGGGTCTGGGGCAGCATGGCCGGGCTGCTGGAGGTGGGCACCGGGTTTCATCCGGAGCTGACCGGCCGCGAGAACATCCTCATGAATGGGGCGCTGCTGGGTTTTTCGAGGCAGCGGATGCGGGGCCTGATCGGTCAGATCGCGGAGTTCGCCGGGGTGGAGGACTTTCTCGACCTGCCGGTAAAACGCTACTCCAACGGCATGCAGGTGCGGCTGGGCTATGCGGTGGCGGCGCATCTGGAGCCGGACCTGCTGCTCGTCGATGAGGTGCTGGCGGTCGGTGACGCGGCTTTTCAAAAGAAATGCCTGGCGCAGCTTCAAGGGCTGGCGAACGGCGAGCGCAGCGTGTTGCTGGTCAGTCATGATTTGAGTTTGGTGCGCCAGTTTTGCAGCCGCGCGCTGCTGCTCGATGGAGGGCGCCTGCGCAAGGACGGTCCCGCGCAGGAGGTGCTGGCAGCGTATCTTGGGGCGGAGGCGCAACCGGGCACGCGGCGGTGGCAGGAGGCGGACGCGCCCGGCAACGAGCACGGCTGCCTGCTTGAGCTGGGGGTCGCGGGTGAGCCGGTCGCGGGCGGCGGTTTGCGCGCGGAGGCGGCGCTGACCTTGCGCCTGGTGTTTCAACTGCACGCCGCGGCGCGCGATTTGACGGTGGGATTCGAGCTCCACTCGGAGTCGGGCGAGCTGCTGCTGGCCACCTATTCGGATGAGACCGGTGACGCGCTGCCGTCCGGGCGTTGTGAGGCGGGCCGGCACGATTGGCGGTGCGAGCTGCCGCCCGGCTTGCTGGGCAGCGGCACGTTTTTTGTGTCGGTGCGTCTGGCGTCGCTGGGGCGGCATTGGATTGTCAAAGAGGATGCCTTGCTGAGCTTTGAGGTGCGGAATGAGGGTTTGCAACGCTGGCTGGCCGGTCATCCCGACCGCCGCCGGTTGCGGCGGGGGTTGCTCTCGCCGATGGCGCGCTGGAGGTGTTGAGCGCGTCCCTACCGGGGTAGGGCCCCGCTGTGTCGGGGCCGAAGATTCCGGGGGCGGAGGGGGTGGGTCAGGCGGGCGCGGGTGAGCGAACGGGGGCGCGGGGGAGGATAAAGGGGACGCGACGAAGCGCGTCCCTACCGGGGTAGGGCCCCGTTGCATCGGGGCCGAAGATTCTGGGGGCGGAGGCGGTGGGTCAGGCGGGCGCGGGTGAGCGAACGGGGGCGCGGGGGAGGAAAAAGGGGACGCGACGAAGCGCGTCCCTACCGGGGTAGGGCCCCGTTGCATCGGGG
>VFQQ010003922.1_pt1 | contig 13783 bp, 13 predicted proteins | sample 3512341 | NCBI WGS metagenome assembly VFQQ01 (sample SAMN10412373, study PRJNA504923) | tailings metagenome | isolation source: Relicate 2 Philex TSF1 revegetated site | place: Philippines: Tuba, Benguet | collected 2017-08-29 | reverse complement strand
AGAATCGTTCGAGATCGTCTATGTCGATGACGGCTCCAAGGACACGACCCCCGCCATTCTCGAGGCCGCCAAGGCCGAAGTGCCGGAACTCCGCGTGGTGCGCCACGAAAGGAACGCCGGGCAGAGCGCCGGCGTCCGCACCGGCGTGAAGGCCGCCCACGGCACGCTGGTCGCGACGCTCGACGGCGACGGGCAGAACGACCCGGCCGATATCCCGAAGCTCCTCGCGGCCTACCGGGCCGGCGGGGTGAAGCTGGTCGGCGGCCAGCGCGTGAAACGGCAGGATTCCAAGGCGAAGCTCTGGGCGTCGAAATGGGCGAACCGCATCCGCGGCTGGCTGCTGCAGGACGACACGCGCGACACGGGCTGCGGTCTGAAGCTGTTCGAGCGGCAGGCGTTCCTCGACCTGCCCTATTTCGACCATCTGCATCGTTTCCTGCCGGCGCTGATGAAGCGCGACGGGCACAAGATCGCGCTCGTCGATGTCAGCCACCGGGCGCGGACCCGCGGCGCGTCGAAATACGGCGTACTGGACCGGGCGCTGGTGTCGATCCGCGACATCATGGGCGTGATGTGGCTGATCAAGCGCCGCCGCCTGCCGGGTGACGTCAAGGAAGTCTGATTTTCTGCGCTTCCTGCTTGTATAGTGATAGTCATTCGCAATAATTGACCCGTTACGCGACAGGCGAACGGGGCGGTTGAATGGCGGAAATTCCGGTCTGGATGTGGACCCTCGCAGGCGTCGCCTTGCTGGCCGCAGGTGTCTATGTGCTCCGCCTCGCCTGGGACGCGCCGCGCCGTTCGCATCCGCTGCTGTGGGGTGGATGGGCGCTGGTGATCGCCGGAATGGCGGCGTTCGACATGGGTTGGGGCGGCGAGATCGGGACGGCTTACGGGCTGATCGCGCTCGGCCTCACCGCCTATGGCGCAATCGCGCTCGGCATCGAGATCCGTCAAAACCGCCGCCGCGCCGCGCGTGAACTGGCGCTCGACCCGGAAGAGCGCTCGCCGAGTTGGGGCCGCGCAATCTTCAAAAGCGTCCTCGCCATCGTGCTGGCCGGGATCGCTGCGATCGGCGTCGGCCTTGCTTTCGCCGTGCTGGGTCCGATGCCGGAGGCCGACCGCATCATCGTCGGCGGCATTCTGGTCCCGGTGTTGTGGGGGGCGGGGATGGCCTGGACGCTCTGCGATGCGCGGCTGGTGCGCGCCTTCTTCGTCCTCGTCGGCGTCTCAGCCGTCGCCTACGCCGCCGCCTTCCTGCCCAAGGTCATCGCCTGATGTCGACGCCCGCCCGCGCCAAGAAGAAGCAGTTCCTGCCGCCCGCCTTCGTGCAGGCCATGCTGGCCGGCCACTCCGCCCTCGGTCTCGCCTTCGCGGCTCTGATCTATGTGGTGTGCATCAGCGGCACGATCGCCGTATTCCTGCATGAACTCAGGCGCTGGGAGACCCCGCAGGGACCGGTGGTCGAGTCTGTCACGCCGGAGGTGGTGAATGTCGCCCTGGGGAACCTCTACGCCAGGGCGCTGGAAGCTGACGCCGTCCACGATATGTATCTCTACGCGCCGAGCGCGCTGACGCCGTGGTTCGGGGGATCCTATTTCGATCACGACAGCGACCGCCACGGCGAGTTCCTGTTCGATGCCTCCGGCGCCATCGCCGGCGCCCCGCATGCGCCTGTGACCGATTTCCTCGTCACGTTGCACGTCAATCTTCACCTGCCCTCGACGTTCGGGCTGTTCCTCGTCGGTCTCACGGGCGTTGCGCTGCTCTCCTCGCTGATCTCGGGCATTCTTTCGCATCCGCGCGTCTTCAGGGACGCCTTCGCGCTGCGCTGGGGCGGCTCGCGGCGGCTTCAGGAAGCCGATCTGCATAACCGCCTCAGCGTCTGGGGCCTGCCTTTCCATGTCGTCGTGTCGCTGACCGGTGCGCTGCTCGGGCTTTCGACCCTTGTGATCGGCCTGCTCGCCATGGCGGCCTATGATGGTGACACCGAAAAGGCTTTCGCCGCGATCCTCGGCCCGATGCCGGTGGAGAACGAAACCGCCGCGCCGATGCCCGACATCGTCGCGCTGATGGCGCAGGTGCATGCGCGGGCGCCGGGTGCGGTGCTCGACTCCGTGCTGATCCAGCACGCCGCGACGCAAGGCCAGATGACCGGCCTTCAGGCCGCGTCGCCGGGTCACCTGGCTCTGGGCGAGCGGTATTATTTCGACGCCACGGGCGCGTTCGTCGCCGATGCTGGGCAGGAGGGCGGCTCGATCGGACAGCAGATTCTCGGCGCGCTTCAGCCGCTGCATTTCGGCTGGTTCGGCGGATTGTGGATCAAGCTCGCCTATGGCCTGCTCGGGCTCGCTCTCACCGTGATCACCACCAGCGGCGTGATGATCTGGCTGGCGCGCCGCCGCGACAAGGGCCGTCCCGCGCCTGGCTGGGAGCGTGTCTGGGCGGCGATGGTGTGGAGCCAGCCGCTCTCCTACGCGCTGGTCGGCACAGCGGGGTTGTTCGTCGCAGAAGACCTATTGCTGCCTGTCTATCTCGGCGGCCTCGCACTCAGCGCTGCTGTCGCCATGGCGATCCGCGACGGTGCGGCCGTCTCGCGCGCCCTGCGCTGGATCGGAGCCGCGCTGATCGCGGGCCTCGCCTTCCTTCATGGCGCGATGTGGAGCGGGCGGATCGCCGATCCCATGGCATGGGGCGTCGATGCTGCGCTGATCGTTATCGCACTCGCGCTCGCGCTGCCCTTGTTGCGCGGCCGAGCGGCGCTGCCGCAGACGCTGAAGTCGAGCCCGGCGGAGTAGCCCGCAAGAAAAGCGGCCCCTCCTTCGAGGGGCCGCTTGGCATTCCGTCCGTAGCGCGCCGGATCAGTAATTGACCTCGATCTGCAGGCCGACCGTCTGCGGCTCGCCGTATTTCACCAGCGGGAAGTCGGGGCCGTAGCCGGTCACCACATAAGCCTCGTCGAAGAGGTTTCGGGCGAAGACATAGATCGCGTAGTTTTCGGCCTCATATCCGGCCTTGGCGTTCACCAGGACGCGCGCATCGTTGTCGCTGAAATAACCGTCGGTGACCGAGAACCCACCGAAGGTCGAGCTCTGGAAGTTTGCGTTGGCGTTCACGAACCAGCCTTCGTCCCAGCGATAGGTGGCACCCAGAGCTGCGGTCCAGCGCGGCGCGTCGGCGAAGGGCCGCCCGCTGAAATCCGTCAGAAGGTCGCCGACCGTGACCGAGAAATCGTCGAACCGCGTGAAGGCATAGCCGACGGAGCCGTAGAGCGAGAGATTGTTGTCGACGCGGTAATTGGCCTCGATCTCGAAGCCATAGAGATGCGACTGGCCGGCGTTGACGGTCTCGGTGTCGTAGTCGTTGAGGCCCAGATTGACCCAGACCTGCTGGTCGGACCAGTCGGTGTAGAAGACGTTGGCGTTCACCGTCAGCTTGCGTTCCAGCCACTGGGTTCGAAGCGACAACTCGTAGTTCCAGGTGTACTCCGCCTCGTAAGGCGCGACGCGTGCGCGCGCGGAGTTGATCGTTGCGCCGCCGGAGCGATAGCCGCGCTGGACGATGAAGCTGGTCGCGATGTCGTCGGTCCACTGATAGGTCAGGCCCAGCTTTGGCAGAAACGCCTCGAAGGTCTTGGTGCCTTCCGAATAAGGCGCGTTGGCCTGCGCCACGAACCCGTCCACAACCAGATTGAGACCGGCGATGATGGGCTCGTACGGACCATAAGCGGTCGGATCGGGATAGGTGCCGTCGAAAACGACCGTCTGTTCGTTGGAGATCGTGTTTTCCTCGCGGTCATAGCGGAACCCGACATGCAGCTTCAGCTTGTCATTCAGATCATACGAGGCGTCTGCGAAGATCGCGTAGGTCTGAACCTTTGAGGGCGAATCGTAGTTGAACAGCACCGGCACGTTCGGCAGGGCGGCCGTATAGATCGCGGCGGCCGTAGCGGCCGTTACCGGATCGAGCCCGAACATGTTGACGAGCACGCTTTCGAGCGTCGCCGTCGGCGTCCGCACCAGCGTTCGTGCGCTGCCGGTGACTGCGGTGTCGATATCGGCGTGATAGGCGCCGACCAGACCCTTGAAAGCGCCGTAGTCGAAATTGGCGCGGAGCTCCTGCGTCAGCGTATCGGTATCGCGGTGCTGGTCAGATTGGCTGATCGGGTCGCCTGTGTAGTCGCTGTCGAAACTGGAATACCAGTTCACGTTGTTCCAGCTCAGAACGCCGGTCAGTGTCCAGGCGTCATCGAGATCGTAACTCGTCTCCAGACTGAACAGGTTGGTTTCGGTCGAGGAGTGCGTCGGCGTGTCGCCTTCGACATAGCGGTTGTCCCAGCTGTCCGGCACGCTACGGATCACATAGGCGTCACCACGCTCGGAATTGCCGTAGGCGTAGGTCGCCAGCGTACGAAAGCCCGGCAGGTTGGCCGGCTCGAATAGAAGTTTGCCGCGCAGTGTCTGCGTTTTGTAGGCGTCGGCATATTCGCCGCGCGTCAAATTCCAGATCGTACCGTCGCCACGCCGCTCTTCGGCAGCAATACGGAAGGCGATCTCGTCCTGCAGGAGGGGGCCGCCGCCGGCAAGGCCGTAGCCGGTCGCGCCGTAGTCGGCGAAACTCGCGCGGGCGCGGGCGGTCCAGTCGAAGGTCGGGTCCTGGGTCCGCAAGACGATCGCACCGGCCAAAGCGTTGCGGCCCTGGATGGTGGACTGGGGACCGCGCAGGATTTCGGCCTGCGCCACGTCCCACAGCTCCAGCGGGCCATCGGACACCGCCTCATTCGACAGCACCGAACCATCGACATAGACCGACGCGAGAGCGCTGGCGCCGCCGCCCGACACGCTGAGCGAATCGATGCCGCGGATGGTGAAGCTGCGGAAGCTGGCGGCGACGTTCGCCGTGCGCTCGTAGATGTCATCCAGCGAGGTCAGGTTCTCGTCGGCGATCTGCTTCTTGCCGATCACCGCAACGCTGGTGGCCGTATCTTGGAGGCGGCGACTGGTCTTTTCGCCCGTGACGATGACCTCCTCGCTGCCAGAGCCGGTGGTTTCGGTCGTCGCAGCAATCTGGTCCTCAGCCCAGGCGAGGCTGGCGAGCGAAACGCCGGAGAGGAGGAGCGCGCCGAGGATGCGGCGCGGGCGGACAGACATAGCCATGGAACAAGCCCCATCAGATAAAGATGCGACTTATTCTCACTATTATTCGCAGAATCAAACCATGATGGCACGGAAATCTGCGGAATTTCGCTATTTAACGGCGGGAAAGATCCGCGCGATGATTTTCGGCAACAGCCACGAGACGAAGATCAGGCCGAAGCCCCAGGCGGCCAGAAGGGCGTAGTTTGAGTTGCCCTGCACGGCCTCGCGGCCGGTCTCGCCCAGATTGGCGTAGATGACCGCCGTCGGCACCATGCCCAGCGCCGAGCCCAGCAGATAGGACGGCGTGGCGATCTTCGAGAGGCCGAAGACGTAATTGACCAGGCTGTGCGGCAGGACCGGGATCAGCCGCACCACGAAGACGAAACGCCAGCCCTGTTTCTCGGCGCGCTCCAGCCAGGGGCCGATGCGCGGGGCCTCGCGCAGCTTCACGGCATCCGCATTGACGAAGCGCACCAGCGCGAACCCGACAAAGGCGCCCGCCGTCCCGCCGACGATGGCGAGAACGCTGCCCCAGATCGAGCCGAACAGGGCGCCCGCCGCGAGGCCCAGGAACAGGCGCGGCACGAAGAAAAGTCCGGCGACGATATGAACCGCGACGAATTCCAGCGCGGTTTCCCACCACGAATGGTTCTGCGCCCAGTCGGCGATCGCCTGGTAGTCGATGCTGTCGCGCCAGATCACCACCGCAACCAGGCCCGCGGCCAAGGCGGCAAGAACGAGGCTGCGCAGCACGATGTTGCGGCGGCGCGGGGGCAGGGGGCCGGTCTCTGTATCGGTGTCGGACATCACTTGGCGCTCTTATCACCGCCTTGGCGGGATAGTCGATGCGGCCCGCTCCGGGCTATAACGGATGCGCCGCGCGGGCGTCCGCGCCGCCTCGGGAGGGTTCAGATGCTGCTTCAGGTGTTTCCGCTGCTGGCGCTCAGCGTCATCGTCTACAACATCATCGTGCTGGTTTCCGGCGATGCCGGTGCGGCGGCGTTCCTCGCCCGCGGAATCGAGATCACCCTGTTCTCCGGCGACCCGTGGAAGTTCACGATCGGCGATCTGATCGTCGTCATCTCGCTGGTGCTGCTCTTCGTCGAGATCCTGAAATCGACCGTCACCACGGCCAACTCCATCGCCAATCACGCGCTGTCGATGCTGGTGGTGATCGTCGGCCTCGTCGAGTTCCTGATGTTCAAGGGCTTCGGGACCTCGACCTTCTTCCTCATCATCTGCATGGGCCTGATCGACGTGATCGCCGGCTTCTCGATCACTATCGTGGCGTCGAAGCGCGATCTCGGCGTTGCGCCGCCTATGGTCGGCTAGAGCGTGAAGTACATGAAGATCGCGACGATCAGATAGTCGACGATCCTTGGAATGGCGAAGCCCCGGAGCCCCTGCACCGGGGCTTCCGTTTCTTCGGCGGCGACGACGAGCGGGATCGCGTCGAGCGCGGCATCCGCCGTCGTCTCCTGCTCCTCGCCCGCCATGGAACCGCCGCTCCCTGAAGCGGCGGCGATCCCGTTATGGGACGCGAAAGGCCCGCTCAGCGGGAGCGCAGCAAGCGGCGCGCCTTAAGAGCGCCAGTGCAGCGTCGTTGTGGGGATGGGGTTAACGAAGGGACGGTTCTCGGCCTTTGCCGCCGCCCACTCCTTCTTCAGCCGGAAATACCACATGGCCGGCACGTCGGCGTCGCGGATCAACATGAGACGCGGGTCGTATTTCAGGTTCTCGGCCTGCAGCGTCACCATGTGCCGGTCCTGGCCGACGAAGGTGCGGGCGATCGGCTGAAGGAACGGGCGCAGCAGACCGGCCCAGCCGATATTCCAGAAGAAGACCTGGGTGACCTCGGTCTCGGTCTCCGTCAGCGGTGTGCACGAGGTGAAGCCGAAGACCCGCTTTTTGCCCGCCGTGATGATCTCGTAGCGAAGGCCCGGCAGCTCGAACACGATCTCGGTCACCGGCTTGCCGCCGATCAGCTTGTAGAGCCCGCCATTTTTCGACGGCGGATGCGGCAGCATGGTGAAGCCGCGCCGCGACGGGCCGTAATTCTTGGCCTTCTGGTGGATCGAGCCGGAGGTCCGCCACCACCAGATATTATGGACGAACGGCCCATGCGCCGGGTCCATCAGGCCCACGACCGCATGGTCGATGGGGCAGGGGAAAAGCTGCCGCTCGATGAGGCCCGGCTTCTGATCCGGCGTCAGCGCTAGCTGAGGCGGCGGCTCGGGCGGCTCGCCTGTGAAGCGCTCGTCGGCACTCATCCAGATCCACACGAGGCCGTTCGCCTCATGCGTCGGGTAGCGGCGCACGCGGATGCGTGAGGCGTCGATTTCCTGCCCCGGCACCAGCGAGGGGATCAGTCTGCAACCGCCATCCGGCCCGAAACGCCAGCCGTGATAGGGGCACTCCACCGTCCCGTCGGCGATCCGCCCCGCCGACAGCGGCACGCCGCGATGCGGGCAGAGATCGCGCAGAGCGAAAATCTCGCCCTTCTCCGTGCGGCCGAACACGATCGGCTCGCCCAGCAGCGTCTTTTTCAGCGTCTTTCCGGCCTTCACGTCGCGCGACAGCACGGCGAAATACCAGACATCGCGCAGGAACGGGTCGGTGGCGGTGCGGGCCGCCGCCGTCACGCCGTCCAGCGCCGTGGGTGTCAGATCCATGGCCCGTGACCTATCGGACGGCAGGCGGGCTGGAAAGGGGGCGCGGGCGCGATAGGCTCAGCCACATGGAAACGCCCACATACGAAACGCTCCTCTTCAAAGTGGAGACTCACGTCGCGACGGTCACGCTGAACCGCCCCGATGTCCGCAATGCCCTGAACCGCCAGGCCTATGACGAGATCGAACAGGCCTTCCGGCACATCTCGGACAATCCCGACATACGCTGCGTGATCGTCACCGGCGCTGACCCCGCCTTCTGCTCCGGCGAGGACGTGAAAGCGATGATGACCGGCCCCCAGCGCGAGGCGAGCGTCAAACGCCTGACCTCCGGCGCCGCCGGCACCACTCCGGCCGCCGCCGCCGTGCTCGACTGCACCAAGCCGGTCATTGCGGCGGTGAATGGCGCGGCCGTCGGCTGGGGCTGCGAGCTGGCGCTCTATGCCGATATCCGCATCGCGTCGGAGAAGGCGCGGTTCGGTGAAATCTTCATCAAGCGCGGCCTCATCACCGATGTCGGCGGCCTGTCGCGCCTCCCCGCCATCGTCGGCCCGTCCAAGGCGTCGGAGCTGCTTTTCACCGGCGAGATCATCGACGCGGCGGAGGCGGGCCGCATCGGTCTCGTCTCACGCGTCACGCCGCATGACGAACTGCTCGCCGCCGCCAACGAGATCGCGGCCCGCATCGCGGTGAACCCGCCTCTCGCCCTCGCCGCGATGAAAGAGGGCATGCGGCGCGGCTATTTCGGCTCGCACGCCGAACTCGGCCAATGGGTCAGCCAGACCCTCGGCCGCCTCTTCCAGACCGAAGACCACCGCGAGGGCGTTGCCTCCTTCCTGGAAAAGCGCGCGCCGCGCTTCTCGGGGCGCTGAGCCGTGGCGCTGTTCTTCGATCAGGTCTGGTTCGACCGCGAGCTGGCCCAGCGCCATCTGACCCGCGACACGCTGGGCGCGATGCTGGGCCTTACGCCTGAAGAAATCGCCGAAGTCTGGAAGGACCAGCGCGAACTGAAAGCCGCCGATGTCTCGATCATCGCGGCGCTCTTGAACATCGCGCCGGAAACGGTCGCCAATCGCGCCGGCATCTCGACCCCGGTCCCGAAAGCCGACAACGGCGTTGAGGCCCGCCTCACCGCCATTGAGGCCAAACTCGACGCGATCCTGAAGAAGCTGGGTTAGGCGCTCAGCGCGAAGATCGGCGCATCGTCCGCATCGCGCGCCGTGTAGCTGCCGGTCCGGCGCGTCTCCCCTGCATAGGTCTGCGCCATGATAAGCGTCAGGCAGGCCGCATCGCCGCGCTGCTGCGGCGGCAGCGCCGGCGCGACACGCGGCGGCGGCTCGGCGGCACGCAGATAGACGACGTGCGAACCATAGGCGGTCCAGCCCGGGGCAGGGCGGGGGCGTTGTACCGAAATGGGACCGCTGACGCGCATAGTCCCATCCTCAGCAATCGCCGCGCCGCGCGATCATGGTGAACGAAGCCCTGCAGACCCGCGCGCCGGTGCACCAATTGTTCAGTTCCGCTTCGGCCTTTCTCAATGGTTCGGCGGCATACTCGCGCCTGTGTGGGGCAATACGCACGGGGCCAAATACCCCGGCACAAGGTGGAAGACAGTTCGTGGCACATCCAGCCGCATCGCTTGACGCGCTGAGGCAGGCGTCGGAACCGCATTGGGCGGCGCTGGCGCTCGCCGGGTCTTCGGCCTGCGCCTATGACTGGATTCTCGACGGCGACACGGTCGACTGGATCGGCGATCCGGGCGTCATGTTCGGCCTCGCCGGCGGCACGCCGAAATCGCGTACCGACATTCTCGCGCTGATGCGTCCGGGCGCCCGTTTGCCGCTCGACAAGAAGCCGTCCGTCGATCGCGACGGCCGTGAGACGTTTCAAGGGCGGTATGCGCTTCGCACGACCGACGGCGTCTATGTCGGCGTGGAAGACCGAGGCCTGATCCTGCGCAACGCGGCGGGCGAGATCGAGCGCGTGCTCGGCACCCTGGCGCTGATCGATACGACCGAACTCGCGGCCGACGATCGTACCGGCCATCTCGATCGCGCCCAGATGCGCGACGCTATCGACGCCGCCATCGACTGGGCGCAGAGCGCCGGCGCCGAAGCGGCGCTGCTGCTCGCCTCGATCGACGGTCTCGGGGCGATCAACGATGCCTATGGCCTTGACGTCGCCGACGAGGTGATCGCCGAGACGACGCGCCGTCTGCAGACAGCGCTGGGTCCAGACGGCGCCATCGGCCGCGTCGGCGGCAACAAAGTCGCCGCGCTGCTGCTCGATTGCAGCGGCGAGGCGATCCAGAACCATTCCGGCCGCCTGATCGAGGCCGTTCAGGCGAACATGATCCCGACCTCGGGCGGCGCCATCTCCGCGACGATCTCGATCGGTGCATTGGCGCTGCCGTCGGGCGGCGAGAACTCGGAAGTCGCGATGATGCGTGCCGAGGATGCCCTTGCTCAGTCCAAGCAGGCCGGGCGCTCGAACGTCGTCGTCTACGACGCCTCGCCGGAACGCGAAGCCGCGCGGCGCAAGAAAGTGGCGGTCACCGCCGAGATTATCGCGGCCCTTCGCGCCGACCGCTTCCGCCTCGCCTATCAGCCGCTGGTCTGCGCCCGGACGGGCCGCGTCGAATCCTACGAGGCGCTGATCCGCATGCTGCGCGAAGACGGCAGCCTTGTTCCGGCTGGTGAGTTCATTCCGGTGGCCGAAGAGCTCGGCCTCGTGCGCGATCTCGACCGCCGGGTTTTGGAGCTGGCCGCCGTCGCCCTGAAGCGCGCGCCGACGCTGAAGCTCGCTATCAACGTCTCGGGCATGAGCGTCGGCGACAAGATCTGGATGAAGACCTTCACCCGCGAAGTCGCGGACGACCGCTCGATCACCTCGCGTCTCACCGTGGAAGTGACCGAGACGGCGGCGCTGCACGACATCGAGGAAGGCATCCGCTTCGTGAAGTGGCTCCGGGCCGCCGGCTGCCGTGTCGCCATCGACGATTTCGGCGCGGGCTACACCTCGTTCCGCAACCTGCAGACGCTCGACCTCAACTGCGTGAAGATCGACGGTTCGTTCGTGAAGGGCATCGCGCGCCGGCCCGACAACCAGGCCTTCGTGCGGACGCTCGTGTCGCTGGCCAAGACGTTCAATCTGGAAGTCGTGGCGGAATGGGTGGGGTCGAAGGAAGAGGCGGCGCTGCTGCGTGCGCTGGGCGCCGACAAATTCCAGGGCGCCCATTACGGCATGCCCGATATGACGCCGCCCTGGGACCGGCGTCAGCAAAGCGCGGGTTGATCCCCAGCCAAAATCTTCATGGCCGCCCTTGAGGCGGCCATCCAGACCGGCGTTTGACTGAAAGGCTGGATGGCCGGGACAAGCCCGGCCATGAGGGAAAGCTATTTGCCCCGGTTGGCCAGCGCGTCGAGCTGCTTTTTCATCTCATCGAGCTGCGACTTCAGTTCCGAAATCTCGTCGCTTTCGCCTTTGCTCTCGGGCGCGGCCGCCGGCTCCGCAGTGTCCTCGCCGCGCGCGAAGCGGCCGAAGGGCGAGAACATCTTGAGCGCCCGCTGGAACATCTGGGCGTTCTGACGCGCCAGCTCTTCCATGCCGCCGAAATTCAGCTTGCCGCCGAAGGCCTCGGTCACGGTGGTGCGGACGTTTTCGGCGTTCTTGGCGAGGCCTTCCATGCTCATCTCGAGATAGGAGGGCACGAAAGCCTGCAGGCGGTCGCCATAGAACTTGATGAGCTGCCTCAGGAAGCTGATCGGCAGCATGTTCTGGCCCTGCTTGCCCTCTTCCTCGAAGATGATCTGGGCCAGGACGGAGCGGGTGATGTCTTCGCCCGTCTTGGCGTCGAACACCGAGAACTCGACGCCCTCTTTCACCATGTCGCGCAGGTGCTCCAGCGTGACGTAGCTGGAGGTCGCCGTGTTGTAGAGCCGGCGATTTGCGTATTTCTTGATGGTGATGGGGCCTTCGCCGCCCTTTTTACCCGATGCCATCTCGCCCCCTCGCGTATTGCACCGCACTCTCTAATGCGTTGCAGCAAAAGCTAAACACAAGCAGCGCATGAGTCTACAGCCATGCCGCGCTGCGAAATGTTGCGCAGCATAGTACCGGACAGGCGAGCCTTGGGGCGGCAACGCCCACCACCAAGCGCGCCGACGATAGCGACATAAAATTGCGGGCGAATGGCTGTTTACACCATGATTGTGTTCACCCAATCTGCGCCGCGCTCCGCTGGACGGCAATTCCGGCCACACGACATCACGAGGAGTTTTGTATGACCGACGTCGTCATCGTCTCGGCCGCCCGAACGGCGGTGGGTTCCTTCAATGGCAGTTTCGGCGCGGTACCCGCCCATGTGCTCGGTGCGGCGGCGGTGAAAGAAACGCTGAAGCGCGCCGGTGTCGACGCCGCTGAAGTCAGCGAGGTGATCCTCGGCCAGATTCTCACAGCTGCCCAGGGTCAGAACCCGGCGCGTCAGGCCTCGATCGGCGCGGGGCTTCCGGTGGAAGTGCCGGCCTGGAACATGAACCAGCTCTGTGGTTCGGGCCTGCGCGCCGTGGCGCTCGGCGCCCAGGCGATCCTCAACGGCGATTCGTCCATCGTCGTCGCGGGCGGCCAGGAATCGATGAGCCAGGCGCCGCACGCGCAGTATCTGCGCGGCGGTCAGAAGATGGGCGCGCTCGAGTTCGTCGATACGATGATCAAGGACGGCCTGTGGGATGCCTTCAACGGCTATCACATGGGCATGACGGCCGAGAACGTCGCCCGCGAATGGCAGATCACGCGCGAGCAGCAGGATGCCTTCGCCGTCGCCTCGCAGAACAAGGCCGAGGCCGCCCGCAAGGCCGGCAAGTTCAAGGACGAGATCGTCCCCATCACGCTCAAGGGCAAGAAGGGCGACACCATCGTCGACACCGATGAATTCATCCGCGACGGCGTGACGCTGGACGCGATCAGCGGCCTGAAACCCGCCTTCCTGCGCGATGGCGGCACGGTGACGGCGGCGAACGCCTCCGGCATCAATGACGGCGCGGCGGCGGTCGTGCTGATGAGCGCCGCCGAGGCCGAAAAGCGCGGCCTGACGCCGCTCGCCCGCATCAAGTCGTGGGCGTCGGTCGGCGTCGATCCGAAGGTCATGGGCTCAGGCCCGATCCCGGCCTCGCGCGCGGCGCTGAAGAAGGCGGGCTGGAGCGTCGGCGATCTCGATCTCGTCGAGGCCAACGAGGCCTTCGCCGCGCAGGCCTGCGCGGTCAACAAGGATATGGGCTGGGATCCGGAAAAGGTGAACGTCAACGGCGGCGCCATCGCCATCGGCCACCCGATCGGCGCCTCGGGCGCCCGCGTGCTGGTGACGCTGCTGCACGAGATGGGCAAGCGCGACGCCAAAAAGGGCCTCGCAACGCTCTGCATCGGCGGCGGCATGGGCATCGCAATGACGGTGGAACGCTAATGTCGAAAGTCGCACTGGTTACGGGCGGAACGCGCGGGATCGGCGAGGCGATCTCCAAGGGGCTGAAAGCCGCCGGCTACACGGTCGCCGCCAACTATTCCGGCAACGACGAGGCGGCCGCCAAATTCAAGGCCGAGACCGGCATCGCCGTCTACAAGTTCGACGTTGGCGACTTCGACGCGACCGCCGCGGCGATCAAGCAGATCGAGGCCGATCTCGGCCCGGTGGAAATCCTCGTCAACAATGCCGGCATCACCCGCGACGGCTTCTTGCACAAGATGACGCCCCAGCAATGGCGCGAAGTCATCAACGTCGACCTCGACAGCGTCTTCAACACCTCGCGTGCGGTGATCGAGGGCATGCGCGCGCGCGGCTATGGCCGCATCGTCAACATCTCCTCGATCAACGGACAGAAGGGCCAGATCGGCCAGTCGAACTATTCCGCCGCCAAGGCCGGGATCATCGGCTTCACCAAGGCGCTGGCCCAGGAAGGCGCCGCCAAGGGCATCACCGTCAAC
>VFQQ010003921.1_pt1 | contig 13788 bp, 8 predicted proteins | sample 3512341 | NCBI WGS metagenome assembly VFQQ01 (sample SAMN10412373, study PRJNA504923) | tailings metagenome | isolation source: Relicate 2 Philex TSF1 revegetated site | place: Philippines: Tuba, Benguet | collected 2017-08-29 | reverse complement strand
ATCCCCACGCCGCGCAATGCCCTGATCCCCTGCCCGTCGCAAAATGATTTTCATGATTCGATTCGCATAGAGAAATAAGTTATGGCTGAAACCACAGAGTTTTTAGGAACCGGCCGCCGCAAAACGGCCGTGGCCCGCGTCCGCCTTGCGGCCGGGTCGGGCAAAATCACGGTCAACGGGCGGGCGATGGAAGAGTATTTCATGGTCGATTCCCAACGCGGTGCCGTCCTGCAACCGTTCAGCATCACCGATGCGGCGGGCAAATTCGACGCGCGGGTCAATGTCTCCGGGGGCGGCCCGGCCGGACAGGCCGGTGCGGTCCGGCATGGCATCGCCCGGGCGTTGCTCAAGGCGGACGCCAATTACCGCCCGTCCTTGAAGAGCCACGGCTGTCTGACCCGCGACCCCCGCATGAAGGAGCGCAAAAAATACGGCCAGCCCGGGGCACGCAAGCGCTACCAATTCAGCAAGCGCTAGTCGAACTGAAATCTTTCACGGCCCCGCTGGCGCAAGCTTGCGGGGTCTTTTTTATGCAGACTGAATGGAATCTTGGCTCACTGACGGTCTCGACGGATCCCGCGAGGCTGGATGCAGTGGCGGTTCACGCCTATCTGTCCCGATCCTATTGGGCCGCCGGCATTCCGCTCGACACGGTCGAGCGCGCCTTGCGCCATTCGCTCTGCTTTGGTCTTTATGACGGAGGCGCTCAAGTCGGCCTCGCTCGCGTGGTGACAGACCACGCCACGTATGCCTATCTGTGCGACGTGTATGTGCTGGAAAGTCATCGGGAACGCGGTCTGGGCAAATGGCTCATCGAGTGTGTCATGGCCGCCCTCTCCACGCTGGGCCTGCGACGGCTCAATCTCGTCACCCGGGACGCGCACTCCCTCTACGCGCGCCACGGCTTCAAACTGCTCGCCCATCCCGAAGGCTGGATGGAACTCCATCGCCCGGACATTTACACAACGGCTTCCGGTCGGGAAGTCCCCGTCCCGGCCAGCCACGACCGACTGTCCCCCGAAAGCCGCCGATCATGAAAAAAATCGCCATTGTGGGTGCTTCGGGTTACTCGGGGGAGGAACTGGTGCGGTTGTTATTGCGCCATCCGCAGGTGGAACTCGCAGCGGTCACTTCGCGCCAGTATGCCGGGCAGACGGTCGCCCAGGTTTTTCCCCGGATGGCCGGGATGCCGGCTGCCAGCCAGCTCCGGTTCACGGAATCGAATCCCGACCTGATCTCCCGCTCGGCCGAGATTGTATTTCTGGCCCTGCCTCACGGGGTGGCGGCGGAATACGCCATCCCGCTGCTCAACAACGGTCTGACCGTGATCGATCTCAGCGCCGACTTCCGGCTCAAAAGCGCGGCCGTGTACCGGGAGTTCTATGGTCACGACCATCCCGATCCCACGCTCTTGGAACAGTCGGTCTATGGGCTGCCCGAGATCCATCGCGCGGCGATCCGCAAGGCCCGCCTGATCGCCTCGCCCGGCTGCTATCCCACCAGCATCCTGCTGCCGGTCGTTCCCCTCCTGCGCGCCGGGTTGATCCAGCCGGACGCCATCATCGCGGATTCTTTGAGCGGCGTGAGCGGAGCGGGGAAAAAGGCCGAACTCGACTACCTGTTCGTCGAGTGCAACGAGAGCGTCCGCCCGTACGGCCTGCCCAAGCACCGGCATCTTTCGGAAATCGAGGAACAATTGTCGCTCGCGGCGGGCCGCAAGATCATCATCCAGTTCAGTCCGCACTTGATCCCGGTCAACCGGGGCATTCTGTCCACGATTTATCTGGCCCCGGCGGCCGATCTGCGCACCGAGGCGGACATCGACGCGTTTTCCAGGCGCGTGACCCAATGTTACGCCGGGGCCTACGGCGGTGAGCCGTTTGTGCGCCTCCTGCAAGGCAAGGCGCTGCCGGACACCAAGAACGTGGTCGGGACGAACATGCTCGAATTCGCCTGGCGGCTGGATCCCCGGACGGGCCGCCTTCTCGTGGTCAGCGCCGAAGACAACCTCCTCAAAGGCGCGAGCGGTCAGGCCGTTCAGAGCATGAACATCCTCTGCGGCTTTGAGGAAACGACCGGGTTGCTCGGGTAGCGGTCGCGGCCGGGGGGCCGAACCGGCGCGGGTACCGGTAGTGGGACAGTGCTTCCAGTCTGTTCGCTCGCTCCCCCAGGACAGGCAGGATGTCTGTCCCACTACCCGGCACATGAAAAACTTCTCCAGGGAAGAAACACCCTCCGGGTCCCCCCACGATGATGCCATGCACCTCATCACGGAAGATTCACAAGAAAAACTCTTTACAACCTTGCGAGAAAGGAGCAACAAAGCGTCACCGCTGAATGCAAAACAATGTTTCACCCTTGTTGTCTTCAGATCTGAAATAAAGCGGTTCACCCCATCCAATCAACCACTCACCACAAACACCTATGAGCAAAAAACTGCTGTGCTTGATGTCGTTGCTCGTGGCGGGCCTGCCCCCGATGGCCGCCGCCAACGACATAGAACCTGGGAAGGAGTTTTATACTGCTCCCTTCACCCCCAACCCCATCGTGCTGGACGGCAAACTCGACGAATGGGGAGGGGTGGCGCTCCTGGCCGATCCCAAATTCGCCATACCCAAAGGGTCCGGGGCCAATGGAACTTATGTTCTTTTCGAGGAATACGCCGGCGGCACTTGGAGCGGTCCAGCGGACCAAACCTCCGCCGTGCAGGTCGTCTATGACGCGGACAACGTCTATTTCGGTTTTATCGTCACGGACGATTACCATGAGAACGGTGCCGGCAGCGCTTGGAATGGTGATTCCGTCCAGCTCATGATCGCCAATGCGGGCCGGAACCAGCAGATCGCGCTCTATAACTACGCGCTCGGCGGCATCGAAGGAGAATTGGGCGAGGTCATCGTCATGCACGAAGCCGGTCCTGGCGGCACGGAGGCCGTGGTCACCCGCGACGGCGCGGCCAAGAAGACCTACTACGAGATCAAGCTTCCAGCCTCCGCGCTCGGCATCACCCCGCCGTTGCGCGCAGGGATGCAATTCGGTCTCGGCATGGCGATCAACGATGGGGACGACGGTCCAGGCCAGCAAGGCCAGAAAGGCTGGGGTGGCTTGGGCGCTCATGCGATTGTTTTTGGCAAGACCCCGTCCGAAACCGCCCTGGTCACGCTGGGCGCGGCCGAAACCACAATCGAAATTCTGGGTGTGGGCGCTGAGTCGCTGCTCGGCGGCGACTTGACCGATCCCGAGAATGACGGGTTGGACGCTTTGGGAGCCAAGAATGATCCGTCGTGGAATTGGGCGGACATCACCTCCAGCCATGAGCCGGACTTCGAGGGCGGGGAATTTGCCTTCAACATTTTCGACAACAAGGTCGGTGGCGGGAACGACAAGTGGTGCTGTGACGACCCGACTCCGGGCAATCCGGTCTGGGTGGCCGTCCAGTTCAGAAACCCCGTCAGCCTGACGCACTTCACCGTCACCTCCGGCAATGACACCCCCACCCGTGATCCCACGGACTGGGCCATCCAGGGTTCCAATGACGGGGTCAGTTACACGGATATTTTCCGCGCGACTCCCACCTCGCACCCCGTGGTTCCGTGGACGGAGCGCAACCAGGTCGTCAAATTCACCCTGCCCACTCCGTCTCCAGCTTATCGCTACGTCCGTTACATCGCCTATGACACTCCGGCCCCACTGCATCAACTCAACGAAATCGAATACTTCGGCACCTTCGGAGGATCAGCCGTGGCTTTCTTGAGCGGCGTGCGGAACACGATCACCACCTTTGGCTTCCGCTTGAACGACACGGCGACGTCCATCGTCAATCCCGCGTCGGTCACACTGACCTTGGATGGTGAAACCATCCCCTTGGGCACCTTGACCAAGGTGGACGGAGCCATTGACGTGAACTACACGGCTCCCCGGCCGTTTCTGCCGGGCAGCACGCACACCTTCTCGATCCGGGCGCAGGACGGCAGCGGCAACACCGTCGCCTCCACCGGGGAATTCACCACGCAAGCTTATGCCCTGCTGACCCCCGACTTGAAGCGCACCCCCGACACCAGCAAGCCCGGCTTCATCTGGGAGATTCATGCCAACGCCGGTTTCCAGGCCAACAACAACACCCGCCCGCTGCAACAGCTCGCGGGTGAACTGGGTCCAAACTGGGCGGACCCCGCGAACCAGGGTTTTGACGGCACCTCGGGCGCTCTGCTGGCCCTGGCTCCGGGCACTCCTGCCGCCAATGTCGGCAACAACCCGGTTCGCTTCGAGATCCCCACGGTGATCAACATGAGCCAGGATGGCTTCGACAACAACGGAGAATTCGGACCTGACAACAGCATGCCCGGCATACCCGGTCTCAACTTGGAGACGGGTGACTCCGTCGTGGACGGCCTGGCCGCCCGGATCACCACCTACATCGAACTGCCGGCCGGGTTGACGCAGATGATCGTGAACAGCGACGACGGTTTCCGCACCACGGCGGGCATCCCGGCGGACGCCTTCCTCGCCCAGCGCGCCGGTGAATTCAACGGTGGACGTGGCGCGACTGACACCGTCTTCACCGTTTTTGCGGAAGAACCAGGTGTCTATGCGTTCGTCACCGTCTGGCAGGAGGGCGGCGGCGGCGCGAACATCGAATGGAAAACGATCAAGGCCGACGGAACCCGCGCCCTGATCAATGATGTCGCCAACGGCGGTCTCAGAGCCTACCGCGCCCTGACCACTCCGGACAATCCGACGATCATCCGATCCGTATCGCCCGCGCCGGGTGCCACCACCGTCAGTCCATCGGCGGCGATTGAAGCCGTCATCTTCGAGGGCGCGACCCCGGTCGATCTCGCAACGGTGAGACTGACTCTGAACGGCAATCCCGTGACCGCGACGCCCACGCGCAACGGCAGCGTCATCACCATCCGGCATCAGCCGTCGGCGTTGTTTGCTCCTTCCAGCAGCCACACCGCGACGGTCAGCTACAACACCCGCACCGAGTCTTGGAGCTTCTCTGTCCCGGCCTACGTCACGGACACGGTGGCCAAGTATCCGGCCCTCCATGTGGGCAATCCCAGGCAGACCGCCGACCGTGGCGGTGCCTCCGGTGCGGCGGGGGATTACGGCTACGATCTGCCCGTGGCGGGCGCGGCCCTCCAAGTGGTGGACTCGGCCTTCATGACCGCCCTGAACGCGGCCACGGGAGCCGACGAGTTGAGCGTGTCCATGTGGATCCGAAAATACGACATCGCCGCCTCCTCGGCCTTCTGGTTCGCCTCCCCGAGCCAGGGGCGCGTTTATCAGGCGCACACGCCGTGGAGTGACAACAACATCTACTTCGACACCGGCGGCTGCTGCGACGGCGTCAACCAGCGCATCAGCGCGAACATCGACACCTTCCCCGGATTCACCGGCGACACGACCGACACGAGCTGGTGGCAGAACTGGCGGCTCTACACCTTCAGCAAGAAGGCGGATGTCAAACAGATCTACATTGATGGCGTGCTGTTCCTGGAAGGCAGCAGCCTCAATCCGTTGAGCACCGACATCAACATCCTGGCCATTGGCTCGGAACCGAGCGGGGCCAACCGCATGCATGCCGTGATCGACGACTTCGCCGTTTATGGCAAGGCGCTGACCCCGGCCGACATCACCGCGCTCAAGAACGGCACCAAGCCGTCGGCGTTGACGAGTGCGGGTCTCCTCGCCTACTGGGACTTCAACGCCTTGCCGACCGTCGAGCCTCCGCCTCCGCCTCCGGGCATTCCGGTGGCGGCTGCAACTTCGGTCGGGGCGGCCCTGACGACGACCGGGGACGGTCTCTTTGGCGAATACTGGCAGCGCGGGGTCAACACCATCAAGACGGACGGCAACACCGTGGCAGCCAACCGCGTTGACGTACAGATCGCGTCCTTTGGTCCGCCCACCGGCCGCTTCCAGGCCACGCGTTTCAGCTACACCGGCAACGACCTGACGGCCATGCCCGCTTGGCTGGCCACCGACGCGGCCAGCTATGTTGGCGCACCCGGCAACTTGGACGACGGAGCCTTCCGCTTCACCGGCTTCCTCAACATCGCCGCGCCCGGCACCTTCAAGATCGGCACGGTTTCGGACGACGGCTCGCGCATCAAGATCGGCGGCGTGGACATCATCAACAACGACGGTGGCCACGGCGACCAGACGGTCGATGCTGACGTCAGCTTCACGGCGGCGGGTCTCTACCCAATTGAGATCACCTACTTCAACGGCGACTGGACCAGCGACAATTCGCCGGACGGTTCCCCGGCAGGAGTTAACCACTCGGGCAACCCCGATCCGTCCGTGCATGGCGGAGCGAACTTCCACCTGCGCGTGAACGGGGCGACCATCACGGCGGCTCAAGTAGAACAATACTTGTTCAGTGTGCCGGGGCCGAGCTACGTCAAACCCACCACCATCGCCGGCGCGGCCTTGTCCATCGACGGGGGCGGCCTGAACGGCGAATACTGGCAGCGCGGAGTCAATACCATCCGAACCGATGGCAACACCGTGCCGGCCAACCGCATTGACACCCAGATCCTGGGCTTTGGCCGGCCCACCGGCACCTTCACGGCCACGCGTTTCAGCTACACCGGCAACGATCTGACGGCCATGCCGGGCTGGCTGGCCACGGACGCGGCCAGTTATGCGGGCACGCCGGGGAACCTGGATGACGGCGCGTTCCGTTTCCGCGGATTCCTCAATGTCAAGGCCCCCGGCTCCCTCCAGATCGGGACCACCTCTGACGATGGCTCGCGCATCAAGATCGGCGGCCAGGACGTGATCAACAACGACGGCGGGCATGGGGATGCGACGGTCGATGCCACGGTGAACTTCGTGGCGGCGGGCCTCTACCCGATTGAGATCACCTACTTCAACGGCGACTGGACCAGCGACAATTCGCCGGACGGCTCCCCGGCGGGAGTGAACCACTCGGGCAATCCTGATCCGTCCGTGCATGGCGGAGCCAACTTCCACCTGCGCATGAGCGGAGCGACCATCACGGCCGAGGGGGTGAAGCTGCTCCACCGCACGAAGGATGGCAGCACGCCGGTGGCGGACACCATCGCCATCAACTTCGCGGCCGACGAGCAGGCTCCGGCCGGCTCGGCGGTGACGGGCGCGGCGGGCGCGCTCGGGACGGTGAACTGGAACAACGTCAACGGGGCCAATGGCACGGCCGCCAACCTCGTGGCGGACGGAGACGGAGCGGCCTTCACCACCACCGCCAGCGTCCAGTGGACCTCACCCAACACCTGGCGGACCGGCACGGGCCAGAACAGCGCACCGGTCGGCAACGACCGGAACCTGATGACCGGCTACCTTGACTCGAACAACACGACGGGGCCAAGCATCACCGTCAGCGGCGTGCCCTTCAGCAACTACGACGTGTATGTGTACATCCTGGGCGACAACATCACCGCCGGGCGGGGCGGCGACTACAAGATCGGGGACAAGACCGCGCAGCATATCATGTCGGCGGCCTTCACCGGAACATACCGGGAAGGGACGGGCGGCCACTATGTCGTGTTGCGCGGGATCAGCGGTCCTGGGTTCACCCTCACGAGCACGCCGTTGTTCCCGACCGGCGGCACCCTGCGCGCGCCGATCTGCGCCATCGAAATCGTTCAGGCGGCCAGCCAGAACATCGTCATCGACTCCATCACCCTGGCCGGAGACAGCGTCGCGCTGACCTGGACGGGCGGCACCGGGCCGTTCCTCGTGCAGGGCGCGCCCAGCATCACCGGCCCTTGGATCGACCTCGTGACCACGAGCGAACGGCGCACCACGCAGTTCAACTTCGGCACCTCGGCGTTCTTCCGGGTCGCCGGAGGCACCACCAAAAACGTGCGGCAGTTCAAGGCGGTGCTGACCGGCGCGGCGGAGCGGCCCACTCCGGTGGTGACGAACGCGCGCGGCGTGGCGAGCGTATCCGTGGACGGCACCACGGTGATCACCATCCTGGCCTACAGCGGTCTTTCGGGACCGCCCACGGCCGGCCACTTCCACGGCCCGGCCACGGCTGAACAAGCCGTGAGTGTGCTGGTGGGCTTCCCGAACGGGGCGCTGCCGGCGGCGACCTCCGGGGCCGCGATCATCCCGCTGGCCTTCACGGCGGCGCAGGTGGACTCGCTCGTCAACGGGCTGACCTACATCAACATTCACACGGCGGCCAATGGCGGCGGCGAAATCCGCGGCCAGGTTCTGCCGTAAACAGCCACCCACCATTCGCAAAGCGGCCGGGAATTTCCCGGCCGCTTTTTTATTTCAACGCCGTAGTGAACGCCTGAACCACTCCGCCGCGGCGGACACGGAGATCGGCCCGGTTCGAGAGTCTGGGACTCAGCGCATCGAAAATGCCCGTCTCGTTCACCAGCGCGACCTTGAGGGCGCGGTGGCCGGGGGAGTTCAAAGCGCGAACCACCGCCTCGTCCACCGGGCACGATGCATCGGTGTGGAGGACGGCTCCGTCGAACTCGTATTCTGGTGAGTCGAGCAGGGACACGAATTCATCCACGCCTCCAGCCAGGGCGGCCCGGAATCCCGCCCCCCTGAACTCCGCCACCAGATCTTGCGTGAGGACGGAATCCCTCCCGCAGACCAGCACACAGGGAGCATCCTTTCGGTCGGCCGCCTTGGGAGCGAGTGCCGGCCACCACAGGCAAACGCCAGGATCCGCCCCGGACGTGGATAACTCCGCCACATCTCCCTGATGGGCCAGCGCGAACATTCGCGCGCACAGCAGACCGGCTGAAGCAACCGGGAACGGCTTGGATGTTGTTTGCCCTTCGGAGCCGACCGAGACCGGATGCATCGCGGGATGGGCCGAAGTCAGACGCCGAATCCGGACGCAAAGCACGGGCAGTGTGCCTTCCGCCATTCCCAATGACCTGGCTTCCTCCAAACATTCACACCGACGGGCCAGCAACTCGACGGTCACCGGTCTCCGGGTGCTTTGCGCCGTTTCCACGACGAGCGCCAGCAGCGCCCGGCGCAACGCGACGGCGTCGAATTCCGCTTCGATCGGTTCGGGCGGAAGGTCCGGCTCGACGCGGAGGCGCTTCGGAAACAGACAGGCGGCGATCTCCTGGATTTCAGCGACAACGCTTCGCACGTCCGCCCAGCCGCGCGCGCCCGGCTGCTGCCGGTTGAGTTCCCCGACGCGGCGCAGCACTTCCACGGCGTGCTCCGCCCGCTGCCGGACCAGCGTGGCCGTCTCGCGCAGCGGGTGCTCCTGCGCCAGTCGCGCGTGGCAGGCTTCGAGAAACGCCTGCGCGCCCGCGACAAAATTGGCCAGGTCATGTGCCAGGCCCCGCAGCAGGTGGTTGAACGTCCCGGTCCAGGCGGCGCTGGTGAGCCGCTGTTCCGCGAGGACTTCGCGGGTCACGTCCAGCCACTCGCATTCGCAGGATGCGGGGAAGCCGACCGCGTTACCAAGGCATCGCCGTCGTTCCAACAGGTGAACGATGCGCCCCGTGTCAAGCCGCCGGATGCGGAAGCGGGAAATCATTTCCGGAGACGCCGCATTCATTTCTGCCATTCGCGCGCGAAGTTGCGCCCGATCCTTGGGGTGAACCAGCTCCCAGAAATTCAATCCACCGGATTGGGGATTGCGTCCGACAAACTCATGAAAGGCCGTCTCCGAAGCCTCCACGGCCCCATCCGCGTTTTGCCGGAACCGCACGCCGGGCCAGCGCAGGGCGCCGTGTGGCGGAGACGATGCGTGAGGGTCCGGGTTCATACCGGATCTGGTCGCCGGGCGGCGAGGAGCGGTTGCAGGTTGGTTCGCATCGCGCCAGCGTGAGCCGGCCGGCGGAAGATTTCGAGCGGCAAAACCATCGCCCGAACGGGGTGGACGCATCTTTTTCCTCGTGAGTGGGAACCCTCACCTCGTCCCTCTCCCCTCCGATGGGAGAGGGAGAAACCTTCGACCGTCCCGCGTGCAAAACCATCCAACGTCCGCGCGAACGGACTTCGTCGCGCCCTCTCCCGCCGGGCGGCGGGAGAGGGATGGGGGTGAGGGTTCAGGGACGACACGCTCGCACCCGCGATGTCCCAATGCGCCGAACGGGGTGCATGTTTTTTCAAAAAGTGCGCCTTAACGTGGGGCGGAGCGCAACTTCCGTCGGACGGTCATGGTTGGCGCGATCACCCGACGTGCGGCCGGGCGACCGGCACCATCGACGACCAGTGTGATCCGGGATCGGAGCAAGAGGGTGGGCGATCTCAACCCAAGCCGCGCCCCATCCCGAAGGAAAAAGGGTTTGTCATGCTCCGGTCATTCCGTACGCTGCCGCTGTTGCGATGAAGACTTTTGCCGAACAAAATTTCCCCGGCCGGTTGATTGCGGTCGAAGGGCTGGATGGTTCGGGCAAATCCACTCAGATTTACCTGCTCAAACGCTGGCTGGAGCTGCAGGGGCTCAAGGTGTTTTTCACCGAATGGAACTCGTCCACCGTGGTCAAGGCCGCGACGAGCAAGGGCAAAAAGCGCGAGCTGCTCACGCCGACGACCTTCAGCCTGATCCACGCCACGGATTTCGCGGACCGCTACGAACGCCAGCTCGTGCCCCTGCTTCGCGCCGGGTACATCGTGCTGTGCGACCGCTACGTGTTCACCGCCTTCGCGCGCGACGTGGTGCGCGGGTGTCCGCCGGAGTGGGTGCGGGGGATTTACAGCTTCGCGGCCCGGCCCGACCTGACCTTCTTCTTCAAGGCCGATCTGGAAATTTCCCTGCACCGCATTCTCGACAACCGTCCGGAGTTGAAATACTTCGAGGCCGGCATGGACATGCACTGGTCGTCGGACCCGTATGAAAGCTTCCGCATTTTCCAGGGCCGCATTCTCGAGCAATACCTGGCCATGAGCACCGAGTTCAATTTCCTCGTCATCGACGCCAACGAGTTGGTGGAAACCCAGCAGTCCCTTGTCCGAAAACTGGTGGCGTCCCGGATTGATCTGGACCGGTTCGTCCGGCCAACCTGAACCAACATGCCGCGAGCCGCCCAGCGTCGAAATCGTCCTTCCCGGATTCGTCCGGAGCGGGATGCCAGCATCGTCGTGCCGCAGCGCAAGGAGGCGCGCTTCCTGGGTCAGGGCATCCCGGGCGTCAACCTCCAGAAACTTCCCGGCCGGCTCATCGTGGTGGAGGGAGCGGATGGCTCGGGCCGTTCCACCCAGATTGCGCGGCTCGTTCAGTGGCTGGAGGGCTGCGGCCACGCCACCACGCAAGTCGGGTTGAAACGCTCGACCCTCGTCAGCGAGGAACTGGACGCGGCGAAGAATGGAAACATTCTCAGCCGCACAACCCTGAGCCTCTTTTACGCGACCGACTTCGCGGATCAGATTGAAAACGTCATCCTGCCGGCGCTCCGGTCCGGTTTCATCGTCCTGGCTGACCGTTACATCTACACCCTGATGGTGCGGGACATGGTGCGCGGCATCGACGAGGAATGGCTGCGAAACCTTTACGGCATCGCCATCGAGCCGGACGCGGTTTTTTACCTGAACGTCGCGCCGAACGAACTCGTGCAGCGGGTCTTCATGAAAAACCAGGCGCTCGACTACTGGGAAAGCGGCATGGATCTCGGCCTGTCCCGCGACATGTTCGACAGTTTTCTGAAGTACCAGGCGCTGGTGCAGGCGCAGTTCAAACGCCTCCAGTCGCGCTACGGCTTTGACATCGTGGACGGGCATCGTTCGACGGACGACATCAACGTCGAACTGCAAAAACGCATCGAAGGCGTGCTCGCCGGGCGGTGAGCGAACCCCGCACCGGATCGCGGCGCGGGAACAACCTGGAGTGACGGCCCCGTTCATCCGGCCGTCCGGGCGCGGTGGTGAGCGGTCTATGTCTGAAACCAACAAACAGGATTATCTCGTCGGCGTCGATCTGGGCGGCACCAAGATCATGGCGGGCGTGTTCACGCCGCAGCTCAAATGCGTGGGCCGCGCCAAGGTCAGCACCAAGCCCCAGCGCGGCCCGGCGGGCGTGATCGAGCGCATCGCCCGCTGCGTGCAGGACGCGGTCGATGAATGCGATCTTCAGCTCAAGCAGGTCCGCGCGATCGGCATCGGCGCGCCCGGAGCGGTCGATCCCGAGTCCGGCCGGGTCATTTTCGCGCCGAATCTGGAGTGGGAGGGCGTTTCGCTGCGCAAAGATCTGGAAAAACAGTTGGAGCTGCCGGTCCACATCGAGAACGACGCCAACCTTTGCACGCTCGGCGTTCACGCCACCGAACTCGGGGCCAAACCCCGCAACCTGGTGGGCATCTTCATTGGCACCGGCATCGGCGCGGGCATGATCCTCAACGGCCAGTTGTATTCCGGCTTCAACCACGCGGCGGGCGAGATCGGCCACATGGTCATCAGCGTGGGCGGCCCGAAATGTTCCTGTGGCAACAACGGTTGTTTCGAGGCCGTGGCCGCGCGGCGGGCCATTTTCCGCGAAATCCAAAACGCGGTGAAGGAGGGCAAAAAAACCCTGCTGACCGAAATGCTGGGGGAGGATCTGACCGACATGCGCAGCGGCGATCTGCGCAAGGCGATCCGCCGCGGCGACAAGCTCGTCGAGCGTGTGGTCGAGGAGGCCGCCGAATACACGGGCGTCGCCGTGGCCAACGTCATCAACCTGCTCAACCCCGAAATCGTCGTGCTCGGTGGCGGCGTCATCGACGCCCTCGAGGACGAAATGATGGCCATCATCATCGAAACCGCCAAGGACTACGCCATGTCCGGCGTCGCCAAGGGCATCGACATCATCGCGACCAAGATCGGCGACGACGCCGGCATCACTGGCGGAGCCGTGCTCGCCAAACGCGAGTCCAAATAATTCCCATGCCGCCGGTGCGCCGCGCCGTCATCGATGTCGGCACCAACTCCGTCAAGCTGCTCGTGGCCGACGTGGACGGCGGCCGGGTGTTTCCAATTCTGGAGGCGAGCGAACAAACCCGCCTCGGTGAAGGGTTTTACACGACGCACACCCTCACCGCGTCCGCCATTGAGCGTACGGGCCGGGCGGTGGCGTCCTTTCATCACCAGGCGGCGCAGGCCGGGGCAACCACCTGCCGCGTCATCGCCACCAGCGCGGCGCGCGACGCCACCAACGCGCGCGAGCTGATCGAATCCTTACGGCGGGAGAGCGGGCTTCCGCTGGAAATCATCTCCGGCGAACGCGAGGCCGAATGGTCGTTCCTGGGAGTCACGACGGACCCCGCTTTGCGCGAGGCGTCCTTGTTGATCACGGACGTGGGGGGCGGCAGCACGGAATTTGTGCTCGGCACCGGCGATCACATCGAATTTCGATGCAGCGTGCCGCTCGGAACGGTGCGCATGCTGGAATCGTTTCCCCATGACGATCCGCCGACGGCGGGGCAGCGGCAGGCATTTCAAGAACGCCTTCGGCTGTTTTTTCGAGATGAGGTGCTTCCTCGATTGACGGCGTGGGGCAACAAAGCGGAATTGTCACAAAGGCTGACGGTCGGCACAGGCGGGACTCCCACTCTTTTGGCACGCGTTCACCTGGCCACGGAGTCCTATGACCGGTCGCAGATCGAGCGGGTCCGGTTGAATAAAAGCCTGGTCATATCACTCGCGGACCGGCTGTGGAACCTGCCTCTGGCCGCGCGCCACCAGATCAACGCCGCGGCGTTCGGCTGCGACATCACCGACGGAGCCGCGGTCGACCGGCTGGTGCGCGACGTGATCGGGCGGTTCGGCCGGCTCGACATCCTGGTCAACGACGCCGCCTACAACAAGGCGATCCCGTTCGCCGACCTGGAC